>VFQQ010003286.1_pt1 | contig 16097 bp, 14 predicted proteins | sample 3512341 | NCBI WGS metagenome assembly VFQQ01 (sample SAMN10412373, study PRJNA504923) | tailings metagenome | isolation source: Relicate 2 Philex TSF1 revegetated site | place: Philippines: Tuba, Benguet | collected 2017-08-29 | reverse complement strand
GACATCGACCTGCTGTTCATCCTGCCCTACAAGCAGACGCCCTGGGGCGAGCAGGTCACCGAATACATCCTCTATATGCTCTGGGACCTTGGCCAGAAGGTCGGCCACGCCGTCCGTTCGGTGGACGAATGCATCCGCATGTCCAAGGCCGACATGACGGTGCGCACCGCGACGCTCGAAGCGCGCTATCTCACCGGCGACCGCAAGCTCTTCGACCAACTCGAGGCTCGCTTCGAGTCCGAAGTGATGCCCAAGACCGGGCCCGAATTCATCGCCGCCAAGATGGCGGAGCGCGAAGAGCGCCACCGGCAGATGGGCAATACGCGCTATGTGGTCGAGCCCAACGTGAAGGACGGCAAGGGCGGGCTGCGCGACCTCAATACGCTGTTCTGGATCGGCAAGTACTTCTACAAGGTCAAGACCGGCGCCGAGCTGGTCGGCAAGGGCGTGCTGTCGCCTCAGGAATACCGCCTGTTCCAGCGGGCCGAGGATTTCCTCTGGGCCATCCGCTGCAACATGCATTTCCTCACCGGCCGGGCCGACGAAAAGCTGACCTTCGACCTGCAGCCCGACCTCGCGGCGCGGCTGGGCTACAATGATCGCGCTGGCATGCTGGCGGTCGAGCGCTTCATGAAGCGCTATTTCCTCGTCGCCAAGGATGTCGGCGACCTGACCCGCATCTTCTGCACCAGCCTCGAATTCAACCACGGCAAGCCGCTCGACATGGTCGGCATCGCGCTGGCGCCGTTCCGTCGCGGCAAGAAGTCGATCAAGGGCGAGAAGGACTTCGTCGTCGACTCGGGCCGGCTGAACATCGCGGTCCCGGACGTGTTCGAGAAAGACCCGCGCAACCTCATCCGCTCGTTCCTGATCGCCGGGCGGCACGACCTGCTGTTCCACCCCGACGCCATCAAGGAAATCACCCGCTCGCTGCGGCTGATCGGCCATGAGCTGAGGAACGACAAGGACGCCAACAGCTGGTTCCTCGAAATCCTCACCTCGCCGCGCACCGTCGAGCGCATCCTGCGGCAGATGAACGAAGCCGGCGTGCTGGGCCGCTTCGTGCCCGATTTCGGCAAGATCGTCGCGCTGATGCAGTTCAACATGTACCACCACTATACGGTGGACGAGCATCTGATCCGGGCGGTCGGCGTCATGGCCGAGATCGCCAATGGCGGATTGAAGAACGAACTGCCGCTTACCCACGAGCTGCTGCCGCACCTCAATGACACGCGCCTGCTCTATGTGGCGCTGTTCCTCCACGACATCGCCAAGGGCCGCCCGGAGGATCACTCCGAGGCCGGTGCCAAAATCGCCCGCAAATTCTGTCCGCGCCTGGGGCTCAGCCCGGCGGAAACCGAAACCGTCGCCTGGCTGGTGCAATATCACCTCGTCATGAGCGAGATCGCCCAGGCCCGCGACATCCAGGACCCGGAAACCGCAAAAGCCTTCGCCGACATCGTGCAGTCGCCGCAGCGGCTGGCGCTGCTGATGATCCTCACCGCCTGCGATATCCGCGCGGTGGGTCCCGGTGTCTGGACCGGCTGGAAGGGCTCGCTGCTGCGCGCCCTCTACTACGCCACCGAACCGCTGCTCTCGGGTGGCCACTCGCAGGTCACCCAGCGCGATCGCGTCGAGGCCGCCAAGCAGGTGCTGGCCGGCGGGCTCAACAGCTGGCCCAGGGAAGAGGTCGACGCCTACCTGGCGCGCCACTACGACCATTACTGGCTGCGCGCCGAGCCCGAGCTGCAGCTCGAACATGCCCGCATGATCCGCAACGCCGATCAGGCCGGCAACATGTTCGCCGGCTCGATCCGCGTGAAGGCCTTCGAGGGCATCACCGAAGTCTCATTCTATACGCCCGACCACCCGCGCCTGCTCTCGCTGATTGCCGGCGCCTGCACCATGGCCGAAGCCTCGATCATCGGCGCCCAGATTTTCGGCACCCGCGACGGCCGCGCCGTCGACACGTTCCGCCTCCGCCGCGCCTTCACCAGCGACGAAGACGAGAAGGTGCGCGCCACCCGCATCATCGACACCGTCAAGGGCCTGCTGCAGGGCAAGCGCCAGATCCTTATCGATCTGGGCAAGGAAAGCCGCCACAACCGGCGTTTGAAACCCTTCAGCCTGCCGGCCGAAGTCACCGTATCGAACGCGATCTCGGAAAAGTTCACCGTCATCGAGGTCATGGGCCTCGACCGCACCGGCCTCCTCCACCAGCTGACCCGCGAAATCTCCGACCTGAACCTCACCATCGGCTCGGCCCATATCGGCACCTACGGCGAAAAGGCCGTCGACGTGTTTTATGTCACCGATCTGACGGGGCACAAGATCGACGCCAAGTCGCGGCAGTTGAAGATTCGCAACGCGCTGCTGGGCGTGTTCACCCCCCTGGGCGAAAAGGCCGAGAAGAAGGTGGTGAATGGCTGACGCTCGGGCTGCCGGGCTCTCCCACCCCCTCCCCAACCCTCCCCGCAAGGGGGAGGGTGCCCGCCAGTTCATCTTGCGCGATCGAGCCACACGCTCGATCGGCACCTCCCCCCTTGCGGGGGAGGATGGGAGGGGGGGTGCAGCCCACTCCTGCCCGGCGGTTTGAGCCTCTACCGCGACTTCCTCTCCGTGGGTGGCCTGACGCTGGTTTCCCGCGTCTTCGGGTTCATCCGTGATGCGCTGATGGCCGCCGTCCTCGGCATCTCGCCGGTCAGTGACGCCTTCAATGCCGCGTTTCGGTTCCCAAATCTCTTCCGCCGGCTGTTTGCCGAGGGGGCGTTCAACACGGCGTTCGTGCCGATGTTTTCGGGGGCGCTGGAGACCGAGGGACGGGAGGGCGCCAAGGAGCTGGCCAGCCGGATCATGAGCTGGCTGGTGGCGGTGATCCTCGTGGTGACGATCCTTGTCGAGATCTTCGCGGCGCAGATCATGGTGCCGTTCGTGCCGGGCTTCCTCGATGATCCGGAAAAGTTCGAGCTGACCGTGTTCCTGACGCGGATCATGTTCCCCTATCTCGCCTGCATGTCGCTGATGGCGGCCTATGCGGCGATCCTCAATTCGATGGGTAAGTTCTTCGCTGCGGCCTTCGCGCCGGTGGTGCTCAACATCGTCAATATCGGCGCGCTGATCCCGCTGGCGATCCTGGTGCTCGAAGCGCCGGACACGGCGTTCTGGGTGGCGGTGGCCACCATGCTGGGCGGCATCGCGCAGCTGGCGCTGGTCTATGGCGCCATCCGGCGCACCGGCATGACGCCGAAAATCCGGCTGCCGCGGCTCGACAATGAGGTGAAGCGCTTCTGGGTGCTGGCGGTGCCGGCGATCATTGCGGGCGGCATCACCCAGATCAACATCTTCGTCGGCACGGTGATCGCCTCGGGCGCCGACGAGGTGATGTCGATCATCTACAATGCCGACCGGCTCTACCAGCTGCCGCTCGGCATCATCGGCATCGCCATCGGCACGGTGCTGCTGCCTGAACTCAGCCGCCATCTCAGCGCCGGTCGCGAGACCGAGGCGCGGCAGAGCCAGAGCCAGTCGCTGTTTCTGTCCATGCTGCTGTCCATGCCGGCCGCCGGCGCGCTGATCGGGCTGGCACTGCCGATCGTCCGCGTGCTGTTCGAGCGCGGCGCCTTCGGGCCGAACGATTCCGTCGTGGTGTCGCAGGCGCTGGTGGCCTTCGCGGTCGGCCTGCCGGCCTTCGTGCTGATCCGCGTGCTGCAGCCGGGCTTTTTCTCGCGCAAGGACACCAAGACACCGACCATCTTCGCCGGCGTCTCGCTGGTCATCAACGTCGTGCTGTCGCTGCTGCTGTTCGAGAGCCTGAAACATGTCGGCATCGCGCTCGCCACCTCGATCTCGGCCTGGGCCAATGTGCTGCTGCTGGCGATTTTCCTCGCCCGTCGCGGCCATTTCAGGCTCGACCGCAAGGAATGGCGGCAGCAGGCGCTGATCGGCGTGCTGACCGTGGTGATGGGTGGCGCGCTGTGGCTGGCGGTGTGGCTGCTGGGGCCGGTGTTCGATCCGGGCTATCCGTTCCTCATCCAGGCGCTGGCGCTACTGGTGCTTTGCGTGCTTGGCGCCGGGGTCTACTTCGCGCTGGTGCATGTCAGTGGCGTGCAGCGGCTCGGGGCGCTTGTGTCGCGACTGCGGCGGCGGAAGATCAGCAACTAGCCGTGTGCCCGGACCTCGTGGTTCGACAAGCTCACCATGAGGCCCTCGGGTCCATCGCGGCTCTTTCAGTAGCCCTCATGGTGAGCCTGTCGAACCACGAGGGCGTAGCATTTCATCTCCTACCCACCAGCTGTCATCCCGGGCTTGACCCGGGACCCATGTCACCTCCACTCGGGCTGACGAGTGGGTCCCTGCTTTCGCAGGGATGACAATCGAGTTTGAGGCGAGAAACCAGCCTACTCGTAGACCACCACCATCAGCGCCCGCGCCGGACCCCGCGCCCCATTGGTGATCTCGTGCTCGACATCGGCGCGGTAGCGGGCCGTTTCGCCGGACGTCAGCGATTGCTGGCCCAGTGTGGTTTTGACCGACAGGCCTTCGCTCTGCGCGGTCAGGTGCTCGTAGGTGCCGGCGGCGTGCGGCGCGCTCGAGAGCTTGCCGCCCGGCGCAATCTCAACCTCGTACCATTCGACCCGGCCAGCCATGGCGGGCGGGCTGAGGATGCGGAGGCGCCATTGACCGTCCGGGCTCTTGATCTCGGGCGTATGCGCGACCGTCACCACATCGACCGGATTGGCCTGCCGGTGGGCGACGCCGCCATTGATCAGGTCGGCGAGATCGATCTTGAGCGCCTGTGTCAGCCCCCAGAGCACCGCGAAGGTGGGATTGGATTCGCCGCGCTCGATCTGGCTCAACATCGAGCGGGAAACGCCTGAAAGCTGCGCAAGCCGTTCAAGCGTCAGGTGCCGCGCCTTGCGCTCGCGCTGGATGATCGGGCCGATATCGGGGGCGTCCGCCACAGTTTCCTCCGCTCCTGGGTGTTTTCCTAACCCGACGAAAGAACGACGCCAAGGAGATTCCGCGATCACTTGACTCAGTGTCCGTTATAGCGGAATTTCCTCCATATCGGAGGAACTGACCCATGCAGCCTGGCTTTCTCGACCACATCATCGATACGCTTGCGGACATCCGCGAGGCTGGCCTCTACAAGACCGAGCGAGCCATGGTCAGTCCGCAGGGCGCGCGGATAAGGCTGCCACTTAAGGGCGGCGAGCGGCGCGAGATGCTCAATCTCTGCGCCAACAACTATCTGGGGCTCGCCAACCATCCCGACATCCACGAAGCCGTGCACGAGGCGCTGCGCCAGTACGGCTACGGCATGGCCTCGGTCCGCTTCATCTGCGGCACGCATTTCGTGCATGGCGAACTCGAGGACGCCATTGCCGGCTATGTCGGCAAGCAGAGTGCGATCAGCTTCGCGGCGGCGTTCGACGCCAATGCGGCGCTGTTCGAGACCCTGCTGACGGCCGATGATGCCGTCATCTCCGACAGTCTCAACCACGCGTCGATCATCGATGGAGTGCGCCTGAGCAAGGCGAAGCGCTACCGCTACGCCAACAGCGACATGGATGCGCTGGAAACGCAGCTCAAGGCCGCCAACCAGGACGGTGCGCGCTTCAAGATGATCGTCACCGACGGCGTCTTCTCGATGGACGGCTACATCGCCAAGCTCCCCGAGATCTGCGACCTGGCGGAAAAGTACGGAGCGTTGGTGGTCATCGACGATTGCCACGCCACCGGCCATCTCGGCGCCACCGGCCGCGGCACGCCGGAACTGACCGGCGCACTGGGCCGCGTCGATATCATCACCGGTACCTTCGGCAAGACGCTGGGCGGCGGCATGGGCGGCTTCATCGCCGGTCCGGACGAGGTCATCGCGCTTCTGCGCCAGCGCGCCCGGCCCTATCTCTTTTCCAACGCCCTGGCGCCGCCGTTGGTGTTGGGCGCCCTCACCGCAATCGGTATCTGCGAGACGCAGGAGGGCGACGCGCTGCGGACGAGGCTGGCCGACAATACGCGGCGCTTCCGCGCCGGTATCGAGGCGGCGGGTTTCACCACCCTCAAGGGCGAAACCCCGATCATCCCGGTGATGCTGGGCGACGCCCGCAAGGCGCAGGACCTGGCGCAGGCGTTGGACAAGCGCGGCGTCTATGTCGCGGGCTTCTTCTATCCGGTGGTCCCGGAAGGCAAGGCGCGCATCCGCACGCAGATGTCCGCCGCGCTCACCACCGAGGACATCGACTTCGCCATCGGCGCCTTCGCGGAAGCCGGGCGTGAACTGGGGATCATCTAGCCGGTGATCCCGACCCTCGTGGTTCGACAAGCTCACCATGGGGGCCTCAGTTGATTCAGTAGCCTCATGGTGAGCCTGTCGAACCACGAGGCGTGCCCCTATTCGGAGACCAGAATGAAAGCCCTCGTCAAAGCCAAGTCCGAACCGGGCATCTGGATGGAGGACCGTCCGGTGCCCGAGATCGGGCCCGAGGATGTGCTGGTGAAGGTCCATAAGACCGGCATCTGCGGCACCGACATCCACATCTACAAGTGGGACGAATGGGCGGCCAAGACCGTCCCCGTGCCGATGATCACCGGCCATGAATATGCCGGCGAGATCGCCGCCATCGGCGCAGATGTGCGCAATCTCTCGGTCGGCCAGCGCGTCTCGGGCGAAGGCCATGTCGTCGGCATGAAGAGCCGCGCCAGCCGCGCCGGCAAGTTCCACCTCGATCCCGACACCAAGGGCATCGGCGTCAACCTGCCCGGCGCTTTCGCCGAATATGTGAGGATCCCGGCCTTCAACATCATCCCGCTGCCCGAGGCCATCGACGACGAGATGGGGGCCATCCTCGATCCGCTCGGCAATGCCGTGCACACCGCGCTCGCCTTCGACATCGTCGGCGAGGATGTGCTGGTGACCGGCGCCGGCCCGATCGGCATCATGGGGGCGGCGGTGGCTCGCCATGTCGGCGCCCGCCATGTGGTGATCACCGACGTCAATCCGGAGCGGTTGAAGCTCGCCGCCGAAGTGGCCGACGTGGTGCCGGTCAATGTCGCGACCGAAGACCTGCGCTCGGTGATGGGCAAGCTCGGCATGAAGGAAGGCTTTGACGTCGGTCTCGAAATGTCCGGCGCTCCCGCCGCGCTCGACCAGATGATCGACCACATGGTGATGGGCGGCCGCATCGCCCTGCTCGGGGTCCCGGCACAGAAGTTCGACTTCGATCTTGGCAAGATCGTCTTCCGCATGATCACGCTGCGCGGTATCTACGGCCGCGAGATGTTCGAGACCTGGCACAAGATGCTCGCCATGCTCGAGTCGGGGCTCGATGTCCGCAAGGTCATCACCCGCCGGATGAAGGCGGACGACTATGCCGAGGCGTTCAAGCTCGCGGCCGGCGGCGAAAAGGGCAAGATCGTCCTCGAATGGTAGCGGCCGGGACGGCATCCGCGCTAGGCTGCCGTCCGAACGCTCACCGGATGACCACCATGATCCCCGCCCGCCTGCTCGCTGCCATCGTTCTTGCCGCCGCCGTGACCCCTGCTCTGGCGCAGGACGAGCCGCAGGGCATCGACCTCATCGCGACTGTCATCGCCGGCGTCGGCGATGGCGCCACCGCGCAGATCGCGCCCGAGCCGCTGACCTTCACGCGGACGGCGCCGGGCAGCTACGAGGGCAAGACCGAGACCGGCATCACCGCCGCGCTGGCGGTGGTCGAATCCTCGTCCTGCGTCTTCGATCTGACGTTCACCTTCGGCGAGGAGTCCTTTCCGGTGCGGGTCGATGCCGGGCTGATAAAGTCGATCAAGTTCGTCGAAGGCGGCAGCATGGGGCTCGCCGAGCCGATGAAGCCGTGGTCGGTGGAAATCGAGGGTCCCGAGGGGCTCGCCTCCCGTCCGCTGCCCGATGGCAGCAGCGAGGCGCTGGATAATTCCCCGCCCATCGCCACCTCGATCCCGCTCGCCGACCTGGAGGCGGCGGCCGCCCGCCTGCAGGAGCTCTGCCCGGCGCGCTGAGGGAAACGCTTGCCGGGCGCGGGGCGGAGGCGGTAAAGGCCTTCTCCGCTCTCTCTCGGGATCCAGTGATGAAGTTTACCCCGCGCGTCTTCTCCGGCATCAAGCCGTCCGGCGACCTGCATCTGGGCAATTATCTGGGCGCCATCCGGCGCTTCGTGCCGCTGCAGGACTCGCACGAGACCCTCTATTGCGTCGTCGACATGCACGCGATCACGGTCTGGCAGGAGCCCGAGGACCTGCGCCGCTGGACCTACGAGATCGCCGCCGCCTATATCGCGGCCGGCCTCGATCCCAAGCGCTCGATGATCTTCAACCAGAGCCAGGTGGTCGAGCACGCCGAACTCGCCTGGATCTTCAACTGCGTGGCGCGCGTCGGCTGGATGACGCGCATGACCCAGTTCAAGGACAAGGCCGGCGCCGAAGGCGGCGAGAATTCCGAAGCGGTGTCGCTCGGGCTCTTTGCCTACCCGTCGCTGATGGCGGCCGACATCCTGCTCTACAAGGCCACCGCCGTGCCGGTGGGCGACGACCAGCGCCAGCATCTGGAACTGACCCGCGACATCGCCAAGAAGTTCAACCACGACTTCAAAAAGCAGATCAAGGCGAACGGGACGGACGGGGATTTCTTCCCGCTGACCGAGACGCTCTCGACCGGACCGGCGATGCGCGTGATGTCCCTGAAGGACGGCAAGAAGAAGATGTCGAAGTCCGACGCTTCGGACATGTCGACCATCTACATGATGGATGACGCCGACACGATCGCCAAGAAGATCAAGCGCGCTACCACCGACGCCGATGCGCTGCCGACCGAAGCCAAGGGCCTGGAAGGTCGGGCCGAAGCCGACAATCTCGTCGCCATCTATGCGTCGCTGGCCGACAAACCGGTCGACGCCGTGCTCAGCGAATTCGGCGGCCAGGGTTGGGGCAAGTTCAAGCCGGCCTTGGCCGACCTCGCCGTCTCGGTGATGGCGCCGATCGCTGACGAAATGCGCCGGCTGGTGGGCGACAAGGGCGAGATGGACCGGATCCTGCGCGACGGTGCGGACCGGGCGCGGGCCATCGCCGTGCCGATCATGGACGATGTCCGCAAGATCGTCGGCTTCGTGAGGTGATCCGCCGCCCGCTTGTGTCCTGCCGCTGGCGGTGGGACAATGCGGCGTCGGGATCGGGAGTGCGGCATGCTCGGCAGCGACAGCGAATATAAGCGCAAGTTCCTTGTGCTGATCGACGATACACCGGAATCGGACCGGGCGGTGACCTTCGCCGCCCACCGCGTCAAGCGCACCGGCGGCACCGTGGTGCTGCTCTCGGTGATCGAGACGGCGGACTTCCAGCAGTTCCTGGGCGTCGAGGAAGTGATGCGCGCCGAGGCGCTCGAGGAAGCCGAGCGGCTGATCGACGCGCGCATTGCCCGCATCGGCGACATCGGCACCATCCGCACCGAGACGGTGATCCGCGAAGGCGATCCGATTTCCGCCATCGAGGCGTTGATCGCCGAAGACCCCGGCATCGCCATCCTGGTGCTGGCCGCCAGCGCCTCCAAGGAGGGTCCCGGCCCGCTGGTCACGGCGTTTGCCGGCCGCTCGGGCTCAGGCACGCTGCCGATCCTCATCACCATCGTGCCGAGTTCGATGAGCGACGAGCAGATCGTAGCGGTCGCTTGATGACCGGGTGATCGGCACAGCGTTCCAGCAGCGAATCGGCTTGAAAACCGGACACCAAAACTCTATTTTAGAAACGTTCTAACCGTATTTCCGAGAGCCGCCCGATGTTCATCCAGACCGAAGCCACGCCCAATCCGGCGACCCTGAAGTTCCTGCCGGGGCGCGATGTGCTGGTCGGCGAGCCGCGCGATTTCCGCGATCTCGGCACCGCTGCGGCCTCGCCGCTGGCGACGGCGCTGTTCGGTGTGCCGGGCGTGACCGGCGTGTTCCTCGGTTCCGACTTCATTTCGGTGACCAAGGACGTGACCGAGTGGAGCCACATCAAGCCGGCCATCCTCGGCGTCATCATGGAGCACTTCCTGTCGGGCAAGCCGGTGATCACCGACGGCACCGAAATGGTCGATGCCGGTGGCGAAGAGTTCTTCGAGGAAGGCGACACCGAGACCGTCGAAGTGATCAAGGAACTGCTCGCCACCCGCGTGCGTCCGGCCGTCGCCATGGATGGCGGCGACATCACCTTCAAGGGTTTCAAGGAAGGCACCGTATACCTCCACATGCAGGGCGCCTGCTCGGGCTGCCCGTCCTCGACCGCGACCCTGAAATCCGGCATCGAGAACCTCCTCCGGCACTTCGTGCCCGGCGTCGAGGCCGTGCAGCAGGTCTGATGCCTGCGTAAGACTTAAGTTTCGAGCGCCCGGCGATGAGCCGGGCGTTTTGTTTTTGGGGTGCCAGCCCGACCATCAGTCGGCGTTCCTCTCCCGCTTGCGGGAGAGGATACCGGCAGAGCCGGGAGGAGAGGGGAGCATCTCGCGCTGACGTTAGCCATCGGAGGGTGAGGGTCCGCAAGCGGCACCCCCCTCCACCACGCTATGCGTGGTCCCCCTCCCCCGTAAACGGGAGAGGTTCGCCGACTGATAGGCCACCTAGTGACAATCCCCCTCGCCCCCACTATCTCTCCGGCCATGGGCATCCTCCTCGCGATCGACACTGTGGCGCCGCGGCTGCAATTGGCGCTGCTGCGCGCCGATGGCACGGTCGACACGTCGGTCGACGAGCTGGCGCAGGGGCAGGCCGAACTGATCTTTCCGCGCATCGAGATGCTGCTGAGCCGGAACGGCGTCGGCTATGCCGATCTCACCCGCATTGCCGTCACCACCGGTCCGGGCAGTTTTACCGGCCTCCGGATCGGGCTATCCGCCGCGCGCGGGCTCGGGGTGGCGCGGAATGTGCCGGTGATAGGCGTGCCGTCGCTGCTGGCCATCTCGCTGAGTCAGCCGGGTCAGGTGGCGGTGATGCTCGATGCGCGCCGCGGCGAGGCCTGGTTCCAGCTGTTTCCAGACGATGCCGACCCGCAGGTACTGCCGGTCGAGGCCGCCAGGGCCCGCGTTCCGGCCGGTGTGCCGGTGATCGAACAGCCCTTCCCCGATATCGCGCTGGTGGCGCGCTATGCGGAAACCGCGCCGGCCGGCGCACCGCCCGAGGCGACCTATGTGCGCGACGCGGACGCCAAGCCGCAGGAAAAGTTCAGGGTGGCCCGGCAATGAGCATCGCAAAACTCTGGATGGCGCCCGGCGGACTCCATATCGAGCCGGCGCAGGCCAGCGACGCCACCGTCTGCGCCGAACTCCATGCCCGCGGCTTCTATCGCGGCTGGCCGCGCGAGGATTTCGCCGCCTACATCGCCGGGCGGGACACCCCGGTCTATGTCGCCTGCGACGCCAAGCGGAAGATCGCCGGCTTCGCCATGATCCGCCTCGTGGCGGACGAGGCTGAGCTCATCACCATCGCGGTCGACCCCAGATGGCGCAAGAAAGGCGTCGGCCTGGCGCTGCTGCGCGCCGTGTTCGACGACCTGCTGATGACGCCGGCCAAGCGCCTGTTCCTCGAAGTGGCGGCCGACAACCCGGCGGCGCTGAAGCTTTACGGCAAGACCGGCTTCAGGAAGGTGGCGGAGCGCAAGGGCTATTACGAGCGGGCGGACGGACAGCCGGCCACCGCCATTGTCATGTCGCGCGATCTTGGCTAAGCCGGTTCAGCTTTTGACGTCGCGGTCAACCTGGGGGTGGCGATGACCAAACCCGAAACGCTCGAAGAGCAATGCGCCCGTAAGGGCATGCGGATGACCGACCAGCGCCGCGTCATCGCGCAGGTGATGGAGCAGGCCTCGGACCATCCCGATGTCGAAGAGCTCTACCGCCGCGCCAGCGCCATCGACCCGCGCATTTCGCTCTCCACGGTCTACCGCACGCTCAACCTCTTCGAGGAAGCCGGGCTGGTGACCAAGCACGACTTCAAGGACGGCCGGGCCCGCTTCGAGCCGATCCCCGACGAGCACCACGACCATCTGATCGACATCCGATCCGGCAAGGTCATCGAGTTCCGCAACGAGGAAATCGAGGCCATCCAGGAGCTGATCGCCAAGCGCCTCGGCTACAAGCTCGTCGACCACCGTCTCGAACTCTACGCCGTGCCGCTCAGCAAGGACGAAGGCAAATGATCTTCCGGGTCCTCTATTTCCTCTTCGTCTACACCCCGTTCATGCTGATCTTCTGCCCGATCCAGTACGTCTGGAGTAAGCTCAAGGCGCCCTACTGGCACGTCATCCCGCTGATCTTCCACAAGCTCGGCGCGGCCTTTATCGGCCTCAAGGTCACGGTGATCGGCGAGCCGGTGCAGGGCAAGCCGGTGCTGATCGTTTCCAACCACATCTCCTGGACCGACATCATCGCGGTGGGTTCGACCACGCCGGTGACGTTCGTGGCCAAGAAGGAGATCGAGAAGTGGTTCTTCGTGAACTTCATGGCCGGGTTGCAGCGTACGCTCTATGTCGACCGCACCCGCCGCACCGACGCCAGGCGCACCACCACTGAAATGGCGCAGCGCATGGCCGATGGTGGCGCCGTGCTGCTGTTCGCCGAAGGCCAGTCCGACATCGGCACGCACGTGCTGCCGTTCCGCTCGGCACTGGTCGGCGCCGCGCAGCAGGCGATGATGGAAGCGGGCGCCAGGGAAGTGCTGATCCAGCCGCTGACCATTTCCTATACGCGCCTGCAGGGCCTGCCGGTCTCCCGCAACGAGCGCTCGCTGATCGCCTGGATCAAGTCCAAGTCGGTCAAGCAGAACATCAGGGAAATCCTCTCCGGCGGCGTCAAGGAAGTGACGCTGGCCTTCGGCACGCCGATGCCATTGACGCAGGGCGCCGACCGCAAGGTGGTGACCAAGGCGGCCGAGCAGGAAGTGCGGCGCATGCTGGTGGCGCTCAACCGCGGCCAGAAGCTGCCGGAACTGGCGAACGGCTAGGCGTCGACGAGGCAGAAGTGATTGCCTTCGGGGTCGGCCATGACGGTGTAGCCGACAGCCTCGCGGATGATTGTCGCGCCGAGGCCCAGCGCGCGTGAGCGTTCGGCAGCGCGATCCGTCACCGAAACATCGAGATGGATGCGGCCCTGCTGGCGGCCACGCTCGATTTCGTGGAAGCAGAGGGTCGGGCCGGGCCCGTCGACCATCACCACCGGATCGGTGTCGAGCGTGAGGCCGAGGCCGGCTAGGCGGGCGATTTCCGCATCGTCATAGGCGCGAACGGCGTAGTCCTCAAGCAGTGCCGCCCAGAACCGCGCGAGCGGCGCGGCACTCCGGCAGTCGAAGACGATCTCCTTGAGCCTGCCCATCACCTCAGCGCCTGTTCGAGGTCGCCGATCAGGTCGTCGGGTTCCTCGAGGCCGACCGAGACGCGGAACAGGCCCTCGCCGGCCCAGTCGCGGAACTCCGCTTCGGCCCGGCCTTCGAGATGGAAGCTCGAGCGGAGGATATCGTCGGTCGGGATGTAGAAGACGAGGCTCTTGGTCTTGCCCAGCGACACCGCAAAGGAAAAGGTCTTCAGCCGGTCGGCCAGTTGCCGGGCCATGTCGAGGCTGCCGGACTTGACCGAAAAGCTGAGCAGGCCGGAGAAATTGCGCATCTGCTGGCGCGCCAGCTCGTGCTGCGGGTGGCGCACCGAGCCGGGCCACAGCGTCTTCCGCACCTTCGGGTGCTGCGCGAGAAAATCCTCGACCACTCGGGCGTTGGACTCGTGCCGCGCCATGCGCAGCGGCAGCGTCTCGATACCGCGGAGGATCAGGTATGCCGAGAACGGCGACAGCGCCGCGCCGAGATGGATCAGGCCATCCTTGCGCAGGCCCGCGATCTTGTCGGCCTTGCCGATGATGGCGCCGCCGAGTGCGTCGCCATGGCCGCAGAGATATTTGGTCAGCGAATGGATGACGTAATCGGCCCCCAGCGCGATCGGCTTGGTGCCGATGGGTGTGGCGATGGTCGAATCCACCGAGAGTTCGGCACCGTAGACATGCGCGACTTCGGCCATGGCGGCGATGTCGGTGATCTTGAGGATCGGGTTTGCCGGCGTCTCGATGTGGAGGAGTTTGGTATTCGGCCGCATCGCCGCCGCGACCTTCTGCGGGTCGGACGTGTCGACGGTGGTGACCGAAATGCCGGAGCGCGGCAGGTGGTGATGCGCATATTCGGCCACGCCAGCGTAGCAGACTTCCGACAGCACGAGATGGTCGCCGGCCGCCAGCCGGTCGTGGAGCAGGGCCGTCACCGCCGCCATGCCGGAGCCGAAGGTCAGCGCCGCTTCCGCCTGCTCCAGCGCCGCCAGCCGCGCTTCGAGCAGCTCCAGCGTCGGATTGCTCCAGCGGGTGTAGAAATGTGGCGTGTCCGACTTGAGGTCGGCGGCCGAAAAGCCGACGGCGTCGGGGTGCGTGTAGAAAGTGGTCGACAGCACCGGCGCTTCCGCCACCGGCTGCCCCAGCACACGCTCCCGCTCACCGGCATGAAGCGCGATGGTGGCGTCGTCGGAATTGTCGTTCTGGGGCATGGGGTTCTCCTCTTGGCCGCCAAGGTGACTCTTTCGCCCAAGCCGATCAACCGGCCGGCGTTTCCGCTTCCGGGAAATCAAAGAACGGGCCCCGGGACGTGGGACGTGGAGGGAGCAGGGATAAGTGGCGCGAAGATTTTTGTAAGGCACTGACAAACCTCAACCTATCGGCCGTCGGTGGGGCGCGAAGTGGCAGTCGGCGTCCTTCTCCCGCCTGCGGGGGAAGGTGGCTGCGAAGCAGACGGAAGGGGGGAGCACCTTGCGCTGACCTCGCCTTTTTGAGGTCAGACGTCAGCGCAAGCTGCACCCCCCTCCACCGCGCTATGCGCGGTCCCCCTCCCCCGTAAACGGGAGAGGTTCGCCGACTGAGGTACCGGCACCCTTGGCCCTGGATTCCCGCCTGCGCGGGAATGACGGCGGAGGGGTTGGCGCGAGACGTCACACACACTCGATTGTCATCCCTGCGGAAGCAGGGACCCACTCATCGGTTCGAGTGGAGGAGGGATGGGTCCCGGGTCGGGCCCGGGATGACAGCCAGTGGAGGTCTTGCAGCCGAGCAAGCTGCACCCCCATCCCACCAGGGTGGCCCGGCTGAGAGTGCGGTTATCCGCTGAGGTTCACTTCCCCGCCCATCCGGTGTATTCACCCGCCCATGACCGACGCCCCGAAAAAGCTCTTCATCAAGACCTATGGCTGCCAGATGAACGTCTACGATTCCGATCGTATGGCGGACGCGCTGGCGCCGCACGGCTACCAGCCGACGCAGGTGATGGAAGAGGCGGACCTGGTGGTACTCAACACCTGCCACATCCGCGAAAAGGCCTCCGAGAAGGTGTTTTCCGAGCTCGGCCGGCTGCGCGAGATCCGCAATGAGCGCGAGGCGATGGGCGCCACGACCTTCAAGATCGGCGTCGCCGGCTGCGTGGCGCAGGCCGAGGGCGACGAGATCGTCCGCCGCGCCAAGGGCAATGTCGACCTGGTGTTCGGACCGCAGAGCTACCACCGCCTGCCCGACCTGTTGAAGCGCACCGGCAACGGCGCCGTGGTGGTCGATACCGACTTCCCCGATGAGGACAAGTTCGCCCACCTGCCGGCGGCGAAAAAGGAAGTGACGGCGGCGCGCGGGCTGACGGCGTTCCTGACCGTGCAGGAAGGCTGCGACAAGTTCTGCACCTTCTGTGTCGTGCCCTATACGCGCGGCGCCGAATACTCGCGCCCGGCGGTGCAGATCATCGCCGAAGCCTTCCGCATCGCCGAGACCGGCGTGCACGAGATCGCATTGCTCGGCCAGAATGTGAATGCCTGGCACGGCGAGGGCCCTGACGGGCGCACCTGGTCGCTGGCGCAGCTGCTGGCCGCGCTGCACGAGCAGGTGAATGCCCGCCATCCGCAGATCCGCTGGCGCTATCACACCTCGCATCCCAGCGAGATGACCGATGATCTGATCGCGGCGCATCGCGACCTGCCGCTGCTCATGCCCTTCCTGCATCTGCCGGTACAGGCCGGTTCGGATGCGATCCTGCGCGCCATGAACCGCCAGCATC
>VFQQ010003285.1_pt1 | contig 16097 bp, 15 predicted proteins | sample 3512341 | NCBI WGS metagenome assembly VFQQ01 (sample SAMN10412373, study PRJNA504923) | tailings metagenome | isolation source: Relicate 2 Philex TSF1 revegetated site | place: Philippines: Tuba, Benguet | collected 2017-08-29 | reverse complement strand
CTCGATCATGACGCGGCGCCACAGGATCGCATCGCGGCGCGCGCGGATCATCGACCAGACGCGCGGCGTGTAAGCGCTGTCCGGATAGACGCGGACGTACTCGGTGTAGACGTCGAGATCGTCCTGCTCGACCGCGTAGGCGTACGCGGCTTCCGGCCCGACCTGCTGGAGTTGCTGCGGAGGCGGCGGACGGCGGCGGACCACCGGCGCGCCCGCAACCGCCTGCGGCGGAGCGAGCAGGCCCATCGGCGCGCCCGCGGGCGGCGGCGGCGCCTGACCCGGCACCAGCATCACGACGGTCTGAAGCTGCGAGACTTCCCACGGCGTCTGCACGCCACCGGTCGCCTCGTTGGTGCGCAGGCGAATGCGCGCGAACAGCGTGTCGAGGTCGAGGCCGGGCTCGCGCACCATCTCGGCGATGGCGGTGGCGTAGGCACCGTATGGCCCCTGCCCGTCTTCGGCCGGAATGCCGGGCGCCGACGAGAACGCGACGAGCAGGCCGGGCGCCGCCTCGATGGCGCCGAGGCCGGCGGCAAGTTCACCGCCCTGGATCTGCCACGGCAGCGGACGCGTCGCGTCGAGCACGACGATTTTCGCGGCGGCCGGCGCATCGGCGAGCGGCCGCAGGAAGTCGAACAACCGGATGCCCTGAATCGGAATGTCGCTGTCGCGGTTGAGCTGTGCATCGACCGGGATCAGGTAGTTGTCGCCTTCGAACTGCACCGCGTAGCCGTTGTAGTAGACGAACGCGATCGTATCCGGCCCACCGGCGTTGACCTTGTCGAGAAACTCGCCGAACAGGCGGCGCATGTCGGAGGCGTTCGTATCCGCCCCTTCGACGATCTCGAACCCGATGCTGGTGAGAGCCTCGGCGACGAGGCCACCGTCAGCCAGCGACAACTGGAGCGGGCCTTTGGGATAGGCGGCATTGCCGATGACGAGCGCGACGCGGTTTTGCGCGGCGGCCGGCAAGCACGTGACAACGAACAACGCCGCGAGAGCGGCGAAGCTGGTGAGAACCTTGCGGAGCATGGAGGGGGTGCCTTGAAAGACGATAAGAGGCGAGTCTCGACGGAGACTGTAGCGGATTAAGGGCGAAAAACCCAAGGGCAGATAACGCAGCGTTCACCTGCCGTTCACAGATCGAGCTTGAGCCCATCCTCGGCGATGAGGACGCCCGCCTGCCGGGGTTCGTCGAGCCGCGCCAGCATCGAGGGGTTCATGTGCGTCACCATCACCCGTTTGGCGGCAAAGTCCTTGATGCGGCCGCTGAGCGTCTTCCAGTTCAGGTGGCCGTTGAGTTCCCGGTCGTATTCGAAGCATTCGCAGATGAAGAGGTCGGCGCCCTTTGCGATCGGCAGCAGCGCGTCGGTCCACTGCGTGTCGCCCGAATACGCAAAGGTTTTGGTTCCATCGGTGACGCGCAGCGCGGTCGAGGGCGCGCCCGAATTGTGGATCACCTCGGCGGTCGTCACATTGAGGCCGAGCACGTCCGTTGGCACACCGACGGGGATTTCGACCACCTCCCACGGGAAGCGCCATCCGGCCGCCAGCGAACCGGGGAAGAACGCCTCCACCGCCGTATTGATGCGCTCGCGCGAGCCGGGCGGACCAGCAATGACCAGCGGCCGGTTGCGGCGCGTCATGTATTGCGCGTCGATGAGAAACAGCGGAATGCCGCCGAAGTGGTCGCCATGCAGGTGGCTGAGGATGATGCCGTCGATCATCTCCGGATCGACATTCTGGACGCGCAGCGCCACTGACGTCGATGCGCCGCAGTCGATCAGCACGGTGCGTTGCGCGTTCGCGAGACGGAAGCAGGTGTGAAAGCGCCCGCCCGAGCCGAAGGCATCGCCGGAGCCGAGGATGGTCAGTTGCATGTCAGGCCGTTGCGCTGGTGCGTTCGCCGACTTGCGTGTGCCAGCGGCGCAGATTGACGAATTCCTCCGGCACGATGAGCTTGGCCGGACGCATGAAGTCGACGGCGACGAGCGCCGTGATGTCGGCGATCGTATAGTGGTCGCCCGCAACGAACATGCGGTCGGTCAATTCGCGATCGAGCAGCCCGAGAAACTCGAACACGCGCGGCCGGTTCGCCTCGCCCCATTCGGGGATCTGGCTTTCCATGTCCTTCATGGCGGGGTGCAGGTGGCGGAAGACGGCTGCGACCGCCTGATAGAGATTGAGTTCGACCCGCCTGTTCCACATCTCGACCAGCGCGGTCTCCACCGCGCCGCGCCCGAAGAGGGGCGGCTCGGGGCGCAGGCCCTCGAAGTAACGGCAGATCGCGATAGACTCGGTGATGACCGTGCCGTCGTCCAGCACCAGCACCGGGACACGCTGCAGCGGGTTGATGGCGGTGAATTCGGCGCTCTTGTGCTCGAGTTGAGCCAGATCGATCCGCTCGATCGGAACCGACATGCCTTTTTCGGAAAGGAAGATGCGCACGCGCCTCGGATTGGGCGCACGTCCCCCGTCGTAAAGCTTCATCCGCCACTCCCCAGAACTCCCGTCAACCTAGCGCATGACGCCATGAAGTGGAAACCGGGCACGCCCGCGAACATCGTGCATGGATTCAATGGCTTGTTGTGTGATGGCCATCACACTTTGTCGCTTTGCGCGGGGCCGCCAACGGACCGTTAACCACGTCCTTCAGGTCGCCCTTAAGGTTTATGATGCACAAACGGCCGGTATTTCAGGGATATCGGACGCTCCATGACCGCGATGACGAGCCAGGAGCTCGGCATTAGCTCGCCGGCCGAACGGGCCGCCGCGGCGCAGCGGCGGGATGCCACCAAGCGCGTGCGCTGGGTGCGCGACAAGCTCACCTCCACGAGCGGCACGCCGGCCTTTGACTACGAACTGCTGCGCCAGTTCGCGCAGAACCGCGTCTCCGCCTCGATCGCCATCGTGCTGCTGGTCTCGACGGTCGGCGTTCTCTCGGGGATGTGGACCGGGCCGATCGTCGCGGGCGTCTGGACGCTGACCGTCCTCGGCATCCACGGCGTGTTCACGGCGCTGTGCAAGAAATTCCTCAACAACGACGAGGCGCGCGGCGAGATTTCGCGCTGGCGCGCGCGCTTCATCGCGCTCGACCTGTTCTTCGGCATCGCCTGGATGGCGAATGTCGTCGCGGTCGTGCGCGCCGACGAAGGCGCGTCGACCTTCATGCTGTTCGTGATGCTGCTGGTCGTCGCGGTGGCCAGCATGCTGGCCTCCAGCCTGCCGATGGCGATGTTTGCCGCCACGATCCCGGTCACCACGGCGGTTGCGGTCGATTTCGCGCTGCGCGGCGGCATGCACAACTTCATCCTCGCCGCCATGACGCTGACGGCGCAGGCCTACTTCACGATGCTGGCGCACCGGCTCTATTCGAACACGCTGACGACGCTGGAGGCGCGCGCCGAAAAGGACGCGCTGATCGGCGAACTCGAACAGGCCAAGGCGATCTCCGACGAGGCGCGCCGCCGCGCCGAGAGCGCGAACGTGTCGAAGTCGCGTTTCCTCGCACAGATGAGCCACGAGCTGCGCACGCCGCTCAACGCGATCCTCGGCTTCTCCGAAGTGATGAAGAGCGAGGTGTTCGGCCCGCACGCGGTGCCGACCTACAAGGAATACGCCGGCGACATCCACAATTCGGGCGTCCACCTGCTCAATCTCATAAACGAGATCCTCGACCTCTCGCGCATCGAGGCGGGCCGCTACGAATTGAACGAGGAAGCCGTCGACCTCGCCAGCGTGGTCGGCGACTGCCGTCACCTGCTGCAACTGCGCGCGCGCAATCGCGGCATCGCGGTGCACGAGATGTTCGAGCCGGACCTGCCGCGCCTCTGGGCGGACGAGCGCGCGTGCCGTCAGATCTGCCTCAATCTCCTGTCCAACGCGATCAAGTTCACCCCGCAGGGCGGCGAGATCTGGCTCAAGGTCGGCTGGACCGCGGCGGGCGGGCAGTACATGAGCGTGCGCGACAACGGCCCCGGCATCCCGGAGGACGAGATCCCGATCGTGCTCGCCTCGTTCGGTCAGGGCACCAACGCGATCAAGTCGGCCGAACAGGGCACCGGCCTTGGCCTGCCGATCGCCAAGAACCTCATCGACCTGCACAACGGCACGTTCACGCTCAAATCCAAGGTGCGTTTCGGCACCGAGGTGATCGTCACCTTCCCGGCCGAGCGCGTCATGTCGGCCCTTGGGCCGCTGGCCGCGCATGCGGCGCCGGAGGAAGCCCCTCTGCCGGCCGCCGCGGCCCCTGCCCCCGAGGCAAAGCCGAGCCTGCGCCGCGCGCCGTTCCGCAACGCCTCGTGACACCATTCGCCGCAGGTGCCCGCCGTAATGGCGCCGGGTTTCCAATGTCATCCGCCATACCTATGTTTGCTGGCGAATCTTCAACCTTGGCTCCAGCTCTGGCCGCGATGGCGACGATCAGCTCACCCTGCACGAAAGTCTGCACGATCGATCCGCGATCGAAGCTGTGCATCGGCTGTTCGCGGTCGCTGCAGGAGATCGGCAACTGGTCGCGCCTCTCCGAAGCTGAGCGGCTGAGCATCATGGCCGAACTGCCGCAACGGCGCGCATCTGCATCCCCTCGGTCGCCCGCGCGCGCCGCGGACGGCGGCTGAGGCAGCGCCATGGGCAACCGCCTCCTCTGGTTCGTGTTGCTGCTGCTCGGGATCGGGCTGCTGGTGCTGGTCATTCGCCACGATGCCGGGACCATCGCGGGCCTTGCGAACGACGATGCGGCCTCGCTGATCTACAAGATCGCGCTGCTGATCGTGGTCGGCGGCTCGGTGCTGGCGCTGTTTCGCGAGCGTATCGGCGAGGCGTTTCAGGCGGCCATGTTCTGGGTCGTCGTCGGGCTGCTGCTGGCCGTCGGCTACACCTACCGCCACGACCTGCGCGAGGTCGGCGACCGCGTGCTGTCCGAGCTGATGCCCGGGCGTGCCGTCAGCCGTTCGGCCAACATGGTGGAGATCGCGCGCGGCCAGCGCGGCGAGTTCCAGGTGATGGCGGAGATCAACGGCGCGCGCGTTGCGACCGTCTACGACACCGGCGCGAGCGCCGTGGTGCTGACGCAGGACGCCGCGAAGGCGGCCGGCCTGCCGCTCGATTTCCTCAACTACTCGGTGCCGGTCGAGACCGCGAACGGGCGCACGCGCGCCGCCTCGGTGACGCTCGACAAGATCGCCGTCGGCACCATCATCGAGCGCAACGTCCCCGCGCTGATCGCGCAGCCGGGACAGTTGCGGACCAGCCTGCTCGGCATGAGCTTCCTCAACCGGCTGGCGAGCTCCGAAGTGCGCGGCGACCGGCTGCTGCTGAAGCGCAACTAGCCTTCAGGGAATAAGGCTGACGATAAACCGCACCGAGACCAGCATCAGGAAGATGCCGAACGCGATCTCGAGTTTGCGGCGCGGCAGCGCGTGCGCGACCTTCACGCCGAAGATCGCGACGAACGCCGACACCGGCGCCATCAGGGCGACGCCGATCAGCGACACGAAGCCGAGCGAGAGCGGCGGCGTCAGCGCCTGATGCGGCAGGCCCGCCAGGATGTACCCTATCGTGCCGGCCACCGTGATCGGCACGCCAAGTCCCGCCGCCGTACCGACCGCCGCATGGATCGGCTTGCCGTAAAGGGTCAGCACCATGGTGGACATCGAGCCGCCGCTCACCCCCATGAGTGAGCCCGCGAGCCCGATCCCGAAGCCGTAGGCCGACATCCCCGCCCTGCCCGGCAGATCGTCGCCGAGCTTCCAGCGGTCGCCGCCGAACAGCAGCCGCGCCGCGATGATGAAGGCGAGGATCACGAACGCGAGCTTGAACACCGCCTGCGGCGCGAAGGCCGCCAGCGACGAGCCGAGCGCGACGCCGAGGATCATGGGCAGCCACCACGCGCGCAGCACGTCGGTCAGTACAGCGCCGCGCTGGCGATGGGCGAGATAGGACCGGATCGTTGTCGGCACGATGATGGCCAGCGACGTCCCGATGCAAAGCTGCATGCGAATGTCGTCGTGCACACCCAGGATACGGAACACCTCGTAGAGCACTGGCACGATGATCGCGCCGCCCCCGATGCCGAACAGGCCGGAGAGAAAGCCCGCGAGCACGCCGCCCGCGACGATCGCCGCCGCAAGCCACGCGAGTTCGCTGTAAGGGACGCCTGCAAGCACGGAGGGATCGTGTTGTTGTTGTCAGGCCGCGATGTGCGCCATTTCGGGCGGCGCGTCCATCACCTGAGCCAGCGCGTCGCGCAACACGGCAATGTCCGCGCCGGGCTTGACGGCATGCGTCGCGATGTGACGGCGGAAGGCGCGCGCGCCGGGCACGCCGTGGAAGGAGCCGAGGATGTGGCGCGTGATGGAGTTCAGCCGGACACCGCGCGCCAGCTCTCGCTCCACGTACGGATAGTACGCCTCCAGCGCGGCGCGCATCGACGCATGAGGCGCGGCATCGCCATAAATCAGCGGATCGACGCCGAGCAGCCGCCACGGCTCCTGGTACGCCGCGCGGCCCATCATGACGCCGTCGACGTGCTCAAGGTGACGCGCTGCATCCTCGACGCTGAGGATGCCGCCGTTGATCGAAATGTTCAGCGCCGGATACGCGCGCTTGAGACGATAGACGCGATCGTAATCGAGCGGCGGGATATCGCGGTTTTCCTTCGGCGAGAGGCCGTCAAGCCACGCCTTGCGTGCGTGCACGATCAGCGCATCTACACCGGCCGCGACCACTGCGCGGGTCAGCGTGTCGAGCGATGCTTCGGGGTCCTGATTGTCGATGCCGATGCGGCACTTCACGGTGACCGGAATGCTCACCGCGGCCTTCATGGCGGCAACGCAATCGCCGACCAGCGCGGGCTCGGCCATCAGGCAGGCACCGAAGCGGCCCTCCTGCACGCGATCCGACGGACAGCCGACGTTGAGATTGATCTCGGCATAGCCCATCTCGGCGCAGATGCGCGCGCTTTCGGCGAGCGCCTTCGCGTCCGAACCGCCGAGTTGCACCGCCACCGGCTGCTCGGCCGGGTCGAACGCCAGCAGGCGCGCCCGATCCCCGCGCAGCACCGCCATGGTGGTGATCATCTCGGTGTAGAGCAGCGCACGGCGCGTCAGCAGGCGATGGAAGAACCGGCAGTGCCGGTCCGTCCACTCCATCATCGGCGCTATGGAAAAGCGGCGGTCGAGCATGGGCCGCCACGTAGCATGGAAATCAGCCCCAAGAAACCGCGCAACTGTTTCGCGGTGAACGGGTTTTTCCTGTCGCAAGACCCGTCTAAACTCCCCGGAACCCGAAAGGCATGCCACATGGGCAAGGATCGCACATATTCCGACGATGAAGTCACCGAGCGGCTTACGCGCGACCTGCCGCGCTGGACGCACAAGGATGGACACATCGTCCGTGTCTACGAGACCGGCAGTTGGCGCGCGACGCTGATGGTCACAAACGCGATCGGACATCTGGCCGAGGCCGCCTGGCATCACCCGGATATTCTGGCGACTTTCCCGCGCGTGGTTGTGCGCCTCACCAATCACGACGCCGGCGGCATCAGCGACAAGGATTTCGAGCTTGCCAGGAAGATCGAAGACCTTGTTCTCTGGCAGCCCGCGAACGACGGCGGCGCGCTGAAGGGCCCGCCCGCCACACACGCCTACATCAAGTCGGATCAATGACCCTGTTGCTGACAAGCGTCGGAAGCGCCGACGAAGCCGATGCCGCCGTTGCGCATGGCGCGGACGTGATCGACCTGCGCGGAGAGGCCACGCCGGAGTATGCGCATGGCGTGCTGGCGGCCGTCGCGGGGCGGCGCGCCGTGAGTGCAGGCGCCAGCAGCATCGCGGCGCTGGACGTGCTGGCCGAGGGCGGGCTCGACTATCTGAAGTTTCTCACGCGCAACGATGAGGACCTTATCGCTTCCGCAAGTGCGCTGACGAAGCGCGCGCGTTTGCTCGGCATCATGCTGGCCGAGGATGGCATCGACCGCGCCGCGATGCGCCTCATGGCCGAAACCGGGTTTGCCGGACTGATCCTCAACACGAACGGCGGGCGCAATCTGCTGAGCGTGCTCGACATCACGGAACTCGACCAGTTCGTCACCACGGCGCGCCAGCATGGGCTGATGATCGGGCTGGCGGGCGCGCTGGAGCCGCCCGACATACCGAGACTGTTGCTGCTGGAGCCGGACATTCTGGCGTTTCGCTTCGATGCCGACGCCATCGGCGGCATCCGGGCGCAGATTCCGCCGGACCAGCGGCCGCGTGCGCGGGCTGGTGCCAGGGTTGACTATCGCCTCGCACGGGCGCCCGAAGCCGACGCCCGCAAGGCGGCGCTCGACCGCATCTTCGTGAGCGACTTCGTGCTGCCGGTCGAGATCGGCACCTACGCGCGCGAGCGCGGGCAGACACAGAACGTGCGCTTTTCCGTCGAGGTCGGCATCGCGCGGCCGGGCGATGTGCCGCGCGAGATGCACGAGGTGCTCTCCTACGACGTCATCACCGACGCGATCCGCATGATCGTGGCGCGAGGGCATGTCTCGCTGGTGGAAACGCTGGCCGAGCAGATCGCCGCCATGGTGCTGACGAACCCGCGCGCCCTGACCGCGACCGTGAAGGTCGAGAAGCTCGACATGGGGCCCGGCGCCGTTGGCGTCGAAATCACGCGCGAGCGCTCTGCGGAGGCCGCAAAGGTGCATCCCCTGTTCAAGGCTGGCGACGGCGATACGACCGGGTAGGATCGCGCCTGCAATCAAGAACAAGATCGGGAGAGAACATGCCGCGCCGCATCATCGATATTTCTGTCGCACTCAAGGCCGGCATCCAGTCGGACCCGTCCTACATGCTGCCGTCGATCACGTACCTCGACCACAAGGCGGGCGCGGACAATTTCAATCAGGTGTTCGGCGTGCCGAAGGATCAGTTGCCTGACGGCGCCGGGCCCGCCGTCGAACAGGTGTCGATCTCGACGCACAACGGCACGCATCTCGATGCGCCATATCACTTCCATCCCACGATGGATAACGGCAAGCCTGCGATGACGATCGATGAAGTGCCGCTGGAGTGGTGCTTCAACGACGCCGTGAAGCTCGACTTCGTCGACAAGGCGGACGGCTACGTGTGCACCGCCGACGACGTGCGGCGCGCGCTTGATGGAATCAAGTACACGCTCAAGCCGCTCGACATCGTGCTGATGAACACGTCGGCCGGAAAGGCTTACGGCCAGCCGAACTTCATCGACACCGGCTGCGGCTTCGGCCGCGAGGCGACGCTGTGGCTGTTGAATCAGGGCGTGCGCGTCACCGGCACGAACGCGTGGAGTTGGGACGCGCCGTTCAGCCACACGGCCAAGCGCTACGCCGAAACGCGCGATGCCAGCATCATCTGGGAAGGCCACAAGGCCGGGCGCGAGATCGGATACTGCCACATGGAGAAGCTCTCGAACCTCGACGCCCTTCCCTCCTCGGGCTTCAAGGTCGCGTGCTTCCCGGTGAAGATCGAGAAGGCATCGGCGGGGTGGACGCGGGCTGTGGCGATTATCGACGGCTAAGCCGCGCGCCGCTATAGACAGAAAAAACGTGACGAAAGAGCCAAGGACATGAGTTTGTCGTTCGGCGTGTTCGACCACCTTGACGCTTCGGGCGCGCCGCTGCGGCAGTTCTACGACGAACGCCTCAAGCTGGTGGAGCTTTACGACAGGCTCGGCTTCTACTGTTACCACGTCGCCGAACATCACTCGACGCCGCTCGGCATGGCGCCCTCGCCCAGCGTTTATCTCTCGGCGGTCGCGCAGCGCACCAAGCGCCTCAACTTCGGACCGCTGGTCTACACGCTGCCGCTCTATCACCCGATCCGGCTGATCGAGGAAATCTGCATGCTCGACCAGATGAGCGGCGGGCGGTTCCAGTTCGGCACCGGCAAGGGCATCTCGCCGATCGAGGGCGGCTACTACGGCGTCGATGCCAATAACGCGACCGCCATGATGCTCGAGGGCTATCAGATCCTCATGCAGGGGCTGGCGCACAAGCGCGTCGACTTCGAAGGCCAGTTCTACAAGTTCAGGAATGTCCCGCTGGAGCTTGAGCCGATCCAGAAACCGCACCCGCCGCTGTGGTATGGCGCGACGGCGCCGCAGAGCGTCGAGCGCCCCGCGGCGAGCGGGATGAGTATCGTGACGAACGCGCCCGCCTCCGTCGCCGGCACGCTCGTCGGCCACTACCTCAAGCACTACAAGGGCGGCGCCGCCGCGATGCCGAAGATGGGCTTCACGCGCCACCTCGTGATCGCCGACACCGACGAACAGGCGCTCGCCATCGCGAAGCGCGGCTTTCGCCGCTGGCTTCACAGCTTCATGAAGCTGTGGGTCGACCACGGCACCAAGCCGATCGGGGTCAGCTATCCCGAGGAGTGGGACGGCGACGGCATGAACGGCCGCGCCATCGCGGGGTCGCCGCAGACCGTGCTGCGCGGACTGCAGGCGCAGGTGGACGAGTCCGGCGCGAACTACATTCTCTGCCGCATGGCTTTTGGCGACCTGACCTTCGAGGAATCGCGCCGCTCGGTCGAGCTGTTCGCCGAGCACGTGATGCCGAACCTGCGCCCCCGCCAGCAAATGGCCGCCGAATAGCCCGGAACCACCCGGCTTCCCCTCCGGCGGCGGCAAAACCTTGCCGCGGCTCGCCCCCACTCAGTCAGATGAGGCCAGACAACGGAGTTCGCACCGTGGGTGATTTTGCTGCGCCAGCCACGCATTTCCGGTTCCGCGTCGGACGGGACCATCTCGGCCGCTGGGTCGTCGAGGATGACCGCGGACTGCGCGGCGGGCTGTTCATCAGCCGCGCCGAAGCGCTGAAGTTTGCGTTGTTCGAAAGCGGTCACCGCCCGCAGGCGATCACCATCGTGGAAGGCGTTTTCGAGCCCGACCCGAAGCGCAGTGCGTTGCGCACGGCCCCGTGGTCGCATCCCCGGCGCAGCGCCGCGGCTTGAGGAACGCTCTGGCGCCTTCGCTGCAAATGCGAACCATTCCCACCATCATCCACGCTCCGCCTCGCGGCGGCCCTTGACGGAGGGAGCCTCGGCGGAAATGGTCCCGCTCGATTTGCGCAGCGGAGGCCTCCTTGCCAATCCCCGTCCAGTTTCAAGGCCGCCTGTCGATCCCGGCGGTCGCCGCGCCGATGTTTCTCGTGTCGAACCCGGACCTCGTGGTGGAGTGCTGCCGCGCCGGTATCGTCGGCACGTTCCCGGCGCTCAACAACCGGTCGAGCGAGCAGTACGAAGGCTGGCTCATGGAGGTCCGCGAACGCCTCGACAAAATCGAGCGCGACACCGGCAAGCCGTGCGCGCCGTTCGGCGTCAATCTCATCGTGCACAAGAGCAATCCACGTCTTCAGGCGGACCTTGAACTGTCGGTGAAGCACAAGGTGCCGCTGATCATCACGTCGCTCGGCGCCGTAAAGGAACTGGTCGGCGCCGTGCAGGGTTACGGCGGGCTGGTGTTCCACGACGTCATCAACATGCGTCACGCGCGCAAGGCGGCGGAAGCCGGCGTCGATGGTCTGATTGCTGTTTGCGCGGGCGCTGGCGGACACGCGGGATTACTCTCGCCCTTCGCGCTGATCCCGGAAATCCGGGCGTTTTTCTCAAAGACGATTTTGCTCTCCGGCGTGATGTCCACCGGCCGCCACATCGCGGCGGCCCGCATGCTCGGAGCCGACCTCGCCTATCTCGGCACGCGCTTCATCGCGACGCGCGAGAGCATGGCGCCTGCGGCGTTCAAGGACATGATCGTCGGCACGAACGCGGCGGATATCGTCTACACGGCGGCGATCAGCGGCGTGCACGGCAACTTCCTCAAGCCGAGCATCGACGCGACGGGTGCCAACATCGACCTGTCGGCATCGACCAAGCAGCTTGATCTGGATCACGAGACACGCGCCTGGAAGAACGTATGGTCCGCCGGACAGGGCGTCGGCAGCATCGATGACGTGCCGACCGCCGCCGATTTGTGCGCGCGGCTGATCGCCGAGTACCGCGAAGCCATCAGCGAGGCCGCCGCGGATTTCCGCGCCGCCTGACGAGGGCCCATGCAGGACGTCAAGGAACGGGTCGCATTTACCTCGATCCTCGCGTCAGGCGGCCTGACGATCGCGAAGGCGATTGTCGGCGTCGCCTCCGGCTCGCTGGCGTTGCTGTCCGAGGCGGCCCACTCGGCGCTCGATTTCGCCGCCACGGTGATGACCTGGTACGCGGTCCGCGTGTCGGGCAAGCCGGCCGACGAGGAACACCACTACGGCCACGGCAAAGTGGAGAGCGTCACGGCGCTGATCGCGACCGGGCTCCTTTTCGTTCTTTCGGCGGCGGTGATCTGGGAGGCGTTCAAGCGGCTGGTGTTCCACGAAGGCCATGTGGTCGAGGCCACCGTCTGGGCCTTCGCGGTCATCGTCGTGTCGATCGTGGTCGACTATTTCCGCGCCCGCCTGCTCTACCGCACCGCCAAGGAGACATCGAGCCATGCGCTCGAGGCCGATGCGCTGCACTTCGATTCCGACATGTGGTCGTCGACGGCGGTGCTGCTCGGGCTGATCGGCGTCGCGCTCGGCTATCCGTGGGCGGACTCGGTGGCGGCGCTGGTGGTGGCGGTCGTGATCCTGATCGCCGGCTGGCGGCTCGGACGCCGCACGGTCGAGACCCTCACCGATACCGCACCCGACGGCGCGAGCGCGCGGATCACCGAGATCGCGCGCAACGTCGGCGGCGTGGTGGCGGTGGAGCGCGTGCGGGTGCGTTCGGTCGGACCCAGCCTGTTTGCCGATCTTGTGGTGTCGGTCAGCCGCACCCTGCCGCTCGACAATGTGGTGGCGATCAAGGCGCAGATCAGCGAGGCCATCAACAAGGAGTTGCCGGAGGCCGAAGTGAACGTCGTGGCGGAGCCGCGCGCGCTCAGCGACGAGACCGTGCTGGAGCGCGTGATGGTGATCGCGCGCAATCGGGCGCTGGCCGTTCATCACGTCACCGTGCACGCCATCGGCGGCCACCTGTCGATCTCGCTGGATCTCGAAGTCGCCGACTCGCTCTCTCTTGGGCAGGCGCACGACATTGCGGACGGGCTGGAGAGTGCGGTGCGCGCCGAACTCGGCCCCGATGTCGAGGTCGAGACCCATATCGAACCGTTGCAGATTGCCGGCGGGTCCGGGCGCGATGCGGCGCGCGAGCGCGTCGTGTCGGTGCGCGATGCGCTCACCGAGATCGCCCGGAGCGTCGATTTCATCGGGCAGATTCACGACGTGCGCGTGCGCGAGACCACCGACGGCGAGATCGTCAATTTCCATTGTCGCGTCGCAGACTCGCTCACCGTGCACGACGTGCACGAACGCGTCGACGAGGTCGAACGTGCGCTGCGCCGGAAATTCCCGGGGATTAAGCGCGTGATCGGTCACGCGGAGCCCCTGCGCTAAAAGCCCGCGCTCCGTGAAATCTGAATTGCGCATCGCTGCGCGCGATCCGATCATCACTTTGGATGATGCGACGCGCATATTCGGTCTTAAGCTGCCCTCACGGATATCGGGGGCACCATGAGCACGATGCTGGTCTTGTCGCTGCGAGAGAGCTGCGGATATCTGAAGGACGCGCGCTATCACCAGACCGCACAGTTGTTGGCCACCGCCGCCGACGAGATCGAACGGCTCAACCGCCAACTCGCATCCAGCGCGGAACCGCCGCGGCCGGCGGTATCGGGACGCGCATCGCTCCGGCGCGCGCTTGGCTCCCGTACCCGACGGCTGATGCGACCGGGGGCGGGTTCCATCCCGCGGGAGCTTGGCACCTAATTACCACTGGATGTTTTACGGATTGCTACCCTGAGTTTCTTGCCGTGCCCGGATACCGGGCTTGAGCGTCCCGGGCGAATATCGTCTATAGACGCGCGAACGGTGTGCGAACTCACATTCATTTCACGCACCGCCTGATACCACACATGCGTAGTGTTGACCCGCAGGGCAGACGGGGCGATGGACGCGGAAGATTTCTCGGCGCTGATTGCCGACATATATGACGCTGCGCTTGACCCGCCGGCCTGGCGCAAGGTCCTCAAGAACGTGTGCGGTTTCGTACGCGGAGGCCCGTCCGCGAGCCTGTTCTGGCAGGATTCCGTCAAGCGCGCCGGCAAGACCTTCCACGTCTGGGGCGGGGAGCCGCGCTTCAACCAGCTCTACTGGGATAAATACGTCACGCTTAATCCCTTCACCTCGGCGGCGGGGTTTTTCCCGGTCGACGCGGTGTATAGCGCGGCCGATATCCTGCCCCTGCCCGAGTTTTTCGAGACGCCCTTTTACAAGGAATGGATGAAGCCGCAGGGATGGGGTGACGTCCTGTCGGCCAACCTCGATAAATCCCCGACCAGCCGCGCTGTGTTTTCGGTGGCGCGCCACGTCGACGATGGGCTGGTGGACGACGACATGAAGCGGCGCATGCGGCTGCTGGTGCCCCATGTGCGCCGCGCCGCCATGATCGGCAAGCTGATCGACGCGAGCCGCACCGAGGCGGCGGCGCTGGCGGACACGCTGGACGGCCTCGAGGCCGGGATGTTCCTCGTGGATTCGGCCGGACGGCTGGTCCACGCCAATGTCAGCGGGCGCGCGATGCTCGACGACGGCAATGTGCTGCAAGCCAACAACAAGCTGGTCGCGCACGACACCAAGGCGGACGAGGCACTGCACGACGTGCTGCTCGCGGCGAACAGCGGTGACGCCGCCGTCGGCGACAAGGGCATCTCGGTGCGGATGGCCGGGCGCGACGGAAACCAGTTCGTCACCCATGTGCTGCCGCTGAACTCCGGGGCACGCCTTGTGGCAGGCGCGTCGTACGCGGCGGTGGCGGCGGTGTTCGTGCAGAAGGCCGGGCAGGATCATGCGACGGCGCAGCAGGCCGTCGCCGAACAATACGGGCTGACACCGGCCGAGGCGCGCGTGCTCGCCGCCCTGATGGAAACCGGCGGGGTCGATGACATCGCCTCGGCGCTGGAACTGTCCGCCGCGACGGTGCGCACGCATCTGCGGCACATCTTCGAGAAGACCGGCGTCCGGCGGCAGGCCGACCTCGTGAAGCTCATCACGAGCCAGCCGGCCCCGATCCTCGGTAAGCCGCCGAGAAGCGACGCCTAGAGCGCCTTCGACCGTAAGGTAAGGTGTGGCTCGGCACGCAAAGCCTGCCGGTCACTCGAACATGGGCCTTTTTCTCGCCCGTTCGGCAGCCTAGACCGGTCGCCTCCCGCCGACTCTCACCGGAACCATCGATGCGCACCGAGCAGGCCCAGACGATCCGTCTTGAAGATTACCGCGTGCCGGACTGGCTGGTCGAAACCGTCGACCTCGATGTCTCGCTGCATCCGACGGAAACGAAGGTGCGCGCGACACTGAAGATGACGCCGAATCCGAAGGCCGCGGCGCCCGCCCCGATCGTGCTCGACGGCGACGGGCTCAACCTCGTGTCACTGCGGCTCGACGGCAACGAACTGCATGGCGACAATTTCATCGTCACGCCGGACAAGCTCACGATCCCGCAGCCGCCGGCCGGCACCTGCTATCTCCAGATCGACACGCTGGTCGATCCATCGGCGAACACGCAGCTTATGGGGCTGTACCGCTCCAGCAAGACCTACTGCACGCAGTGCGAGGCCGAGGGCTTTCGCCGCATCACCTATTTCCCGGACCGGCCGGACGTGATGGCGGTGTTCACCACGCGCATCGAGGCGGACAAGAGCGAGGCGCCGGTGCTGCTCGGCAACGGCAACCTGCAGAGCGTCGGCGACATCGCCGGCACCAGCCGCCACTTCGCGGTCTGGCATGACCCCTTCCCCAAGCCTTCGTACCTGTTCGCGCTGGTCGGCGGAAACCTCGCGCACGTCGAGGACACGTTCGTCACGATGTCCGGCCGCAACGTGGTGCTGCGCATCTACGTGGAGCCCGGCAAGGAGGACCGCTGCGCCTGGGCAATGGATTCGCTGAAGCGCTGCATGCGCTGGGACGAGGAAGCCTTCGGCTGCGAGTACGACCTCGACATCTTCATGATCGTCGCCGTGTCCGACTTCAACATGGGCGCGATGGAGAACAAGGG
>VFQQ010003284.1_pt1 | contig 16104 bp, 10 predicted proteins | sample 3512341 | NCBI WGS metagenome assembly VFQQ01 (sample SAMN10412373, study PRJNA504923) | tailings metagenome | isolation source: Relicate 2 Philex TSF1 revegetated site | place: Philippines: Tuba, Benguet | collected 2017-08-29 | reverse complement strand
TTCGACATGCCGGGCGTCGGCGGCTCGCCGGCTCCCGTCATCCCCTATCGCGCCTGGGGTGCCTGCTACACGGCGGCGACCATCCTCGACCGTTTCGGATTCGGCGATGTCGATGTGCTGGGCGTCTCGTGGGGCGGCGCGATGGCGCAGCAATTCGCGCTCCAGTATCGCCGCCGTACCAAAAAGGTGATCCTCGCTGCGACCTCGATGGGCATGGTGATGGTGCCGGGAAACTACGACGTGCTGTCAAAGATGGCGACGCCGCAGCGCTACACCGACCCCGAATACATGATGAAGAACTTCGAGAAGCTGTACGGCGACGATCCCGACATGCACGGCCGTCATCGCATCCACATCCAGCCGCCGACCGTGCGCGGCTATGTGTACCAGCTGCTCGCGATGATCGGCTGGACCAGCGCGCCGTTCCTGCCATTCCTCTCGACGCCTGCGCTGATCCTGACGGGCAGCAAGGATCGCATCGTTCCGGCCATCAACGGCCGCATGATGCACAAGCTGATGCCTAATTCGCAGCTCTACAACGTCGAAGGCGGCGGGCACCTGTTCATCGTCTCGCGCCTAGCCGAAATCCTGCCGGTGATGCGCGACTTCCTCGCCGAACCGCTCGCAGCGCCCAAAGCCTATCGCGCGCCGAAGACGGCGACGGCCTAGATCTTCGACGCGAGCCTGTTGAACCAGGCCCGCGTCGGCGTTTCGATCAGGCGATAGGCAAGCCACGACGCCACCAGCACGCAGGCGAGATAGGCCACAGCCACCGCGTCCATCGGGAGGCCTTCAAGCTTGGGCACCAGCTTCAGGTTGAAGATCAGGGCGATGAAATAGGCGGTCATGTAAATCGCATACGACCATTCGCCAATCGCCTGCATCGGGCGGGTGAGCAGCACCTGGCTCAACGCGCCGCGCTGAAAGGCAAACACTAGTACAGCCACCGCGAACACGAATGGCGCGGCGAATGAAGCAGCCGACCGTCCGGCCAGCGCGACGAACGCGACCATCGCCAGCAGCACCCCGACCTCAAGAAGCGTAGGGGCGGGAAGGGCTATGCAGTCCTTGACGGCACGCCAGAGGATCAGCGTCAAAACGCCGGTGAAGAACCCGGCGAGGCAGCGCAGGAAACCGTAGTCGAAGGTCACGTCCATGCCGGTCGGCGAAACGCTGGCCAGTACGCCGAGGCTCAGCACCACCACGACCGTCGCGGCCACGGCCATCTGGCGGCGGAAGCCGAGGACCAGCGCGGCGAAAATGATATAGGTCCAGAACTCCGTCGAGATCGACCAGGACGGCGAATTCCAGTCCGTCAGGCCGGTAATGCCGAGGCCGTGGGCGAGGGCCAGTTCCGGCATGATGGTCCACGGCGCCTTTGCGCCTTCGAAGGCAGCTTCGCCGCGCAGCGCATGGCTGGCTTCAAGCGCGACGAAGGCGAGCAGCATAGCGATATGCAGCGGCCACAGGCGGCCGAACCGGCGCAGCGTGAATTTCAGCGTCGAGCGCGCGTCTTCGATCCGGTCGAGATAGGCGAACGCGATCACGAAACCGGAGAGGACGAAGAAGAAATCGACGAACAGCCAGGAATTGCGCACGAAATCGAGGGCGTAAAACGTCCCGTCGGCTTCCAGGCGATAGAGGGCGACGGCGAGGGCGGCGAGGCCGCGCCAGGCGTCGAGGGCGATGAAGCGGTCGGCGGACGCAGCCGGACGGGCGGCGTCTAGCTGCAGATCAGCTGGCCGTACTCGTTCCGCTGGTTGCGCGCCCGACATTCTTCGCTTGGCCCCACCCATTGTCCGTCGGCGGACCAGCTCTGCTGGCCGCGCTGGATATCGGCATAGACACGGCCCTCGCAGAGTTCGGGGTCGGTCCGTCCGGTGGTGCCGATGTTAAAGCCCAGATAGTTACAAAGGATTATCGGCCAGCGCTTTTCCTTGGGCGCCGCCATGATCCGGGCTTTCAGGTTTTCCGGGGCTTTCCGCCAGAATTTGACGGCATTTTCCTTGTTCTGCGCGTTCGCGGCGCTGGTCTGCAGCGAAGCGACGATCTCCTGCTCCTCAGGCGAGAGGTCCGACATATTGACCTCCTGGGCCTCAGCGGCACCAAGGGCAAAGACAGCAGCCAAGGCAATCATCAACCGCTTCACGGCGTCTCTCCCGATTTTTTGTCATTCTAGGGCACCGGCACCGGCCCGCAACCCATCCTCGCTTGAGCCTGTGGCGGCATTTCGGCACTCTGCCGGCACAACAATACCGGGGGGAAACTCATGTCCATCAGCACGCGCCTGACCGAACTTCTGGGCGTTGAACATCCGATCATGCTAGCGGGCATGGGCGGTGTCTCCTACGCCGAACTGGCGGCTGCGGTTTCCGAAGCCGGCGGTTTTGGCACGCTCGGTATGGCGGGCGTCCAGCCCAAGGAAATCCGTGCGCAGATGCGCCGCGTCCGCGAGCTGACGAAAAAGCCCTTTGGCGTCGACCTGTTGGCCGCCATTCCTCAATCGCTTGAAGAATGTGCCGACATCATTATCGAAGAAGGCGCAGCCGCCTTCATCTCGGGCCTCGGCGTTCCGCCGCCGCATCTCGTCGAGAAATTCCACAATGCCGGCCTGAAAGTCATGAACGTCGCCGGCACCGTCAAACACGCCCGCCACGCCGAGCAGGGCGGGCTCGATGCCGTGATTGCCCAGGGCACGGAAGCCGGTGGTCACACGGGCCGCGTCGCGGGCCTGGCATTGATTCCGCAGGTCGCTGACGCGGTCACCATCCCGGTCGTCGCCGCCGGCTCGATTGTCGATGGCCGCGGTCTGGCGGCGGCGCTGGCGCTGGGTGCAGAGGGCGTCTGGGTCGGAACGCGCTTCATCGCGTCGACCGAGGCGCATGCGGGCCAGATGTACAAGGACGTCATCATCGGCGCGTCGGATGAGGACACGATCATCACGCGCGCCTATACGGGCAAGACGCTGCGCGCCTTCCGCAATGCCTACGTCAACGACTGGGAGAAGCGGCCCCAGGACATCCAGCCCTTCCCGATGCAGGCTGTCGTCAGCCACCAGAACAAGGTGATGGGCGGCATCGGCGGTCAGCTCGAAGGGCTGGACCGCGACCGGTCATGCTTCGCGATGGGGCAGGGTGCCGGTGGCATCGACGACGCGCCGCCGGCGGGCGACATCGTGCGCCGGATGGTGGCAGAGGCCGCCGCGGTGATGACGCGTGTCGGCAGCCTCGCCAGGGAAATGAAGCGCGCTTAGCTGCGCTTGCAAGCGACCGGATCGATTTTGATCGCGCCTTCGCTCTGGATCGTGCCCTCGGCGGCGCCGAGGCAGATATCGCCCGATCCAGACGAGGAGACCTGCGGGTTTACGGCTGTGCCGGCGAAGTAGATCGAGCCGCTGCCGCTGGTGTCGGCGGCGAAGGGGGAGGCGCGGCCGGATGTGATGTAGACGTCGCTGCTGCCCGAGGTGCTGATGGCGACCGGGCCGTTGACCGAGGCGACGGTAACGTTGGCCGAGCCGCTGAGATCGATGCCGAGACTGCCCGAAACGGGGCCGATTTCCGCGTCGCCCGAGCCGGAAATGCTGATCGACGTGGCGCCTGCACGGCCCACTTTCACCGTGCCGGAACCGGAGGTGTCGATGCTGAGCGCCGCAGTGGCTTCGGTAACGGAAATATCGGCAGAACCGGCACTTTCCAGCGCCACGGAGGTGGCCGAACCTATAGTGATGTTGCCGGCAATCGCCTCGATTGCGACCGGTGCTTTGGTGTCGCCGATGGTGGCGTTGCCGATGAGGTCTTCGATTGCGAGGTCGGTGCCGGGCGCGACGGTGATGGTGAGCTGCAGGGTCTGCAGGTTTTCGTTCGAATTGTAGCTGATATCGCCCATGACGATCTCGGCCCGGTCGCCGTTCTGGCTGAACGAAAGACGTGATGTGAAGCGGTCGTCGCCGGTGGCGGAAATGGTGATGCCGCTGGTTCCGGGGGTGACCACGACGGTGACGTCGCCGACGATGTTGTCGATGTAGAGCTTCGAGCCGGTGAGGGTCTGGGTGAGATTGCCGGCCGAGGCGGTTGACAGGGCGGCGAGGGCGATGCCGGACAGAAGTAGTGAGCGCATGGGTCGATCTCCGAATGTGACGGAGACGCTAGGCGCGGGCAGGGCGGCCGGGCTGTAACGGCAGTCACGCGGCCGTGAAGCGTGATCGCGCCTAATCCACGGGCTTGAAGAAGATGTGCCGGCCGATAGTGACGGTCTCCTCGAAGCCCTCGGCTTCCCAGTCGGGATCGACATCGATGGTGTGGAAGCGGAGCGCCCCCTTGGTGGTGTCGGCGGCCATCAGGGTTTCGGGGTCTTCGAGAATCTGGCCCGCCAGCGCCCAGGTGGCTTTCCAGGTCGCCTTGTCGCGCGGGCGGACGCGGGCGCCGTCGCAGGCGAAGGAGAACTGGCAGCCATAGGCGGGCGCGCCGTTATAGACGACCTTGCAGATAGTCTTGGGGTAGCCGGGCGTCATCATGCGCCGGATGATCACCTCGGCGACCGCCTTCATGCCCGCCTCGCCCTCGGAGGCGGCCTCGAAATAGAGGCCTTCGGTCAGGCACTTGCGCTCCGCAAAGGCCTTGGCCTCGGCCTTGGTGTCGAGCTTGCGCTCCGCGCCATGAGCGGGCGCGAGGGCCAGAAAAAGCGCCATCTGGACGGCAGCCGCAGCTTTGCAGATGGTGGCGCGCATAAACATCAGTCTAGCAGGGGAACGCCATGTCAGGCGCAGTGAAATCGATCTTTATCACAGGGGCCGGCAGCGGCATGGGGCGTGAGGGCGTGAAGCTGTTTCACGCCAAAGGCTGGCGCGTTGCGGCGACTGACCGCAACGAAAGCGGCCTGCAGAGCCTCAAGCAGGAGCTGGGCACCGACCGGCTGTGGACGCGCGCCTTCGACGTGACCGACAGACAAGCGCTTGAGGCGGCGCTGGCGGATTTCTGCGCCGGCCATCCGAATGGCGGCCTCGATATGATGTGGAACAATGCCGGCATCGGCGCGGGCGGCTGGTTCGAGGATGTGCCGATCGAAGAGTCGATGAAGGTGATCGACATCAACTTCAAGGCCGTAGTAACGGGCGCCTATGCCGCGCTACCGTATCTGAAGAAAGCGCAGAACAGCCTGATGTTCTCGACCTCGTCCTCCTCGGCGACCTATGGCATTCCGCGCATCGCGGTGTACGCGGCGACCAAACATGCGGTGAAGGGGCTGACCGAGGCGCTGAGCGTCGAATGGGCGCGGCACAATGTGCGCGTTGCCGACGTTCTGCCAGGCCTCATCGACACGGCGATTTTGGTGGAGACGAAGAACCATTCAGGCGATGCGCCGCAGGCGAAATCCAGCGACGACATCCGCGCCCGCGCGCCCAAGAAGGGCATGTTCCGCCTGCTGCCGGCGTCATCCATCGCCGAGACGGCGTTCGCGGCCTATGGCTCCGACAAGCTCCACTGGTATGTGCCCAAGAGCCTGCAGTGGATCGACCGCATCAAGGCCTGGCGGCCTGAGATGATGCGGAAGCGTATCGGCAAATCCCTGCCCATCGGCCAGCCCGAGAAAAAGTAAGCCAAATAGGAATATAGGCCTTGACGGGTGGGCGGTTGAAGCGTATATAGGAATTAAGTCTGGATCAGGAGAGAGAATGACGGGCGACGGGCGACGGGCGACGGGCGACGGGCGACGGGCGACGGGCGACGGGCGACGGGCGACGGGCGACGGGCGACGGGCGACTAACGCCCGCATTGCATGAGTAGCGCGGGTAACCCCCGCGCGGTCGGGGATTTCATCGAATATTGGTCGTATACCGGCGGGAGCGAGCGGGGAAATTTTCACAAGTTCGCGCTGGAACTGTGCGCCCTGCTGGACGTGCCGCCGCCCGAGGGCGCGCGCGCCGAGGACGGGGCGAACGACTATGTCTTCGAAAAGCGGGTCAATTTCCGCGACAAGGGTGCGCTCGGGTTCATCGACCTCTACAAGCGCGGGTGTTTCGTGCTGGAGGCGAAGCAGTCGCGCAAGCGCGAAGCGCAGTCGCCCTTGCAGGCCGCGATGGCGCTGGAGGGCGGCAAGAGCGGCGCGCGCGCGTCAGGCGTTCACCGTGATGCGCCGGGCTGGGACCAGTTCATGCGCGCGGCGCGCAACCAGGCGGAAAGCTATGCCCGCGCCCTGCCGCCCGATCACGGCTGGCCGCCGTTCCTGATCATCGTCGATGTCGGCCATGTCATCGAGCTGTATGCGGACTTCACCGGGCAGGGGAAGCACTACGCCCAATTCCCTGACCGGCAGTCGTATCGCATTCCGCTGGCCGACCTTGCCAAGCCGGAGGTGCGTGAGCGGTTGAAAGCCGTGTGGACCGACCCGCGCAGTCTCGACCCCGCGCGCAAGGCTGCCGAAGTCACGCGCGAGATCGCGGCGCTTCTGGCGGAGCTCTCCAGGCAGCTTGAGCGCCGCCTTGGTAACGCGCTGCCCAAGACGCTGGCGCCGCAGGAGCGGCGCGCGCAGGAGAGCCTGATCGCGGGGAAGGTGGCGACCTTCCTGATGCGGTGCCTGTTCACGATGTTCGCCGAGGACGTGAAGCTGATCCGCGAGGACAGCTTTCTTGAACTGCTGCGCGATTACACGAGCGATCCGGCGCATGTGCATATCGCGCTGGCGCAGATGTGGCGGCAGATGGACGAGGGCGAATATTCGCCATTGCTGAAGCAGCAATTGCTGAAGTTCAACGGCAAGCTGTTCAAGAATGCCGAGGCCATCCCGCTGAACGGGGATGAGCTGAACCTGCTGATCCTCGCGGCGCAGCGTTCGTGGGGGAACGTGGAGCCGGCGATTTTCGGCACGCTTCTGGAGCGCGCGCTGGACCCGGCAGAGCGGCATCGCCTCGGCGCGCACTACACCCCGCGCGCCTATGTCGAACGGCTGGTGATCCCGACCATCATCGAGCCTCTGACCGATGACTGGCGCACGGTACAGGCGGAGGTGACAGAGCACTTGCAGGGCGGCGCGACGGACAAGGCCGTCGGCGCCGTGGCGGCGTTCCATACCAAGTTGTGCGCGATGCGGGTGCTGGACCCCGCATGCGGCACCGGCAATTTCCTGTATGTCGCGATGGAGTTGATGAAGCGGCTGGAAGGCGAGGTTCTCGACGCCCTGCAGCAGCTTGGCCAAGACCAGTATCTGCTGGAGTTGGACCGCCACACAGTGGACCCGCACCAGTTCCTGGGGCTGGAGATCAATCCCCGTGCGGTAGAGATCGCCGAACTGGTGCTGTGGATCGGTTATCTGCAGTGGCATTTCCGGACGCGCGGCAAGACCATGCCGGCCGAGCCTGTTCTGAAAGACTTTAAAAACATCGTCGAGATGGACGCCGTGCTGGCCTATGACCGACAGGACGTGCTGCGCGACGAGGACGGGCGCGTGATGACGCGCTGGGACGGGGTGACGACGAAGCTGCACCCGATCACCGGAGAGGCGGTGCCGGACCCTGACGCGAAGCTGCCGATCTACAGCTATTCAAACCCACGCCCGGCGAAGTGGCCGGAGGCGGATTTCATCGTGGGTAATCCGCCATTTATTGGGAACAAGCGGATGCGAGAAGCCCTAGGCGACGGGTATGTGGATGCTCTGCACAAGGCCCACAAAGTCGTCCCGAACTCCGTCGATTTCGTAATGTATTGGTGGAAAACTGCTGCTGATCGTGTTCGCACAGGACACACGCGATCATCAGGGTTGATCACAACAAACAGTATTGTCCAATCGTTCAACCGTCGCGTCGTTGAAGGATGTCTGCAGGCAAAACCACACTTGCGGATTGGGTTCGCAGTCCGAGATCAGCATTGGGTAGATAGCTCGGACGGAGCAGACGTTAGGGTGTCGATCACGGTTGTTGATCGGGTCGAAGACCGTGGAAAGCTAGTCTCGTACTCAAGCGACGGATCAGTCGCCACGAGTGAGGAGAGTGGCGAGGTGAATCCCGATCTGACTGTCGGGGCGAATGTCACTGGTTCGAAGTTGTTGCTCTCTAACTTGGGCTTGGCTCACCAAGGCGTGATCCTTGTTGGTACTGGCTTTCGCATGTCGAATGCTTATGCCGAGCAATTGATCAGTCGGCAGCCAGCGTATGCCGCGATTGTTAAACCCTACCTGATTGGCCGCGATCTCGTGCAACGTCGAGAGTCTCGTTTCGTCGTGGATGCTTACGGTCTTTCTGAGCAAGAACTGAGGCAAGAGTATCCGGATGCATACGCTTGGGTTCTTGAACGGGTTAAGCCTAAGCGGGACGGAGTTCGGCGAGAGAAAACCAAAGAGCGGTGGTGGATTTTTGCAGAGCCTCGATCTGAGTTTAGATCTGCAAATGCTGGAAGCTCTCGCTATTTAGCGACATGCCGCACGGCGAGGCATCGGACATTTGAGTTTTTGACGTCAGACGTTGTGCCCGATGCGAAGATCGTCGCTATTGCTGCAGAATCCTCCGAGCTTCTCGCGGTATTGAGCAGCTCTACACATGCCATGTGGAGTGAAGTTTTCGCGCGCTTGGGCGTGGGAAACGATGGCAACTACAATCATAGCGAAGCGTTCGGGAAGTTTCCTTTTCCCAGCCTTGGGCCTGCCCAGACCGCGCGCCTCCGCGCGCTCGGCGAAGAACTCGATCGCTTCCGCAAGGAGCGTCTCGCGCAGCACGACTTCCTGACGATGACCGGCCTGTACAACGTCCTCGCGAAGCTGCGGAGCGGCGGCGAGCTGACGCAGAAGGAGCGTGACATTCACGAGGCCGGGCTCGTGTCAGTGCTGAAGCAACTGCATGACGACATCGACGCCGCTGTTGCCGATGCCTATGGCTGGCCGCGTGACCTGTCGGATGAGCAGATTCTTGAACGCCTCGTGGCGCTGAACAAGGAGCGCGCTGCTGAGGAGGCCAAGGGTGTCGTCCATTGGCTGCGGCCCGAGTACCAGATGGCGCGCGCCGGGCTGAAGCGGCCGACACAGGCGACCGCCGAACTGGACCTCGTGGCGGGCGCGGCGAAGAAGCCGAAATTCCCCACCGACCTGCCGGAGCAGATTTCCGCTGTGCGCGCTGCACTGGCGGCCGAAGACGGGCCGGTCGATGCTGCGGCGCTGGCGAAGCGCTTTGCCCAGGGCGGCAAGGTGAAGGGGCGCGTGGAAGAGTTGCTGCGGACGCTCGCTGCGATCGGGCAGGCGGGCGCAGCCGACGGGCGTTACTTCGCTGCACGCTGAAGGCGTCGATGCCCGCCTGCGCGGGCATGACAGGCAAGACACAGGGAAATGCGCGTTGCCCCTCCCGGTCCGCTGCGCGGACCTGCCCTCCCCATCGCCCATCAAGTGGCGAACGCCTGACGGCGCTTCGCTGCGCGATGGAGAGGGTGGAGGAAGCCGTGGATGGTCCGCCTTCGCGGACCATGACAGATGGGGTTTGCCTGAAACGTCTCAGGCATGGGTCCCCGGGCTCGCGGCTTTGCCGCGCCCCGAGGATGACAAAAGGGGAGGGGTGCGTCCTTCGAGACGCGGCCATCGGCCGCTCCTCAGGATGAGGAGGAGGGGAGTGCGGGGCGGGGGAGCACTCCCTTGGTAAGGGAGAGGCGCCGGTTCGCGGGCGAGCACTCCCTTCACACGCATGGGGCACTGGTGCGGGACGTGAGCGCGGTGTGGCGAGGCCACTTTGAACGCGTGAAGCCGTGGATGGTCCGCCTGCGCGGACCATGACAGATAGGGGTTTGCCTGAAACGTCTCAGGCATGGATCCCCGGGCTCGCGGCTTTGCCGCGCCCCGAGGATGACAAAAGGGGCGGGGTGCGTCCTTCGAGACGCGGCCATTGGCCGCTCCTCAGGATGAGGAGGAGGGGAGTGCGGGGCGGGGGGAGCACTCCCTTGGTAAGGGAGAGGCGCCGGTTCGCGGGCGAGCACGCCCTTCACACGGGAGGGGGCGCTGGTGTGGGCCGTGAGGCCGGTGTGGCGAGGCCACTTTGAACGCGTGAAGCCGTGGATGGTCCGCCTGCGCGGACCATGACAGATAGGGGTTTGCCTGAAACGTCTCAGGCATGGATCCCCGGGCTCGCGGCTTTGCCGCGCCCCGAGGATGACAAAAGGGGCGGGGTGCGTCCTTCGAGACGCGGCCATTGGCCGCTCCTCAGGATGAGGAGGAGGGGAGTGCGGGGCGGGGGGAGCACTCCCTTGGTAAGGGAGAGGCGCCGGTTCGCGGGCGAGCACGCCCTTCACACGGGAGGGGGCGCTGGTGTGGGCCGTGAGGCCGGTGTGGCGAGGCCACTTTGAACGCGTGAAGCCGTGGATGGTCCGCCTGCGCGGACCATGACAGATACGGGTTTGCCTGAAACGTCTCAGGCATGGGTCCCCGGGCTCGCGGCTTTGCCGCGCCCCGAGGATGACAGCTTTGGTTTACGACGCCGGCGCGGTGCGGCCCAGTTCGGCTTCGTAGCTGCCGCCGGGCTGGCGGTAGAAGATGTGCGTGCCGATCTTCGCGGTGCGGATGAAGCGGCGGGCCCAGGGCGGGTTCACGTGGGTGGTGTGGAAATACTGCGCGCCGGCGGTGGAATCGACGAGGCGGCCTTCGCCGATGGTCTCGTACTGCGCGACTTCGACGGCACGCTTCCAGGCGAGCTTGTCGCGCCGGCCGTGGCCGATGCCGTCGCAGGCGAAGGAGAACTGGCAGGCGTTCCGCTTGTGGGCGCCCTGATAGACGACGCCGCAGACCGTGTTCGGGAAGCGGTGGTCGCGGGTGCGGCGGAGGACGACCTCGGCAACGGCGCGCTGGCCCTCGAGGCTTTCGCCGCGCGCCTCGTAATAGACGGCTTCGGCGAGGCAGGTCATTTCATTGTGCGGGATCGGGTCGGCCGTCAGCGAGGCGGTGAGGATCTCGGCGGGCTTGGGTTCCGGCACGATGGGCGGATGTTCGGCGAACGCCAGAACAGGCGAGACCGGCGCGAGGACAAAGACCTCAGGCGCAGTCGGGGCAGGGACAGCGGTGTCGGCAGTGATTGCAGCGGTGGCGACGCCATAGGCGGCGAGGCCAAACGTGGCAGACAAAACCACCCGGTGGCAGCGCCTGACGGCTGCTTGGGCGACGGACATGAAGCCAGCTCCTCAAGTGTCGTCCGCCTCCTGGTGGAGACGGCGGGTGGGTGCTCCTATCCGCGTCGCGTGTGTTCGCAGTGAGGCGATTTTGCGAACGCCGGTGGAGCCGCTTTGTTCCGGTAGCCCTACCCCTGCCGGAACGAGGCGGAACCTATGGAGGGGGTCCGACCGCTACAAGACTAGACAAATGGGAATGATGACGATCTGTCATTTTGTGCAGTGCAGCATAATCCCGGAATTCGGGGCGTGCCGATGGTTAGCCTGACCTAGGGGCAGCGAGCCCGGCGCATTATTCTGCGGATTAAATTTGCGTCAGCGCCAGTTTTTGCCGGCACCGTGCGTGGTTCGAGACTCCGCTGCGCGGTGCACCTCACCATGACGAAGAGGGGTGGCTCTTCTTGTCATCCCGGCCTTGAGCCGGGATCCAGAAGTGCAAGCACCGGCCCTTGCGGCTCTGGGTCCCGGGTCTACGGCGCTACGCGCCTTCGCCCGGGATGACAGTGATGGCGCGTTACCGGTCTTCCCGGCGGTCTTTGCCGGGGGCCAGGGCGGCTTGCGCGGCTGCAAGACGTGCGATGGGGACGCGGTAGGGGGAGCAGGAAACGTAGTCGAGGCCGGTTTCCGCGCAGAAGCGGATCGAGGCCGGGTCGCCGCCATGCTCGCCGCAAATGCCGAGCTTGATGTCCGGGCGGGTCTTGCGGCCGCGGGTGGTCGCGATCTCCACCAGCTCGCCGACGCCGGACTGATCGAGGCTGACAAAGGGGTCGCCTTCCAGCACGCCGAGGCGCTGATACTCGGTGATGAAGCGGGCCGAGTCATCTCGACTGATGCCGTAAGTTGTCTGGGTCAAGTCATTGGTGCCGAACGAGAAAAACTCGGCGCTCTCGGCGATCTCGGCAGCCCGGAGGGCGGCGCGGGGGAGCTCGATCATGGTGCCGAGAAGGTAGGCGATCCTGGTGCCGGTCTCGGCTTCAACCGCTTTGTGAACGCCTTCGATCTTGCCCTTAAGGAGGTCAAGTTCAGCCTTCATGGCAACCAGCGGGATCATCACCTCGGGCGTGACGGTGTCCCCGGTGGCTTTGAAGACCTCGGCGGCGGCCTCGAAGATCGCCCGGGCCTGCATCTCGTAGATCTCAGGGAAGGTGACGCCGAGGCGGCAGCCGCGATGGCCGAGCATCGGGTTGAACTCGTGCAGCTCGTGGACGCGGGCGGTGAGGCGCTGGACGGTGACGCCTGCGGCGGCGGCGACCTCGGCGATCTCCTCGTCCGACTTGGGCAGGAATTCGTGCAGCGGCGGGTCAAGCAGGCGGATCGTGACGGGGAGGCCCTTCATGATCGTGAAGAGCTCGACGAAGTCGGCGCGCTGGACGGGCAGGAGCTTGGCGAGCGCGGCGTTGCGGCCTTCCAGCGTCTCGGCGCAGATCATCTGGCGGACCGCGAGGATGCGGCTGGCGTCGAAGAACATGTGCTCGGTGCGGCAGAGGCCGATGCCCTCGGCCCCGAAGCCGCGCGCGGTGCGGGCGTCGAGCGGGGTTTCAGCATTGGCGCGGACCTTGAGGGCGCGGCTGGCGTCGGCCCAATCCATGAGAGTCGCGAAGTCGCCGGAGAGTTCCGGTTCCACCATGGCGACGCGGCCTTTGAAGACCTGACCGGTAGAGCCGTCGATGGTGAGCCAGTCGCCGCGCGAAATGGTCTCGCCGCCGGAGGTCAGCTTTTCGGCGTTCATGTCGATCTTGATGCCGCCCGCGCCGGAGACGCAGGGACGGCCCATGCCGCGCGCCACCACGGCGGCGTGGCTGGTCATGCCGCCGCGGGCGGTGAGGATGCCCTCGGCGGCGTGCATGCCGTGAATGTCTTCGGGGCTGGTTTCCACCCGGATCAGGATGACGGCGCGGCCTTCATTCGCCACGCGCTCGGCATCGTCGGCGGTGAACACGGCTTCGCCCGCCGCGGCGCCCGGCGAGGCGGGGAGGCCGGTGGCGATCGCCTTGCGCGGGGCGCTGGGATCGATGGTCGGGTGAAGAAGCTGGTCGAGAGACAGGGGATCGACGCGGTTGATCGCCTCGGGCTTGGTGATGAGGCCTTCATTGGCCATGTCGACGGCCATCTTGAGGGCCGCCTTGGCGGTGCGCTTGCCCGAGCGGGTCTGCAGCATGAAGAGCTTGCCGCGTTCGACGGTGAACTCGATGTCCTGCATGTCGCGGTAATGCGCCTCGAGGCGCTTGGTCACCGCGACGAAGGCGGCGAAGGCCTCCGGCATCGCGGTTTCCATCGAGGGCTTGCCGTTGCCCTTGCGGGCCGCCTCGGTGAGCGGCTGGGGCGTGCGGATGCCCGCCACCACGTCTTCGCCCTGCGCGTTGATAAGGAACTCGCCATAGAGCGCGTTCTCGCCGGTGGAGGGGTTGCGCGTGAAGGCGACGCCGGTGGCCGACGTGTCGCCCATATTGCCGAACACCATCGCCTGCACGTTGACGGCGGTGCCCCAGGCTTCGGGGATTCCATTCAGACGGCGATAGGTGATCGCGCGCTGGTTCATCCACGAGGCGAAGACGGCGCCGATGGCGCCCCAGAGCTGGGCCTCGGGATCCTGCGGGAAAGGCTTTCCGGTCTTGGACTGGACGAGCTTCTTGTAGCGCGTGACCAGTTCCTTGAAGTCGGCCGCTTCGAGATCGGCATCGGTGTCGACGCCTTTTTCTTCCTTGGCGGTATCGAGCAGTTCTTCGAAATGCTCGTGGCCGACCTCAAGCACCACGTCGGAATACATGGTGATGAAGCGGCGATAGCTGTCCCACGCGAAGCGGTCGTTGCCCGACAGTTTCGCGAGACCGGCGACGGTGTCGTCGTTGAGGCCGAGATTGAGGACCGTGTCCATCATGCCGGGCATCGAGGCGCGGGCGCCCGAGCGGACCGAGACGAGCAATGGATCGGCGGCATCGCCGAACTTCTTGCCGAGGCGGGTGGAGAGTTCGCCGAGCGCGGTTTCGACCTGCGCCTTCAGTTCAGCCGGATAGCTATTCCCGTTGGCGTAATAATAGGTGCAGACCTCGGTCGTGATCGTGAATCCGGGCGGAACCGGCAGGCCGAGATTGCACATCTCCGCCAGGTTCGCGCCCTTGCCGCCGAGAAGGTTGCGCATCTCTGCGCCGCCCTCGGCGCCTTCCGGACCGAAGCTCAAAACCCACTTCGTCATAGACGGTCACCCGCTCTTTTTGTGCAGTGCAAGAACGCGCCCTTATAGCGCGTGTCCCGGGGGGCTCAATGCCGCATTTTCAGCCCGGATTCCAAGCGGTTTTCAGTCTTCGTCGCCGCTGCGCTTCGGGAACAGGCGACATGCCGCAGAGGCAATGTTGCCGAGTCGGTACATGCGCTGGGAGGCGACGGCGGCGCCGGCGACTTCGCCCGCGATCTTGGCGGCGAAGGGATTGGTGAGGATGGCGTGGCTGAGCATGCCGCCCGCGATGTCGGCGGCGGCGACGAGCGAGGCGCTGCTCATCGTGCGGCGGAGGAGTTCCCAGGTGGCGAGGCCGTGGGGCCTGAGGCCATAGGCCCGGGCGATCTGGCGCACGAGGCGGACGCCGCGCACCGAGAAGAGAAGCGCGTCGATGGAGGCGCTGGGCGACATGGCCGACATGCCGAAGGCCTGCGCCGAGGCGGCACGGACGGTCTGCGCGGCGCGCTTGTCGAGGACGGGCAGGACGGTCTTTTCGAGGGCGTTGCGGATGCCCTCGATGGAGTTGGCGCCGCGCACGGCCTCGCGCGCGTCGCCGATGGCGATACCGTTGCCGCGGAGGAGGGCGATGTAGTTCTGCGCGGCGCTGCGGGCTTTCTCGATGTCTTCCGCGTCGTCGGCGAGGGCGTCCTGCCAGTCTTCGATGCGGCGGACGGCGAAGAGGGCGGCGAGCTCACGCCAGATCGCCCAGATGAGCAGCAGCAGGCCGAGGGCGAGGACGCCGGCGGCGGCCCAGCCGAGCCAGGGGCGGGTTTCGACCATGGTGGCGATCCAGCCGACGCTTTCCACCACGAAGAAGCCGATGAGGAGGACGAAGAGGCCGGTCGCGACGAGGAAGCCGGTGCCAAAGACCGGCTCGTTGGCTTCGGGGCGCTGCACGAAGCTTTCCCACTGATGGTCGATGCGCTCGGCGGGCGCGTCGATCTCAAGGAGCTGGGGACGGCGCGGGGGCTCGCTCATAGGCGATCTCCGATGAGGTAATAGAGGGCGTCGTCCAGCCCGATATGCGGCACGCCGGAGGTGCCGGAGGCGTCGAGCTTGGGCGGCTGGAAGACGGGAAGTTCGAAGAAGGCGCCGGACCAGAAATCGGCATCGGGCGGCTTCAGCGGGACTTCGCCGGGATAGAACTTCACGAGCTTGTCGCGGCCCATGGGGAGACCGCGCACGACGGCGACGTTGCGGCCATCGATCTGCGCCTTGTCGTCGAGCGTGCAGCGGACGGCGGCGAGGGCGGCGGTTTTCACCACGGCGCGGCTGTCGCGCATCTGGTCGATATCGGCGCCGGCCATGCGGCCGAGCAGGATCTGCAACGCATCGCGCTGGCGTTCGGGGACGTGGTCGGCCTTGGTCGCGGCGAAAAGAACTTTCGAGATTCCGCGCGCGAACGGATTGAGGATGCCGCGACCACCATAGTTGAAGCTGTCGGCGAGGCGCTGGATGGCGAGGCGGGTGTCTTCGAACACATCCGGCCCGCCATGCAGCGCGCCGAGGATATCGACCAGCACGACCTGGCGGTCGAAGCGGCGGAAATGCTTGTCGAAGAAATGCGTGTTCATTTCCTGACGGTAGAGGTCGTAGCGCTTCTGGAAGGTCTCGGCGAGCGAGCCGGGTTGCAGCGTGCGGCCGGGCGTGACGGCAAGCGGCGCGAAGACCATGGCGTCGGTCTTGGGCCAGGGCGGGGCGCAGAGGAAACCGCCGGGCTGGAGATAGCGCAGGCCGAGGCGATCGCGCGCATCGAACAGGAAG
>VFQQ010003283.1_pt1 | contig 16107 bp, 12 predicted proteins | sample 3512341 | NCBI WGS metagenome assembly VFQQ01 (sample SAMN10412373, study PRJNA504923) | tailings metagenome | isolation source: Relicate 2 Philex TSF1 revegetated site | place: Philippines: Tuba, Benguet | collected 2017-08-29 | reverse complement strand
TCGGGAACACCTGCAGTTCGCGGCTGGGTTCGCTGGGCGGCACAGCCGGTTTCTGACGTTGGTTGAGCTTCTTCGTGGCCACGGCCGCAAGGGGATCTGAGAGGGGGCGCGATGCTATCATCCACGCCCATCCGCGCTCGGCTCACGAGCGCGTTTTGCCATACAAATCAAGCACTTGCGTACATCTCTCTGACGCATTGCTTGGCGGCTATCACCCCCGCCGATGCGCCTCACCTCGATCAAGCTCTCGGGCTTCAAGTCCTTCGCAGAACCCACCACCTTCCAGCTGCCGGGGCAGCTCGTGGGCGTGGTCGGCCCCAACGGTTGCGGCAAGAGCAACATCATGGACGCCGTGCGCTGGGTGCTGGGCGAGAGCAAGGCCTCCGAGCTGCGCGGCGAGAGCATGCAGGACGTGATCTTCAACGGATCGGGCCAGCGCAAGCCCGCCAGCCGCGCCAGCGTGGAGCTGGTGTTCGACAACACGCTGGCCCGCGCCGGCGGCCAGTGGAACGCCTTCAGCGAGATCGCCGTCAAGCGCACGCTCACGCGCGACGGCACCAGCAGCTACTACATCAACAGCCAGCCCGTGCGCCGGCGCGACGTGCAGGACGTGTTCCTGGGCACCGGCCTCGGGCCGCGCGCGTACGCCATCATCGGCCAGGGCACGATCAGCCGCATCATCGAAAGCCGGCCCGAGGAGCTGCGCCTGTTCCTGGAAGAGGCCGCCGGCGTCAGCAAGTACAAGGAACGCCGCCGCGAGACCGAGAACCGGCTCAAGGACACACGCGAGAACCTCACACGCGTGGAAGACATCCTGCGGGAGCTCAACAGCAACCTCGACAAGCTCGAGAAGCAGGCCGAGGTCGCGCAGCAATACCGCACGCTGCAGGAACAGGGCACGCTGAAGCTGCACCAGCTGTGGTTCCTGAAGCACCGTGATGCCGCCAGCGAAGAAGAGCGCGTGAAGACCGCCGTGGCCGAGGCCACCAACGCGCTGGAAGCCCGCCTGGCCGAACTGCGCCACACCGAGGCCGAGCTGGAGCAGGTGCGCCAGGCGCACTACGCCGCCAACGACGTGCTGCACACCAAACAAGGCGCGCTGGCCGAAGCGGCGCTGGAAGTGAGCCGGCTGGAAGAGCGCATCCGCTACGTGGTGGAAGGCCGCAACCGCGCGCAGCAGCGGCTGGTGGAGTTGAACGCGCAGAACGAGCAGTGGGCCGAGCGCCAGGACCAGGCCAAGGCCGAGCTGGAAGACATCGCCGGCCAGATCGTGGCCGCTGAAGAGCAGGCCGAGCTGCTGCACGCGCAGGCCGAGGAACAGGGCCTGGCGCTGCCCGATGCCGAAGAGACCGTGCGCGCGGCCCAGGCGCGCAGCAACGAGCAGCGCAACCTCGTGGCGCAGGTGCAGCAGCAGATCCAGGTGCTGGCGGCCGACAGCCGCAACATCGAAGAGCAGTCGCGCTCGCTGAAGAGCCGGCACGAGCGCCTCTCCACCGAAAAACGCGGCCTGCAGACGCCCGACATGGGCCGCATCGAGCTGCTGAAGGCCGAGGAAGCCGCCGCGCAGGAAGCCAGCGAGATGGCCGAGGCGCGGCTGCACGAGCTGAGCGAGCAGGTGCCGGCGCTGGACGAACAGCGCCGCGCCGCGCAGGACGCCGTGAGCCGCGAAGGCGCCAAGCTCGCCGACATCGGCGCGCGGCTGGAGGCGTTGCGTGCGCTTCAGGACAAGGTGCAGACCGAAGGCAAGCTCAAGCCCTGGCTGGAAAAACACGGCCTCTCGGGCCTGCCGGGCCTGTGGAAGCAGGTGCACATCGAGAGCGGCTGGGAGACCGCGCTCGAAGCCGCGCTGCGCGAGCGGCTGAATGCGCTGGCCGTGGGCAAGCTCGACATCGTGCGCGCCTTCGCCGGCGACGCGCCGCCTGCCAAGCTCGCCTTCTACGCCCTGCCCTCGGGATCGATCACCAACACGCACCGCACGCTGCCGCCGCTGACCGATCTGCTGCGGCTGGGTGATGCGTCGCTGAAGGCGCTGCTCTCCGACTGGCTGGAAGGTGTCTACACCGCCGCCACGCTTGAAGAAGCGCTGGCGCAGCGCACGCAGCTCACGCACGGCGAGGTCATCATGACCCGTGAGGGCCATGCCGTGAGCCAGCACGCGGTGGCCTTCTACGCACCCGACAGCGAACAGGCCGGCATGCTGGCGCGGGCGCAGGAGATCGAGAACCTCGACCGCCAGCAGCGTGCGCAGGCGCTGATCAGCGAAGACGCCAAGACCGGCTCGGTGCGGCTGGAAGCCGCCTACACCGAAGCCAGCCAGGGCTTGCTGGCCGCGCGCCGCGAAGCCGCCGATGCGCAGACCAAGGCGCACACGCTGCACGTGGAGCTGCTGCGCCTCACGCAGCAGCTTGAGGCCGCCAGCAGCCGCAGCACGCAGCTGGCCGAGGAACTGGCCGAGGTCAACGCGCAGCTCGAGGCGCTGGAAGAACGCCGCATGACCGGCGAAGCGCGCTTCGAGGAACTGGACATCGGTCTCGCCGACGCGCAGCAGAAACACGCCGAGCTCGACGACGAGGTCATCGCCGCGGAACGTGCCCTTTCCGATGCCCGCGAGCAGCAGCGCGGCCTGGAGCGCCAGGCCCAGGAAGCGCGCTTCCAGGCGCGCAGCCTGCAGGCGCGGCAGGCCGAGCTGCAGCGCAGCATCGAAACCGCCGCCACACAGGTGGCAGCCAATGTGCAGGCCGGCGAGCAGTTGCAGCTGGAACTCGGCAGCTTCGACGACGCCGCGGCGCAGAGCGGCCTGCAGGCGGCGCTCGACACCAAGCTCGAGCGCGAACAGGCCCTGGGCCTGGCGCGCAGCACCTACGACGACCTGAGCGCACAACTGCGCCGCGCCGATGAGCAGCGCCTGGCCTTCGAACGCAGCCTCGACCCGCTGCGCGAGCAGATCACCAAGCTGCAGCTGGAGCTGCAGGCGGCGCAGCTCGGCGGTGCGCAGTACCTGGAGCAGCTCACCGCCGCTGCCGTTGACCTGGAAGCGCTCGGCAAAGGCATCGAGGACAACGGCGTCAAGCTCTGGGGCCTGCAGACCGAGATCGACCGCATCAACCGCGACATCAACGCGCTCGGCGCCGTCAACCTCGCGGCGCTCGATGAGCTCACCAGCAGCCGCGAGCGCAAGACCTTCCTCGACGCGCAGAACGCCGACCTGCTGGAAGCCATCACCACGCTGGAAGACGCGATCCACAAGATCGACCTCGAAACGCGTGACCTGCTGGCCAGCACCTTCAACCAGGTCAACGAGCACTTCGGCCGCATGTTCCCGAGCCTCTTCGGCGGCGGCAACGCCAGGCTGGTGATGACCGGCACCGAGATCCTCGACGCCGGCGTGCAGGTGATGGCACAGCCGCCGGGCAAGAAGAACAGCACCATCCACCTGCTCTCGGGCGGCGAGAAGGCGCTCACCGCGATCGCGCTCGTGTTCGCGATCTTCCAGCTCAACCCCGCGCCCTTCTGCCTGCTGGACGAGGTGGACGCGCCGTTGGACGACGCCAACACCGAGCGCTACCGCAACCTCGTCACCGAGATGAGCAAGGGCACGCAGTTCCTCTTCATCAGCCACAACAAGATCGCGATGGAGATGGCGCAGCAGCTCATCGGCGTGACGATGCAGGAGCAGGGCGTGAGCCGCATCGTGGCGGTGGACATGCAGTCGGCCCTCAGCATGGCCGAGGCGGCCTGACGATGAACCTGGCCACCGCACTCGCGATCCTCGCTGGTGTGGTGCTGCTGGTGCTGGGCGCGCAGGCGCTGTGGCGCATGCGCAAGGCGGGCGAACGGCGCGTGGCCACGGCTTCGCTGCCGGCTCCGGCCATCGAAGACCGCGTCGAACCCTCGCTCGATGCCGGCGACACCGTGCCCGAGGAACCGGCTTCACCGCTGCGCCCTGCTGCGCGCCGCGCGCCGAAGCTCGATGCGCTCATCGACGCCATCATCACGCTCACGCTCGAAGCGCCGGTGACGGGCGAATTCGTGGCGCAGCACCTGCCGCCCACGCGCCGCGCCGGCAGCAAGCCCTTCGCGGTGGAAGGCCTGGACACCGAAACCGGCACCTGGGAAACGCCCTCACCCGGGCGCCGCTACAGCGAACTGCAGGCCGGCGTGCAGCTGGCCAACCGCGGCGGGCCGCTGAACGAGATCGAGTACAGCGAGTTTGTGCAGACGATCCAGCAGGTGGCCGAGGCGCTGAACGCCCGCGCCGACGTGCCCGACATGCTCGAGGTGGTGGCCCGCGCTCGCGAACTCGACACGATGGCCGCGCCGCTGGACGCGCAGCTGTCGATCACGCTGCGCAGCAACGGCGTGGCCTGGTCGGTGGGTTTCGTGCAGCAGGTGGTGCAGCGCCAGAGCCTGGTCGCCGGCGCCGTGCCCGGCCGCTGGGTGCTGCCCGGGCCTGACGAAGGTGCACCGCCGATGCTCGTGCTGAGCGTCGATGCGCAGGCCGCGCTCGCGGAAGACCCGCAGGCCGCCGCCGTGCGCGAATGCCAGCTCACGCTGGACGTGCCGCAGACACCGGCCGCCGTCGAGCCGTTCCCGGCCTGGCACCTGCTGGGCAAGAAGCTGGCCGACGACCTGGACGCCACCGCGGTGGATGACCAGGGCCAGCCGATCACGCTGCACGCCTTCGACGCCATCGGCCACGAGATCGACGAGCTGTACCGCCGCCTCGAGCAGCTGGGCCTGGCGGCGGGTTCACCAGCCGCCCGGCGGCTGTTCAGCTGAATCGGGCCGCCGGCTCCAGCGTGCGCGCCGGCTCGCGCATGAGCACGAACTCCTCGGCGGCCGTGGGGTGCATCGCGATCGTGGCGTCGAACTGTGCCTTCGTGGCGCCGGCGCTGAGTGCCACGGCCAGGCTCTGCACGATCTCGGGCGCGTCGCTGCCGCTCATGTGCACGGCCAGCACACGGTCCGTTTCGGCATCGACGAGCAGCTTCATCTGCGTGCGCTCCGTGCCGCCGATGAAGGCCTGCTTCATCGGCCTGAAACCGGCCTCGAAGACCTTCACGCCGCGGCCTTCGGCACGCAGCTGTTCCTCGCTGGGGCCCAGGGTGGCCAGCGGCGGCAGCATGAACACCGCGCTGGCCACCCGCGAGAGATCGAGCTCGCGCTGTGCGGCGCCGAACAGCGAATCCGCCAGCGCACGGCCCTCGGCGATGGCCACTGGCGTGAGGTTCTTGCGGTTCGTCACGTCGCCGATGGCGTACAGGCCGGGCACCGGCGTGTGCATGGCCGCGTCCACCGGCACGGCACCGGCGGCGTCGGTGGTCAGGCCCACGGTCTCGAGCCCCAGCGACGGGGTGTTGGGGCGCCGGCCGGTGGCATTGAGAACCCAGGGGTAGGCGGCGGCAGGGCCGTCGCTGAACAGCAGCCGCAGGCCGCCGTCGCCGCTGCGCTCGATGCGCTGCGGCACGCGGCCCGCGTGCAGCTCGACACCGGCGGCTTTCAGGCTGCTGGCAGCCGCCTCGCGCAGCATGCCGTCGAAGCCCCGCAGCGGCAGCGCGCCGCGGTGGTACAGCGACACCGGCACCCCCAGCCGCGCCAGCATGCTCGCGAACTCCACCGCGATGTAGCCGCCGCCGATCACCGCGGCGCGCGCGGGCAGTTGCTGCAGGTCGAGCAGATCGTCGCTGGTGGCGCAGGCCTCGATGCCGGCGATGCTGTCGCGCACGGGCGCGGCGCCGGTGGCGATCAGCACATGGCGTGCGGTGATGACCCGCTCGCCCCCACCCTCACCGATGCGCACGCGATGCGGCCCGTCGAGCCGCGCGTGCCCTTCGATCAGTTCCACGCCGGCGCCGGCCAGCATCTGGCGGTAGATGCTTTCCAGCCGCGCCGTCTCGGCCGCCTTGGCCGCGGCCCAGCGCTGCATCTCGAACACCGGTTCGGGCAGCGCCCAGCCGTAGCCGCGCGCCTCCTGCATCGCGTCGCCGAACTGCGCGGCGTACATCAGCAGCTTCTTCGGCACGCAGCCGCGCAGCACGCAGGTGCCGCCCACGCGGCCGGCCTCGACGATGGCCACCTTGGCGCCATGCGTGGCCGCGCGGCGCGAGGCTGCCACGCCGCCGCTGCCGGCGCCGAGGGTCAGGAGGTCGAAATCGAAATGCATGGGCTCGCGTCCTGGTGGGCTGGAACACAATGTCGCACAGGGCCGCGGAAGATGACACGCAAAAGCCCGAAGTGGAGGACACGATGTGGAAGAACGCATGGACCGCGGCTGCCATGGCCCTGATGGCGGCGGCCTTCACGTCCGGCTGCGGCGTGTTCCCGCAACCCGTGGCGCTGAACGACAGCGCCGTCACCACCGGTTCGTTGCGTGTGCTGCACCGCTTCGGCGGCGGGCCGGGCGGGCTGGAGGCTGATTACCAGGGCCTGCGCGCCAAAGGCACCCAGGCCCTGGCGACCTTCAGTGACATCACCTTCGACGGCAACACCATCACCGGCCCTGCGCTGCTTGACCACCAGGTCAGCCAGCACCATGGACACCTGGTCTACAACCGGCGCCTGTTCGCCGGCCACCCGGTGCAGATGGAGTGGTTCGCGGGTGCCGCGGCGCACCGCTTGTCCTGGTCCACGGCCAGCCGCACACCGGGCGCGCCAGGGCTGCAGACCACCCGCAGCTGGGTGGGCGCCACCGGCGGCGTGACCGGTGTGCTGGCGGTGAGCCCGGCACTGGAGCTGCAACTGCGCTACAGCGGCGCGGTCAGCGTGGACAGCATGACCGCCACGCGCAACGCCGCCGAGCTGGTGCTGGCCTGGGCGCCGGTGCCGGCGCTGCAGCTGCGCCTGGGCTATGGGCAGAACCAGTCGAACCACGAGCTGGTGGACGGCAACTCCGACCTGCGGCTGCGCAGCCGCGGCCCCTTTGCGGGGCTGCAGATCGGCTTCTGAACGCCCGGGCGCCGCGCGGCGGGGCCTGGGTGATGCCACACAATCCCGCCATGCCCGCCCCCGCCGAACGTGCGCAGCAACTGCGCACGCTGCTGCAGCACCACGCCCACCGCTACTACGTGCTCGACGCGCCGGAGATCCCCGACGCCGAGTACGACCGCCTGTTCCAGGAGCTGCAGGCCATCGAAGCCGCGCACCCGGAACTGCTCACGCCCGATTCGCCGACGCAGCGCGTGATCGGCCAGGTGCTGGAAGGCCTGCAGCCGGTGCGCCACGCCGTGCCGATGCTGAGCATCCGCACCGAGACCGACACCACGGCCGCCGGTGCCCAGGCCTTCGACGCGCGTGTGCGGCGCGAGCTGGAACTGCCCGAAGACGCGCCGCCCGTCGAGTACGCGGCGGAGCTGAAGTTCGACGGCCTGGCCATCAACCTGCGCTACGAACAGGGCCTGCTGGTGCAGGCCACCACACGCGGCGACGGCGAAACCGGCGAGGACGTGACACAGAACGTGCGCACGATCGGGCAGATCCCGCTGCGGCTGTTCGAAACCGGCGGCACGGCCCCGCCGCTGATCGAGATCCGCGGCGAGGCCTACATGCGGCGCGACGACTTCGAGCGCCTCAACGAACGCCAGCGCGAACGAGGCGGCAAGACCTTCATCAACCCGCGCAACACCGCGGCCGGCGCCATCCGCCAGCTCGATCCGAAAGGCCTGGCGGACAAGAAGCTCAGCTTCTTCGCCTACGGTCTGGGCGACACCCAAGGCTGGGCGCAGCCGGCCACGCACAGCGCCACGCTCGACGCCATCGCAGCCTTCGGGCTGCCGGTGGACGGCAGCCGGCGTGTCGTCCAGGGTGCTGCAGGCCTGGTCGCCTTCCACGCCGAGATCGCGGCCCAGCGAGACGCGCTGCCCTTCGACATCGACGGCGTCGTCTACAAGGTCAACGACATCGCGCTGCAGAAGCGGCTGGGTTTTGTCACGCGCGAGCCGCGCTGGGCGGTGGCGCACAAGTACCCGGCGCAGGAGCAGCTGACGCGGCTCAACGGCATCGAGATCCAGGTCGGCCGCACCGGCAAGCTCACGCCGGTGGCCAAGCTCGAACCGGTGTTCGTGGGCGGCACCACGGTGAGCAACGCGACGCTGCACAACGTGTTCGAGCTGCGCCGCAAGGGCGTGCGCGTGGGCGACACGGTGATCGTGCGGCGGGCGGGCGACGTGATCCCCGAGGTCGTCGGCCGTGTGGCCGGCGAGCGCATGGGCTACGTGCCCAACTTCCGCATGCCGCGCGCCTGCCCGGTGTGCGGCAGCCGTGTGCTGCGCGAGAAGGGCGGCATCGACCACCGCTGCACCGGCGGCCTGTTCTGTGCCGCCCAGCGCAAGCAGGCGCTGCTGCACTTTGCCGGGCGGCGCGCCATGGACATCGAGGGGCTGGGCGACAAGCTCGTCGAGCAGCTGGTGGACAGCGGCCTCATCCGCACGCTGCCCGAGCTGTACACGCTGGGCGTCGCCAAGCTCTCGGCGCTGGAGCGCATGGCCGAGAAAAGCGCGGCCAACCTGGTGGCGATGCTGGACAAGAGCAAGCAGACGACGCTGGCGCGTTTCCTCTACGCGCTGGGCATCCGCCACGTGGGCGAGACGACGGCCAAGGACCTGGCCAGACACTTCGGCGGCATCGACCGGCTGATGGACGCGAGCCTCACGCAGCTGCTCGAAGTGAAGGACGTGGGCCCGGTGGTGGCCGCCAGCATCCGCGCCTTCTTCGAGCAGCCGCACAACCGCGAGGTGGTGGAGCAACTCCGCGCGGCTGGCATCACCTGGCCCGAGACCGAAGGCGCCGCCGCCGTCACGGAGCCGCAGCCGCTGGCCGGCAAGACCTTCGTGCTCACCGGCACGCTGCCCACGCTGAGCCGCGACGAGGCCAAGGCGCTGATCGAAGCCGCCGGTGGCAAGGTGGCCGGCTCGGTGAGCAAGAAGACGCACTACGTGATCGCGGGCGAGGAGGCGGGCAGCAAGCTCGACAGGGCGCGCGAACTCGGCGTGCCGGTGCTCGACGAAACGGCGCTGCAGGAGTTGCTGCGTGTTGCCTGAGGATCTGCCCCGCATCGCCCTGCTCGGCGGCGAGTCCAGCGGCAAGACCACCCTGGCGCAGGCGCTGGCCGTGCAGCTGGGCACGCTGTGGGTGCCCGAGTACGGGCGCGTGCTGTGGGAGGAGCTGCGCGAAACGCTGAACCCCGAGCAGCTCGTGCACGTGGCCCGCACGCAGGTGGCCTGGGAAGACGAACATGCAGCGCGTGCCATCATGGTGGGCGCACGCTGGCTCGTCTGCGACACGACGCCGCTGACCACGCTGCAGTACTGCCAGCACGACCATGGCCAGGTGCCCCAGGAACTGCAGGAACTCGCCCGCCGCCGCTACGCGCTCACGGTGGTGTGCGAAAACGACTTCGCCTTCGTGCAGGATGGCTGCCGGCGTGACGAAGCCTTCAGCGCCGCACAGCATGACTGGACGCTGGCGCGCCTGGCCGAACAGGGCGTGGTGGCACTCATCGCCCGCGGCAGCGTGGCCGAGCGGGTGGCCCAGGTGCTGGCGGTGACATCGACCTTGCAGGAGGAGACCGCATGAACATCGGAAAGATCGCATCTGTTGCAGCCGCTGCGCTCGCAGCGGTGGTGCCGGCCCAGGCCGCCTGCCTGGCAGACGCCGAGGTGGTGGCGCTCTTCGCGCACTACGACAAGCGCACGCCAGCACCCAACCCCGAGGGCCTGAGCGACGCCGACGGCGAATGCACGCGTGGCAAGCTGTTGAAGATGCTGGACGCGCACTTCGGCAAGGCCGCCGGCTACAAGGCCGGCCTCACCAACCCCGCGGTGCAGGCACGCTTCAACGCCAAGGCCCCGGTGTGGGGCGTGCTGTACGAACGCATGCTGCTGAAGGATGGCGCATCGGTGGATGCGGCCTTCGGCGCACGCCCGTTGTACGAGGCCGACCTGCTGGTGCGCGTGGCCAGCGCCGACATCAACAGTGCCAAGAGCCCGGCCGAGGTGATGGCGGCCATCGACCAGGTGATCCCGTTCATTGAACTGCCCGACCTGGTGGTGCAGGCGCCACCGCGGCTGAACGGCGCTGCCGTGGCCGCCATCAACGTGGGCGCCCGGCTGGGCGTGCTCGGCACGCCGATCGCCGTGCCGGCCACGCGCGGCGAACGCTATGCACTGCAGGATGCGCTGCGCGACATGATCACCATCGTCAAGGCCGACGGCAGCGAGATCGACCGCGGCAAGGGCAGCGACGTGCTGGAGCACCCGCTGAACGCCGTCGTCTGGCTCGCGGCCGACCTGGCGAAACAGGGCCGCGCGATGAAACCGGGCGACCTCATCAGCCTCGGCTCCTTCTCGCGCCTGCTGCCGCCCAAGCCGGGGCTGGCGGTGGAGGTGCTGTACTGGGGCCTGCCCGGCAACCCGAGCGTGAAGGTGTCCTTCAAGTGACCGTGCGGGACATCCTCAAGATGGGCGACCCACGACTGCTGCGCGTGGCGCAGCCGGTGGCCGCCTTCGACACGCCCGAGCTGCACGTGCTGATCGCCGACATGGTGGACACGATGGCAGCCGCCCATGGCGCCGGCCTGGCGGCGCCGCAGATCGGCGTCGACCTGCAGCTGGTGATCTTCGGCGGCGTCAGCAACCCGCGCTACCCCGACCGCGAGCCGGTGCCGCGCACGGTGCTGATCAACCCCGTGATCACGCCGCTGCCGGGTGAGCTGGTCGAGGGCTGGGAGGGTTGCCTGTCGGTGCCCGGGCTGCGCGGGCTGGTGCCGCGCCACGCCGCCATCCGCTACACCGGCTTCGACGAACGGGGCCAGCGCATCGACCGCGAGGCCACCGGCTTCCACGCCGTGGTGGTGCAGCACGAGTGTGACCACCTCATCGGCCGCCTCTACCCCACGCGCATGACCGACCTGACGAAGCTCGGCTTCACGAGCGTGCTGTTCCCGGAACTCGTGGACACGCAGGACGACTGACCTTTCTTTACAGAACCCGGCGTCGGCGTCGCGACTCCAAGCCGCGTTAAGCGTTCCATGAGCACAGCCCACGCCCTGCGAGCCTGGCTCGCTGCCGTCGTCTTCGCCTTCACTGGCGCCTGGTGCAACCCTGCCCTGGCCCAGGAAGACCCTCCCGGCCGTGTGGGCCGCCTTGCCGACCTGCAGGGCGGTGTCGCCTGGTACGACCACGAACAAGGCACCTGGGGCGACGCCGAGCACAACCGGCCCCTGACCAGCGGCGACCGGCTCTCCACCCGGCCCGACGGCCGCGCCGAGCTGCGCGTGGGTTCCACCGTGCTGCGCATCGGCGGCTCCACCGAACTCGAAGTCCTGCGCCTGGACGACGACAAGCTCGTCTTCCAGCTGCACGGTGGCAGCCTGGCGCTGCGCGTGCGCACGCGCGAGAAGGCCGACGAGATCGAACTCGTCACCGGCGAGGTGCGCCTGTTCCCCACGCGCGCCGGCCACTACCGCATCGACCGCCTGGACGACAACACGCTGGCCGGCGCCTGGCGCGGCGCGCTGCGCATCGACGACCCCAACGGCTTCACCATCGAAACCGGCCAGCGCGCCGAACTCTGGCGCGAAGGGCGCCAGGGCCGTGAACAGCGCATGCTGCGCTTCGCCTGGAGCCAGCTGCCGAGCGACGCCTTCGGCGACTGGGTGGCGCGCGAAGACGCGCAGGACGAGCGCACCGCGTCCAACCAGTACGTGTCGCCCGAGATGACCGGCGCCGAGGAGCTCGACCGCCACGGCCGCTGGGACCGCCACCCCGAGTACGGCGTGATCTGGTACCCCACCGCGGTGGCCATGGGCTGGGCACCCTACCGTTATGGCCGCTGGGTGTGGGTGCGGCCCTGGGGCTGGACCTGGGTCGACGACGCGCGCTGGGGCTTCGCGCCCTTCCACTATGGCCGCTGGGTGATGTGGAACGGCCGCTGGGGCTGGTGCCCGGGCGACTACGTGGCGCGGCCGGTGTACGCGCCGGCGCTGGTGGCCTGGGTGAACCGGCCGGGGGTCAGCGTGTCGGTGAGCATCGGCGGGCCCACCGTGGGCTGGGTGCCGCTGGCGCCGCGCGAGTGGTACGTGCCGCAGTACCGGCACACGCCGGTGTACATCGAGCGTGTGAACCCGCGTGGCCCGGGCTGGCGCGGCCAGCCGCCGCGGCAGGTGCCCACGGGGCCGATCTCGTACACGAACCAGGGTGTGCCGGGTGCCGTGACGGTGGTACCGCGTGACGTGCTGCAACGCCGCCAGCCGGTGAACCGTGCCGTCATCGACATCGGCCCGCCTTCGCCGCAGCAGCGTGGCGGCTGGGTGGCCGAGCCGCCGCCGCAGCGGGATGCGCGCGACGACCGGCGTGATGACCGCAGGGATGACCGGCGCGACGACCGGCGCGACCAGCGGGATGACCGCAGGGATGACCGTCGGGACGACCGTCGGGATGATCGGCGCGATGACCGCCGCGACGATCGGCGCGACAACATGCCGCGTGTCATGCCCGGCCCGCAGCCCCAAGTACAGCCACAAGTGCAGCCGCAGGCGCCGATCCAGGCCCAGCCACCGCGGCAGCCGCAACAGCAGCAGCCCCAGCCGGCGCCGCAGCCGCAGGCGCCCTACCGCGCGCCGCCGCGTGATCAGGGCCGCGAAGGCTTCATCGGCCCGCGTGCACAACCGCAACAGCAGGCGCCCGTGCAAGCCCAGCCGGCGCCCGCAGCACCCGCGCGCCCGGCGCCGCAGGCCGCGCCGCCGGCACCTCAGCCGCAGCGCCAGGAAGCCGACGACCGCAAGCGCGTGCCCGAGCCCCGGCGCGAACGCGAAGGCGGGCGCGAGAAGGACACGCGCTGAAGCCACCTCCGGAGGCCGCTACTTGAGCAGCGGCCTCAGCACCGGCCACACATTGGCCAGCATCGTCGGGTGCGCCTCCGCCTTGGGGTGGATGCGGTCGGGCTGGAACAGATCGTCGGCGCCCGCCACGTCGGCCACGCCCTTGAGCAGGAACGGCACCAGCGCCGTGCCCTCGGCCTTGGCCACGGTGGGGAACAGCGCCACGAAGCCTTCACCGTAGGCACGGCCGTAGTTCGGTGGCACCGCCATGCCGGCCAGGAGCACCTTCGCACCCGCGGCCTTGGCGGCACGGGTCATCGCGGTGAGGTTGTCCTGCGTCATGGCCAGCGGCAGGCCGCGCAGCGCGTCGTTGCCACCGAGCTCGATGACCACCACCTTCGGCGCATGCTGCTTCAAAAGCGCGGGCAGCCGCGTGCGGCCGCCCGAGGTGGTGTCGCCGCTGATGCTGGCGTTGACCACGCGCCAGTCGAGCTTCTCGCGCGCCAGGCGCTGCTCCAGCAGCGCCACCCAGCCGCTGCCACGCGCCAGGCCGTACTCGGCCGAGAGGCTGTCGCCCACCACCAGGAGCACGGGCTTGCTCCCTTGTGCACGCAGGCTTGAAGCCCCGGTGCCGGCGGCCAGCGCGAGCAGCAGGCTACAGTGCCGCTTCAGGAAGGCGCGCCGCTCGCGCAAAGAACAACGGATGCCCGAACCACTCATTGCCGTCAGGAACGTCACCAAGCAGGTGACCGATGCCACAGGGACGCTGACCATACTCCATGACATCGCCTTCGAGCTCGCGGCGCGCGAATCGGTGGCCATCGTGGGGGCTTCGGGCTCCGGCAAGAGCACCTTGCTGTCGATCCTGGCGGGCCTCGACACACCCACCAGCGGCACCGTGGTGCTGGCCGGCACCGATCTCTTCGTGCTCGACGAGGACAAACGCGCCGAGCTGCGCTCGCAGCAGGTGGGCTTCGTGTTCCAGAGCTTCCAGCTGCTGGGCAACCTCACGGCGCTGGAAAACGTGATGCTGCCGCTGGAGCTGAAGGGCCGCAACGACGCACGCGCCGCCGCCACCGAGATGCTGCGCCGTGTGGGCCTCGGCGAGCGCCTGAGCCACTACCCCAAGGTGCTGTCGGGCGGCGAGCAGCAGCGTGTGGCGCTGGCGCGTGCCTTCGTGCTGCAGCCGGCGCTGCTGCTGGCCGACGAGCCCACCGGCAGCCTGGACTTCGCCACCGGCGCCGCGGTGATGGAGCTGATGTTCGCGATGAACCGCGAGGCCGGCACCACGCTCGTGCTGGTGACGCATGACCGCGGCATCGCCGCGCGCTGCGACCGCCAGCTGAAGATCGACGCCGGGCGCCTGGTGCAGGACAGCGTCTCAGCCTGAGGCCGGCGCCGGCAGCGCATCGAGCCGGCGGTGCATGGCCGCGAACCACAGCGGCGGCACGCTGGCCAGGAACAGGCAGCCCGCGTAGCCGGTGGGCAGTTGCGGGCCCGGCAGCGGCTGCAGCTCCGCGTAGGGCTTCCAGGCGTGCAGGTGGTGGTCGCTGTGGCGCTGCAGGTTGGCCAGCAGGCTGTTGGTGAGCAGGTGGTCGGCGTTCCACGCGTGCTGCGCGGCAAAGGGCTGGCCGGGCGCGCGCACGAGGCCGTAGTGCTCGATGTAGTTCACCGTCTCGAGCAGGAACACCGCGTAGGCCGACTGCACCAGCCAGAACAGCAGCAGCGTGCCGCCGCCCAAGCCGGCCAGCAGCGCCAGCCAGGCCGCCTGCGCCACCACCGCCCACAACAAGGGGCTGTGCCCCCAGCCGCGGCCGAAGGTGCGCAGCCGCGCGGCCTCCAGGCGCCAGGCGCTGGCCCAGCTGCCGGCCAGCGTGCGCGGCAGGAAGCGCCACAAACTTTCGCCGCGCCGCGCGCTGGCGGGGTCGGCGTGCGTGGCGGCGCGCGGGTGGTGGCCGCGGTAGTGCTCGACCATGAAGTGCGCGTAGTTCACGCTGGCCATCAGCAGCCAGGCCATGGCCCGGTCGGCGCGCGAGCGCGCGTGGCCCAGTTCGTGTGCAAACGTGATGCCCTGGCTGCCGGTGATGGCGCCCACGGCCACGCCCAGCGCTGCCGCCTCGGCCCCGCCGGCGCCGCGTGTGGCCAGCAGCCACAGCGACAGCGCCAGCAGCCCCAGCTGCAGCGGCAGGTGCACCCGGATGCAGGCGCGGTGCCAGGCGGTCTGCGGCTCGGCGGCAGGCGAGCGGCTCAGCGCGGGCAGGCGCTCCGCCAGCGCCAGCGCCACCTGCACGGCGGCCATCGCAGCCCAGGCCCACCAGGGCGACACCCACGCGGCAGCGGCCACCAGCCCCACCAGGCCGGCCGGCAGTGCGAAGCGGATGCGGGTCCAGGCGGCCATGCGCCAGGATCATAGGCAGCGCGCCGCGATAATCCAGCGCATGAACCCGCTGCTGGCGCGCCTGCACCCCTACCCGTTCGAGCGCTGGCGCGAGCTCACGCGCGGCATCACGCCCAACCCCGCGTACACGCCCATCAGCCTGGGCATCGGCGAGCCCAAACACGCCACGCCGGCCTTGATCGAAGAAGCGCTGGTGAAGGGTTTCCCGGGCCTTTCCGGCTACCCGGCCACCGCCGGCGAGCCGGTGCTGAAGGAGGCGATCACCGGCTGGCTGCAGCGCCGCTACGGCGTGACGGTGGACCCCACCACGCAGGTGCTGCCGGTGAACGGCTCGCGCGAGGCGCTGTTTGCCTTTGCGCAGACGGTGATCGACCCGACGAAGGCGGGCGCCACGGTGGTGTGCCCGAACCCGTTCTATCAGATCTACGAAGGCGCGGCCCTGCTCGCAGGCGCTGATACGCACTTCGTGCCCAGCGACCCGGCGCGCAACTTCGCGGCCGACTGGGACAGCGTGCCCGAAGCGGTGTGGGCGAAGACGCAGCTGCTGTACGTCTGCAGCCCCGGCAACCCCACCGGCGCGGTGATGCCGCTGGCCGAGTGGCAGCGGCTGTTCGCCTGGTCCGACCGCCACGGCTTCGTCATCGTCAGCGACGAGTGTTACTCCGAGATCTACTTCCGCGACGAGCCCCCGCTTGGCGGCCTGGAGGCGGCCGTGAAGCTCGGCCGCCGCGACTTCCGCAACCTGGTCGCGATGACGAGCCTGTCCAAGCGCAGCAACGTGCCCGGCCTGCGCTCGGGCTTCGTGGCCGGCGACGCGGCGTTGATGAAGGCCTTCCTGCTGTACCGCACCTACCACGGCAGCGCGATGAGCCCGATGGTGCAGCGCGCCAGCGCC
>VFQQ010003282.1_pt1 | contig 16116 bp, 13 predicted proteins | sample 3512341 | NCBI WGS metagenome assembly VFQQ01 (sample SAMN10412373, study PRJNA504923) | tailings metagenome | isolation source: Relicate 2 Philex TSF1 revegetated site | place: Philippines: Tuba, Benguet | collected 2017-08-29 | reverse complement strand
GTTACGACTTTCACGTTCTGAGTTCATGTAGTTGATGACGCACTAGGAGCGGCTTTACGCCGCGATTGAGCGCAGGACGGCACCCCTTGCGCCCCCCCAATCCATCGCGGCGTAAAGCCGCTCCTACTTATGAGTCGGTCACTTGGTGAACGATTCGGGCCAACCCTCAGCCGCGCAACCAGCGCGCCAGCTCCGCCCACGCCCGCGCACGGTGGCTGAGGCGGTTCTTCGGACCGTCGGCGAGTTCCGCAAACGTCATGGTTTCGCCGTCCGGCACGAAGAGCGGATCGTACCCGAAGCCGCCGCCCGCCCGCGGCGCCGCAGCCAGCGTTCCGTGGCAGTGGCCCTCGAAAAGGCGTTCGTTTCCCGCGGCGTCGATGACCGCGAGCACGCAGACAAAGTGCGCCCCGCGCCGCGCCGCCGGCACGTCGGCCAGCGTCCGCACGAGCTTCTCCAGATTGGCCGCCGGATCCCCCTGCGGACCGGCGTAGTACGCCGACTCCACGCCCGGAGCTCCGCCGAGCGCATCGACGCAGAGTCCGCTGTCGTCGGACAAGACCCACGCCTCGGCCGGCAGCCGCGCCTTGAGTGCCCGCGCCTTCTTGAGCGCGTTTCCCGTGAAGGTGCCCGCGTCTTCGTCGACGGGCGGCATCCCGCCGGCCTCGCGCGCCGAACGGATGACGACGGGCAGACCGGAGGACGCCGCCAGTTGCTCAAACTCGGCCACCTTGTGCGCGTTGCCCGAGGCGAGGTGGAGCACCTTCGTTTTCATGTCGGTCCTCGCTGAGCTCACCGTACGCCGATCACGGTTTCGTCGACCTGCATCTTGTCGGGATACGTCACGCGGCCGCGCACCAGGTCGTCGTCGCCGAACGTCTCGCGCCGCACGTCGGCGAGCCGCACCGCGGCCTCGACCTTTTCCGTGCGCAGCCCGGAGAAAATCGACCTGGCCCGCTCGTCAGCGAGCAGCACGGGCGCGCGGTACGCGAAGAGATAGTCGATCGCCCGTGCCGCCAGCGCCTCGCTGAGCAGCATCGGTCCGCCCTCGAAATAAACCCCGGCGATCCGTTCCTCCGCGCAACGCGACCGGAACTCCGCAAACGGAACCCGCTGCGTTGGCGACGGCAACACCCACACCTTCACGCCCTGGTCGCGCAACTTGCGCGCATAGCCGAGCCCGCCGTGCTCTGTCGTCACGACGATCGTGCGCTCGCGAAAGGCGTCGGTGTAGACCGCAGGGAGGATGCGCTCGCCGGCCGTCCGTAACAACCCGTCGAATACAAACCGCCACGGACACCACTCTTCGCCGCCATTGCGTGCGGTCAGCCGGGGGTTGTCCTTCGTCACCGTGCGCGCCCCGACCGCGATGGCCGGGAACAGCCGGCGCCAGCGATGCACGTCGGCCCGCGAGGCCTCGTTGGTGATCCACTGCGAGTCGCCCGTGCGCGTGGCCATGCGGCCGTCGAGCGACACCGCCGCCTTGGCCGCCAGCAAGGGCGTTCCCCGCACGATCCAGTGGTTGAAGATCAGGTTGAGGTCCGCGCAGTCCGCCGCGAGCACGCCCGTCGTCACTTCGACGCCGGCTGCGCGCAGACGCGCAAAACCCGCGCCGGCATGGGCCGGGTTCGGATCGGTCGCACCCACCACCACGCGCGTGAGTCCGGCCTCGACGATCGCGTCGCAACAGGCGCCCGTGCGCCCGTGGGTGGAGCAGGGTTCAAGCGTGACGTAAAGCGTCGCCCCGGGCTTCGGCGCCCGCCCGAGGTTCGCCAGCGCCACGCGTTCGGCATGCGCCGTGCCGTCGCGCGCGTGAAAGCCCTCGGCGACAACGCGCCCGTCCTCGACGACGACGGCGCCGACCATCGGATTCGGATGCGTCTCGCCCCACGCCTGCCGGGCGAGCGCAAGCGCCCGCCGCATGTAACCCTCGTCGCTGGATAACGTTTCCATGGTACGCGGTGCGATCCAGCCGCGAACCCGCGACCGCGTCAAAGCCGATCCTGCCGTCCCATGTAGCCACGCATGTCCCCATGCGTGCCAACCACCCTGCGCCGGCGACACCGATCCCGCCACCACGGCCTCACGCCGGCACGTAGGGGTTGCCCTGTTTCTCCGCACCGACCGACGTGCGCGGACCGTGCCCGGGGTAGACCGTCGTCGCGTCCGGCAACGTGTAGATCTGCCCGCGAATCGAAGCCTCCAGCTGGCCCATGCTGCCGCCGGGCAAATCGGTACGGCCCACGCTGCCGGCAAAGAGCGCGTCGCCAACGAAGGCCGCGGCCAGCGCCGGGAAGTAGAACAAGACATTGCCCGGACAATGTCCGGGGACATGACGCACTTCCACGGACTGGCCGAGGGCTTCGAGGCGGTCGCCCTGCCCCACCCAGCGATCGACCTTGACCGGCTCCAGTTCGATGCCGCGTCCGAGAAACACTTTCATCACCTCGGGGCTCTCGATGAGCGTCCGGTCCGCCTCATGCGCCCGCACCTTGGCCCCCGTGTGCCGCACGACCTCGGCGGCGCCCTGCGTGTGATCCCAGTGGCCGTGCGTGATCCAAAGCTCCGCGAGCCGGCACGATTCCTCCCGCAACAACGGCTCGATCTCCGCCCAGATCTCCCCGGGCGCATCGATCAGCACCGCCTCGCCGCGCGAGGCATCGGTCAAAAGATAGGCATTGGTCTGGATCGGGCCGGCCGGAAGCACGTGCAGTTTCATCGCCCCGGAAGAGACACCGTTTGGCCAAACCGGCAACCGCGAATGCCGCGAGACCGCCGGCGACCTCGGAAAGACGGACAGGAGTGTCCGTCCTCCCAAGGCTCCCGCGAGGGAGACCGGCCTCTGTACTTGGACGACGGACACTCCTGTCCGTTATCGCTGGGTCAGCCCTGCAAACCCGGCGGCAAGAGTGCCGCCGCTCCTTTCCGGCCTTCGAAGCTGCGACGCCGATGGCCGCCGCCCTGCACGCATCTTTCCCCGCTCCCGGCTCGACAGCGCCGCGGGCGGACTTCAAAGATGCCCGTTCCATGTCGACTTTGAAGTTTGCCGTTTTGCCAGGAGACTACATCGGGCCCGAGGTCATGACCGAGGCGCTCCGCGTGCTCGCTCACGTTGCCGCGAAGGAAGGCCTGACCCTGTCCTACCAGACCGCCGACGTCGGCGGCGCCGGCATCGACAACCACGGCAAGGCCCTGCCCGACTCCACCCTCAAGCTGTGCCAGGAGTCCGACGCCATCCTCTTCGGCTCGGTCGGCGGACCCAAGTGGGAGAAGCTTCCGCCCAAGGAACAGCCCGAGCGCGCCGCCCTCCTGCCGCTGCGCAAGGCCTTCAGCCTCTTCGCCAACATCCGCCCTGGCCTGCTCTACAAGGACCTCGTCGACGCCTCCCCGCTCAAGGCCGAGCGCATCCCGCAAGGCATCGACATCGTCTGCATCCGCGAGCTCACGGGCGGCATCTACTTCGGTCAGCCCAAGACCACGACCACGCTCGAGAACGGCGAGCAGCAGGCCATCGACACGATGGTCTACAAGACCTCCGAGATCGAGCGCATCGCCGAAGTCGCCGCCGTCACCGCGCGCGCGCGCGGCAAGCGCGTGTGCTCCGTCGACAAGGCCAACGTGCTCGAGACCTCCGTCCTCTGGCGCAAGACCGTCACGGCCTACTTCGCCGCGAAGCATCCCGACCTCGCCCTCACGCACATGTACGTCGACAACGCCGCGATGCAGCTCGCGCGCGATCCGAACCAGTTCGACGTGCTTTTCACCGAAAACATGTTCGGCGACATCCTCTCCGACGAGATGGCCGTCATCTGCGGTTCCCTCGGCATGATGAGCTCCGCCTCTCTCGGCACCGGCAGCAACCGCCACGGCAAGCCCTTCGGTCTCTACGAACCGGCCGGCGGCACGGCCCCCGACATCGCCGGCAAGGGCGTGGCCAACCCCTGCGCCCAGATCCTCTCCGGCGCCCTCATGCTCCGCTACAGCTTCGGCCTCGACGCGCTCGCGACCAAGATCGAGCAGGCCGTGCGCGACACCGTCACGGTCGACGGCATCCGCACCGGCGACATCGCCTTCGGCCGCCCCGCCGTCGGCACGCGCGCGATGGCCGACGCCATCATCAAGCGGCTGTAAGGCCACCCGAGGGCCCCAACACATCCCTGTCGGCCCGGTCCCCTGACCGGGCGGGGCAGAAGTTTGCGGACCGTCATGGTGTGAGCGCACCCAACGCGCGCCGGGTCGGGTGACCCGGCCGACAGGTTGCGGGCGTCGGACATGGCGAGGGGAATTGAAGGGATCAAGGAACGGACGGCGGTTCTCCGGACAGGTGGGCGGCGAGGCGGTCGAAGTTCTGCTCGTTGGCCGGCACGACGAAGGGCCGGACCCGGGCGGCCTCCGCCGGATCGTCGAAGCGCATGTGCCAGGAAACCGCGGTATGATCGCTCTGGGCGGCAAAGGTCATCGTCAGGGTGAAATCATGACCGGGTTGGAGGTGGCGCACCACGAGGCGGGCCGGCGCGACGATCTCCTCGAAGCGATGGTCCATGGCATAGGCCGCGCCCTCGGGTCCGTGCATGGTGAATCTCCACGCGCCGCCCGCGCGAAACTCGAATTCATGAAAGACATTGCGGAAACCCGCCGGGCCCCACCATTGCGCCAGTGCCGCCGGATTGCTGAACGCTTCCCAGACACGCTCCCGCGTCGCCGCGATGAGCCGCCGGGTTTCGATGACGCCGGAATCGGAAGCTGCCATACGGTCAGCGGTTCTTGCCCGAAGGGGCCTTGTGCGAAGTCTTTTCTTCCGCCTGCAGCCGTTGCAGGTAGTCGTCGAGCCGGTCGAGGCTTTCCTCCCAGTGCCGGCGGTACTGGGCGATCCAGTCGACGGCCTCCTTGAGCGGCGCCGCTTCGATGCGACAGGGCCGCCACTGCGCTTCGCGCCCGCGCTTGATCAGGCCGCTCCGCTCCAGCACGCGCAGATGCTTGGAGATCGCCGGCAGACTCATGTCGTGCGGTTTTGCCAACTGCGTCACGGAACACGTCCCGCGCGACAACTGCGCGAGAATCTCGCGCCGGGTGGGATCGGCGAGCGCGGCAAAGACGCGGCTGAGGCGGTCGGGGGTCATGGTGCGAATTATTATTTAACCATTTGGTTAATTAGTAAACGCGAGTCAAGCTCTCCGCCGCGTTTCGGCTGCCCCTCTGGTCGAACGCGACGGGATGGCCAACCCGCCCGGTCGGGGACCGTGCCTACATTGCACTGTAGGCCGCGTGCCCTCACCCGGCGAAAGGCACACGGAGGCGCATGCGACCCCATGGCGGCGATATCCTGACCCGCTTCTCCTGCCTCCTCTGCTCCCTCACGCGACGAGTACGGTCCGTTCCGATTCTACAGTTGGACCAACGTTCGCCGCGCGCTTCGGCGTGTCGCGAGATGAGAGTCGGACTCGTGGATAGCTCTCGTCCACGTCCGCCCCGACCGTCGCTTCGCCACGGCCGTCGCCGTCCTCCCTACTGTTGGCCCCTTCCTCCTCCCCCCATGCATCCTTCCGTCCGCCTTCCGACCCGCGTCAAACAATCCGTCCTCGCCGCCCTGCTCCTCCTCCCGGCCGCCGCCTTCGCACAGGACGGCACGATCTACCCGCTCGACGCTCCCGACGAACCGAACGCGATTCCGCTCGGCACGGGCGGGGTCGAGGGGCAGACCGCACCCGAAAGCTGGTTCCGCCAATGGGGCGATCCGATGGCGCGCAATATTTCCAAGGCCACGCTCACGCCTTTTCTGCCCGATCCTGCCAAGGCCAATGGCGCCGCGGTCATTGTCGCCCCAGGCGGCGGCTTCCGCTGGTTGTCGATGGGCAATGAGGGCTGGGAAGTCGCCGAGGCCCTCGCCGCACGCGGCATCGCGGCCTTCGTGCTCAAGTACCGCCTCCAGCCCACCGGCGAAACGCTCGACGACCTGCGGGCGGCCATGAACCGCACCTTCGCACCCGCCGACGGCGACGGGCGCCCCCGCCCGCTTCGCTTCGATCTCTCGAATCCCCAGGCGGACGCTGAAGCCGCCTACGCGCTCATCGTCGCACGGGCGAAGGAATGGGGCGTCGACACGAACCGCCTCGGCATGATCGGCTTCTCCGCCGGCGCCGGACTGACCCTGCATTGCACGCTCAACTCCAAGACGATGAAGCTCGCCTTCATCGGCCCGATCTACGGCGGCATGGGGCCGGTCGAGGTGCCCAAGGACGCGCCCCCGATGTTCGCCGCGATCGCCACCGACGACTTTCTCTTCCGCGGCGAGTTCGGGTTGATCAAGTCGTGGTACGAGGCGGGCCGGCCGGTCGAATTCCACCTCTACCAGAACGGCGGCCACGGCTTCGGCCTCGGGAACCCCGACCGCACCAGCAACCGCTGGTTCGACGCCTTCATGCACTGGCTCGACGTGAACGGCTACCTCGTGCCGAGGAAGTAACTGGTCATCGGCGAGTGGGGATAACCCTGCACGCGCAGGCCCACGTCGATGCGGTACAGCGGATCCTGCATGAGCGTGGCGCGCCGGTCGCGCGCCGGGATCGTCGTCGTGTACACGCGAATCTCCTGTCCGACAACGGTCACGATCTCCTCGCGCCAGTCGCCAAGGATGTCGCCGATGAACATGACCGCGCCCTCGATGTTCTCGGTGAGCACCGGGCCTTTCCATTTCGAGATCGCGCGCCGCGAGAAGAGTTCGCGCGTCAGATCGTCGTCCCACCAGATGACGTCGTCGAGCGGCGGCACCGGCCCGGGGATCGGTTCGCCTTTCGCCGTGAAGAAGAACTTGTCCGCCCACACTTCCATGCCCGGGTACGCCGGATCGATGTCCGCAACGAGCGCACGCGCGACCTGATTGTCCGCGACTTCCTCGTCGATGCCGTAGATCAGCCGGCCGGTGCGCGCGTCCCAGATGCCGACGGCATCGCGCGGATGCGGATCCTCGTAACAGTAGACCACCTCGAGTCCGGGACGGTCCGGATCGACATCCGTCACGTAGAAGCGATCTCCGTGTCCCATGCCCGTGCTCCACATCGTCCGCCCCCGGTTGCTGATGGCGATGGAGCCGTTGAGAATGTCGTCCTTCCCGTCGCCGTCGAGGTCGGCCACGTGGATGGCATGCTGCCCCTGCCCTTGGTAACGCCAGCCCGCGAACTCGTTCGTCCATTTCCAGACCGGCTCGAGTTTGCGGTTTCTCAGGAACCAGGTCTCCACCTTCATCAGGCCATAGGTGCCGCGAACGGCCACGACGCTCGGCGTCTTTCCGTCGAGATACGCCACGCCCATCATGTGACGGCTCATGCGATTGCCGGTGACGTCGCCCCAGTCCTCCGGACGCCCCCGCGCCGGCCAGTCGACGCGATCGATCTCGCGTCCCGTGAGGCCGTCCCAGACCGACAGCCATTCCGGTCCGGTCATGACGCGGCCATTCGCCTCGGGCGTGCCCTCGGCGGTGCGCAGGGCGACCTCGGCGCGTCCATCGCCATCGAGGTCGTACACAAAGAACGGCGAGTACCAGATGCCGAGTTCGACGCCCTTGCCGAGATCGTTGCGCCACAGAAAAGTGCCGTCGCGCAGGTAGGCTTCGAACTTGAAGGTGTCGGGACTCACGCGGTGGGCTCCCGGATCGACGACGGCCTGCGGGCGCTTGACGATGAAGTCGTACTCGCCGTCGCCATTGAGGTCGCCGATGCCGACCTTGTTGACGCCCGGCCGCAGGTCGTCGCGCAACGGAATCGTCACGTACGGCCGCACGGGGGCGTTCGCCGGCAACGCGGCCTGCCCCGAGTCCGGCCCTTCTCGGCCATTCGCAACCGCACGCACCCACCACGCGTGCGCGCGATCGGGCGCCGCTCCGCGATCGACATAATCGGTGGTCTCGCGCAGGGGCTCCGCGTTCAAGCGCACCGGCGGACCGCCCTCGGTGGAGCGGTACAGGTTGAAGGCGAGGTCGGCCGGGTCGTCCTTGAGCAGCCGCCAGCCCACGTACACTTCGCCGGGGCGCGCGGCCACGGCGACGACGCCGCGGCCGAGCTTTTCCTCGATGCGGGTCTCCGACCAGCCGAGCACGGCGTCGGGGTTGTAGAGCGGGTGGAGGTTGTACGCGCCGAAGTTGGGCGGGATGGACTGGGCGGAGGCGACGACGGTCGCACCCGCGAGGAGAAGGGCGGCAATCGCGCCGCCGGCGGGGGTTGGGATCGGGGTGGGCATGGCGGGTGGTTTCAGGGTGCGGACGGCCGGGCCGGCAACTCCGCCGGCAACCGGTCGCCCACGAGTTCGAGCAGCTGGATGACGTTGAGTCCCCATTGCGCGGAATTGTTGGTGGTCACGCCGGTCGGGATCTCGTCAACCGGACGCGGCACGTCCGGACCTTCGTAACGCACGGTGTCGAAACGCGTCGTGGCCGGACCGCTCGACGACTGGCTGAGCACGGACGTCCAGGCCCGCTCCGCCAGCTGCGGATCGCCGAGCTGCACGGAGGCGTACGCGCTCATGCGTGCGTACCACGACTGCGTGCCGTACGCGACGCGGCCACCGAAGGCCCGCTCCTGCTCTTCGGCGGAGGCGCCGAGGAGCCGGCAGTAGTGCAGCCACGCCTCGTTCCACTCGGGCACATTCATCAACGGGCTGATCTCCATCATGAGTTCCGGTCCGCCCATCAGCGCGGCGAGGTGCGGCACCTGCGGCTGTTCTCGGATCAGGTGGAGCGTCTTGTTCACGGGATCGTAGCCGTAGGAGAACGCCGTGAAGAGCTTGTGGGGCATGGCGGCCATCGACTTCATGCCGGCGACGATCCAGTCGCGATAGCGGGTGTCGCCCGTGCGCTCCCACGCAGTGAACCAGTTGCCCGCCAGCGCGAACCAGTCCGGGCCGACGCGGAGGTTGACCGGATACTCGCTCGGCGGGTCGACCTTGCGCAGGGGCGGCGTCGCCAGGGTCGAGAGGTCGGCGTGGACGACCTCGTCGAGCAGGTCGCCGGTGCGCTCGTCGGTCGTGAGGTAATAGTAATGGCGCTTCAACCACGCCTGGGCCACGCGCGCCTCCTTGGCGCCGTCGCCCCAGTGGCGCACGTTGTGGCGCGTGCCGAGTCCCTTGAAGCGGCCGAGGTGGTAGGAATCGACCTCCTGCGTGTGCCGCGTCATCGCCTCGGCCATGCGGAAGATGTCCGCGCGACCCGTGCGCAGGAAACTGTACCAGAGCCAGAGATCGGGCATCAGCTCGGCGTTGGCCCAGGCGAAGCCGCCCACGTCGTAGCGCCACTCCCGCCGCGTCGGATCGTAGGTGTGCATGATGTCGCCGAAATCCCAGAACCCGTACCAGCGGCGCTGCTCGATCTGCCCCTGGTAGTACGTCACGGCGAGATCGAGCTGCTCCTCGAACCAGCGCTTCGCGGGCGTCGAGCGGTCGGGCAGGCTCCACACACCGAAGGCCTTGAGCGCGTGGTAGTGCTCGGGCGGACACACCAGCAGCGGCGTGCGGTTGACGGTCTGCGCGAGGTCGACGAGCGCGGCGTTCGCCGGCACCTCCGCGAACGGCTGCAGGACCAGCTCCGTCGTGCGGGCGACGCCCGTCGCCGTGCTGAAGCCGGGCTCGATGTCCTCGTAGGTCGCGCGCAGGCCATGTTCGCGGTCGCTGTAGTGCCGGACGTCCATGGCCGGCGCGTCGGGCGACCAGAGCCAGAGCGTCAGCTCGGCCGCCTCGGAGCCGCCGCCGCGGACCTCGAGTCCGGTCGGGTGCAGCTGCCAGAAATTCTTCATGCCAAGGGCGATTCCCCCGCTGACGTCGCCGACGAAGGCCAGCCCCTGGGCGCGCGTGCCGCCGGCGGCCTCGATCCACGCGCTGTGCGCGCCCGTGCGCTTCTCGATGACGAAGCCGTCCGCCTGCACCTGCGAAAGCTTGAAGTCGCTCCAGACCGGCAGCTGCCTCACGAGGTCGGCGCCGCGCAGCTCGGCGACCGGCGGCACGCGACGGCCGGCGATCTGCGCCCGGTAGAGGTCCTCCCCCGGGCTGACGCTGCCCGCGATCAGGCGTACCGGTTCCGCGAATACGCCGGTCGGCTCCCCGGCCAGGCGGATGTGCCGGTTGTGGTCCTCCTCGCGCATCGGCACCGCGAACCGCACGCCGAGTCCCTTGGGGAAGTCGCGCTCCTGGTCGCCATCGAAAATGAGCGAGTGCACGATCCGCACCTGGTCGGAACCGGCGTGAAAATAGAACCGCACGACGAACGGCAGCCATGCACGGACGCCGTCGTCAGCCTTGTGACGTCCCTCCACCTTCACCACCGCACGAACGGGTCCATACTGCTCGACGGTCGTGGTGACGATCTCGCTGGTGTAGTCGACCTCGCGCAGGATCCGGCGGCTCGCGTACTCGGAGCGGTCCTCGCGCATCGCGACGAGCCGGCCGGCCCGCGCGACGGTGCGGCCCTCGACGTCGATCGACTCGACGAGGTCGGACCCCTGCTTGGCGAGACGAAAGACGGTCGTGCCCACGCTGACCGCGATCGTGTGACCGGCCTGGCTCACGCGCACGGGAGACGCCGGCGCCGGCGAAGGGCCGCGGACCAGCGAAAGGTGCGCTCCGCCGCCGGCGGGAACGGTGGCGGCGTGGCCCGTCCATTTCAGCGAACCGTCCGGCCAATACGCCATCGGCCAGGTCTGCACGGCCACGGGTGCGCCCGCGCCCGCGTTGAGCGCAAACGTTTCCCCCGGTTGCAGCGCACCCCGAGGCCAGGGCACGCCCCAGCTCACCGGTTGATCGACGGAAGGCGGAGCCTCGTCGAGCCAACGCAGCGGGACATCGGCGCCTCGCGCCAAGCATGCGACCAGCAAGAGCGAGGCCGCGACCGCGCGACGGAAGGAACGGAGGAACGGGAGGTGGACGTTCATAGGCTCAAAGCATGGCGGTGGAGAGTGACCAAGACGAGTCCTGCACGAGGGGGCACGCAGGAATCCGAACATTGAGCAGTGCCTACGATCGGACCAATGCCCTTTCGAGGCGTACAGTCCGCATCGGCTCCCGCCCCTGCGGCGGATTGGCGGCCGCATCTCACTTTCTCGCAGGGTAGAAAGAGTGGCATGGGCGTCCCGCCCATGGGCGGCGCTCTGCGCCGCAGACTCCCCTGCAGGCCGGTTCCCCTGACCCGGCGCGGACTTGGGCGAGACACCCAAGCCACCTCACGGGCCAAATGCCCGAGGCACGGCAGACGGCGGCGGCAGGGATCGCGGCGTAAAGCCGCTCCTACTCGATCCGAGGCACCGCGCAATGGCGACGCCTGCGGGCTATTCCCTATGTTCGACCGGCCGGGCGATCGCCGCCGCTTCCACCGCCTTGGCGACCGCCTGCAGCAGGCGCGCCCGCGGGATGGGTTTGGGCAGAAATTCCACGACGCCCAGACGCGCGAACTCCTCGCCGTGGACCTCGCCTTCGTCGCCGCTCGCCACCACGAAGCCCACGCTGAGGTAGTCCAGCACGCGCAGCGCCTGCAGAAGCGCGAGCCCGCCCATGCCGGGCATGTGGAGGTTGGTGAGCACGGCCTTCACGGCGTCGGCATGCTGCAGGAACACCGTGAGGGCCTCCTCGCCATTGGCCGCCGCCAGCACCCGGTACTGCTGGGCCTCGAGCAGACCGACGGTCACCTTGCGAATGTCGGGCTCGTCGTCGACCACGAGGACAAGCTCGCCCTGCCCCATCGGGAAAGGTCCGGCCGAACCGCTGGCAAAGGGAGAAACCGACTCCATCGACGCCGGCAGGAAGACCGAAAACTCCGAACCCTTGCCGACCTCGCTCGCCACGGCGACGAACCCGCCGTGACTCCGCACGATGCCGAGCACCGACGAAAGACCGAGTCCGGTGCCCTTGCCGGGATCCTTGGTTGTGAAGAAGGGATCGAAGATGCGCTCCTGGATCGCCGCGGGAATGCCGGCGCCGGTGTCGGCCACCTTCACCACCACGTAGGGACCGGGACGGGCCTCCGGGTGGGCGTCCGCCTCGAGCGGGCCGAGTTCGCGGTTCTCGGCGGACACGACGAGGCGGCCGCCGCCGGGCATGGCGTCGCGGGCATTCACGCAGAGGTTCATGAGCACCTGATGCAGCTGCGTCGCGTCGGCCACCACGGAGTGCAGCGGCTTGGTGACCTTGACCTGCAGGTCGACGCCCCGGGGGAAGGTTGCGCGGACCAGCCCCGCCGCCTCCTCGATCACGGAATCGGGCCGCAGGCTCGCACGCACGCCCTCGGCTCCGCGACTGAAGGCGAGCAGCTGCGCGATCATCCGCGCACCGCGCTGCGCCCCCCGCTCGATCGTGAGCAGCATCTCGCGGTCGCGCGCCTCGCGCGTGCGCGACTTCACGAGGCCGGCCGCCATCAGCATCGAGCTGAGCACATTGTTGAGATCGTGGGTGATCCCGCTCGTCAACGAACCGATGACCTCCATGCGCTGCGCACGCAGGAAGCGTTCCTCGAGCCGCCGCCGCTCGGTGATGTCCTCGGCCACGCCCACGATCCGGTACACCTCGCCCTGCGCATCGCGCACGGGGAAGCCGCGATCGCGTATCCAGCGGATCGATTCATCCGGACGCACGATCCGATACTCGCGGTCGTAACCGCCGCCGGCCTGTGCGGCCACCGCCTGCTCCAGCCCTGCGCGGTCGTCGGGGTGAACCGAGGCAAGCCAGCGCGACGGCGCCGCGAGCAGGTCCGCGACGGGCACGCCCCACACCCGTTCGAAGGCCGGGCTCACGTAGAGCATGCGGGTCCTGTCCGCAGTCGTGATCCAGAAGACCTCCTGGATGTTCTCCGCCAGTTGACGGAAACGCTCCTCGCTTTCGGCCAGCGCCTCGCGGGCGCGCCGGTGCTCGCGGCGCAGGCGGGCCTGCTCGAGGGCGCGAAGCACCGACGGACCGATGCGGCCGAGCCGGTCCTTCAACAGGTAATCCGTCGCCCCCAGGCGCATGGTCTCGACGGCGGTTTCCTCGCCGATCGTGCCCGAGACGACGATGAAAGGCAGATCGGGCTCCCTTTCGCCGACGATCGCCAGGGCTTCGAGCGCGTTGAACCCAGGCATTGAATAATCCGACAGCACGATGTCCCAGCCCTCCCCCAGCCGGCTCTGCAACGCCTCCGCCGTGCAGACCCGCCCGTGCTTGGGCGCGAAGCCCGCCCGCATGAGCTCGCGCAGGACCAGCTCCGCATCGAGCGCATTGTCCTCGACGAGGAGGACCTTGAGCGGACGGCTCATGCCTCCTCCTCGCCGAGCCACGGGGGCTGGTTGAGCAGGAGCCAGTAGAGGCCGATCTCGCCGACGGCCGCGGCGAACCGCTCGAAGTTCACCGGTTTCACGATGTAGCTGTTCACGCCGAGGTGATAGCTCTCGACGATGTCGCGCTGCTCCTTCGACGAGGTGAGCACGACGACGGGGATCATGCGCGTGCGCGGATCGCCTTTCACGCGGCGCAGGACCTCGAGGCCGTCGATCTTCGGCAACTTCAGGTCGAGCAGGATCACGTTGGGGCCGTCGGCGAGGTTGCGGCCGGCATGTGTCCCTTCGCCGAAGATGAAGTCGAGGGCTTCCGCCCCGTCGCGGGCGACGTGAATGCGGTTGGCCACCTTGGCCTTGCGCAGGGCGCGCAGGGCGAGTTCGAGGTCCTCGGGGTTGTCCTCGACGAGGAGCAGTTCGATGCCGGGGGGCGTGTTCATGGATTTTCGTTTTCGGCGAGCGTAAAGCAGAATGTGGCCCCCTGGCCGGGTGCGGACCGGGCCCAGACGCGGCCGCCATGTCGGTGAACGATGCGTTGGACAATGGCCAACCCCACCCCGGTTCCATCGTACTCCTCGATGCGGTGCAGCCGCTGAAACACGCCAAAAAGCTTGTCCGCATAGCGCATGTCGAAACCCACGCCGTTGTCCTGCACACGATAGGCAAGACCTTCCGGGCTTTCTTCAACCCCGACTTCGATCGACGCCCGCTCGCGCTTGCGCGTGTACTTGAGGGCGTTGGAGAGCAGATTGAGCCAGACCTGGCGCAACAGCGCCGGATCGCCCCGGCAGGGCGGGAGCGTGCCGACCTGCCAGCCGATTTCGCGGTCCGCCCAAGGCGCGCCCAGTTCGTCGGCGACGGACCGGACCAGCGCGTTCATGTCGACCGCCTCGCGTTTGAGGGGGTGGCGGTTGAGCCGCGAGAACGAAAGCAGGTCGTCGATGAGCTTGCCCATGCGCTGCGCCGCGTAGCGGATCGTGTTCAACTGGCGGCGCCCCTCCTCGGGCAGCAGCGGACCGAAGTCCTCGATCACCGCCTGGGAAAACCCGTCCACCGCGCGCAGCGGCGCGCGCAGGTCATGAGAAACCGAATACGAAAACGCCTCGAGCTCGCGGTTGGCCGCCTCCAGCTGCGCGGTGCGCTCGATCACCCGCTGCTCGAGTTCGGCGTTGAGGCGCTGGATCGTCTGCTCCGCCTGCTTGCGCTCGCTGATGTCGGCGCGGATCGCCACGTACTGACGCGGTTTTCCCTGCTCGTTTAGAAAGGGCACGATGGTTGTATCCACCCAGTAGTGCGACCCGTCCTTCGCCCGGTTCATGATCTCGCCGTGCCAGACGCGCCCTTGGGCGATGGTGCGCCACAGGTCGCGGATGAATTCCTTCGAATGATGGCCCGAGTTGATGATCCGGTGATCCTGCCCGAGCAGTTCGTCGCGCGAGTACTTCGAGATCGCGCAGAATTTGTCGTTCACATAAGTGATCCGGCCCTGCGGATCGGTGATCGCCACGATGGCGTGTTCGTCGAGCGCCATCTTCAGGTCGCCGATCTCCCGGAGCGACGCCCGCAGTTGTTCCTCGGTTCGCATCGTGACGTAGGTTGCTCAGGGTTGGCGTCGCCCTATTCCGCTAGCCGCGGGGGGCGCCGTCCGGCCCGAGCAGCACCCAGCGGTGCCGCAGGCGCGAGGCGACCTCGCAGAACATCTCGAAGCTGACGGGTTTGATGAGATAGTTCGAGGCGCCCAGCCGGGCGCACTCGATGATGTTGCGGTCCTGCCGCGACCCGGTGAGGACGACGACAGGCAGGTCCTTCGTCGGGCCATGCTCGCGGAGCCGCCGCAACACCTCGATGCCCGAGAGACCGGGCAACATGAGGTCAAGCAGGACCATCTGCGGCAGCGCGGCGTCGCGACGCTCCGCATGCCGCCCGCTCGCGAACAGATACTCGAGCGCCTCCTCGCCATCGCGGACGACCCGCACCGGATTGGCAAACTGCGCGAGCTTGAAAGCGCGCAAGGTGAGTTCCACATCCGCCGGACTGTCCTCGACCAGCAGCACTTCCCCCGGACCACCCTGGCCGGAGGCTCCCGCGCCGCCGCCGACGGCGACGTCGGCCCCCGTCAACAGGGTGTCGACCGAGACCCGCAGGGCCTTGGCGAGATTCGCCACGCTGCGCAACGTGACGTTGCGACCGCCGCGCTCGATGTCGGCGATGTAGGTGCGATGCAGATCCGCCCTCCACGCCAGCTCTTCCTGGGTGATTCCCAGCTGCCTCCGGTGTTTCCGGATCGTGGTCCCCAAGCGGGCCTGCAGAGCATCGTCATTCTTCGAAGCGTGAGATTTTTTCGCCACTGTGTTTCAGCAAAGTGTATCATCCGAGGCAACAGACTATCAGTGACATGCGTCACGAACCCACCTGCACAAGCATCGGATCGCACAGGCCAAAGGGTTGTGGGGACGACCTTTCGACCCGGAACCATCGACTGCGGTTCCGACGTTAAGGAGCACCGAGAATATCCTTTTCGCAACCGGGCCCGGTCCTTTTGCTGTCCGTTCACCTTTCCGCATGACCTCCGCCGAGATCCGTCAGTCCTTCCTCGATTTCTTCGCCCGCCAGGGCCACACGATCGTTCCGTCGTCGTCGCTCCTGCCCGATTCGCCCGGACTGCTCTTCACCAATGCCGGCATGAACCAGTTCGTGCCCATCTTCCTCGGCGACCGCGCGCCCGACGTCTCGAAATGGGCCGGCGCCCGCCCCGCCAAGGACACGCGCGCGGCCGACACGCAGAAGTGCATCCGCGCCGGCGGCAAGCACAACGACCTCGAGGACGTCGGCTTCGACACCT
>VFQQ010003280.1_pt1 | contig 16122 bp, 9 predicted proteins | sample 3512341 | NCBI WGS metagenome assembly VFQQ01 (sample SAMN10412373, study PRJNA504923) | tailings metagenome | isolation source: Relicate 2 Philex TSF1 revegetated site | place: Philippines: Tuba, Benguet | collected 2017-08-29 | reverse complement strand
ACATAGATGTGTCGCTGGATCCGGCCACCTCGCGGCTCACGGGCAAGGCGCGAATCACCATTTACAATACCAGCCCCGATTCGCTGCCCGTCATTGGGCTGCGCCTCGACCCCAACCACTTCCTGGGCAACGCACCACACGCGGCGCCATGGGTACCGGCCGAGGTCACCGACGGCATGGTGCTCTCGCGTATGAGCATCAATGGGCAGCCGGTGGACATCAGCTCCAACGCCGCACCGGCAGGCGGCGGGGCGGAAGGCGCACGGGCCATTCAGGCGCAGCAGGCGGCCGCGGCCAACGCGGCGGCGGCCAATACGTTGCTGAACGGCCGCTCCACCAATGCGCGCATTCGTCTGGCCACGCCCATCAAGGCGGGCGCGAAGGCCGTGTTGGAAGTGGACTGGTCGCACAAGCTGCCCGGTGGCCCCGGCACGGGGCATCGCATGACGCAGCGCTGGGCCGACACGCTGTTTCAGCCCACGCAGTGGTATCCGCGCATTGCCAAGTACGATGATCTGCGCGGATGGGACAGCGAGCTCTATCTCGGTCCGTCGGAGTTCTACAACAACTTCGGTACCTGGGATGTGCGCATTGACGTGCCGCACGGTTGGATCGTGAGCGGCACCGGTCTGCTGCAGAATCCCGATCAGGTGCTCACACCCACGGCGCGTGAGCGTCTCGCCACGGTACTGCGCAGCGACGACATCACCACCATTGTTGGTCCGACGGAAGTGGGACCGGGCCAGGCCACCGCCACGAGCAGCACGGGCCGACTGGTGTGGCGCTTCCACGCCGATTCGGTGAACGACTTCGCCTGGGCCACGGCAAAGAAGTACGTGTGGCAGGCTACGCGCGCCACCATTCCCGGCAAGGGCGCCGTGCCGGTTCACATGGTGTATCTGCCGGGCCGCGCCAATCTGTACGCGCGTGCGGGACAGGTGTCCCGTCATGCCCTCGAGTTCTACTCGAAGCTCTGGTTCCCGTACCAGTTCCCGCAGCTCACGCTGCAGGACGGACCGAGCGCCGGCATGGAATACCCCATGGTGATCAACTCCAATGTGGGCGCCGCCGATCACGAAACGGCACACATGTGGTGGCCCATGGTGGTGGGCAACAACGAGACCTGGTATGGCTGGATGGACGAGGGCTTCAATCAGTACATGAACATCCTCTCCGACGCCGACGCCGAGGGCAAGCCACCGGTGCTCGATGGCCTGGGGCAGAGCTATGGCCGCACCAGCGGCGACGAAGCTGAAGCGCCGATGATGTGGAACGCCAACTATGGAGGCCCCACACGCTACGGCTTCACCACCTACGTCAAGACCCCGCTCATGCTGTCCATGCTCGGCGGCATCGTAGGGGATTCGGCGGTGCAGCGTGCGCATCGCGAGTTCGCCAATGCCTGGATGTTCAAGCATCCTTCGCCGTGGGACTGGATGTTCTTCATGAACAAGGCGCTGGGTCAGAACCTTGATTGGTTCTGGTACAGCTGGCTCTTCAGCACGGATGCGGTCGATCATCGGCTCGCGAGTGTGAAGCGGCAGGGGCTCAACACGGCGGTCACCGTGGCGCAGGACGGCAACATGCCCGCGCCCATCGTGCTCGACGTGACCTTCGCGAAGACGGGACCGGCCCTTCGCCCCATGCGCAATGCCGTCATGCTCAATGACAGCACGGCGCGCGTCACGGTGCCGGTCGACGTGTGGTTCGATGGCCGCCGTCAGCACACGGTGAATCTCGTGTTCGGTGGCCGTGCCATCGAGAAGGTGCAACTCGACCCGCAACGCCGATTCCCCGACCGGAACCCGGCGGATAACGTCTGGCCCTCAGTGGCTGCGAACGGGACCGGGTCCACGCCCTGATCCGCGGTTTGGACCGACGATTCAAGTGACCTGAACCGTCGTCCGATACCCCCTTGTCGGAGCGCAGCCCAAGTGCTGCGCTCCCGGCAGGGGCGAGGGCGTCCAGGCCGGTGTGAACTCCCGCCTTGCCCTCCGTGTCCCTTCTGGAAATTCGGACGCTTCGTGCGCAGTTGCGCGCGGTGGCTGTACTCGGTGCCACCGGCATTCTTGCCGTGGCCGCTGCGGCGTGCTGGTCGCTCGTCGCTCAAGCCCCGCGAACGCCGGCCACCTTCCTGTCCCGCCCCGGCATCCCGCTGGTGCTGGCGGTCACCGCCGTCTTCCTGGTTGCGGTGCTCGCGCTCGCCTTTCGCGTGGCGGTGCATCTCGAACAGCGGCTGCGACGCGTCGCGCAGCATGTGGCGGACTTGCAGGCAAACGGCGTTGCGCCCGTTCAGGCCGCGCTCCACGCCCTGGCGCGCGGCGAGCGCGTGGTCGTCCCATCGGTCACGCATGCTGCGCTGCGTGATGACGTGCCCGATGAACTGGGCGCGGTGGCCTGCGCCGTAGACAACATGGCACAGGCCTGTCGTCATTCTCTGGATGCCTGTGCTGCTGCGCAGCAGGCCATCGGGACCACCGTGGCGGAGATCACGCGCGTTGCCGATGCGGCCCGCGCCGGCAATCTGCGCGTGCCGGTCAATGACGCGGCCGTGCAGGGCATGTACGCCGATGTGCTCCACGGCGTGGATGGCGTGCTGCACGCCGTGCGCGCTCCACTTGACGCCGCCTGTCTGGCGCTCGAAGCGGTGGCCACGCGTGATCTCGAAGCGCGCATGTCGGGCCGCTACGCCGGCGATTTTGCACGCATGCAGCAGGCCTTTGGCGGCGCGGTGCACGAACTCGCGCATACCATCGGGCAGGTGCGCACGGCGGCGGAACACGTCACGCACGCAGCGCAACAACTGGCTGACGGCAGTACCGCACTGGCCAATGGCGCCTCAACGCAGGCCGCGCAGGCGCATGACATTGGCGTGGCGCTCCGCGACCTCACCGTTCGCGTCACACACGCGGCGCAGCAGGCCGACGGACTGCGTGATCGTGCGGCCTCGGCGGCTGATCGCGCCTCAACCGGCTACCATACCATGGACGCGTTGCGGCAGGACATGGCGCGCATCAAACAATCCGCCGACGCGTCGCAACGCATTGTGAAGACCATCGACGAGATTGCCTTCCAGACCAATCTGCTGGCGCTCAATGCCGCCGTGGAAGCCGCGCGCGCCGGCGATGCCGGGCGTGGCTTTGCGGTGGTGGCCGATGAGGTCCGTGCGCTCGCGCTGCGCGCCGCTGAAGCGGCTCGACAGACCAGTGCGCTCATCGAAGAAGAAATTCGGAACGTCGATGCCGGCGTGTCGCGTGAGCAGCAGGTGCGTGACGCGCTCACGGCGGTGCGCGACGACGTGCTGCACATGCGCAGTTCGCTCGACGAACTCTCGGCGGGCTCCAGCCGTCAGGTTGCAGATGTGCGGCAGGTGCAGCAGGGAGTGGACGCGATGAACGACATCACGCGGCAGGTGGCGGCGTCCAGCGAGGAGTCGGCCGCCTCGGCCGAGGAGCTGCAGGGGCAGGCGGCGCAGTTGTCGGCACTGGTGCAGGCCTTCCGGACACGCGATGAGGCGGCGCGCGGTCCCGACGCGCTGTCGCTGGACGCTCGGCGTCGCCGCGTGGCGTGAGGCGGACTGGACGGCGCGCCAAGTAGGCGTGCGCCGAGAGTCTCAGTGCTTGACAAAAGACCTGGGCGGTTGTCAATTCAGAGGACAACCGATCCGTGGTCTTTTGCCGCCTATTGCCGCCACGTAAAACAACGAGCTAAAACGCGACGCCCGGGCGGCCCATCTGCCCGGGCTTTGTCGTTGTAGGACGGCGTCACCTCCGCAAGGAGTCCGTATGTCCGAGCTGCGCCCCATTGCCGTGTATCACGAGCATCCCGATTGGTTCCGGCCGCTGTTTGCCGAACTCGACGCGCGCGGGTTGCCGTACGAGCGACTGAATGCCGCGTCGCATGTCTTCGATCCGAGCGAGACCGAGGTGCCCTACTCGCTGGTGTTCAACCGCGCGAGTCCGTCGGCCTATTTGCGTGGCCATGCGCAGACCACGTTTCACACGCTGCATTACCTGCGGCACCTCGAGTCGCTGGGGGTGCCGGTGGTGAACGGCGTGCAGGCCTACACCAACGAACTGTCCAAGGCGACGCAGCTCGACCTGCTGCGTTCACTCGGCCTGCCGTTTCCGAAGAGCCGTGTCATCAACAACCCGGCGCAGGCGCTGGCTGCTGCCGAGGGGCTGCGCTATCCGGTGCTGGTGAAGGCCAACGTGGGAGGCAGTGGCGCCGGCATCGTGAAGTACGACACACCCGACGCCCTGCGGGCGGCGGTATCCGCCGGCAGCGTGGACCTTGGCGTCGACGGCACCGCCCTGGTGCAGGAAGCCGCGCCGCTGCGCGGTGGTCACATCACGCGCGTGGAAACGCTCAACGGCCGCTATCTCTACGCCATCAACGTCTATCCCGCCGTGGGCTCGTTTGATCTCTGCCCGGCGGATGCCTGCCAGACGACAAATGGTGTGGAACTGGTGCGTGGCGCCTGCGCCGTGGATGCGCCCAAGACCGGCCTGCGCGTGGAACGCGCCGACCCGCCGGCGCACATCATTGCGCAGGTGGAGCGCATTTCGCAGGAGGCCGGCATCGATGTGGGTGGCATAGAGTATCTGGTCGATGACCGGGACGGCCAGCACTACTTCTACGATGTGAACGCGCTGTCCAACTTCGTGGCCGACGCGGTGAATGTGGTGGGCTTCGACCCGTTTGCCAGGCTGGTGGACTATCTCGAAGTACGCGCCGGTTTTGCCACGGCCAATTCGGGAGCATCGGTCTGATGCGCTTCGGCTACTGGTTGCCGGTGTTCGGCGGCTGGCTGCGCAATGTGCCCGACGAGGGCATGGACGCGAGCTGGCCGTACGTGCAGCGCCTGGCGCGGCGCAGTGAGGAAATCGGTTTTGATCTCACACTCATTGCCGAGCTTTTTCTCAACGACATCAAGGGCATTGACGCGCCGGCGCTCGATGCGTGGAGCACAGCGGCCGCACTGGCCGCGGTGACGCATCGCCTCGAGCTCATGGTGGCGGTGCGTCCCACGTTTCATCATCCGGCCACGCTGGCCAAGCAGGCGGCCAACATCGACCGCATCAGCAACGGCCGTCTGTCGCTCAATGTGGTGTCGAGCTGGTGGAAGGATGAGGCGCGGCGCTACGGCTCGCAGTTCGACGAGCACGACGATCGCTATGCGCGCACGTCCGAGTGGCTCGAGGTGCTGCGCGGTGCGTGGTCTCAGCCTTCCACCACGTATCGTGGGCGTTACTACCAGGTCGAAGACCTCGTGGTCGAGCCCAAGCCGGTTTCGAGTTTCGGACGCCCGCACCCGGTGCTCTATGCCGGCGGCGAATCGGAGGCGGCGCGCACGCTGATCGCAAATCGCTGCGATGCCTATGTCATGCACGGCGACCCGGCCGAACGCATCGCACCGAAGGTGGCCGACATGCAAGACCGCCGCGCCCGCGCGGGGCTGGCGCCCATGCGCTGTGGCATGGCCGCGTATGTCATCGTGCGCGACAGTGAGGCCGAGGCGCAGCGCGAACTGGCGCGCATCACGAACGTACAGCCTGGCTCGCCGGGTTTCGGCAACTATCAGGACTGGATAGCCAACACGCAGCTTGATCAGCAGGTCTCGCTGCAGGACTATTCCGTGTCCAATCGTGGCCTGCGCGCCAATCTGGTGGGCACGGCGGAGCAGGTGGCCGAACGCATCCGGGCCTACGAACGCGCTGGAGTGGACCTGCTGCTCCTGCAGTGCAGCCCGCAGCTCGAGGAGATGGAGCGCTTTGCCGAAACGGTGATTCCGCTTGTACGGGGACGGGTGGCCAACGCGGCCTGAGCGTCGGTGCGCTGCCGTGCCACTGGCGGCCAGTGGAGCGTATGCCATGTTTGACGCATGACTGATCTCGTGCATCGCTCCGCTTCCCGACTGACGTTCCACGGTGGACGGCGTGCCGCATGGCGCGCGCTGTCTGCTGTGCTGTGTCTGACGTCAGTTTCCGCCGGCAACCTGCAGGGGCAGCCAACACCCGCCTCGGTGCCGATTGCACGCTTCCCTGTTGACACGGCGTCAATCAGCACCGTGCAGGGCGCACTCGCAGCCGGGCGCATCTCGTGTCGCCAACTGGTGCAGCGCTACCTCGCTCGCATCGATTCACTCGACAAGCAGGGACCGGCCGTCAACAGCATCGTGGTGCTCAATCCACTTGCGCTGGCCACGGCCGACTCGCTGGATCGTGCACAGGCCGCGCGGGCGACACGCGGCCCCTTGCACTGTGTGCCGCTCATCGTGAAGGACAACTTTGAAACGCGCGGTTTGCAGACCACCGGCGGATCACTCGCCCTCGAAGGCTGGAAGCCGCTGCAGGACGCCACCATGGTGGCGCAGGTGAAGGCCGCCGGTGCCCTTGTATTGGCCAAGAGCAATCTCGCCGAATGGGCATTCACGCCGTACGAAACGGTGAGCTCCATTCTGCCGGGCTACACGCGCAACCCGTACGCGCTGGATCGGGTCACGGCGGGCTCCAGCGGTGGAACCGCAGCGGCCGTGGCCATGGGCTTCGGCACCCTCGGACTGGGCACCGACACGGGAAACAGCATTCGTGGGCCGTCGGCCCATCAGGCGCTGGTGGGCATTCGCTCCACGATGGGCCTCACGTCACGCGCCGGCGTCATTCCGCTCAACGAGGGCGCGGATATTGCCGGTCCCATGGCGCGCAGCATGGCCGATGCCGTTCGTGTGTTCGACGTGATTGCACACAGCGACCCGGCTGACACGGTGACCGCGCCGGCCGACAGCCGTCGACCGGCCTCGTATCTCCCGGCGCTCACACGGGGGGCGTTGCGTGGTGCGCGCATTGGGGTGCTGCGTCAGGCCTACGAGCGTCCCACGCTGGACGCCGAGGTGCGCGCGGTGTTCGAGCGCGCGTTGGCTGACCTGCGCGCGGCGGGAGCGTTGGTGATTGACACGGTGCTCGTGGATTCGCTCGACAGCATCCTGCGACGGCAGCAGGGGGGCTGCAATCGGTTCAAGGCCGATCTCGAACGCTACTTGGCGGCGCGCGCGCCCAACGCCCCGGTGAAGACGCTGGATGATATTGTGCGCAGCCGCCGCTATCACCCCACCGTGGAGTTGCGCCTGCGTGATGCCGCGCTGGCCACGCAGATGCCGGAGGACGCACCAGGCTGCCAGAGCCGCGAGCAGGCGCGTGCGGCGCTGCGCACGGCGTTCACGGCGACGCTCGACACGCTGCGACTTGATGCGGTGGTGTATCCCACCTGGAGCAATCCGCCGCGACTCATCGGGGATCTCAACACGCCGCACGGCGACAACAGTCAGCTCTTCTCACCCATGACGGGCTTCCCCGCCATTACGGTCCCCATGGGCTACACGCGTGGCGGCCGGCTTCCGGCCGGCCTGACGTTCATGGGGCCTGCGTGGAGCGAATATCGGCTCATTCAGCTCGGCTACGACTACGAGCAGGCGACGCGCCATTGGAGGGCGCCGAGTCCGTAACTGATTGCAGCATCCACAGCATCAAGAGCATCTGCAGCAAAGGCGAAATCCGCGACCAGGCGGTTCTTCCGCAACTGCCGTTCTCTGCGCCCTCTGCGCTCTCCGTTCCTCTGCGTGAGCTGTTGACGATCTCGCCTACGCCACGAAGGTCGGTGTTTCGGCGAGTTCGTCAACAGCCTTGTCGCGAATGACACGGATGTAGCGGAAACAGCACGGATCCAGCACTCGGCGTGCCCAGGCTCCAGTGGGTGGGCTGAGATCGAAAACAGCTCACGCAGAGAAAGTGAGGGCGCAGAGTGCGCAGAGGGACCCTGATCGTTCAGTCGTTTGTGGACTGCTGCACAATCCGTGCGGTTTCCGCTGCATCCGCGAAATCCGCGACAGGGCAGTTCAACTCCGACTGCCGTTCTCTGCGCCCTCCCCTTCTCCGCGTGAACGGTTGACGATCGTGCCGCACGCACGAGGCACGGCGAATCAGGAGCTGTAGTACGCCGCGTTCTCGTCCACGTAGCCCTTGGTGAGGTCACAGCCATAGGCCGTGGCCGAGCCGTCGCCCACGCCGAGCGCGACCTCGATGTCCACCACCTCGCGCGAAAGCGTCTCGCGCACGACGGCATCGTCAAAGGCCAGGCGCTCACCACGTCCCACCACCTGAAACCCGTTGATCCAGGCATCGGTGGACGCGGGCACGATGGTGCAGCTGAAGCACTTGCCCACCGCCATGAGCAGGCGCCCCACGTTCGGGTCAGCGCCGTGTACCATGGTCTTGACCAGCGGTGAGTTCACGATGGACTTGGCCACCACCCGCGCTTCCTTGGCGTCTAGCGCGCCACGTACGTTCACCCGCAACAGATGCTCGGCGCCCTCGCCGTCGCGCGCGAGAATTTCCGTCATGCGCGTGCAGCCCGCGCGCAGCACCCGCAGAAAGTGTGCTTCGTCCACTTGGCCCGCAGCGCCGTTGGCCAGAATCGCACAGGTGTCGGAGGTGCTGGTATCCGTGTCCACCGACAGCATGTTGAACGAGCCGCTCACCGCGTCGCGCAACAGACGATCGAGCGTGGGCGCATCGAGGGCAGCGTCGGTGAAGATGTACGACAGCATGGTCGCCATGTTCGGCTCGATCATGCCGGAGCCCTTGGCCACCCAGGTGATCGTTGCATCGCCCACGGACGCCGAGAGCGCCTTGGGGTGCGAGTCCGTCGTCATGATGCCTTCCGCACCGACCATCGGGTCGTCCTGCAGGTCGGCGGTCATGCCCACCACGCCGCGCTCGATTTTCTCGATGGGCAGCGGCACACCAATCACACCCGTTGAGGACACCAGCACCTTGTCGGGCGACGTGCCCAGTTCCTGTGCCGCCGCCGCCGCCATGCGGCGCGCATTGTCCACGCCGGTCTGACCCGTCGCCACGTTGCTCACCTTGCTGTTGGCAATCACCGCGCGCAGCACGCCGCCACGCAGCGTTTCGCGCCCCAGAATGACCGGCGCACCCGGAAAGTGATTGCGGGTGAACACGGCAGCAGCAGCCGCGTCGCGGTCGCTGGCAAAGAGCGTCAGGTCACGCGCGGTAGGCTTGAGTCCCACGTTCCGACTGGCACAACGAAAGCCGCGCGGAAAGCGCGGCGTGGCGTGAAAGGCGACAGGTTCGGTCATGCTGCAAAGCTGACAGAACGGGCCATCTCTCGCCAGTGAGCCAATGGGTTGTGCAAGCGTCGTGCTGACAACGCTTTACCACAATTAAGAACTCCTTAGCTGCTGTATGCTCAGACGTTCTTAATGGTATGTGAAAGGCCACATTTGTGTCGCCAAGCGCTATCTGAGAGGGACAAGACGCGTCGAAAGGTCACAGCATGGAAATTCCGCTCTTCCATACTTTCGAAGCATTCCCCCTGTGCCTGTCTCCCACCCCAGGTTCACCGTGCCGTCTCAACCGTCGCTTCGCCCGTTCGACATCGCCGTCGCGCTCCGTCTCGTGCTGGTGCCCGAGGATCGCTACGAGCCGCTCGCCAACGCGCTTGCCACCAGCACCAGCGCCGTGCATCGCAGTGTGGCGCGACTGCAGTTGGCGGGGATCTGCGGGCCGGGTAGCCGCACCGTGCGCATCGATGCGCTCATGGAGTTCCTCGAACATGGTGTGCGCTTCGCCTTCCCGGCCGTGCATGGACCGGAGCGGAGCGGCCACCCTACGGCCTTTGCGCACCCGGAATTGGCGGCGGCCGTGAACGGCGGCGCCGAGCAGCGCAACTTCGTGTGGGCGGCCGAGGGCGGTGAGGTGCGCGGCGAGTCCCTCGCACCGCTCTTCAGCGGCCTCACCAAGGTGGCCACCAAGGACCCGCGCATGCACTTGTTGCTGGCCGGAGTGGACGCTCTGCGCGTCGGCACACCGGCGCAGCGTCAGGCCGTGGCTGAGCGGTTGCGGCAAACGCTGCAGGCCCGCGCGGCCTGAACATCGCCTCGGCGCGGCCTTAACGGCGCCTGATCACAAGGGGCTGGCCCGCGACGGACCCCGATTGTAACGCCTGACAGTCGGGGCCGCGGTCAAAAAATATGCCGGCACTGTGACGCTGATGCCGGTGTCGCTATTTCCGTTCCTTCGTCAGGGAAATAGCATGTGCTCATGTCCACCACGCCCCCGAAACGCCGACCGTCCACGCTCGCTGCGGATCGCTTCCGCGCGGCGTCTCGGCCATTGGGGGCGCCCGTGGACCTCAAGCCGCGCGTACCGCACGAGGTCCCCAAGGAGACCGTGCCGGTGATGGCCGCGCCGCGTCGCACATGGAAGGACATGCACGCGGAGAACAGCGGTCGCGAGCGAAAGCCGGCGCCGGGCGGCGCGGCACGTCTCAATGACCCCTGGGCCAACGTCACCGGACCCAAGGCGGGCGCGCCGCAGCCACGCGTGGTGGCTGGCGCCGTGGAGCCGCCGATTCGCACGCCCTCACCGGCCAGCAAGCCAGCGTCCGCGTCTGCAGCGGCGTCGGGGAAAGCGTCCAAGCCCCGCTCGTCGGCGAAGTCCAAAGTGGTGGCCCAGGCCAGCACACGCTCGCGCAACGAGAGCATGCTGGTCACGAGCCTCCTGGCCACTTTTGCGCTGCTCACGGTGGCCGTGGCGTCGGTGACGGTTCGCGGCAACATGACCGTGGGGCGGCGTACCACGGCGCTGACCGGCACACTGGCGCAGGTGCGCGAACATCAGCAAACGTTCCGCGTACTCAATCAACGCTTTGCGTCATGGACGGAGTTGCAGGCCGCCGGCATGAAGGTGCCCGAGGGGCAGCGCATGGTGCAGTCCAATGCCACGGCTTCGCACTGGTTTGTCTCGCTGCGGGACATCGAGACCGGCGTCGTGTGCTCGCGCACGGGTGAACTTTTCGACGACGGTCCCAACGACCGCACGCCGACCTGTACCAAGCCACTGCGCTGACGGACGGGCTCCCCGTCCCATACCCGCAACGGGGCGCGTCGCGCGATATTAGCACGCGTGACTTCCCATCAGACCTTCCAGCCCATCGCATGCCCGGGTGTTCTGCTCCGGCGCCTTGCGCTGTGTGCCGTGCTGGCGGCACCCTCACCTCTGTTCGCGCAGGTGGCGAGGCGCGACAGCGTGGCCGACGACTCCACGGCGCGCCGTCTCAACACGGTGCGTGTCGCGGTCACGCGTGACGCGGCGCGTTCGCCCTTTGAACTGCCCTTTGCGCTGACGACGGCACCGCTGTCTGCGCGCCCCGCGCAGCGCCGCACCAGTGTGAGCGATCTGCTGCTCGCAGTGCCGGGCGTTCAGGTGCAGGACCGCAGCAATCCCTCACAGGATGCGCGCATCGCGGTGCGTGGATTCGGTGCGCGATCCGCCTTTGGCGTGCGCGGCGTGCGCGTGCTCCGTGACGGCGTGCCCGTGTCGCTGCCCGACGGACAGACGCCGATCGACTGGCTCGATCTCGAGACGGTGGACCGCGTGGATGTGGTGCGTGGTACGGCCGCGGCACTCTATGGCAACGCGGCCGGTGGCGTGGTGGACCTGCGTTCGCGTGCGCCATCTCGGTCACCGCTGGCACTGCAGACGCGATGGTGGAACGGTGGCGGCCTGCAACGTGCCAATGTCCAGGCGTCGGGTACACTGCGCGGCGCCTTGGGTGATTCGAGTGGTGTGATGCAGCAGAGTCAGTGGCTGGCCAGCTTCACCCGAACGGCGGGCGACGGGCCGCGCACGTGGTCACGTTTTGACGCCAGCAGTGTGTTTGCCCGGGGCCTCGCCACGATCGGCGGCACGCGGTTCGAGTTGCAGGGCACCGTGTACGATGCGCCACGTGCAGAGAATACCGGCGCTCTCACGGCGGCCGAACTCTCACGCGATCCGCGTTTGCCCGACTCGCTCAACATCACGCGACAGTCGCGCAAGGCCGTACAGCAGACCCAGCTCGCCCTGATGGCTGAACGGGAGGTGGGTAACGGACAGTGGCGCGCCTCGCTCTTTGGCGGTACCCGCATGCTCGACAATCCGCTGCCCTTTGCCATGGTGGCCGTCGATCGCGCCGTGATGGGCGGCAGCGTGCATGGCTCCTGGCGCCTGCCGTCTGCGCCCTGGCCACTTCGCCTTGGTGCTGGTGTCGACGCGCAGCGTCTGGTGGACGAACGCTACAACTACGAGAACTGCGCAGAACAGCTGCCGAGCGCCCCGCCATCCACGCGTTGTCCGGTGCCCGGCAATGAGCGCGGCGCCACGCGACTGGATCAGCAGGAGCGCGCCGCGAACGTTGGTGGCTACGCCCGTGTGGAGATCGAAGCGCCGCGGCAGGTGTTCGTCAGCACCGCCCTGCGATTTGATCAGGTGCAGTTCGATGTGCGCGACCGCTTCATCACGGCCAGCAACGCGGATGATTCCGGCGATCGCACGCTGCGAGCCGTGAGTCCCATGTTGGGTGTGACCTGGCGAGCCCGCCCACGCTGGTCAGTGTATGGCAATCTGTCGACGGCGTTCGAAACGCCCACGGTCACCGAGCTCACCAATCAGGAAACCGGTGCGGCCGGGCTCAACGCAACCCTCGAGCCGCAGCGCACACGCACGATGGAAGTGGGCACCCAGGCTCTGCTGGGACAGCGCGTACGGGCCGATCTCGCGCTGTTCGAGGCGGTGGTGCGGGACGAGCTGGTGCCCTTCGATGTGCCAAACCAGCCCGGCCGTCGTGCGTTTCGCAATGCGGGCCAAACCACGCGGCGCGGCGCGGAGTCGGCGATTCGACTGGCCTGGTCGATGATCGACCTGGGTGCTTCCTACACCTGGTCGCGCTTCCGCTTTGATCGCTACGACGTGGGCACGACCTCATTTGCCGGTCAGCGCATTCCCGGCGTGCCAGAACACTATGGACAGGGCTTTGTCACCGCGCGGGCGCGCGGTGGGTTTGCCACGCTGGAGTGGACGGGAAGCAGCGCCGCCACCGCCAACGATGCCGGCACGGTGCAGGGCGCCGGCTTTGCCGTGTGGAACATGCGACTGGGGGCCTCCGCGTCACGCTGGGGTGGCGTGACGCTCGAACCCACACTGTCGGTGGAGAACCTGTTCGACAGACGCCATGCGTCGTCGTTGGTCATCAATGCCACGCGCAATCGCTTCTTCGAGCCCGGCCTGCCGCGGCGCCTCGCATTCGTGATGCAGGTGCGCCGCGACTGAGGCCGGTTGAGGGCCGCCGCCCTCAGTGAATGCCGAGGATGTACGGCATGCGCGCGTACACGCCGCGCGGATCGTTGTAGCGCAGCAGCACGTCGAGCTCGCGCATGAAGCTGCGCCCCAGGCGCGCGGCGGCCGAGTTGCCACTCATGGCCTCCGCCGCCGCCTCGGCCATGTCGGCCGCGGTGCTGCGTGCGGCCACGGGTGCCGGTTTGTCTTCCAGCAGTTCCGTCAGGCGCTCGGTGGGACTCTTGAGCCGCGGGAACTCCTGCACGTCGTAGTCGCCGGTGATTTTGGCCAGTGAGGCCGCGCTCTTGATGGCCACGGGCAGGCTGCCGAGTGAGTCCACGAGCCCCAACGCCTGCGCCCGTGCCCCCGACCACACGCGACCTTCTGCAATGGCGCGCACCGAATCCAACGAGAGCCCACGCGCATCGGCAACCCGCTGCAGGAAGGCATCGTACACCGCGTCGGTGCCGCGCTGCAGCACCGCCAACTCGGCTTCGCTGCGCGGGCGGGCGATGGTGAACAGGTCGGCGTAGCGCCCCGTTTTGACGGTGTCAAACGTGATGCCCTGACGGTTGGCGAGTGTTTGAATGTTGGGCACCAGCGCAAACACGCCGATGGAGCCCGTGATGGTGTTGGGCTCGGCGAACACGCGCGACGCCGCCGTGGAAATCCAGTAGCCACCGGAGGCGGCGAGTGATCCCATGGACACCACGACCGGCTTCTGCTGTTTGATGAGCGCCAGTTCGCGCTGGATCTGCTCGGAGGCAATGGCGCTGCCCCCCGGGCTGTTCACACGCAGCACCACCGCCTTCACCTTGGCGTTGCGGCGCAGCTTGCGCAGCTCGCGCGACAGCGAGGCCCCACCAATGGTGCCGTCGCTACCCTCGCCATCGACGATGTCACCTTCGGCGTACACCACCGCCACCACCTGGCTGGCGCTGAAGAGACGCTCCTTGGCCATGGCCAGCGGGGCGTATTGCTCGAGCGTGATCTGTGGCAGCGCCGGGCGGTCGAGCAGGAGGTCCAGGTCCGATGCGCGGGCACTGTCGCGCCCGGACTTCTTGTCGGCGCCGCTGCGGGTTCCCCCGGTGGCAGCGCGTTGCAGCTCGTCGAGCACCACGTCGAAGTAGGCACGGCGATCGATGAGCTTGGCCGCCTCCGCGTCGGCCGGGAGCAGCAGGCCCTGCGTATCCACCAGCGTTTGCAGCGCCACCGTGTCGATGCCGCGCGAGAGCGCGATGGCGGACTTGACCTCGCTCCAGAGATCGTTCAGGTAGGCCTGCGTCTGCAGGCGGTTCTCGCTGCTCATGTCGCGTCGCGTGTAGGGCTCCACGGCGGCCTTGAATCGTCCGACGCGACTGACCTGCATGCCAATGCCGTACTTCTCGAACAGTCCGGTGAGAAACACCGGTTCGGCCGCGAGGCCGGGCAGCACGAGCGTGCCGAACGGGTCGAGCGTGATGGTGCTGGCCGCCGAGGCCACGTAGTAGCTGCGCGTATCGGGTGTGACGAGATAGGCGTGCACCGGCTTCTTGCTCACGCGGAAGCTGTCCACTGCGGCGCGCAGCTCCTTGAGGGCGGCGAACCCGGAGCGCGTGCCATCGCTGGCCACATTGCCGCGAATGAGCAGTGCGGAGATGCGATCGTCGGAGGCCGCGGCGCGAATGCCGATGGTGGCGGCGCGCAGCGCCAGCGCCATGCCCCCCGGCTGCAGCGCGTCGTCAAACAATGACTTGGCTTCGAGGCGCGCTGGCCGATCGCTGAGCGGACGGTCGAGATCCACAATCAGCACCGAGCCCTGGCGCACCTCCACGGGCGCACGCGCGCCGGCCGAGGCAATGAGCCCGACGCCGATGAGAATGAAAGCCACGACACACACGGCAATGGTCACCAGATTCGCCGCCAACGCGGTGAAAAACTGCTTCATGAGGGGCAGGTCTCCGAAAGGGTCCACTGCAGTCTAAGGGATAGGGGACCTGGGGGCAGGGGCAGGGTGGGGGCAGGGGCAGGGGCAGGGGTGGGGCGGGGGCGGGGGGACGCTGTCCGGCCAGTCTGGGAGAAACATGACGGAATCGTCGCAAAACCCCTTGCCGCCCTCGTGACCGGCACGTAGCGTGAGAGGCAGGACCAGTGAACCCCTGCCCGAGGCCCGTCATGCCCAGCTACCGTGCTCCCCTCCAGGATATCCGCTACCTGCTGCACGAGGTCCACGACATCGCGCAGTTGTCCCGTTTGCCGGGGTTCGAAGACGCCACACCCGAAATGATCGATGAGGTGTTGGCGGGTGGCGCGGCCTTCTGCGAGGACGTGTTGTTCCCGCTCAATCAGCCGGGTGACACTGAGGGTGTGCACTTCGAGAACGGTGAGGTGCGCACACCCGCGGGCTTCAAGGAGGCCTACACGCGCTACGCCGCTGACGGCTGGACCGGCGTGGCCGCCACCAGTGAATACGGCGGCCAGGGGCTGCCGGAGATGGTGCGCTTCGTCATGGAGGAGATGCTCTGCTCGGCCAATCTCTCCTTCAGCATGTATCCGGGTCTGTCACACGGCGCGTACAGTGCGCTGATGAGTCACGGTTCCGAGGAACTCAAGCAGCGCTTTCTGCCCAAGCTCATCGACGGTTCCTGGGGCGGGACCATGTGTCTCACGGAGGCGCATGCGGGCACCGACCTGGGCATTCTCACGACGCGGGCGGAGCCGGCGGACCACGGCGCTTATCGCATCACGGGCCAGAAGATTTTCATTTCGGCGGGCGAACATGACCTCACCGAGAACATTGTGCATCTCGTGTTGGCCAAGCTGCCGGACGCGCCGAGTGGCACGAAGGGCATCTCCCTGTTCCTGGTGCCCAAATACCTGCCAACGGCTGACGGGGGCGTGGGTGCGCGCAACGGCGTGACCTGCGGCAGCGTCGAACACAAGATGGGCATCAAGGCCTCGGCCACCT
>VFQQ010003279.1_pt1 | contig 16124 bp, 14 predicted proteins | sample 3512341 | NCBI WGS metagenome assembly VFQQ01 (sample SAMN10412373, study PRJNA504923) | tailings metagenome | isolation source: Relicate 2 Philex TSF1 revegetated site | place: Philippines: Tuba, Benguet | collected 2017-08-29 | reverse complement strand
CCTTCCACTTCGGCCAGCTCATCGCCCACATCGGCAAGACGCGCAACGTGCGCGCCGGCTCCATCGTGGGCAGCGGCACGGTGAGCAACAAGGGCGTGGAAGTGGACGGCCGCAAGGAGTGGCCCAAGGGCTACAGCTGCATCGCCGAGAAGCGCGCGATCGAGACCATCCTCGACGGCAAGCCTTCGACCGAATTCATGAAGTACGGCGACACCATCCGCATCGAGATGAAGGGCAAGGACGGTCAGTCGATCTTTGGTGCGATCGAACAAAAAATAGCGCCCCCACGCTCCGCCGCATAGCGGGTCGCTGCCCCCCAAGGGGGCTGATCCGGCTTGGGGCGGCTCGGCGACGGATCACGGGTCAGGTCGCGTAGATCTGATCAAGTGACGCGAAGCCCTTGACCTCGATCGGGTTGCCGAAGGGGTCGCAGAAGAACATCGTCCACTGCTCGCCGGGCTGGCCTTCGAAGCGTGCCTGCGGCGGCAGCACGAAATCGGTGCCGGCGGCCTGCAGGCGCTCGGCCAGCGCCTTCCATTCCGGCAGCAGCAACACCAGGCCGAAGTGCGGCATGGGCACGAGGTGTTCGCCCACGTGGCCGGTGCGCGCGGTCGTGAACGGCTCACCCAGGTGCAGCGAGATCTGGTGGCTGAAGAAATCGAAGTCGACCCAGGTGTCGGTGCTGCGGCCTTCCGCGCAGCCCAGCACGCCGCCGTAAAAGCGGCGCGCTTCGTCGAGGTCGGTGACGTTGAAGGCGAAATGGAACAGGCTTCGGGTCTGCATCAGGGGGGTGTTGGCGCTCATGCCCGCAAGCATAGAGGCTCGCGGCCGTCGAGCACAATGTCCTCGACATCACAACGCAGGAGACCCCGCATGACCCCCGTGGACTACAGCCGCTACCAGACCCTTTCCATCAGCCGCCGCGGCCCGAAGGTGGACGGTGTCCCGTCCGTGCTCGACATCCAGATGCGCGCCGACGGCCCGGGCGGCAACGGCAAGTTGCCCACCGCCGGCCACGATGGCCATTGGGAGCTGAGTGAAATCTGGCGCGACGTGGGGCGCGACGACAGCGTGCGCTGCGCCGTGCTGCGCGGCAGCGGCATGGGCTTCTCGGGCGGCGGCGACCTCGCGCTGGTGCAGGACATGGCGACCGACTTCGATGTGCGCACCCGCGTGTGGAAGGAAGCGCGCGACCTGGTCTACAACGTGATCAATTGCGACAAACCCATCGTGAGCGCCATGCACGGCCCGGCCGTGGGCGCGGGCCTGGTGGCCGGCCTGCTCGCCGACATCTCCATCGCGGCGAAGTCCGCGAAGATCGTCGACGGTCACACGCGCCTGGGCGTGGCCGCAGGCGACCACGCCGCCATCGTCTGGCCCTTGCTGTGTGGCCTCGCCAAGGCCAAGTACTACCTCATGCTGTGCGATCCCATCAGTGGCGAGGAGGCCGAGCGCATCGGCCTGGTCTCGCTCGCGGTGGACGACGCGGCCCTGCTGGAGAAGGCGTACGAAGTGGCCGACCGCCTGGCCTGTGGCAGCCAGACCGCGATCCGCTGGACCAAGTACTCGCTCAACAACTGGCTGCGCCAGGCCGGCCCCGCGTTCGACACCTCGCTGGCGCTCGAATTCATGGGTTTTGCCGGGCCCGATGTGCGCGAAGGTGTGGCATCCTTGCGCGAGCGCCGCGCGCCGCGTTACGGCGTCGACAGCTGATATCGAAGCCCTAGAGGAGAACGCGATGAGCGATGCGTCGGCCAGTGGATTCGGCAAGTTCGTGCCGGGTTTCGAGTTCCTTCAGAACCTGGCCTCGCAGGCCGCCGGCGGCATTGCGCAGGGCATCGGGCAGAACATCCCGCAGCTGCCCAACCTCGCCAACTGGGTCGCGCCCACCTTCAATGTCGAAGAGCTCGACAAGCGCATCGAAGAGTTGAAGGCCGTGCACTTCTGGCTCGACCAGAACGCCAAGGCCCTGGGCGCCACCATCCAGGCGCTGGAGGTGCAGAAGATGACGCTCTCCACGCTCAAGACCATGAACTTCAGCATGGGCGACGTGGCGAACGCGCTCAAGATCAAGGCCGCCGACACCATGGCCGGTCTTACGGCAGCCCCCGCTTCGCCGAGCAAGTTCGCCGGGCTGGAGATCCCGCCGCGCACCTATGGCAACCCGGTGGCCGCTGCCCCTGCCTCGCCGGCCCGCAAGGCGCGCAAGCCCGCGGCCAAGAAAACCGCGAAAGCGAAAGCAGCCCCTGTTGCGCTGCCGCCGGCTGGCGTGGTCGATCCGGTGCAGTGGTGGGGCGCGCTGTCGCAGCAGTTCCAGCAGATCGCCACCAACGCCATGAAGGACGCGGCCAAGCAGTCGGCGCTCGACACCACCCGCCAGGTCGCCAGCGGACTGACCGGCCAGGCCATGAAGACCGCCACCGGCGTGGCCGGCAAGGTCACGCGCAACCTCACCGACACCGTGGCGCGCAACGTCGGCATGGCCGCCGGCGTGGGCCGCGCTGCCGCGCAGGCCGTGAGCGGTTCGCGTGCCGCGCCCGCGCCTGCGCGGAAGGCGGTGGCGAAGAAGGCCGCGCCGAAGAAACCCGCGGCGAGCCGCAAACGCTGAGCCCATGAAACTCTTTCCCTACGCGCACGCCACCCACCCGCAGTGGCGCATGGCCGCCGCACTGGTGCTGGCGCAGTTGCGCGCGCAGATGGCCTTGCCCGATTTCGCCACCGCACCGTCGCTGGCGCTGCTCTACATCACCGACCACTACGCCGACGAGGCGCAGGCCATCCTGGAGCACCTCAGTGCCGAGATGCCCGAAGTCACCGACTGGGCGGGCACGGTGGGCGTGGGCATTTCCGCCAACAACGTGGAGTACTTCGACGAGCCCGCGCTGTGCGTGATGCTGTGCGACCTGAGCCCCGACCAGTACCGCGTGTTCAGCGGCGTGGCGCCCCTGCTCGCCAGCGGGCGCGCGGCGGGATCGCATGGCTTCGAGGCGCACACCGCGCTGGTGCACGCCGACGCCCGCACGCCCGAGCTCGCCGAGCTCATCACCGAGGTGGCCGATCGCACGCGCAGCGGCTACGTGTTCGGCGGCCTGGCCGGCAGCCGGGGCACCAGCGTGCAGTTCTCGCTCGGCAGCTCGGGCAACCTCAGCGGGCAGGGCGGTGCAAGCGGCGTGTACTTCGGTGGCCTGAGCGGCGTGGCCTTCGGCCAGGACGTGGGCCTGGTCTCGCGCGTCACCCAGGGCGCGCAGCCGGTCGACCGCGAGCGCACCGTCACCGCCTCCGATGGCAACCTGGTGCTCGAACTCGATGGTGAGCCTGCGCTGGACGTGCTGTTGCGCGAGCGTGTGATCTCGCTGGACAAACCCGAGCAGGCCATGCCGCGCCTGCGCGCCACGCTGGTGGGCCTCACGCACGCCGAGCCCGAAGCGACGCACGACGGTGCGCTCGCGCCGTCCACCGCCAACACCTCGCGCATGCGCGGCCAGTTCGGTACCGAGGTGATGGTGCGCCACCTGATCGGCCTGGACCCGGGCCGGCGCGGCATCGCCATCGCCGATCTGGTGCCGGTGGGCACGCGCCTGGCCTTCTGCGAACGCAACGCGCAGGCGGCGCGGGCCGATCTCATCCGCGTGTGTGCCGAGGTGCGAGAGGAACTCGAACCCGAAGAAGTCGGGCTGAGCACGACAAGCGCCCTGGCCAGCTCTGAGCCCGACGCCTTGCCGCACCCGGCGCGCCGCATCGCCGGTGCGGTGTACGTGAGTTGCGCGGGGCGGGGCGGGCCGCATTTCGGCAGCCCCAGCGCCGAGCTGCAGACCGTGCGACGTGCCCTGGGCGACGTGCCGCTGGTAGGTTACTTCGCCGGCGGCGAGATCGCGCACCACCGGCTCTACGGCTACACCGGCGTGCTGACGGTGTTCACGATGCCTGCGGCGACGGGCTGAGCCGACCCAGCCCCACGCCGCGTGCACGCGCGCGGCGCAGCAGGAAGATCACGATGCTCACGTTGAGCAGGTTGAAGCCGATGCCGTTGACGAAGGCCGCCTGGTAGGACCCGGTCAGGTCGAAGATCACTCCCGACATCCAGCCACCCAGCGCCATGCCCAGCAGCGTGGCCATGAGCACCGTGCCCGTGCGCACGCCGGCCTGCACGGGCGAGAAGTGCTCGCGGATGATGAGCGCATAGCTGGGCACGATGCCACCCTGGAACAGGCCGAACATGCCGGAGATCAGGTAGAGCGGCACCAGGCCGTCGAAGGGCAGGAACATCAGCAGGGCGATGCCTTGCAGCACCGAGCCCAGCAGCAGCGTGCGCAGGCCGCCGATGCGGTCCGAGATCCAGCCGGAGATGAGCCGGCTGGCCACGCCCATGCCCAGCATGATCGAGAGCATCTCGGCCCCGCGCGCCGCGCCGAAGCCCAGGTCGGTGCAGTACGCGACGATGTGCACCTGCGGCATGGACATGGCCACGCAGCAGGAGACGCCGGCCACGCACAGCAGGGCCTGCAGCGTGCCGGGCGAGAGGCCCAGCGGGCGCTCGTCCGAGCCGGTGACCGGCATCGCGGCACCGCCCGGCATGGGCTCGGCGCCCGCGAGCGCCGGCGGCGGCCGCCGCAGCATCAGCGCCAGCGGCAGCATGACCACGAGGCAGATCGCGCCGATGGTGAAGTAGGCCTGGCGCCAGCCACCGTTCTCGATGAAGTGCTGCACCACGGGCGGCCAGAGCGCACCGGCGACGTAGTTGCCGCTCATGCAGATCGCCAGCGCAATCCCGCGCCGGCGCGTGAACCAGCGCGCGGTGTCGGCCACCAGCGGTGCGAAGGTGGCCGAGGTACCGAGCAGGCCGATCAGCAGGCCCTGGATCAGGCTGAACTGCCACAGGCTGGTGGCCGCGCCGGCGGCGATGAAGCCCAGCCCCAGGCCCACGGAGCCGCCGAGCACCGGCACCATCACGCCGTAGCGGTCCGACAGCTTGCCCATGAGGATGCCGCCCACGCCGAAACCGATCATGGTCAGCGTGTAGGGGAACGAGGCCGCGCCGCGGTCGATGCCGAAATCGGCCTGGATGCGCGGCAGCACCACGGTGACCGAGTACATGCCGGCGCCGCCCAGCGTCATGAGCGCCAGCGACACCGCCAGCCGCCACCACGCGTACGGCGATTCGGCTTCGGCGGGCGCGGTGCTCATGCGATTCAGGGCCTGGGCGCGAGCCGCTCGCGCGCACGCTCCAGCGTGCGCCGCGCGTCCTGCACCGGCATGCCGTACATGTCGGCGAACGCCTCGATGGTCTGGCCGCTGGCCTCGAAGGCGCGCAGCAGGGCCGCATCGCGCGCCATGCGCGCCGTGGCGTCGGCCAGCGCCAGCCGCGTGATCTCGTTGACCACCTCGTCGCGGCTCTGCGTGGCGGTGGCATAGGCTTCCTCGCCCAGGCCCGAGGCCTCGAACGCCTGCGCAATGCGCTGGCGCAGCTTGGGCACCAGGTCTTCGGGCGTGCGGCTCTGGCGGCGGCGGAACACCTCCACCAGCGCGTGGTGCACCTGTTCGGGCGTGAGCGCTTCCACCGGCTGGCCGGCGAGGTCGTGGCGCGGCTGGCCGGAGGCCACCACCGTCAGGTAGCGGCTGGAACGCGTGTGCAGCGCGAGCGCGGCCTTGAGGCTCTCGGCCTCCAGCACGCCGGGCTGCGCATCGAGCAGGTCCTGGAAGATGCCGCGCTTGAGCGGTCTGGGCGGTTCGCCGAACAGCGCAGGGTAGAGCTGCGCGAGCTGATCCAGCACCGGGTGCTGGCGCGGCGCCGGCGCGCGGGCAGCGGGTTGCGGTTGTCCACCGGGTGCGCGGCGGCGGCGATCGGGGCGACGCGCCGGCGTGGTGGCCTGGGCCGGTGCGCTGGCCGGTTGGGAGGTGTGGTCGTTCATGGAAGCCTGGGACGAAAGCCCGTCATCATGCCAGCGTTGCGGCCGCCGGGAGGTCGGGTGAACCCGTCACTTCCTGAGGCGGCCGAAGGCCTCGAACTCCCAGCTGCGCATGGCCAGCACCAGCGTGTAGCCCTCGCGGTCCTTCGCAGCCAGCTTCTGGTCGGTCTGGTGCTGCTGGGCGAAGTCCTGCGCCACGCGCTGCAGCCGCTCCAGGAACATGGGCGCCAGCGTGCGGCTGACCGAACCGTGCACCAGCATCAGGCCCTCGCCGCTGCCGTCGAAGCCGCCGGAGAAATAGTCGAGCACGGCGTGGTCGCGGAAGTAGTTCATCACCGGGCCGTGCGGGCGCCAGCGGAAGGTCTTGGCCAGCTTGAGCCGGTAGCGGTTGAGCGGGCGCAACTCGATGATGCCGATGCGGTCGAGCTGCGCCAGGCACTTCACGCACTCCGCCTCGCTCAGGCGGTAGGCCGTGGTGATCTGCTCCAGCGTCCACTGGCTGAGCACGCAGATGGCCACCAGCAGCAGCTTCTTGTCGGCCACCACGGCGCGCTCCTGCTCCTGCGTCATCTCGCGCAGCAGCGGTTGCGCATCGGCCACGCGGCGCGCGAGGTCGGCGAAATCGAGCTTGAGCGCGCGGCAGATGGCGTCGACCCTGGAGAGCGACATGTCGCCCTTGGCCAGCATGCGCTTGACGCTCGACTCGGCCATGCCCATGGCCTGCGCCAGGTCGGCGTAGGTCATCTGCGCGGACTTGAGTTCCTTCTTCACGGCGAGGACGAGGTCGGTGGTGGTGCTCATGGAGGGGCTCCGATGACGATCGGTATTGAAAATCGATACCTGACATGAAAACGGATTCGACTGTATCGGAAACCGATGCCCATGTCGGAGCAACCCACCAGACACTGCGGCCACCTCAACTCCCGTTTGTCCCCATGCCCCCTCGCACCCCCTCTCACGATCGCCTGAACAACCTCGTCCTGGTGTGGCTGGCGCTCTGGCTGATCGCGCTGCTGCTCGGGCCGCAACTGCTCGCGGCCATGGGCCTCTCGCTCAACCCGCATGGCCATGCGCACCTGCACGCCCACGGTCACCCCTTCGCCGATGCCCGCACGCTCTGGGGCCTGCCCAACGCCATGGACGTGCTGAGCAACCTGCCGCTGGCCATGGCGGGCGTCGCGGGTTTGTGGGCCTTGTCGGCGCGTTCCGTGGAGGCGGACACCCGCTGGTCGCTGCAGGTGTTCTTTACCGGTCTGCTGCTGTCAGGCGTCGGGTCGGCCTGGTACCACGCCATGCCCACGCCCTCGGGACTGGTGCTGGACCGCATGGGCATGGCCGTGGCCTTTGCCGGCGCCCTGTCGCTGGCGGTGGCCGAGCGCGTGGGCCAGCGAGCGGCCATCCCGGTGCTCGGCCTCACGTTGTTGATGGCCCTGGTGTCGGCCGCACTGCCGCTCACGCACGACAACGTGTTGCCCTGGGCGGTGGTGCAGTTCGGCGGTGTCGCGCTCATCGTCTGGGCCGCGTTCCAGCGGCCCGCGGCGGGCGCCATCGGTGTGCACCTGGGGGCGCTCATCGCGCTCTACGCGCTGGCCAAGGCGCTGGAGATGGGTGATGCCGCGGTGTTCCACGCCACGGGCGAAACGATTTCCGGCCACAGCCTCAAGCACCTGGCGGCCGCGCTGGCGGCATGGCCGGTGTTCCTCGCGTTGCGACGCGTGCCGCTGCGGCAGAATCCAGCGGCACGGCGCTGAAACCAAGCACAACCCCATCACAGCCCGACAGGAGGAGACCCATGTCTGCAACCGCATCCGCCCACGAAGGTGGCCAGTTCACGCTGCTGAAGCAGCGCCGTTTCGCCCCGTTCTTCTGGACCCAGTTCCTGGGCGCGGCCAACGACAACCTGTTCAAGTTCGCCTTCACCGTGATGGTGACCTACCAGCTGCAGGTGGCGTGGTTGCCGCCCTCGCTGGCCGGTCTCGTCATCGGCGCACTGTTCATCCTGCCTTTCCTGCTGTTCTCCGCCACCAGCGGGCAACTGGCCGACAAGTACGACAAGAAGACGCTCATCGTCTTCGTCAAGCGGCTGGAGATCCTCATCATGGCGCTGGCGGCCTGGTCGTTCTTCTCGGCCAACATCCCGCTGCTGCTGGCCTGCACCTTCCTCATGGGCCTGCACTCCACGCTGTTCGGTCCGGTGAAGTTCGCCTACCTGCCGCACCACCTGGGCGAGCGCGAGCTCACCGGTGGCAACGGCATGGTGGAGATGGGCACCTTCGTCGCCATCCTGCTGGGCAACCTGGCCGGGGGCCTCATCATCGCCGTGCCCGAGATCGGCGCCCACCACGTCGGCTTCAGCTGCGTGGCGCTCGCCCTGCTGGGTCGCCTGACGGCGCACTACGTGCCGGCCACGCCGGCCACCGACCCGGGCCTGAAGATCAACTGGAACCCCTTCACCGAGACCTGGCGCAACCTCAAGCTTGCGCACGGCAACACCGTGGTGTTCCGCTCGGTGCTGGGCATCAGCTGGATGTGGTTCTTCGGCGCGGTGTTCCTGAGCCAGTTCCCCAGCTTCGCCAAGGAAGTGCTGCATGGCAACGAGCAGGTGGCCTCGCTGCTGCTGATCGTGTTCTCCATCGGCATCGGCACCGGTTCGCTGCTGTGCGAGGTGCTCTCGCGCCGGCACGTGGAGATCGGCCTGGTGCCGCTGGGTGCCATCGGCATGAGCATCTTCTCGATCGACCTGTACTTCGCCTCGCGCGGCCTGCCGCCCGTGGCCAGCCAGGGGGTGGCGCAGTTCCTGGCGGCACCGGCCCACTGGCGCGTGCTGGCCGACCTGACGCTGCTCAGCCTGTTCGCCGGCCTGTACAGCGTGCCCATGTATGCGCTGATCCAGATGCGCAGCCAGCCCACGCACCGCGCGCGCATCATCGCGGCCAACAACATCCTCAATGCGCTGTTCATGATTGCCAGCGCGGTCATCGCCGGTGCGCTGCTCAAGGCCGGCTTCACCATTCCGCAGATGTTCCTTCTGGTGGGCCTGGCCAACGCGGTGGTGGCGTTCTACATCTTCATGCTGGTGCCGGAATACCTGCTGCGCTTCGTGGCCTGGATCGCCTCGCGCCTGGTCTACCGCTTCCGCGTCGAGGGCGATGCGCACATCCCCACCGAAGGCGCGGCGGTGATCGTGTGCAACCACGTGAGCTTCGTCGACGCCGTGCTGCTCATGGCAGCGAGCCCGCGCCCGATCCACTTCCTCATGGACCACCGCATCTTCAAGGTGCCGGTGCTGGGTTGGCTGTTCCGCCTGGCCAAGGCGATCCCGATCGCGCCGCAGAAGGACGACCCGCAGGCCTACGAGGCGGCGTTCGAGGCCGCCACCGACGCGCTGCGACAGGGCGAGCTGCTGGCCATCTTCCCCGAAGGCGGCATCACGCGCGACGGCCAGTTGCAGCCCTTCAAGGGCGGCGTGATGAAGATCCTGGAACTCGCCGAGCGCGAAGGCCTGCACCCGCCGGTGATTCCCATGGGCCTCACCAACCTCTGGGGCTCGTTCTTCAGCCGCGTGGAAGAGCGCGACGGCGAGCGCGTGGCCATGGTGCGGCCATTCCGCCGCGGCTTCTTCAGCCGCGTGGGCCTCAATGTGGGGACGCCTCTGGCGCCGGACGCGGTGTCGCCGGAACTGTTGCAGCAGCGGGTCGGGGGTCTGCTGGCTGCAGGCTGAACGCCAGCGCGTGGCCCTGTTCACGCAGGGCGCGCGCTGCCTTCGTGCTGCGCTGACCGCTCTGGCAGAAGAACACCACCGGCACCTCGGGTGGCAGTGCCAGCCAGTCGGCCAGGTGGTCGGGCAACCGGGACAAAGGGGCCGATTCGCACGCATGCCCCTGCGCCAATGCAGTGCCTTCGCAGACGGCCTGTTCGTGGGGTTCGCGCACATCCACCAGGACGGGGGTCGGATGTCGCTGCATCAGCGCGCGGACCTGAGCGGCGCTCAGCCCCAGGCCGGATGGCGTGGCTCCGCAGGCGCGGATGCGTGCGCAGGCTTCGTCGATGAGTGCGGTGTCGTCGGCCGCGCCGAACGACAGGCGAACCGCCGCAGCCGCCTGCCACGCTGGCAGGCCCATGGCTTCCAGCACATAGCTCGGCAATGCCTGGGCAGCGCCGCAGGCCGAACCCCCGCTCACATGCAGGCCGGCGGCATCGAGCGCCTCGATCAAACGCTGGGAGGCCATGCCCTGCACCGAGAAATTCAAGGTGGTGGGCAGGCAGCGCTCGGGCGGCGCGTTGAACACCAGGCCTGAAAAGGCTTCCTGCAAGGCGCTGGCCAGGCGTTGGCGGTGCTGCTGCAACCGGGCGTGGTCGTGGAAGGTCTGGCCGTCTTCCAGCGCCTCCAGCACGGCGCCGAGCGCGGCGATGCCGGCCATGTTTTCGGTGCCGGCGCGCAGTTCGCCCTCCTGGCCACCACCCGTGAGCAGCGGCGTGAAGGGCGCCCCTTCACGCACGTAGAGCAGGCCCACGCCCTTGGGCGCATAGAGCTTGTGGCCGGAGAACGGCGCGTAGTCGATGCGCCGCTGGGCCAGCTTCAGGGGCAGCTTGCCCAGCGCCTGCACGCTGTCCACCATCCACAGTGCGGGGCTGTGAGCCAGGGCGGCCGCGATGCCGTCGAGGTCGCTGATCACGCCGGTCTCGTTGTTGGCCGCCATGGTGCAGACCAGGCCGACGCGGGGCGCGTGTTCGGCCAGCCAGGCCAGGTCGTGCAGGCCGTCGCGCCCGACCGGGATGGGCCGCACGTCCAGGCCCAGGCCGAGCAGTTGGTTCCAGTGCTTCAGGGCGGCCGGCACCGCCTTGTGTTCCGTGGCGCCGTACAGCAGCAGCGTGGGCGCGTCGCCATCGCCGGCGTCACGGCGTGCGCGCAGATGAACCAGCGCCGACAGCACCGCGGTCTGGATGCCTTCGGTCGCTCCGCTGGTGAACAGCATCTGCCCGGTGGGGACGTCCAGCACGCGGCGCGCGCTGGCGCGCACGCGGTCCAGCAGCGCACGGGCGCGCAAGCCGGTGCCGTGGACGCTGCTGGGGTTGCCAAAGGATTCCGCCATCACGGCGAGCGCGGCGGCGCGGGCCTGGGGCAGCACCGGGGTGGTGGCGTTGGCGTCAAGGTAGATGTCCATCCGGGGTCCCTGCTGTTGGCGTGAAGCCTGAATTCTGCGGGCGGGTTGGCGCAATGGACGTGCTTTTCATTCGAAAAATCTCCATGCATTGAGAACATGATTCCAATTAATATTGCATTTATGAAACTGGATTCCACAGACATCCGCATCCTGGACCTGCTGCAGCGCGACGCCGAGCTGCAGGTGGCGCAGATCGCCGAACAGGTCGGCCTTTCCGCCACGCCCTGCTGGCGGCGCATCCAGCGGCTCAAGGCGGCGGGGGTGATCACGCGGCAGGTCGCGCTGGTGGACCCGCAGAAGGTCAATGTGGGCGTCACGGTGTTCGTCTCGGTGCGCACCAGCACGCACACCCAGGCCTGGTTCGAGCAGTTCCGCGCCACCGTGCAGGCGATTCCCGAGGTGGTCGAGTTCTACCGCATGAGCGGCGACGTGGACTACCTGCTGCGCGTCGTGGTGCCGGACATCGCCGCCTACGACCGCGTCTACAAGCGCCTGACCGCCGGCACCAGCCTGCACGACGTCAGTTCCAGCTTTGCCATGGAAGAGCTCAAGCTCACCACCGCGCTTCCCCTGTCTTATGCCTAGCCATGAAAAAAGCCCGCGGCCTGTAGGGCGGCGGGCTTTGGCAGGAAAGGCGTACAGATCAGAACGGAATGTCGTCGTCCATGTCGTCGAAGCCGCTGGACTGGCGGGCCGGTGCGGCCGCCGGTGCCTGGCGCGGCGCGGTGGGCGCGGCCGCGCGCGGGGCCGCTGCGGGGCGCGAGTAATTGCCGCCACCGCCAGCGCCGCCGTCGTCACCGCTGGGGCCGCCCATGCCCTGGCGGCCGCCCAGCAGCTGCATTTCGCTGGCGATGATGTCCGTGGCGTTTTTCTCGATGCCGTCCTTGTCGGTGTACTTGCGGTAGGTCAGGCGGCCTTCGACGTAGATGGGGGTGCCTTTTTTCACATATTCGCCCACGATTTCGGCCAGGCGTTCGAAGAAGGTGACGCGATGCCACTGGGTTTCTTCGATGAACTCGCCGGAGTTGCGGTCCTTGCGGCGGCTGGTGGTGGCGATGCTGATGTTCGCCACGGCACCGCCCGAGGGCAGGTAGCGGATTTCGGGATCGCGGCCGCAGTTGCCGACGAGGATGACTTTGTTGACAGATGCCATGGTGTGTCCTGAGGTGGGGGCGGCAACCCTCGTGGCGCGGCCGCAAAACGACCTGCCATTGTGCCGCAACGAGGCACCTTACACTGACCGGCCATGAAAGGCGAACCCGATTTCCTGCAGAACCTGCGCAACGAGATGGGCGACCTGCGCCAGTGGCTGGACCGCGTGGTGGTCATCGGGTACGCGGTGCTCACCGGGCTGGCGGTGGTGCTCTTCACCTTGCTGGCGGATGCCGCCATCGGGCTCTATGGCCAGTTGCGCAGCGGTTGGTGGTGGGCCCCGCTGCTGTGGACGCCGGCCCTCACGGCGCTGGTGGTGTGGGCCGTGCGCCGCTGGGCGCCGGGCGCCGCGGGCTCGGGCGTGCCGCAGGTGCTGACCGCGCTCGACCCGGCCACGCCGCTGCGCGAGCGCTCGCGCTTCGTGTCCTTGCGCCTGAGCGGCGCCAAGATCCTCGCGGTCTCGGGTGGCCTGCTGGCGGGGCTGTCGATCGGACGCCAGGGGCCGTCGGTGCAGGTGGCCGCCGGCATCATGCTGCACGCGCGGCGCTGGCTCTCGCCGGCCTCGGGCATCAGCGACCGTGAACTGCTGGTGGCCGGTGGTGCCGCCGGCATTGCCGCCGCTTTCAACACGCCGCTGGGCGGCATCGTGTTCGCCATCGAGGAGCTCTCGCGCCGTCTGCAGGATCGCAGCAGCGGCCTGATGCTCGCGGCCATCGTGATCGCCGGTCTGGTGGCCGTGTCCGCCTTCGGCAACCTGTCCTACTTCGGTCGCGTGCGTGCCGAGGCCTTGTCGTGGTGGAGCCTGTTGTTGCCGGGTGCGCTGGTGGCCATCGGCTGTGGTCTGCTCGGTGGTCTGCTTTCGCGCCTGATGCTGGCTTCCTTCACCGGCCTGCCGGATCGCTTCTGCGCCTACCGCCGCAAGCGGCCGGTGACCTTCGCCGCCTTCTGTGGCTTCGTGGTGGCGTTGATCGTCGTCGTGAGCGACGGCGCAACCGCGGGCGTGGGACATGAGCACACCAAGGCATTGCTGGGCCAGGCGGTAAATCCCGATGCCAGCCACCAGCCGTTCCTGTTCACGGGGCTGAAGTTCGTGGCCTCCTGGTTTTCGGCCTGGAGTGGCGTGCCGGGCGGCATTTTCGGCCCCAGCGTGTCGATCGGTGCCGGCCTGGGTGCCGATGTGGCGTGGCTGCTGGGTTCGCCCCACGGCGTGGCGCTGATCGCGCTGGGCATGTGCGGCTTTCTGGCCGCCGTCACGCAGACCCCCATCACCGCCATGATCATCGTGATGGAGATGACCGACGGCCACAACATGGTGCTCAGCCTCATGGCCTGCGCGCTGCTGGCCAGCCTGGTCTCGCGCATGATCAGCCGCCCGCTCTACAGCACCATGTCCCAGCTCATGATGCGTTCGCTGCGCGAGCCCGTGCCGCTGGACGCCACGGGGCTGCCGCCCACACCGGGCGGCTCAGGCGCGCGTTGACGGGGTCGGGGCCTTCATCGGCCAGGCCACGACCAGCCAGACCAGCACGGCCACCGTGCAGGCCGCGAACACGCCTTCGGCGCCGTGCGCGCGCGCCAGCCAGCCGCCCAGCGCACCGCCGATGAAGAAGCCGACCGACTGCAGGGTGTTGTAGACCCCCAGTGCGGCGCCTCTGGCGTGCGCTGGTGCCAGGCGCGACACCAGGCTGGGCTGGCTGGCCTCCAGGGTGTTGAACCCGACAAAGAAGACGAACAGCAGCAGGCCCAGCGTCCACAGCCCGGGCGCGGCATCGGCCAGGGCCCACAGCGCCAGCTGCACCGCGCCGATCAGGGCGATGGCGATCAGGAACGCCGCGCGCAGGAGGCCCCGGCGCTCCATCGGAAAGAGCACACCGCCCATGACCAGCAGCGATGCGGCCACGGCCGGCAGGTAGACCTGGCCGTGGTCCGCCTTGGGCAGGCCGGCAGACACCAGCATCGCCGGCACCGCCATCCACATCGCCAGCTGCACGGCGTGCAACACGAACACACCCAGGTTCAGCCGCAGCAGGCCGCGGTGGCGCAGCACCTCGGACAGGCCGGCGCGCAGCTGCCGCACATCCGTGGGCCGGTGCCCGCGCGGCTCGGAAGGGGCCACCCAGAGCACCACCGCGATGGCGAGCAGGGCCAGCACACCGGTGAGGGCAAAGATGCCCGACAGGCCGACCCAGCCCGCCAGCGCGGGCGCCAGCACCAGCGACAGCGCGAACATGAGTGCAATGCTGGCGCCCACCATGGCCATGGCCTTGGTGCGCACCTCGTCGCGCGTGACGTCGGTCAGGAAGGCCGTCACGGCCGCCGAGATGGCGCCGGCACCCTGCACCGCGCGGCCGACGGCCAGCCAGGTGAGGTCGGGCGCCCACGCGGCGATGCCGCTGCCCAGGGCGAACAGCAGCAGGCCGGCGACGATGACGGGCTTGCGGCCGAAACGATCGGACGCCACGCCCAGCGGAATCTGCAGAAACGCCTGGGTCAGGCCGTACAGGCCCATGGCAAAGCCCACCCGGGCCGCGTCATGGCCGCCCGGCAGCCGTGCCGCTTCCAGGGCGAACACGGGCAGGACGATGAACAAGCCCAGCATGCGCAAGGCGAACACCAGCGCCAGCGAGGCACTGGCGCGGCGCTCGGCCGGCGTCATGCGGGAGGCATCGGAGAGCGTGTGGGCCGTGTGGGCGGGAGAGGGGCTCAGGGTGGACAAGGCAGCGGCGCCGGCTGGCGGGACAGAGAACGGCGTATTGTCGGTGAAAGGGCTGGGGCTGCCCGGCGGGGAGGCGCAAAACGGCCCGGCGGCTTATCATGTCGGGTTGCCCTGAACACCCCGAGCGCGCCTTGAACCAGAACCTGCCCCCGGCCCTGAATCTCACCGATCTGGCCCCTGCGTTGCGCCACGCCAGCACCTTTCTGTCGGTGCGCGGCGCGCGCACGCACAACCTCAAGAACATCGACCTCGACATCCCCAAGCATTCGCTGGTGGTGATCACCGGGCTCTCGGGTTCGGGCAAGTCCAGCCTGGCGTTCGACACGCTGTACGCGGAGGGCCAGCGCCGCTACGTGGAGAGCCTGTCGGCCTATGCGCGGCAGTTCCTGCAGTTGATGGACAAGCCCGACGTGGACCTGATCGAAGGTCTGTCGCCGGCGATCGCCATCGAGCAGAAGGCGACCAGCCACAACCCGCGCTCCACCGTGGGCACGGTCACCGAGATCCACGACTACCTGCGCCTGCTGTTCGCGCGAGCGGGCACGCCGCATTGCCCCGACCACGACCTGCCGCTCACCTCGCAAAGCGTTGCGCAGATGGTCGACACGGTGCTGGCCCTGCCCGAGGGCACGCGCCTGATGATCCTGGCGCCTGTGGCGCGCGAGAAGAAGGGCGAGTTCGCCGAGCTGTTCGCCGACATGCAGGCCCAGGGCTACGTGCGCTTCCGCGTCGACGGCGCGGTGCTCGAATTCGATGCGCTGCCGGCCTTGAAGAAGACCGAGAAGCACAACATCGACGTGGTGATCGACCGCATCAAGGTGCGTGCCGACGGGGAAGACGAAGGCGTCAACCCGTTGCGTCAACGGCTGGCCGAGAGTTTTGAAGCTGCGCTGCGACTGGCCGACGGCAAGGCCCTGGCCGTGGAGATGGAAGGTGAGGAAACCGCTGCGGTGGCGCCGCGCGAACACACCTTCTCGGCGCGCTTCGCCTGCCCGCTGTGCCACTACACGGTGGGCGAGCTCGAGCCGCGCCTGTTCTCCTTCAACTCGCCCATGGGCGCCTGCCCCACCTGCGACGGCCTGGGCCACACCGAGTTCTTCGACCCCGCGCGCGTGGTCGCCTTCCCTTCGCTCAGCCTGGCCAGCGGCGCCATCAAGGGCTGGGACCGGCGCAACGGCTACTACT
>VFQQ010003278.1_pt1 | contig 16126 bp, 17 predicted proteins | sample 3512341 | NCBI WGS metagenome assembly VFQQ01 (sample SAMN10412373, study PRJNA504923) | tailings metagenome | isolation source: Relicate 2 Philex TSF1 revegetated site | place: Philippines: Tuba, Benguet | collected 2017-08-29 | reverse complement strand
TTGGTGACGGCCTGGATCATCTTCGCGCCGTGCTTGATCATGCCGGCCTGCTCGACTTCCTTGCCGACCATGAAGCCGGTGGTGTTCTGCAGGTAGACCAGCGGCGTGCCCGACTGCTCGCACAGCTGCATGAACTGGGTGGCCTTGTTCGCGCCCTGCGGGTCGATCGGGCCGTTGTTGCCGATGAAGCCGCAGGGCTGCCCCTCGATCGCGCCGTGGCCGCAGACGGTGGCGGCGCCGTACTCGGGCTTGAAGTCGAGGAAGTCGGAGTCGTCGATCAGCCGCGCGAGCAGCTCGCGCACGTCGTAGGGCTGGCGGTAGTCGGGCGGCACGAGGCCGAGGATCTCTTCGGCGGAACAGCGCGGCGGCAGCCAACGCCGGCCGCTGCCGCCGCCGGGCCGCTCGTTCCAGGGCAGCCTGGCCAGCAGGTCGCGCGCGATGCGGATGCCGTCGGCATCGTCCTCGGCAAGGTACTCGGCCACGCCGGAGACGCGCGTGTGCATCTCGGCGCCTCCGAGTTCCTCGTCGCCGGCGATCTCGCCGGTGGCGGCCTTCAGCAGCGGCGGCCCGGCAAGGAAGGCCTTGCCGCGGCCGCGCACCATGATCACGTAGTCGGACATGCCGGGCAGGTAGGCCCCTCCGGCGGTCGAGTGGCCGTGCATCACCGTGACCTGCGGGATGCCCGCGGCCGACAGGCGCGCTTGGTTGGCGAAGCCGCGCCCGCCCTCGATGAACACCTCGCCCACGTGCATGAGGTTGGCGCCGCCGGATTCGACCAGCCGCACGATCGGCAGCCGGTTTTCCAGCGCGATCGCCTCGGCGCGCAGGCTCTTGCGCAGCCCCATCGGGGTGATGGTGCCGCCCTTGATCGCGCTGTCGGAGGCGATGACCATGCAGCGGATGCCGGCGACGATGCCGATGCCGGTGATCAGCGCGCCGCCCAGCACGTTCTTCTCGCCGTCGTCGTCGTGCATGCGCAGGCCGGCCAGTGTGGACAGCTCCAGCCAGGGCGAGCCGCGATCCAGCAGCAGCGACACGCGCTCCCGCGGGAGCAGCTGCTGGCGCGCGCGAAAGCGCGACTCCAGCGCGTTCGATGCGTCGCGCACGCGCGCTTCGAGGCCACGGAAACTGTCGAGGAGCGCCTGCATCTCGGCGCGATGCTGGCGGAACCGATCCGACTGCGTGTCGATGCTGGATTCGATGATGCCCATGGCTGCTGTTCTATCGACCTAACGCTTGTTAGCTGGTACAGTGTACGCCATGGCGGAGAAATCAGACAGTCATCGGCGGCGCGAGATCCTGCATGCGGCCGCACGCCTGTTCCGTCACGCGGGCTACGAGCGCACGTCGGTGCGCCAGATCGCCGAAGCGGTGTCGATGACCTCGGGCTCGCTCTTCTATCACTTCAACTCGAAGGAAGAGATCCTCGTCGCCGTGATGGAAGAGGGCATTCGCAACGCGTTCAACCGCGTGCGCGCCGGGCTCGAGCGCGAGCAGCGCATGCCCGAGAAGCTGCTGGCGATGGTGCGCTGCCACCTGGGCGTGCTGCTCGGTCCGCACCTGGACGCGCTGATGGTGCTCGTCTACGAGTGGCGCAGCCTGTCCGCTCCGGCCATGAAGCGCGTGCTGGCCTGGCGCAACGGCTATGAGGATCTCTGGGACGGCGTGCTCGCCGCCGCCGCCGCGCAGGGTTTCGTGCACCGCGACGTGGTGCTGGTGCGCCAGGCCGCACTGGGGGCGTTGAACTGGACCGGCCAGTGGTACCGCCGCGACAGCCGGCTCGATGTCGATGCCCTCGGGCTGCGCATGTACGAATTGCTTTTCCCTCGCCTGCACGAGCACCTGGGCGAGCGCGCCGCGTTCGCCACCGCCGCGGCGGGGCCGCGTTCCGCCGACGAGGTGGGCGCCTTTTCTATCCTTTCCCTCGATGGAGAAAACCTGAAGTGAAGATCCTGGTCGCTGTGAAGCGGGTGCTCGACTACAACGTCAAGGCCCGCGTGAAATCCGATGGCTCGGGGGTCGACCTCGCCGGCCAGAAGCTGTCGATGAACCCTTTCGACGAGATCGCCTGTGAAGAGGCGGTGCGCCTGAAGGAAGCCGGCGTCGCCACCGAGATCATCGCCGTCTCGTGCGGCCCCGCCGGCTGCCAGGAGACCCTGCGCAGCGCGATGGCGATCGGCGCTGACCGCGGCGTGCTGGTCGAGACCGACGCCGTGCTCGAGCCGCTGGCCGTGGCTAAGCTGATGAAGCATGTCGCCGCGAAGGAAGGCGTGCAGATGGCGATCTTCGGCAAGCAGGCGATCGACGACGACGCCGGGCAGGCCGGCCAGATGTTTGCGGGCCTGATGGGCTGGGGTCAGGCCACCTTCGTGTCCAAGGTAAAGGTCGAGGGCGACGCCGCGCTGGTGACTCGAGAGATCGACGGCGGCCTGGAGAACCTGAAGCTCAAGCTGCCGGTGGCCGTGACCACCGATCTGCGCCTGAACGAGCCGCGCTTCATCACGCTGCCCAACATCATGAAGGCGAAGAAGAAGCCGCTCGAGGTGCTGAAGGCGGCCGAACTCGGCCTCGACCTCGCCCCGCGCACGACCACGCTGCGCGTGGACGAGCCCGCCGCGCGCAAGGCGGGCATCAAGGTGGCCGACGTGGCCGACCTCGTCAAGCGGCTCAAGGAAGAAGCGAAGGTGCTGTGACATGACGATCCTGATCATTGCGGAACACGACGGCGCCGCGCTCAAGCCGTCGACCCTGAACACCGTGGCCGCGGCCGGCAAGATCGGCGGCGACATCCACGTGCTGGTGGCCGGCAGCGGCTGCGCCGCCGCGGCTTCGGCCGCCGCCGCGGTGGCCGGCGTGGCCAAGGTTCTGGTGGCCGATGCGGCCCATCTGGCCGCGCAGTCGGCCGAGAACCTGGCGGCGGTGGTCGTCGCCTGTGTGCAGGCCGATGCCGCCTGCACCCACCTGCTGGCGCCGGCCACGCCGTTCGGCAAGAACGTGCTGCCGCGCGCGGCGGCCCTGCTCGACAGTTCGCAGATCTCCGACGTGACCGCCGTCGAAGCGCCGGACACCTTCGTGCGGCCGTTCTACGCCGGCAACGCGATGGCGCGCGTGAAGTCGGCCGACAAGATCAAGGTGCTCAGCGTGCGCACCACGGCCTTCGATCCGGCCGCGGCCAGCGGCGGCAGCGCCACGGTGCAGCCGGTGGCGGCCGGCGCCGACCTGGGCCTGTGCGAACTGCTCGGCCGCGAGGTCGTCAAGCTCGAGCGACCCGAGCTGACGGCGGCGTCGATCATTGTCTCGGGCGGGCGCGGCCTCGGCGCGGCGGACAAGTTCCACGCCGTGCTCGAGCCGCTGGCCGACAAGCTGGGCGCGGCGTTGGGCGCCTCGCGCGCGGCCGTCGACGCGGGCTACGCGCCCAACGACTACCAGGTCGGCCAGACCGGCAAGATCGTCGCGCCACAGCTCTATGTGGCCGTGGGCATCTCGGGGGCCATCCAGCACCTGGCCGGCATGAAGGACAGCAAGGTCATCGTCGCGATCAACAAGGACGCCGAGGCGCCGATCTTCCAGGTGGCCGACTACGGCCTGGTGGGCGATCTCTTCGCGGCGGTCCCGGAGCTCGTCGCGGCACTGTAGGCGGCACCCGGCCCGCCGGGCCGGATGTCCATTCTGACTTCCGCTTCACTGCGCCTCGATAGGCTCGTTGCCCCATGTCCGTCTCCAGCGAACGCCATCCCGAACTTCGCGCCGCGCTGCGCGATCTGTTCAAGCGCTTTCCCGACGAGTACTTCCGCAAGGTGGATGACGCACGCGGCTACCCCGCCGCGTTCGTCGATGCGCTCACCGAGGCCGGCTGGCTGGCGGTGATGATCCCGGAGGAGTACGGCGGCGCCGGCCTTGGCCTGGCCGAAGCCTCGGTGGTGATGGAGGAAGTGAACCGCTGCGGGGGCAACGCCGGCGCCTGCCACGGCCAGATGTACAACATGGGCACGCTGCTGCGCCACGGCTCGGCGGAGCAGAAGCGCCGCTACCTGAGCGGCATCGCCAGCGGCAAGCTGCGGCTGCAAAGCATGGGCGTCACCGAGCCGACCACCGGCACCGACACGACCCAGCTCAAGACCACCGCGCTGCGCAGGGGCGACCGCTACGTCGTCAACGGGCAGAAGGTGTGGATCTCGCGCGTGCAGCACAGCGATCTGATGATCCTGCTGGCGCGCACCACGCCGCTGACGGAGGTTAAGCGCAAGTCCGAGGGCATGTCGATCTTCATCGTCGACCTGCACGAAGCCATCGGCAAGGGCATGACCGTGCGGCCAATCCGCAACATGGTCAACCACGAGACCAACGAGCTGTTCTTCGAGAACCTGGAGATCCCGGCCGAGAACCTGATCGGCGAGGAAGGCAAGGGCTTCAAGTACATCCTTGACGGCCTCAACGCCGAGCGCACGCTGATCGCGGCGGAGTGCATCGGCGATGCACGCTGGTTCGTCGCGCGCAGCGCCGCCTATGCCTGCGAGCGCCGCGTCTTCGACCGGCCGATCGGCCAAAACCAGGGCGTGCAGTTCCCGATCGCCGAGAGCCACATCGAGACCGAGGCCGCCGACCTGATGCGCTGGCGCGCCTGCGAGCTGTTCGACGCCAAGCAGGCCTGCGGCGCCGAGGCCAACATGGCCAAGTACCTGGCGGCCAAGGCCTCGTTCGAGGCGGCCAACGTCGCGATCCAGACCCACGGCGGCTTCGGCTTCGCCTGCGAATACGACGTCGAGCGCAAGTTCCGCGAAACGCGCCTGTACCAGGTCGCGCCGATCTCGACCAACCTGATCCTGTCGTACGTGGCCGAGCATGTGCTCGGCCTGCCGCGTTCGTTCTAGGTTCGTCCGGAAAGCGCCCGCCATGCGTCCGCTCCAAGGCATGCTCGTCGTCACGCTCGAGCACGCCATCGCCGCCCCGTTCTGTACCCGCCAGCTCGCCGACCTGGGCGCGCGCGTGATCAAGGTCGAGCGCCCCGGCGAGGGCGACTTCGCGCGCGCCTACGACACGCGCACGCGCGGCTCGGCCTCGCACTTCGTGTGGTGCAACCGCGGCAAGGAAAGCCTCACGCTCGACCTCAAGCATGCCGGTGCGCGGGCGGTGCTGCAGGATCTGGTGGAGCGCGCCGACGTGCTGGTGCAGAACCTGGCGCCGGGTGCGGCGGCGCGCATGGGCCTGGACCACGCGAGCCTTGCGCCGCGCAACCCGAAGCTGGTGGTCTGCGACATCTCGGGCTACGGCGATGGCGGGCCGTTCACCGACAAAAAGGCCTATGACCTGCTGATCCAGAGCGAGTCGGGCTTCGTGTCGGTGACAGGCACGCCAGAGCAGCCCTCGAAGTCGGGCCTGTCGATCGCGGACATCGCCGCCGGCATGTACGCCTACGGCAGCGTGCTGGCCGCGCTGCTCGAGCGCGGGCGCACCGGGCACGGCAAGCGGCTCGAGATCTCGATGCTCGAGGCGATGTCGGAGTGGATGGGCTTTCCGCTGTACTACACGCTGGACGGCCAGCCGCCGCCCGCGCGTGCCGGCGCTTCCCACGCGGCGATCTATCCTTATGGCCCGGTCACGTGCGGCGACGGCCGCAAGGTCGTGCTGGCGGTGCAGCACGACCGCGAATGGGCCACGTTCTGCGACAAGGTGCTGCGCCGGCCGGAGCTCGCCGCGCAGTACAAGGGCAACGCGAAGCGCCTCGCCGAGCGCGAGGTGCTGCGCGGGATCATCGAGTCGGTCTGCGCCGGGCTGACTGGCGAGCAGCTGGTCGAGCGCCTGGACGAAGCCCAGATCGCCTCCGGCCGCTTGAACGAGATGGCCGATCTCTGGCAGCACGCACAGCTGCAGGCCCGCGCGCGCTGGACCGAGATCGACACGCCCGGCGGCCCGGTGCCCGCTCTGTACCCGCCGCACCACCTGGCCGGTGAGGATCCGCCGCCGATGGGCCCGGTGCCGGCCTTGGGCGAGCACACCGATGCCATCCTCGCGGAACTCGGGCACACGGCCGACGCGATCGCGCGGCTGCGCGCCGAGCACGCGGTCTGAAGGCGCATGCGCACGAGCGGAGAACGAGCATGAACGACCATCCCTCGGCCGTGCTGGCCGCGTTTGCCGCGCAGCTGCGCGTGCAGGACATCCCGGCGCCCGTGCTGCGCCGCACCGAGGACCTGTTCCTCGACTGGCTGGGCTCGACGCTGGCGGGCAAGAGCGCCCGGGCCGTGCAGGCGATCGAGCGCTATGCGCAGGCGATGGGGCCGTCCGTCAGCGTGGAGGACGGTGGCGCCGAAGTGCTGATCGCGCGCCGCACGACCTCGCCGCACTTCGCCGCGATGGTCAACGCCGCGGCCTCGCATGTCGTCGAGCAGGACGACGTGCACAACGGTTCGGTCTTCCACCCGGCGGCTGTCGTCTTCCCGGCCGCACTGGCCACGGCGCAGGCCACGGGAGCCAGCGGGCGCGAGTTCCTCGCTGCCGTGGTCGCGGGCTACGAGGTCGGTATCCGCGTGGGCGAGTTCCTGGGTCGCTCGCACTACCGCATCTTCCACACCACCGCGACGGCCGGTACGCTGGCCGCTGCCGCGGCGACCGGGCGGCTGCTCGGGCTCGACGCCGAAGCGATGCTGCACGCCTTCGGCAGCGCGGGAACGCAGGCGGCGGGCCTGTGGGAGTTCCTGCGCGACGCGGCCGACTCCAAGCAACTGCATTGCGCGCACGCGGCTTCGGCGGGCCTGGCCTCGGCCTGGCTCGCCCGCGAGGGCTTCACCGGTGCGCGGCGCATCCTGGAAGGCGAGCAGGGCCTGGCCGCGGGCATGTCCAGCGATGCCGATCCCGGCCGCTTGACCGACGGCCTGGGCCGGCGCTGGGCCACCGCCGAGACCTCGTTCAAGTACCACGCCTCGTGCCGCCACACGCACCCGAGCGCCGACGCGCTGCTGGCGCTGATGCGCGAGCAGCGACTCGCCGCCGACGACATCGTCGAGGTGAGGGCCCTCGTCCACCAGGGTGCGATCGACGTGCTCGGCCGCGTGGTGGTACCCGCGACCGTGCACCAGGCGAAGTTCTCGATGGGCACCGTGCTCGGCCTGGTGGCTGAGTTCGGCTACGCGGGCCTCGATGAGTTCGACCGCCACTTCCTCGCGCCGCGCGTCGCGGCCTTCCGCGACCGTGTCGCGATGCAACTCGACGCCGAGGTCGACACCGCCTACCCGCAACGCTGGATCGGCAAGGTGCAGGTGCGCGCCCGCGACGGGCGGGTGCTGGATGCGCGTGTCGACGAGCCCAAGGGTGACCCCGGCAACACGCTGACCCGGCCGGAGCTGGAGGACAAGGCGCGCCGGCTCGCCGCATACGGCGCTGCGGCCAGCCCCGCCGAGATGGCCGCGCTGATCGAAGGCGTGTGGGGGTTGGAACGCGCGCCGCGGATCGGCCGTCTGCTGGGCGTGTAAAGCGCCGGAACGGCAACAAGATGAGCGATTCCACGACGCCTGCGCGGCAACCGCGCACCTATCTGTTCGTTCCGGCCGACCGGCCCGAGCGTTATGCCAAGGCTCGCGCCGCGGGCGCCGATGCGGTGATCGTGGACCTCGAGGACGCCGTCGCCCCCGCCGCCAAGGGCCGCGCCCGCGACGCACTGTCCGATGCGCTGGACGAAGTCGCGCCGCTGATCGTGCGCGTCAATGCGGCGGGCACGCCGTGGTTCGACGACGACCTGGAGCTGTGTCGGCATCCGGGCGTCGCCGCCGTGATGCTGCCCAAGGCAGACGGCATCGATGCCGTCTGCCACGCCTTCGAGACTGCGTTCAAGGATGTGCTGCCGATCATCGAGTCAGCCCGCGGCGTCGAGGAGGTCCGCGCCATCGCGCGCGTGCCCGGCGTGGTTCGGCTGGCGTTCGGCAGCATCGACCTGGCGGTTGACCTCGGCATCGACTGCGCGCCCGACGGCGGGGAGGGCGAACTGCAGCCCTACCGCGCGCAGCTGGTGCTGGCGTCGCGGCTGGGTGGCCTCGCTGCACCTGTCGACGGCGTGAGCCTCGCCATCGACGACGCCGTGCGGTTGCGCGCCGACGCGCAGCGCTCGCGCCGGCTCGGCTTCGGTGCGAAGCTGTGCATCCATCCCAAGCAGATCGCTGCTGTGCAAGCAGCGTTTGCGGCTGACCCCGAACGCGTTGCCTGGGCGCAGCGCGTGTGCGCCGGGTTCCTGGCGTCCGGCGGCGCCGCCGCGACGGTGGACGGCGAAATGATCGACCTGCCGGTCGTCGAACGAGCCCGGGCGTTGCTGCGCAGCGCCGGGCTCTCAACCTGAACCCCGATCCACTTCTCGACGCGAAGGACTGCCCAATGCCCCGCAAGACCAAGCCGATCCGCTCCGACATCGCCTGGAGCACCCCCGACCGCATCGAAGTGCGCGGCCGCAGCCTACCCGACGAACTGCTCGGCAAGATCAGCCTCGGCGACATGGCCTGGCTGCTGATCGTCGGCCGCATGCCCACGCCGCAGGAGTCGACCGTCTTCAACGCCGTCGCGGTGACGCTGGTGGAGCACGGCATCACGCCCAGCGCGCTGGCCGCCCGCATCACCTACGCCGGTGCGCCCGAGGCGCTGCAAGCGGCCGTGGCCGCGGGGTTGTGCGGCCTGGGCTCGGTGTTCGTCGGTTCGACCGAAGGCACGGCGAAGATGCTCTACGAAGCCCTGCCACCCGGAACGAAGGGCGCCGATCTGGAGAAGATTGCACGCGAGTTGGTGGCGGGCTACCGCCAGCGCGGCCAGATCGTGCCCGGCCTCGGCCACCCCCTGCACAAGCCCGTCGACCCGCGCGCGCCGCGGCTGTTCAAGATCGCCGAGGAAAACGGCTTCTCGGGCCACTACATCAAGCTCGAGCGCCTGATCTGCGCCGAAGCCGAACGTGCCAGCGGCAAGATGCTGCCGGTCAACGCCACGGGTGCGATCGGCGCGATCTGCTGCGAGCTGGGCCTGCCGTGGAAGATCGTGCGCGGCGTAGGCGTGTTCGCGCGCGCCATCGGCCTGGTGGGCCACATCCTCGAGGAGAGCAACAACCCGATGGCGGTGGAGATCTGGCAACGAGTCGAGGACGAGGCCAGCGCGCATGTGCGGCCCAACGCGGGGTAGAGTGAACATGAATGAATCGCAGCAGTCCATCGAGCAGCCCGTGCAGTGGCCGACAACGCGCCGGGCCGCGCCCGAGCCCGCGGCACAGGCGCGGGGCAGCGCGGTCGCGCGCTGGAGCTTGGACGGTGTCGAGGCCCTCTTCGCACTTCCCTTCGCTGACCTGATCCACCGCGCCCAGCAGGTGCATCGTGAGCACTTCGACGCCAACGAGGTGCAGCTGTCCACGCTGCTGTCGATCAAGACCGGCGGCTGCCCGGAGGACTGCGGCTACTGCCCGCAGTCGGTCCATTTCGACACGGGTGTGGCTGCCGGCAAGCTGCTCGACGTCGACGAGGTCGCCGCAGCAGCGCGAGCGGCGCGCGAACAAGGTGCGTCGCGCTTCTGCATGGGCGCGGCCTGGCGCGAGCCGAAGGATCGCGACATCGAGAAGGTGGCCGAGCTGGTGCGCGCCGTCAAGGCCGAGGGCCTGGAAGCCTGCTGCACCTTGGGCATGCTCAGCGACGCTCAGGCCCATGCGCTCAAGCACGCCGGGCTCGACTACTACAACCACAACCTCGACACCGCGCCCGAGGCCTACGGCCGCATCATCTCCACCCGCACCTACGACGACCGCCTGCGCACGCTCGAGCACGTGCGCGACGCCGGCATCGGCGTGTGCTGCGGCGGCATCGTGGGCATGGGCGAGTCTCGGCGCGAACGCGCCGGGCTGGTGGCGCAGGTGGCCAACCTCGACCCCTACCCTGAGTCGGTGCCGATCAACCAGCTGGTGCGGGTGGAGGGCACGCCGCTGGCCGATGCCGAAGCGCTCGACCCGCTCGAGTTCGTGCGCACGATTGCAGTGGCCCGCATCACCATGCCGCGCGCCCGGGTGCGGCTGTCGGCCGGGCGCCGCGAGATGAGCGATGCCGTGCAGGCGCTGTGCTTCCTGGCGGGCGCCAACTCGATCTTCTACGGAGACAAGCTGCTGACCACCGGCAACCCCGACTGGGAGGCTGATCAGCGCCTGCTCGGCACGCTGGGCATGCGCACCTGCTGAGGCGACGCCGTGTTCCGCCACATGCTCAAGTCGAAGATCCACCGCGCCACCGTCACCGCGTGCGAGCTGCACTACGAGGGGTCCTGCGCGATCGACGAGGACCTGCTGGACGCCGCCGACCTGCGAGAGCACGAGCAGGTGCACGTCTGGAACATCGCCAACGGCGAGCGCTTCGTCACCTACGCCATCCGCGGCGAGCGCGGCAGCGGCATCGTCTCGCTGAACGGCTCGGCGGCGCGCCGCGCCGCGCTGGGCGACCTCGTCATCATCGCGGCCTCCGGCTTGGTCGACGACCGCGAGCCGCCCGTCGCGCCGCGCCTGGTGTTCGTCGATGCGCGCAACCGGCAGACGGAGTTGCGCAGCAGCGTGGCCGTGCAAGGCAACAAGCGATGAGCGAGCGCAAGCCCGTGACGCTGCACCGCTTGCGGGCCATGCACGCTGCCGGCGAGAAGCTCGCGATGCTCACTTGCTACGACGCCTGCTTCGCGCGGGTGCTGGACGGCGCCGGCGTGGACATGCTGCTCATCGGCGATTCGCTCGGCATGGTGCTGCAGGGCCGCGACAGCACTCTGCCGGTCAGCGTCGAGGAAATGGCCTACCACACGGCCTGCGTGGCGCGCGGCAACCGCAGCGCCTGGATCGTCGCCGACCTGCCGTTCGCCAGCTATCACGCAAGCCACGACCAGGCCATGCACAGCGCGGCCGCCCTGATGCGTGCCGGCGCGCACATGGTCAAGGTCGAAGGCGGCGGCTGGGTGGCCAAGGTGGTGCGATTCCTGGTCGAACGCGGCGTGCCCGTGTGCGGGCACCTCGGCCTGACACCGCAATCGGTGCACGCCCTGGGCGGCTGGCGCGTGCAGGGGCGCGACGAGGAAGGGGCGGCCACACTGCGCCGGCATGCCCGCGAACTGGCCGAGGCGGGCGCGGCGACGATCGTGCTTGAGCTCGTGCCCGCCGCGCTGGCGCGCGCCCTGCAAAGCGAGCTGCCGGTGCCGCTGATCGGCATCGGCGCGGGCGCCGGCTGCGCTGGGCAGGTGCTGGTGCTGCACGACATGCTGGGCCTGACACCGCAGCCGCGACCGCGCTTCGTGCACGACTTCATGGCCGACGGCGGGCGCATCGAGGACGCCGTGCGCCGCTACGTCGCGTGCGTCAAGGACGGCAGCTTTCCGGACGACACAGTCCACAGTCACTGACGAGGTTCACTTGGACGTCATCCACACCATCGCAGAGTTGCGTCAGGCCCTGTCAGGCGCGGGGCGCACGGCCTTCGTGCCGACGATGGGCAACCTGCACGAGGGGCACCTGTCGCTGGTTGCCCTGGCGCGCGAGCAGGGCGGCCCCGTGGTGGCGAGCATCTTTGTCAACCGCCTGCAGTTCGCGCCGCACGAGGACTTCGAGACCTATCCACGCACGCTGGAGCGAGACTGCGAACTGCTGCGGGGAGCGGGCTGCGACTTGGTCTTCGCGCCGAGCGAAGCCGAGCTCTACCCGCAGCCTCAGGGCTACAAGGTGCAGCCACCACCCGAGCTGGCCGACTGCCTCGAAGGCCAGTTCCGGCCCGGGTTCTTCACCGGCGTGTGCACCGTGGTGCTCAAGCTGTTCAGTATCGTGCAGCCGCGCGTGGCGGTGTTCGGCAAGAAGGACTACCAGCAGTTGATGGTGATTCGCAACATGGTGCGTCAGCTCGCGCTGCCCATCGACATCGTCGGTGGCGAGACGACGCGCGGCGACGACGGCCTGGCGCTGTCGTCGCGCAACGGGTACCTCAACGCCGAAGAACGTCGAGAGGCGGTCCGGCTGTCGCAAGAGCTGCTTGGCATCGCCTCGGCGCTGCGCTCGGGCCAGTCCGGGTTCGCGCAGCTCGAACAAGCGGCGATGGATCGCCTTCGCTCGAACGGCTGGGCGCCCGACTATGTGGCGATCCGCCGGCAGCGGGATCTTGCGCCGGCCGAAGCGAGAGACGCGCTGGTGGTGCTGGCCGCGGCCCGGCTGGGGACGACGAGACTCATAGACAACGTCGAGGTGACTGGCCGCGCCTGAGGGCGCCCTTGCGGGATTGTTCCCGGTTTGGCCCAAACCTTTCATTTAGAACTGTCCGGCCCTTCCGGGGGAACGTCACTGGGTCGCCGCGACAGCGGCACAGGAATCAGCGGCGGGGTAGGGGATATCGGTTGATGGTGGTGAGGGTGATGAGTTGCGGATGGCTGTCACTTTCCTCCATCGCCCCGGCTTTCTCCAATCGAAACGGCGCCTTCTTTGGCGCCGTTTCGCCGTTGGACCTCGCGCTGGCGTCGCACACGCGGCTCTCACTTCGCCGCCACAGCGAGGTCGAAAGCCTCCTGATCAACAAAGTGGCCATGTTCGCGCATGGCGGGCAGCGAGTGTCGATCGGCGCATGCGCAGCCGATCGCACCGGGATCGGTTTGCTGCGCTTTGGACGCGTGTTCGGGCAGGTGACCACCGCCGACAGACAATTGACGGAGAAGGGCGCTGTAGCCGAGCTGCCATGCTGCTGCGTTCGGAAAAACCTCGAGCAGGCTCGCAAGGATCTGCATGCCTGCGAAGTCGAGATCACCGAAAGAGCCGACTGGAACATCCGCAGAGCCGAAGAGCCAAGCCTCGACATTCGACAGGTCGACGTCGGTCGATGGTGCACGCAGATACAGGCGGCAGCCCGAACGCGAACGCAGCCGTCGCGCGCTGCCTCGAAAGCCGGCGGCATAGACGAGCAGGCTGCCTTTCCAGGACCCGCTACAGGCATCGGCCATGCGAGCCTTCGCTCGCGGGGTCCAGGTTCGCGCGATGCAGCTGCTTCGCGCGATGCAGCTGCTCGCCTCACAGCACGCCCCGAAACCCCGCCAGCCCCTTCACCGTCTGCGTGAGGCCCTGCCGCAGCAGGATGTCGAGGTACCGATCGGCGTCGATCGGCGGGTTCTTCAACTGCTGTCGCTGCCGCTGCGCAGCCGCGACGACCGCAGCTTGGTCGAGATCGAAGAGGTTCTCGACGAACAGGTCCGGATGCTGAGCCTCGACCCCGAACGCCGCCAGCGTGTCGGCCGGGAAGTCGCGCTCGTTGAAGGTCACGATCACGCTCGCGTGGCAGCGGATCGCGGCAGCGAGCACGTGCCGGTCATCCGGGTCGGGAAGCACCAAGCCATCGATCAAGGCTTCGTGCCCGGTCACCAGCGCGCCATGGATCGCACGGTCCATCAGGTCCGAAGTCCGATCGAGTTGCTCGGCCGTAAGGTCCGGCCGGTTCTTCAGCAACCTGCGCTTCCACTCATCGTGGATCTGGGCACTCCAGCGCGCGCGAAAGCGCCCGGACAGGCCGAGCCACATGAGGAAGTCGCGCAGTGGTGCCGGGTACAGCACACAGGCGTCGTAGACCGCGGTGAACGGCGAACTCCTCATTCGTAGCCCAGTTGAAGCTCCTGGGCTTGCTTGGCGAGTTCCTCCATCGCCTGAGCGCTCGCACGATCCTGCGCGGCCTTGAAGCCCATCAGGTCAGCGAACCGGATGCGCCGATGCTTGCCGGTCTTATGAAACGGCAGCGCACCGCCTTCCAACAGCTTGACGAGGTGAGGGCGCGACACGTTCAGCATGTCGGCGGCTTCCTGTGTGGTCAACTCGGCGTGGATCGGCACGACCTTGACCGCATTGCCTTCGGCCAGCTCCGACAGGATATCGACGAGCAGGCGCAGCGCCGACGTGGGCAGCTCGACCTGGTGTGCCCTGTTCTTCGCATCGAAGATCTGGATGCGCTGGGTCTCGAACTGCGTGCTCAGGTAAGCGGCCAGCGCGCGCTGGCTCTCCACGGCCGCAGCGATCTCGCGCTCGACGGGCAGGGTGGTTTCCAGGTTGGGGGTGTGAGCCATGGCGCGATCCGGATCGGGTTCGATACCGCAACCTTAATCGAAGCAAACGAAACTCGCAACAAACGAAATGGCGTACGGCCCGCAGCGCCGATCGCGTGCCGTACTGCAGTCCCGGATGCCGCCATGAGGCGGTACGCGCGCGCCCGGTTGAATCGCCAGGCGCAACCCATCGTTGCGGGTCAGTGTTCGGTATCGCGCGGCGGGTTGGGATCGTTGCCGGGCTTGATGGTGTCCTTGCTGACGATCTTGCCCTTGACGCCCATCGTTGTCAGTTCGCCCCCGCCCTGGTTGCCCAGCATTCGCCGGGCGGCTTCCTCGGCCTGGGCTTGGGTGGTGTGGACCGAGGAGGCGCGGTCCGCGTCTTGCCTCTTGTTCTGCCAAGTGCCATCGGTCCTTCGCGAGACAGTGCGGTCCTGTGGCTTGCTCATCGCTTTGTCCAATCTGTAGCTTGCGACGAACGTACTGTATACAACTGCAGCCCATCTCTCAAGCGGCCAGCGCCGGCGCTGGCTGCTTGAGGAGCGGGCGATGTCTCGCTGGGTGACCCGAACACTGAGGCGCCAAAACTCAGATCGACGCACCCGATGCGACACCAGAACTACGCACTGACACCCATCCAGATCACCAACGCCCAGCCGAGGGCCAGACCCTACAAGCTGACCGACGGTGGAGGCTTGTACCTGGTCGTCTCCCCAGGCGGCACGAAGGCTTGGCGCTACCAGTACCGCTATGCCGGTGCGCGATGCGACGTTGGCATCGGAGCTTTTCCCGAGATCGGGATCGCCGACGCCCGTGACCAGCACCGGCGCTACCGGGCGATGCTCGAGCGAGGAGTGGACCCCGCGGTTGTTCGCCGGCAGCAAGTGCAGGAGCGCAGCGAACTGTCAGTACTGTCGCGGCGTCGCGCCGACGACTTCGAGTCGTTCTCGAAGCGCTGGGTGCAAGAGCGCATGACGACGCGCACGGCGACCTACCGTGCGCAGATCCTGTCAAGGCTGGAGCGCTTCGTCTGGCCGTTGATCGGCACCAAATCGCTCGGCGGTGTGCGGCCGGTGGACGTACTCCGCGTGATCGAGCCGCTGATCCTCACACCGAACACTGCAGAAGGCGTGCGGGTGTTGATCCAGCAGATCTACAACTACGCCATCCAGAGGCTCATCGTCGAGGTTAACCCGGCGCTGCCGCTGCGCGGCGTGGTGCAGGTCCCGCCGGTGAAGCACTACCGGCATCTGCGCGAAGCGGAGCTGGGCGCCTTCTGGTGTGCGATGGAGAAGCAGGGCGCCCGCTTCGTGACGATCGCGGCGACGAAACTGCTCGCCTACAGCATGTGCAGGAAGTCCGAGGTGCTGCGTGCCCGATGGTCGGAGTTCGACCTTGAGCGGGCCGTCTGGGACATACCCGCTGGGCGCATGAAGATGAAGCGCCCTCACCGCGTGTACCTGTCGCGGCAGGCCGTCGAGCTGGTGCAGCTGCTGCGCGCGGTGACGGGGCTGAGGGAGGGCTACGTGTTCCCGTCGCTGTGCCGGCGCTCGGTCCCGACGGCCGACGTCACACTGAACCACTTCTTCAAGCGCATGGATTTCGGTGTCGACGACTTCGCGCCGCATGGCCTACGCGCGACCGGCGCGACTCTGCTGCGCGAACACGGCTTCGGACGCGATGTGGTCGAGCTGCTGCTGGCCCACAAAGAGCGCAACCCGACGACGGCCGCGTACCACCATCACGAACTGGCCGATGAGCGGAGGAGGGCGCTGCAGTACCTGGCCGACCAGATTCATCACTTGGCCGAAGTGCATCGCCAGCGGCGAATGCGCTCGGAAACCGAGCCCGAGACCACACCGACCGCGCAAGCAAACTGCTAGAGTTCAGCGCACCAAGCGGTGGTTTGAGACGCACTGAGCCGACGTGAGACTGACCGATTTTCTCGGGAAACGATCGGGAAACGGGGCAAAGCTGGAAGGGCGCGGAGCGTTGTGCGACAAGGGCTTGGACGCGGTTTCCATGTCTTGATCGACCACATGTGACGCCGTGCCGGCGCGCGCGCCGGCGCCGCGCAGGACGG
>VFQQ010003277.1_pt1 | contig 16128 bp, 14 predicted proteins | sample 3512341 | NCBI WGS metagenome assembly VFQQ01 (sample SAMN10412373, study PRJNA504923) | tailings metagenome | isolation source: Relicate 2 Philex TSF1 revegetated site | place: Philippines: Tuba, Benguet | collected 2017-08-29 | reverse complement strand
GCGTAGCTGCGCGGAATGCCCCGGTCGGACATGGCCCACATGAGCATGTGGGTGGACTCGGGCATGAGCGAGACGAAATCCCAGAAGGTGTCGTGGGCGCTGCCGGCCTGCGGCATGCCGTGGTGCGGCTCCGGCTTCACGGCGTGCACGAGGTCCGGGAACTTCATGGCGTCCTGGATGAAGAACACCGGCATGTTGTTGCCGACCAGGTCCCAGTTGCCTTCGTCGGTGTAGAACTTCACGGCGAAACCGCGCACGTCGCGCGCGGTGTCCTTGGAACCTCGCTCGCCCTGCACGGTGGAGAAGCGCACGAACACGGGCGTGGTCTTGCCCGCCTCCTTGAAGGGCGCGGCCTTGGTGATGTCGGTCAGCGGTTCGTAGCACTCGAAATACCCGTGCGCCGCGGAACCGCGCGCGTGCACGATGCGCTCCGGAATGCGCTCGTGGTCAAAATGGGTGAGCTTCTCGCGCAGGATGAAATCTTCCAGCAGCACGGGGCCGCGCACACCGTACTTCAGGGAATTCTGGTTGTCGGCAATGGGCACGCCCTGGTTGGTGGTAAGCGCCTGGCCAGATGAATCGACGCGAACGCGGTCGAGTGCTTCGATGGTCCAGTTCACACCCTCTGCAGCCTGGGTACCCGTTTTGGCGGTCACGTTCTCTTCCGACAGCGTGCTGCCCGTGGGCAGGCGCGATGCGGGCTCCACCGTCACGCCGGGCTGGGGCTGCAAGCCGTTGTCGAAACCGTGCTCACCTGCCTTGTTGGGATTGAACGGCATCTCGGCAACCATGTCCTGTGTCTGCACCGCTTGCTGGGATGCCGTGTCGATGGCGGTATTCACTTCAGAGGGACCGCTGTCGGTCTGCCGGGCAGCCGCCTGGACATCACTGCGGGGTGGGGTGTTTTTGGATTTGGACATGGTGGGCTTTCCGATTCGAAGAAAAAACACTCCCGCCCACCTGCGCACAAGTGGGCGGGAGCGAGAACGCCGGTTCAGGGCTGTTGAGGGCGATCGCGACGGTCTTGCTCGTCGATCTGTTGCTCGCGCGTGCCGGATCCCGGTTGGTCCTTCTGGGTCGAGGGGTTCACGTCCCTGCGGCCTTGCTGGTCGGAGCCGCCGGGATTGCTTTGCTCGCGCTGGCCTTGCTGGCGGTTCTGGTCGCCTTGCTGGTCCACGTTCGGGCGGTTCTGTTGGTTCTTCCCTTGCTGGTTCTGCCCGTCCTGGCCTTGCTGTTCCTGCTGACGCGGGTTTTGCTGCTGACCTTGTTGCTGACCTTGGTTGTTGGCTGCCATGGTTGCTCTCCTTGATGGGTTGATGAAGACGGCGGTCGCGAAGACCAGCCACCGCCTCCATGGCAAAGCACATGCCCAACGGCCACCCTCCCATCGGGCACGCCATTTGCCCTGCATCCCCGCGGGGCGGCCTATCAAGAAGGCTTTGCCCACTTCACGTGAGGCCAACATGTTTGAGATGTCGGTGCCCTGGTTGGAACTGTGTGCTCGAGCGACCACCATCTATGCCGCATTGTTGATATTGATGCGCCTGTCGGGAAAGCGCACCGTCGGGCAATTCACCGCGTTCGATCTGTTGGTTGTGATGCTCCTGAGTGAGGCCGTCTCCAACGGACTGACCGGGGGCGATCAATCATTGGTCGCCGGGTTGGTGGTAGCCACCAGCTTGATCGCCATCAACATCGCCGTGGCCATCGGCACGGCCCGGTTTTCCCGTCTGCAGATGCTGGTGGAAGGCACGCCGGTCCTGATCGGGCGTGATGGTCAGTTCTACACTTCGATCCTGAAGAAAAACCACGTGCCTTTGCATGATTGCGAACGTGCGCTTAGAGCAAGCGACTGCGATATCGAAGAAATGAAGTTCGCCTTTCTCGAAGCCGACGGCGGGATCAGTATCCTCAGAAGATCGTCTTTCGCCATCCGGAAGGACGCCCCTCATGCGTAAGGCAGATCTCGACAGAAGCGACAATGTCCTGCCGACGGCGCTTGTTGCGGCAAAAGCTACCGTCCGGGTTGCACGCGGGGCCGGGGTGCTTCATGGACGCGGGCCACCCGGTGACGCACGGAAGAGGACACATGCGATGAAATCCCATCCCTCTAGAGAAGAATCCTCCGAAATCGAGGCGCACCATGCAGCTCAGGTGCAAGCCCTGCACGACGCCTTGCGCCCGCTGGACGATCCTCTCGAGATCCAGGCCACGGCCAGCGCTCTGCTGGCGCGGCAACTGAACGCAAACCGCGTGGCCTACTTCGATGTGCAGGGGGACCACTACCGGATCGAGCGCGACCACGTCGAAGGCGTGACCTCCATGGTCGGACGTTATCCGGTGACCTCGTTTGGCCAGGAGCTTCTGGAACGGTATCGCGCAGGCCGCATCGCCGTGGCTTGCGACGTCGTGGCCGACGAATCACTTTCCGAAGAGCAGCGAGCAGCCTTTGCGGCTGTGCAGGTAGGTGCCTACATCGGCGTGCCTCTCATCAGGAACGGCGAGTTTGTGGTCGGCCTTGGTGTGCACACCAAGGGCCCCCGACAATGGACAGGCCCCGAGATAGCGCTGGTCGAGGAAACCGCCGCACACACCTGGGCGACAGTGGAACGCGCGCGCGCCGAGGCCGCCCTCACCCGCTCCGAACGCCACTATCGAATGCTCGTCGATTCCATCGACCAGGGCCTTTGCACCATCCAGATGCTGTTCGACGAGCACGGCAGAGCCAACGACTACCGCTTCCTGCAAACGAACGCCGCCTTCGAGCAGCACACCGGCTTGGTCAACGCCATCGGCAGGCGCATGCGCGAACTTGAACCAGAACACGAAACCTTCTGGTTCGAGATCTATGGCCAGATCGCGCTGACCGGTGAAGCGCGTCGGTTCGAACATGTCGCCAAGGCACTCAACCGGTTCTACGAGGTGTACGCCTTCCGCATCGGGCTGCCCGAGGAACACCAGGTGGCCGTGCTGTTCAACGACGTCACCGAACGCAAGCGCCGTGAATCGAACCTGGCCTTCCTCTCGGAGATCAGCAGCGACCTGGTGCAGTTGTCGAACATCGACGAAACGCTGGCGGTGCTGGGCGCCAAGATCGGTGCCCACTTGAAGATTTCTCGTTGCGAACTGGCCGAGGTCAACGAGGGCGGTGACGAGGTGACGGTGGGGCATGAGTGGCACCGCAGCGGCATGCCGGGCCACCGGGGCGTCTACCGAATCGCCGATTTCCTGAGTGTCGACGCCGTGCACGCCTTGCGGCAGAGTGAACCCCTCGTGGTGAACGACATCCGACGCGATGCCCGTGTGAATGCCGAAAGACTGGCCGCGATGCGCACCCAGGCTTTCATCTGCGTGCCGATGATCCGCGACGGCCGGTGGCGTTTCATGCTCTCGGTCAAGAACGCCGAGCCGCGCGAGTGGCGCGACAGCGAAGTGGACCTGATGCAGGAACTCACCACTCGTGTCTGGACCCGGCTGGAGCAATCCCGCTCGGAAGAAGCCCTGAAGGTATCGGACGCCCGGCAGAAGGCGTTGTTCAGCCAGATGCTGGGCGGCGTGGCCGAGACCGATTTGAACGGCCGGTTCCTGAGCGTCAACCGCCGCTACTGCGAGATCCTGGGCTACTCGCAGGAAGAACTGCTGGGCATGCGGATGCAGGATGTTCTGTATGCCGAGGATCGGCCGGTGAACCTGGAGCGCCGGGCGCGGCTAATCCACTATGGCGAGCAGTTCGAGATCGAGAAACGCTATGTTCGCAAGGACGGCTCCATCATCTGGGTGCACAACAGCGTGTCCCGCCTCAGCGATGGTGCGGGCAGGCCCATGGGCATCATCTCGGTCACGCTGGACATCACGGCGCGCAAGCAGCAGGAGGCAGAAGCCCGGCGCGGCGCCGAGCTGCTGGACTTCCTGATCCACCACTCGCCCAGCGGCTTCTACATCGTCGACGCGGACTTCCGCATCTCCCACATCAATGCGGAAACGCAGGCCCGCGCGTTCCGCAACGTCGACCCCGCCATCGGCGTGCGGCTGGATGAAGCCATGCGCGTGCTGTGGCCCGAGCCCCTGGCCACGGAACTCATTGCCATCTTCCGCCACACGCTGGACACGGGCGAGTCTTATGTATCGAACAGCCTCGTCAGCGACCGGGCTGACATCAATGAGGTGGAAACCTACAACTGGCAGCTGCTGCGCATCACCATGCCTGACGGGCGCCACGCGGTGGCGTGCTTTTATTACGACACCACTCAGCTGCGCCGCGCCGAACAGGAGCTGCGGGAAGCGGACCAGCGCAAGGACGAGTTCCTGGCCACGCTGGCCCATGAACTGCGCAACCCGCTGGCGCCCATTCGCAACAGCCTTCACATCCTTCGCATGGCCCACAGCGAGGGAGCGGGGGTGGGTTCGGGGGCGGGCGCCGATCGGCTGCACGACATGCTGGAGCGGCAGGTCTCGCACATGGTTCGTCTGGTCGACGACCTCATGGAGGTTTCGCGCATCACGCGCGGCAAATTCGAACTGCGCAAGGAGCCGATCGATCTGGCCAGCGTGGTGCAGAACGCGGTGGAAACCAGCCGGCCGCTCATGCACGCTGCCAACCAGGCTCTCTCGGTGAACCTGCCCGACGACGTGCTGATGCTGGAGGCCGACGGTGTGCGCCTGGCCCAGGTGCTGGCGAATCTGCTGAACAACGCGTCCAAGTACACCGAGGAGGGGGGCCGCGTGTGGCTGAGCGCGCGGCGCGAAGGCACGGACGTGGTGATCTCCGTGCGCGACAACGGCGCCGGCATTCCGGCGGCCATGCTGCCTCGGGTGTTCGACCTGTTCACGCAGGCCGATCACACCTACCACCGCGCCCAGGGTGGACTGGGCATCGGCCTTACGCTGGTGCGCAGCATCGTGAACATGCACGGCGGCACGGTGGAGGCGCGCAGCGAAGGGCCCGGCCACGGCAGTGAATTCCTGGTGCGCCTGCCCCTGGTGACGCTCGATCGCGCCGCGCAGGAGGCGGCCAGTCCGTCGAACAGCCACACGCCGAAGCTGCGTCGTGTCCTGGTGGTGGACGACAACCGCGACAGCGCCGACAGCCTGGAAATGGTGCTGCAATTCCTGGGGGCCGACGTGCAGACGGTTTACGACGGCCCGGCTGCGCTGGAGGCACTGCACAACTACCGGCCGTGCGCCATGTTCCTCGACATCGGCATGCCCGACATGGACGGCTACGAAGTGGCCCGCCAGGTGCGGCAAAGCCCGCAGGGGCGGGACGTGACGCTGATCGCGTTGACCGGTTGGGGCCAGAAGGAAGACCTGCGGCGTTCGCGCGAGGCCGGATTCGATTGCCACCTCGTCAAACCTGCCGATGTGGAAGATCTCCGCGCGGTGCTGGCCACGCTCAACTGAAACCGCCTGACCGCGCAGAGGCCACAGGCACATGCCTTGCCATGGTGGGTTGCGTTCATTTCCATGCGAACGCGCCTCAAAACCCACACGTCAAAAAAAGGAGCTCCCCATGGCCACCACCCGCAATGCACCCGATGCATGCACCCTTCTCGATGCAGACCACAAGGCGGTCAAGAAGATGTTCAAGGAATATGAGGAACTGGCGTCCTCCAAGGCGCGATCCGCGCAGCAGAAGAAGCTGGACCTGGCGCATGAGATCTGTCGCGAGCTGACGGTGCATGCCACCGTCGAGGAAGAGATCTTCTATCCGGCCCTGCGCGCGGTCTTGAAAGACACCGATTTGCTGGCCGAAGCGGAGGTCGAACACGCCAGCGCCAAGGACCTGATTGCGCAGATCGAGGCCATGGAAACAGCCGACGAGATGTTTGACGCCAAGGTCAAGGTGCTCGGCGAATACATCGACCACCACGTCAAGGAAGAGCGCAACGAGATCTTCCCCAAGGCAAGAGCGGCTCGTGGCCTCGACCTGGTGTCCATGCGCGAGGATTTGCAGGCACGCAAGGATGCCCTGATGGGCGTGGAACTCGCCTGAGCCCGCGCCGCACCTGCTGCAGCACTTGCAGCAGGTGCGGAGGGCACTCCCCTCGGCGACGGGAACGCGGTTTGCCCCTGGGAGGCTTCCAACGTTGAAGGAAGCTCCCATGGAAAACCACCACCATCAACCACCGCCTGACCAGGCCCTGGCAGAACGGCCGGCGGACTACTCCGACCCCGAGCTCAAGGAATACACCGATGAGCAGGCAGAGGATCTGCTGGAGACCGTCATCCACTACATGCCCATCGTGCTGCCCGTGGCTGGTGCGCTGCAGATCTTCATGCTGGCGTTCATTGCGGTGTACATGGCCTAGGTCGCCAGCGAGGGCGGCAAGCCCTCAGAGGTGGATGCCGCCCGAGGCTTCCAGCCGCTGTCCGTTGACCCAGCCCAGGTCGTCCGACAGCAGGGCGCCCATCACCTTGCCGATGTCGTCGGCCTCGCCGACGCGCCCCAGTGCGGTCTGCGAGGCGATGAGGGCATTGAGCTGGGCGTTGTCGCGCACGGCGCCGCCGCCGAAGTCGGTGGCAATGGCGCCCGGGGCGATGGTGTTGACCGCGATGCGGCGGGGACCGAGCTCCAGCGCGAGGTAGCGCGTGAGCACCTCGATGCCGCCCTTCATGGCCGCGTAGGCCGCATAACCGGGCAACGAGAAGCGCGCCAGGCCGGAGGACACGTTCAGGATGCGCCCGCCGTCCTGCATCAGCGGCAGCAGTGCCTGCGTCAGCAGGAACGGCCCCTTGAGGTGGATGCGCACCATGTCGTCGAACTGGGCCTCGGTGGTGTCGGCGAAAGCCGCGTGCACGCCCACACCGGCGTTGTTGAGCAGGTAGTCGAAACGCTCGGTGTGCCAATGCGTGCGCAGGGCCTCGCGCACGGCGGCGGCGAAGGCGGGAAAACCGGCGCTGTGGCCCACGTCGAGCTGAAGGGCGACGGCGCGCACGCCCAGCGCCTGCGCCTCGCGAACCACGGCGTCGGCTTCGCCCGACTGGCTGTGCCAGGTGAGGATGAGGTCGGTGCCTCGGGCGGCCAGCTGCAGGGCGGCGTTGCGGCCGAGGCCACGGCTGGCACCGGTGATGAGAGCGATCTTGCGGCTCATGGGGGACTCCTTTGAAAAGTGATCTGGAAAAGACAGCGCCAGTCTATTGATCGATATCAATTGCATAAATCACCTGATATCGACAACACTATCCATAAATCACCAACAATCCACATGAGCACCAACCTGCCCGACCTCATGAAGGTCTTCGTCCGCGTGGCCGAGCTGGCGAGCTTCAGTGCGGCCGCCGAACAGCTGGGCCTGCCGCGCGCCACCGTGTCGGCCGCGGTGCGCCAACTCGAAGCCGAGCTGGGCGTGCGCCTGCTGCACCGGACCACGCGGCGCGTGCAGGTGACGCAGGACGGGCAGATCGTGCTGGAACGCGCGCTCGATCTGCTGGCCGACCTGGAAGACCTGCGCGGCCTGTTTCGGGCCGAGCCTGCCCAACTGCGCGGGCGCCTGCGCGTCGACATGCCGCAGGCGGTGGCACGTGACATGGTGCTGCCTGCCCTGCCCGCCTTCATGGCCCGGCACCCGGGCCTGGAAATCGAGCTGTCCTCGGTGGACCGGCGGGTCGATCTGGTGGCCGAGGGTTTTGACTGTGTGCTTCGCGTGGGCACGCTCACCGAGTCCAGCCTGGTCGCACGGCCGCTGGGTGCGTACCGCATGGTCAATTGCGCGAGCCCCGCCTACCTCGCGGCCCACGGCGCGCCGCTCTCGCTGGACGACCTCGCCGCGCACCGGCTGGTGCATTACGTCCCGCGCCTGGGCGCACGGCCCACTGGCTTCGAGTACGAAGACGCCGACGGCACCGCGCGCACCGTGGCCATGCCCGGCGCGCTCACGGTGAATACCACCATTGCCTACGAGGGTGCGGCGCTCGCCGGGGTGGGACTCATCCAGGTGCCGGAGGTGGGCGTGCGCGCGCACCTCGATGCCGGCCGCCTGGTCGAGGTGCTGCCGGCGTGGCGTGCGCCGGCCATGCCGATCTCGCTGGTGTACGCCCACCGCCGCCAGTTGCCGCAGCGGGCTCAGGCGTTCATGCAGTGGCTGTCGCATTTGATGCAGGAACGGCTGGCGGCGGGCTGAGGCGGGCCGGGGCGAGCGGGCATACTCCGGCATCCCCGGTCCGGAGCACGACATTTCATGCCCCTCTTCGCCACCACGGTCTTCCTGTCAGCCTTCCTGCTGTTCCAGATCCAGCCCATCGTTGCGAAGATGATCCTGCCGTGGTTCGGCGGGTCTTCCTCGGTGTGGACGCTGTGCATGGTGTTCTTCCAGGTGGAGCTGCTGGTGGGGTACGCGTACGTGCACCTCGTCCATGAAAAGCTCAGCGCGCGCCGCCAGCCCTGGGTGCATGGTGCGCTGCTCCTGCTGAGCCTGGCCACGCTGCCGGTGGTGGCCGACCCGTCCTGGAAACTGGACGCACAGGCCCACCCCACCTGGAGCGTGCTGGGCGTGCTGGCCACCACGGTGGGTGTTCCCTACCTGCTGCTCTCCACCACCGGCCCGCTGATGCAGGCCTGGTACGCGCGCAGTTTCGTGGCGCAAGGCGTGCAGCCCTACCGCCTGTACGCGCTGTCCAATCTCGCGTCCATGCTGGCCCTGTTGTCCTACCCGGTGCTGGTGGAACCGGCCCTGGCGGTGAAGCCGCAGGCCTGGGTCTGGTCCGCGGGCTATGCGCTGTTCGTGCTGGCGTGCGTGGCCACGGCGGGCTACACCTTGCGGCGCCAGGACATCGGCAGCAACCGGCCGGACGCCGGAACGCTGGAAGACGCGCCCCATCCGTCCCTGCGCGAATGCCTGATGTGGGTGGGCCTGGCGGCCACCGCCTCCATGCTGCTGCTGGCCATCACGCGCCACCTCACGCAGGACGTGGCGCCCGTGCCCTTCCTCTGGGTGCTGCCGCTGGCGCTGTACCTGCTGAGCTTCATCCTGTGTTTCGACGCGCCGCGCTACTACGTGCGCCCGCTCTTCCTGGGTGCCCTGCCACTGGCCTTCGTGGCGCTGGACTTCGCGATGAACGAAGGCCTGAGCGCGGCGGTGCTGGTGGCCCTGTTGAGCGCGGCGGTGTTCGTGTTCTGCATGGTCTGCCACGGCGAACTGGTGCGGCGCCGGCCACCGGTGCGCCACCTCACGCTGTTCTACCTGATGCTCTCGGTGGGCGGGGCGCTCGGCGGCCTGTTCGTGGGGCTGGTGGCGCCGGTGGTGTTCAACGCCTACTTCGAGCTGCCGCTGGGGCTGTTCCTCTGCGCGCTGCTGATGGTGCTGGTGCTCTGGCCCGAGCTGCGCGGCCGACGCCACGCCGTCTGGCTGCGCGGCGCCCTGCTGGTGGCCTTGCTGCTGTATGGCGCGCGCCTGGCCAGCATCTCGCTGGAGTACGTGCAGGGCTACACCGAGGTGGTGCGCAACTTCTACAGCCAGACCCGCATCGAGGACAGCCAGGACGCCGACGGCCTGGGCCCCGTGCGCAGCATGGTGCACGGCAGCATCACGCACGGCGAGCAGTACCTGAACCAGCCCCGCCGCGCCACCGCCTACTACTGCGAGCGCACCGGCATCGGCCGCGCCCTGCAGAGCCTGCCGACCGACCGTCCACGCCAGCTCGGCGTGGTGGGCCTGGGCGCGGGCACGCTCGCGGTGTACGGGCGCGTGGGCGACGAGATGCGCCTGTACGAGATCAACGACCAGGTGCTGGACCTGGCGCGCAGGCACTTCAGCTACCTGGCCGACAGCGCGGCGTCCATCGTGCCGGTGCTGGGCGATGGCCGCCTGATGCTGGAGCGCGAATCACCGCAGGCCTTCGACCTGCTGGCCATGGACGCCTTCTCGGGCGACTCCATCCCCACCCACCTGCTCACGCTGGAGGCGTTCGAGGCCTACCAGCGCCACATGAAGCCCGACGGCCTGCTCGCGGTGCACATCACCAACACCTACCTGGACCTGCGCCCGGTCATGGCCTCGGCCGCGCAACACCTCGGCAAGGTGGCGCTGCTGCTGGAACTGAGCGCGGGCCATGGCGACCCGTTCTGCCGCCGCTCGTCGTGGGTGGTGTTCGTGAACCCCGCCCAGGCCGCCGCACTGCCGGCGGTGCTGCAGGGCGCGAAGGTGCTGACACCCACCCCCGGGTTCCGCCCCTGGACGGACACGTTCTCCAACCTGTTCGACATCCTGATCTGAACGGATCGTTCAACCCGCCAGGTTGCGGAACAGGTAACGCGCCAGCGCGGCCCAGAAGTCGCCGCCGGAATGCTGCCGCCAGATCACCGAGACATCCACGTACCCCTTGTGGAAGATCATGGAGAGCATCCCGATCAGCATCAGGATGGCGGCGACCTGCAACACGGTCTTGAAGAGGGCGTCGCGGTCGGTCGGCATCAGGGTGAACTGCGCGTCGCCTTCCACGCACTGCCGCCGTTCACCCGGCCCTGCATCTCGCGCCCTTTCACCTCGCCCGCGTAGCGCAGGCCGTCCACGGTGAACTGGATCTGGGTGCCGACCAGGCGCGGATCGCGCACCGGCAGGGGCTGGCCACCCTGGCGCATCGTGCCCTTGAGTTTCTGAAAGGTCTGTTCCAGCACCAGTTCCTGACCATTGCCCATGCGCCAGGTGCCGGCCACCTGCGCCGGCACGGTCCACTGGTAGGCCTCGCAATAGGTGCGGCAGCCTTCCACCACGCGCTGCACCTGGTCGGGCTCCCAGTCGTCCATGTTGAAGGAGTTGGAGACGATGCGCGTGCCCGGCTTCATGGCCAGCAGCGTCGGCCGCAGGCGCATGTTCAGCTCGGGCAGCAGGAACAGCGTGACCACGGTGGCCTTGGAGAAATCGGACTCGAAGATGTCGGCCTTCTCGAAGGTGGCGCGCTGGCTCACGCCTTCGGCCTCGGCCGCGCGCTTGGAGAGCGCGACCATGTCGGGGTTGTATTCGATGCCGTGCGCCGTGGCGCCGCGCTGGGCGGCGGTGATGACCAGGCGGCCGTCGCCCGAGCCGAGGTCGACCAGGTGATCCTGCGGCGTGAGTTTGGCCATCTCCAGCATGCGGTCCACCAGCACCTGGGAGGTGGGTATCCAGATCACGTCCTTGCCGGCCTGGCCTTCCGAGGGCTGGTAGGTCGGCGCGGCGGGGGCCGGTTTGGGCGCGGCCGTCTGCGCGAAAGCAGGAACGCCCAGGGCCCAGGACAGGGAGCAGATCGCTGCGGCCAGCAGCGAGCGTCGAAGGTTCATCATCATGTGGGATCTCCTGATGGTTGGGGTTGAGAGGACTGAAAGAGCAGGATGGGCGCACCCGCGACCAGCACGCCCAGCCCGACGAGTGCGGCCGCGCCGGTGTGCATGACGCTGGCGTAGAGCATGCAGGCGCTGGTGATGCAGAAGAGGATGGGGGTGAGGGGGTACAGCGGCACGCGGAACGGCAGCGCGCGAAGCGGGTTGCGCCAGCGCAGCACGAACAGCGAACCGCCGATGAGCAGCAGGAACATCCAGAACACCGGCGCGGTGTAGTCGACCATGGCCTTGAAGCCGTCGGGCGTGAGCGATCCCATGCCGATGAGGGCCAGCGCGATCACGCCTTGCGCGATCTGTGCGTTCGCCGGCGTGCCGCCGCGCCCGTTCCACACGCCCATCCAGCGCATCACGCGCAGATCGCAGCCCATGGCGTAGAACACGCGGCCGCCGGTGAAGATGGTGGCGTTCAGCGTGGAGATGGCGGCCACCACCACGGCCAGCGTGACCAGGATCTCGCCCGACGGCCCCGCCGCCGCGCGCATCATGTCGGCCGCCACGGCGTTGGAGGCGCGCAGGCCTTCGAGCCCGAGGATGGAGAGCAGGGCCATGTTGGCGAGCACGTACAGGGTCACGAGCAAGGCCGTGCCCAGGGTCAGCACCTTGGCGATGTTGCGCGGCGCATCGCGCAGTTCGCCGCTGAGGTAGGCCGCATCGCTCCATCCGCCATACGTCAGCAGCACGAAGATCATCGCCAGCCCCAGCGCTGCGGCCTCCTCGGGCACGGGTATCGACGACGGGGACGTGGATGGCGCGGCCGAACCGAAGAAGCCGAAGCCGATGATGGCGAGCATGGCGCCGATCTGGATGAAGGTCACCACGATCTGCAGGTTCTTGCCGGCGGCGGTGCCCACCACGTTGACGCCGGTGAGCACGATCACCGCGAGCGCGGCGTAGATGGCAGGCCCGTGGGCACCCAGGGGCACCACCTGCGCCATGTAGTCCCCCAGCAGAAAGGCCACCAGCGCGATCGAGCCGGTCTGGATCACGGTGCAGCGCGCCCAGCCGAACATCATGGCCACCGGCCGGCCGTAGGCCTGCGACAGGAAGTGGTACTCGCCCCCGGCATGCGGATGGGCGGCCGCGAGTTCCGCGTAACAGAGTGCGCCAATGAGCGTCACCAGCCCGCCGACCAGCCAGACCAGGATGAACATGGCCTCCGAGCCCACGCCACCGGCCACCAGGGACGGCGTGCGGAAGATGCCGATGCCGACCACCAGCCCGACCATGATCACCACCGCATCGAAGACCGACAGCTGTGGTTGCGGGATCGCGCGCGCCTCAGCTCGGGGCGGTCCGTTCATGCGGCACCCCTCTTCTGCATCCAGGCCTCATCGGCTTGTCTCCTGTTGGGTCGTTTGTTTTTTTTGCACCGCTGATGGAACGCACCCGGCCCCCAGAGTTCCCGGCGCGGTGGACCGGGATGGCATGAGGGCGCCGGCCCTCAGTCCAGCGGCCAGGGCAAGTCTCGTTGAATTCCGGCGGCCGGTGCGGTGCTCGGGTTTTCACGCCCCGAGCCCAGCCCGCGCCACCAGGGCACCACCACGGGCTGGTGCGCCGGCTCCACCGCCTCGCCCAGCCGGGGCATGAGCAGGGGCGCACCCTGCGAGGGCGCCAGCTTCAGCAGGGTTTCCACCGGTTCGTCCCATTCGTGCATGGCCAGGCTGAAGGTGCCCCAGTGCACCGGCAGGAAGGCGCCACCGCCCAGCAGCGCGTGGGCCTTCAGCGCGTTCACTGGTCCCAGGTGGATGTCGCCCCACGCGGGGTGGAAGGCGCCGACCTCGAGCATGACCAGGTCGAACGGGCCGAGGCGCTCGCGGATGCTGGCGTATTCGGTGGTGAGGCCGGTGTCGCCGCTGAAGAACACGCGGTGGCGCTCGGACTGGATCACCATCGACGACCACAGCGTGGCGTTGCGGTCCTTGAAGCCGCGCCCCGAGAAATGCTGCGACGGCGCTGCGGTGATGGTGAGGCCGGTGCCGGGCACGCGGTGGCTCTCCCACCAGTCCAGTTCGGTGATGCGCTCGGCCGCCACACCCCAGGCCTGCAAGTGGGCGCCCACGCCGAGCGAGGTGACGAAGGGCACGGCGCTGTGCCGGGCGAGCGCGCGGATGGTGGGGTAGTCGAGGTGGTCGTAGTGGTCGTGCGAGATCACCACCACGTCCACCTCGGGCATCTGCCGCAGGCGCAGCGGCACCGGCTGGAAGCGTTTGGGACCGAGCAGGCGAAAGGGCGAGGCGCGCGTGCCCCACACGGGATCGGTCAGCACGCGGTGGCCGTCGATCTCGATGAACACGGTGGAGTGGCCCAGCCAGGTGGCGCGCAGGCCGCTCTGCGCCGGCCGGCTCCAGGCCTCGCGCGGATCGCTGGACGGCAGTGGACCACCCGGTGTGCGCCGCCCGCCGGAGCTCAGGAACTCCTTGAGCGTGGGCCGGGGCACGCTCGCGTCCCGCAATCCCGGCAGCACCGGGTGCTGGTTGCGAAAGCCCTCGCCGGTCCACAAGGCCGAGGCCCGCATGCGTTCCAGCCGTTCGCCCTGGGCGCGCTTGCCGAATGAGTTCATGGCGAGGTTCCTTCGTGTCCGGGCAGGGAGAGGCGCGCGTGGGCCGGCGCCATCTCCGACAGCAGCCGGCCTTTGCGCCACACCTTGAGGCGCGTGGCGCGCAGGCGGATGGCTTCGATGGGGTCGCGTGCCTGGAGCAGCACGAAGCTCGCGTCCTTGCCGGCTTCGATGCCATGGTGACCGAGGCCCATCACCTTCGCGGCGTTGACCGTCACCGCGTCGAAGCACTGGCGCATGCCGGCCTGGCTGGTCATCTGCGCCACGTGCAGGCCCATGTGCGCCACCTCCAGCATGTCGCCGCTGCCCAGCGAGTACCAGGGGTCCATCACGCAGTCGTGGCCGAAGGCCACGGTGACACCGGCGGCCATGAGTTCGGGCACGCGCGTCATGCCGCGCCGCTTGGGGTAGGTGTCGTGCCGGCCCTGCAGGGTGATGTTGATGAGCGGGTTGGCCACCGCGCTCACGCCGGCTTCGGCGATCAGCGGGATGAGCTTGCTCACGTAGTAGTTGTCCATGCTGTGCATGGAGGTGAGGTGCGAGCCGTTCACGCGGCCCTGCAGCCCGAGCCGCTGGGTCTCGAAGGCCAGGGTCTCGATGTGGCGCGAGAGCGGATCGTCGCTCTCGTCACAGTGCATGTCGACCGGCAGGCCGCGCTCGGCGGCGAGTTCGCACAGCAGCTTCACGCTGGCCGCGCCTTCGGCCATGGTGCGTTCGAAGTGCGGGATGCCACCGACCACGTCCACGCCGAGGTCGAGCGCGCGCTTGAGGTTATCGAGTCCACCGGGGCTTCGCAACACGCCGTCCTGCGGGAAGGCCACCAGCTGCACGTCCAGGTACGGCGCCATGCGCTTCTTCGCCTCCAGCATGGCGCGCACCGGCCGCAGGCTGGGGTCGCTGGTGTCCACGTGGCTGCGGATGGCGAGCAGGCCCTTGGCCACGGCCCAGTCGCCGTACGCCAGCGCGCGCTCCACCAGCGCCTCTTCGGTCAGCAGGGGCTTGAGTTCACCCCACAGCGCAATGCCCTCGAGCAGCGTGCCGCTCTGGTTGACGCGCGGCAGGCCGTAGCTGAGCGTGGCGTCCATGTGGAAGTGCGGATCGCAGAAAGGCGGCGTGAGCAACTGGCCACCCGCGTCCAGCGTCTCGTGCGCCGGCGCATTCAGCAGTCCGGGGCTCACCTCGACGATGCGGCCGTCCTGCACGGCCACGCCCATGGCGGTGCGACCGTCGGGCAGGCTGGCCTGGGTGATCAGCAGGTCGAGCATCAGCGTTCACCTTTGCGGTAGGGTTTCATCAACGCCTGAGGATACGCCGCGCGGCGCGCCACCAGCACCAGCGCGAGGATGGACAGGGCGTACGGCAGCATCAGGTAGATCTGGTAGGGCACCACGCTGCCGCCCGATTGCTGCAGGCGCAGCTGCAGCGCATCGAAGAAGGCAAACAGCAGCGCGCCCAGCAAGGCCTTGCCGGGGCGCCAGGAAGCGAACACCACCAGCGCCACGCAGATCCAGCCCCGGCCATTGACCATGTTGAAGAAGAAGGCGTTGAACGCCGAGAGCGTGAGAAAGGAGCCCGCCACGCCCATGAGGGCCGAACCGAGCACGATGGCGCTGGTGCGCACCGCCACCACCGACAGGCCCTGCCCTTCGGCGGCCTGCGGGTTCTCGCCCACCATGCGCACCGCCAGACCCGCCGGCGTGCGGTAGAGCACCCAGGCGAACACCGGCACGGCCAGCAGCGCCAGCAGGGTCAGCGGCGTCTGGGCGGACAGCACCGGGATGCCGAGCCACTCCATGGGTGCGAAAGGCGTGATGGTGGGCGGTGTGTTCACCTTCGGAAAACTCACGCGGTAGGCGAAATAGCTCAGCGCCGTGGCCAACAGGGTGATGCCCAGGCCCGCCACGTGTTGGGAAAGCGCCAGGCCCACGGTGAGCGCGGCGTGCAGCAGCCCGAAGGCAGCACCGGTGAGCGCCGCCACGGCCACCCCGCCCCACAGCGGCAGCCCGAGGTACACCGAGAGCCAGCCCGCCAGTGCGCCCGCGACCATGATGCCTTCGATGCCCAGGTTGAGCACGCCCGCGCGCTCGCACCACAGCACACCCAGCGTGCCCAGGATGAGCGGCGTGGCGATGCGCAGCACCGCGGTCCAGAACGCGGGGTTGGTGAGGATGTCGATCCATTCGCTCATGCTGCTGCTCAGGCTCTCCGAAGCCGGTATTGCGCGAGCAGGCTGGCCACCAGCACCGACAGCAGCGAG
>VFQQ010003276.1_pt1 | contig 16130 bp, 15 predicted proteins | sample 3512341 | NCBI WGS metagenome assembly VFQQ01 (sample SAMN10412373, study PRJNA504923) | tailings metagenome | isolation source: Relicate 2 Philex TSF1 revegetated site | place: Philippines: Tuba, Benguet | collected 2017-08-29 | reverse complement strand
TTCTTCATCGACCGGCCGATCTTCGCCTCGGTGATCGCGATCGTGATCATGATCCTCGGCGGGGTCGCCTACACGCGCCTGCCGGTCGCGCAGTACCCCGAGATCGCGCCGCCGGTCATCAACGTGGTCGGGCAGTACCCCGGGGCGAGCTCGGAGGTCGTGGCCGAAACCGTGGTTGCGCCGATCGAGCAGCAGATCAACGGCGTCGAGGGGATGCTCTACATCTCGTCGAACTCGACCGCCGACGGGCGCTTCTCCATCGCGGTCACGTTCGATCTCGGCACCAATCTCGACACCGCGCAGGTGCAGGTGCAGAACCGCGTCGCCATCGCGCAGCCGCGCCTGCCGGCGCAGGTGCAGCAGATCGGCGTCGTCGTCACCAAGAGTTCGCCCGACATCCTGATGGTGGTGAGCCTGTTCTCGCCCGACAAGTCGCGCGATGCGCTGTTCCTGTCGAATTACGCCAACATCCAGATCAAGGACGTGCTGACGCGCGTCGACGGTGTCGGCTCGATCACGGTGTTCGGCAGCCGCGACTACGCCATGCAGGTGTGGCTCGATCCGACGCGGCTGCAATCGCTGAACCTCACGGCGAACGACGTAACGGCATCGCTGGCGCAGCAGAACATCCAGGTGGCGTCGGGTGTGCTCAACGCACCGCCAGTGCCGAACCAGCTCGCGTTCCAGACCGCGGTGCGCACGCTCGGGCGCCTGTCCGATCCGGCGGAGTTCGGCAATGTCGTCATCAAGCAGACGCCGAATGCGGTCGTGAAACTGAAAGACGTCGCGCGCATCCAGTTGATGGCGCAGGACTACTCCTCGAACTCCTATCTCGACGGCAAGGAGTCCGTCGCGCTCGCGGTGTTCCAGCGGCCGGGATCCAACGCGCTGACGACCGGCGACAACATCGTCAGGACGATGAAGGAGATATCGAAGAGCTTCCCGTCCGGTGTCGAGTATGGGCTGTTCTACAATCCGACCGAATTCATCCAGCAGTCCGTGCGCGCGGTCGTGGAGACGATCTTCGAGGCGGTTCTGCTCGTCGTCGTCGTGATCGTGCTGTTCCTGCAAACCTGGCGCGCGGCCATCATTCCGCTGCTCGCAATCCCGATCTCGCTCATCGGGACGTTCTTCGTGATGAGCATGTTCGGCTTCTCGCTGAACAATCTCTCGCTGTTCGGGCTGGTGCTCGCGATCGGCATCGTGGTCGACGACGCGATCGTCGTCGTGGAGAACGTGGAGCGCAACATTGCGGCCGGACTCTCGCCACGCGAGGCCTCGCGCCGGACGATGGACGAGGTGGGGACGGCACTGATCTCGATCGCACTGGTGCTGTGCGCGGTGTTCGTGCCCGCAACGTTCATCACCGGCATTTCGGGGCAGTTCTACCGGCAGTTTGCGCTGACCATCGCGAGCGCGACGATCATTTCGCTGATAATCTCGCTGACGCTGTCGCCTGCAATGTGCACGCTGCTGCTCAAGCGCCACGACCCCGCGCACAAGGATGCGTGGTGGGAGAAGCCGATCCACGGGTTCTTCCGCCTGTTCAACCGCGCGTTCGACGGGTTCGCGAACGGCTACGGCTGGGTCACCCGCAAGGTCGTGCGCCACGCGATCATCATGCTGGTGCTGTATGTCGGCATCCTTGGCCTCGGACTCAACGAGTTCCGCCGCACGCCGCAAGGCTTCATCCCGCAGATCGACCGCGGCATTCTCATTCTGGCATCGCAGCTTCCGCCGGGATCGTCGTTGCGGCGCACCGACGAAGTCATGCGGCGCGCATCCGAGATCGTGCTGAACACGCCCGGCGTCGCGCATGCGGTGAATGTCGTGGGCTTCTCGGGCGCTACGTTCACGAACGCACCGAATGCGGGCGCGATGTTCATCGTGCTCGACAGCTTCGACAAGCGGGCGGGTGATCCGACCAAGACCGGCCCTGCCATTCAGGCGGAGCTGTTCAAGCGCCTTGCCGTCATTCAGGACGCGTTTCTCATCGTCGTGATGCCGCCGCCGGTGAACGGCATCGGCAATGCGGGCGGCTTCCGCATGATGGTGGAGGATCGCAGCGGGCAGGGCCCGCAGGCGTTGCAGCAGGCCGTCTTCGCCATGATGGGGCGAGCCGCGCAAACGCCGGGCCTGCAACAGGTGTTCTCGCTGTTCGAGACCTCGACGCCGCAGCTTTACCTCGACGTCGACCGCAACAAGGCGCAGCTCCTCGGCGTCAATGTCGCGGATGTGTTCAGCGCGTTGCAGATCTACCTCGGCGGCGCCTACGTGAACGACTTCAACATGTTCGGTCGCACGTTCCGCGTGCAGGCGCAGGCCGACAGCCGATACCGGCTCGAACCGAAGGACGTGCTGCAACTGCGCGTGCGCAACTCATCGGGCGATACCGTGCCGCTTGGCTCGTTCACGACCGTGCGCGACATCTCCGGCCCGTATCGCGTGCCGCGCTACAACATCTATCCGGCGGCCGAACTCGATGGCAGCGCCGCACCCGGCTACAGCCAGGGTCAGGCGATCCAGATCATGCAGCGCCTCGCAGCCGAGACGTTGCCGCCGGGGTTTGCGTACGAGTGGACGACGCTCGCGTTCCAGCAGATACGCGCCGGCGACACCGCGATGTTCGCCTTCGTGCTCGGCGTGGTGTTCGTGTTTCTCGTGCTCGCCGCGCAGTACGAGAGCCTGACGCTGCCGCTCGCTGTCATCCTGATCGTACCGATGTGTCTCGTGGCGGCGATCTCGGGCGTCATCTTCCGGGGGCAGGACAACAACATCCTCACGCAGGTCGGATTCATCGTGCTCATCGCGCTCGCCGCGAAGAACGCGATTCTGATCGTGGAGTTCGCCAAGCAGCTCGAGGATCAGGGGCGCAGCCGCTTCGATGCCGCGATGGAAGCCGCAAAGCTGCGCCTGCGTCCGATCATCATGACGTCGCTCGCGTTCATTCTCGGCGTGCTGCCGCTCGTGACCGGAACGGGCGCGGGCGGCGAACTGCGTCAGGCGCTCGGTACGGCGGTGTTCTCCGGCATGATCGGCGTCACGATCTTCGGCCTGATTTTTACGCCGGTGTTCTACGTCGTATGCCGCTGGATCGCGCTCAAGACCACGCGCAAGCCGAAGGCCGAGGCGGCGGCGCATCCGGCGGAGTAGCTGCGGCAAACCGGCGCAGCGCCGCCGTATACGCGGCGGTTACGTTCACCCAATCGTGATCCCGGTCCGGCTCGCGGCCACCCCTACTTTTGAGGAATAACAAACTGGCGCCGGGGTTTCCGAAAGCCGGGCCCGGCCCACCAGAAAGCAGGGGAGAACAACATATGCTTCGTACCGTCATCGCCGTCGCGGCGATTGCGCTTGGTGTCAGCGCCGTGGTGGCGCAATCCGATCCGATCGCTGCCCGCAAGGGTCTGATGAAGGAACTGGGAGCTGCCACCAAGACCGGCGCGCAGATGGCGAAGGGCGAGATCCCCTACGACCAGAGCAAGGCCAACTCGGTCTTCACGACCTACATCGACGTGTCCGCCAAGATGCCTGACCTGTTCCCGGCGAGTTCCAAGACCGGCGGCGAGACCACCGCGTCGCCGAAGATCTGGGATGACAACGCGGGCTTCAAGGCGGCGTTCAGCAAGATGTCGAACGAGGCCAAGGCGGCGCAGTCGTCCGTGAAGGACCTCGACAGCTTCAAGGGTGCGTTCGGCGGCCTGACCAAGAACTGCGGCGGCTGCCACGAGACCTATCGCGTCAAGAAGAGCTGATTGCCCGGCGACCTTCACGGTGAAGTTCCAGAGCCCGCCGTCATCACGGCGGGCTCTTTTCTTTTGGTGCTGCTTGCCCCCGGTGCGGGTGCATGCCCAGACAAAATCCGTCAGAATGGAACGATTCCGAATACGTCCCCGGCGAAGGAGCAGCGCGTGCGAAAGTTCTTCACGATCATCGTGCTGCTCGCGATCGTTGGGGCGGGCGTGTTCTGGTTCGTCACCATTCCGGCCACCGTGCCGGCCAGCGCGCTTCCTAGCCGCACCGTGGATGCGGCGAACGGCAGGACGATGTTCTACGCGGGCGGCTGCGCCTCCTGCCACGCGACAACGGGACAGGACGACAAGACGAAGCTCGGCGGCGGGCTGCCGCTGAAATCGCCGTTCGGGACGTTCTACGCGCCGAACATCTCGCCCGACCCGAATGACGGCATCGGCAAATGGAGCGAGGCGGATTTCGTCACCGCGATGCTCAAGGGCACGTCGCCGGACGGGCGCCACTATTATCCGGCGTTCCCTTACGCGAGTTACCAGCGCATGAAGACCGAGGATGTGCGTGACCTGTTCGCGCACATCAAGACGCTGCCGCCTGTGCAGGGCAAGGCGCGCGATCATGATGTGCCGTTCCCGTTCAACGTGCGGCGGCTGCTCGGCGGATGGAAATTCCTGTTCCTCGACGGCAAGCCGTTCGTGGCCGACGCGAGCAAACCCGCGGCCTGGAACCGCGGCGCGTATCTGGTGAACGGACCGGCGCACTGCGCGGAGTGCCACTCGCCGCGCAACGCGCTCGGCGGCATCGTCGAAGCGCAGCGCTTTGCGGGCGGGCCGGATGTCGAGGGCGAGGGCTGGGTGCCGAACATCACGCAGAAGGGGCTCGGCAGCTACTCCGAGAAGGACATTGCCTATCTGCTGGAGACCGGGAATACGCCGGAGTTCGACTCGGTCGGCGGCTCGATGACGGCCGTGATCCGCAATACGTCGCAATTGCCGGCCGCCGAACGGGACGCGATGGCGGCATATCTCAAGTCGCTGCCCGCGGTCGAAGGACCAAAGCGGCCAGAGAAGAAGAAGTAGCCGCGCGGACTGTGCGAAGGCCGGGCATGGGTTAGACTCCGATTCCCGCGCCCGCCCACCGGCACCTTGCGATGAACAACATTCTCAAGGCCGTCCTGCTCAAGCTCACCGCGTCGCTCATGTTCGCCATGATGTCGGCGCTCGTGCGCTACGTGAGCGACGTCACGCCGGTCGGGCAGGTGGTGTTCTCGCGCGCCTTCTTCGCGATCTTCCCGGTGGTGATCATCTTCGCCTGGCGCGGCGAACTGATGGCCGCGGTGCGCACGTCGCGCCCGCTCGGGCATCTCGGCCGCGGCATGATCAGCGTGTGCGGCATGTTCCTGAATTTCGCGGCGCTCGCCCGACTGCCGATCGTGGACGTCACGACCATCACGTTTGCGTCGCCGCTCATCACGGTGGCGCTCGCGGCGATCTTCCTGAAAGAACGCGTGCGCATCTATCGCTGGACTGCGGTCGCGGTCGGATTCGGCGGCGTCATCGTGATGCTGTGGCCGCATCTCGATCTCGCGCGCTACACCGGCACCGCCGCGACGGCCGCCGGGCTCGGCGCGCTGTTCGCGCTCGGCAGCGCATTCACCAATGCGGGCTCCGTGGTGCAGACGCGGCGGCTGACCGACACCGAGACCACGTCGTCGATCGTGTTCTATTTCTCGCTGTTCTGCGCCATCGGAGGACTGGTGACTCTGCCGTTCGGCTGGATCGTGCCGACGTGGCCGCAGTTTGCCGCGCTGGTCGGGCTCGGCGTGCTCGGCGGCCTCTCGCACCTGCTGCTCACCGAGAGCTACCGCTACGCGCCGGCCTCGCTGGTCGCGCCGCTCGACTACACGTCGCTCTTCTGGGCGTTCATCCTCGGCTACTACTTCTTCGACGAACTGCCGACCGGGACGGTTTACGTCGGCGCCACGATCGTCGCGGGGGCGGGTTTGTTCGTCATCTGGCGCGAACGGCAACTCGGCCTCGAACGCGCCAAGGCGCGCGCGGCCGGTGGCGGGCCGACGGGTACTTAGTTATCGCCGCGTGATCTTGTCCGAAAACCGGTGCCCACTTTTCGGGATCACGCGGATTATCCAAACGCCTTGAACGTGATGATCGTCCGCGTGTCCTGAATGCCCGGGATGATCTGCACCTTCTCGTTCACGAAGTGGCCGATGTCGGTCGAGTCCTCGACATAGAACTTGCACAGCAAATCGAAGTCACCCGCGGTCGAGTACACCTCGGAAGCAATCTCCGCGTCGGCGATCGCGTTGGCGACCTGATAGGACTTGCCGAGATGGCACTTGATCTGGACGAAGAACGGAACCATCGCGGGTCTCCCTGAGCGGCGGGGCCAATCCAGCAAAATCAGGCGGCGGTGGCAACGACTATTAAAGCGTCCAACGCCAGCACGCCGCGTGGATAAACCATCAGCGGATTGATGTCGATTTCGGCGATCTCCGGCCGTGCGCGCATAAGCGCGCCAAGCCGCGCCGCGACCTCGGCGACCGCCGCAACGTCGCTCGGTGGCGCGCCGCGCAGCCCCTGCAGCACGCGCGCACCCTTCAGGCGGCCGATCTCGGCGGCGATCTGCGTCGCCGACAGGTCGGCCGGCATGGGCCGCACGTCGTCCAGCGCCTCGGTCCATATCCCGCCGAGCCCGACCATCACGACCGGACCCCAGGCGGGATCGCGCTTCGCCCCGACGATCATCTCGATGCCGCGTGGCGCCATTTTTTCGATCAGCATGCCGTCCAGCTTGAAATCCGGACGCGCCGCCAAGATACCGCGCATGGTCCGCTGCCAGGCGTCCATGAGTGCATTCGGGCTTTCGATGTTCAGCACCACACCGCCGATGTCGCTCTTGTGCATGAGATCGGCGGATTGCACCTTGAGAACGACAGGAAAGCGGACGCGCTGCGCCACGCGGGTCGCGGTTTCGATGTTTCGCGTGAGCGCGCCGTCGGGCACGGCGATGCCGAGTGCCTTGAGGTACTGCTTCCCCTCGTGCTCCGCCAACGTGCCGGTGCGGGGGAGGGGCGGCGCCGCGATGCTCGCAGGTGTGGCAGCGGGCTCGGCGAGCATCTGGCCGTACGCGGTCGCATGGGCGAGGGCGCGCAGCGCGCGCTCGGGCGAGCGCAGCACCGGAATGCCCTTGCCACGAAACGAGGCGATGAACTCCGGCGGGATCGGGAAATCGTCTCCGAGCGCGGCGATGACCGCAGGCTTGCCCGACGCCGCCATCGCGGGCAGCAGCGCGTTGACCTTGTCCATCGCGAGCTTGGGCGAGCCCGCCACCATCGGCACGCACAGGCTGCCGATGGCGGGATCGGCCAGCAGGGCCTGCGCCGATCGCGTCCAGATCGTGATGTCGCGCAGCACCTGCGCTGTGACATCCACCGGATTGTCGAGTGATGCGAACGGCGGCAGCGCGGCTTTGAGCGCATCGAGCGCTTCCGTGCCGAGCCGCGGAATGTCGAGCCCCAGCCGGTCGCAGAAGTCGAGCGCAAAGCCCTTGATGGCGCCCGAGTTGGTGATGATACCGGGACCTTTAAGCGGCGGCGGAAAGCGCGCGAGCAGTTCGGCGGTGTCGAGCAACTCGTCCAGCGTGTCGACGACCGTCACCGCCGCATGTCGCAGCAGCGCGGTCATCATGGCGTGATCGCCCGCAAGCGCGCCGGTATGCGAACTCGCGGATGTTCGCGCACGCTGGCTGCGGCCCGGGTGCATCACCACGATGGGCTTGCGCTTGGCGCGGGCGCGCTTCGCCAATTCGAGGAATTTCTGGGGGTGGCGAATTTGCTCAACGAACAGCGCAGCGACATCCGTTGCGTCGTCGTCGATCAGCGCGCCGAGGAAATCCTCGACGGTGAGATCCGCCTCATTGCCGGTGGAGATGTAATAGGTGACGCCAAGGTCCTTGGCGAGGAACGCCATGCGCATGATGGCGGCGACGGCGCCGCTCTGCGCCACGATCCCAATTTTGGGCGCGCTCGTCTCCGGCGGGCGCTGCACGTTGAACTCGAAGGTGAGTGCCGCGCCGACCGTGTAACTGCACATGCCGATGCAGTTCGGGCCGAGCACCATGACGTTGGAGGCGCGCGCCGCGGCAGTGAGCCTGCCTTGCTCCGCACGCCCGGCCTCGCCGGTCTCGCCGTACCCGGACGCGAACACGATGGCGGCGCCGACGCCGCGCCTGCCGCACGCCGCAATCGCATCGATCACGGCGGACTGCGGGATGACCAGGACGGCGACATCGACACCCTCCGGAAGTTCATCGATGCTCGCGATGCACGGCCGCCCGTCGATCTCGGCGCGCGAGCGGCTGACGAGATGAATGGCCCCGGCAAATCCGCAGCGCTCGAGATTGGCGAGCACCGAGCCGCCCATGTGGCCGGGCTCGGGTGACACGCCGACGATCGCGACCGAGCGCGGCCGCAGCAGACGATCGAGTTGTCGCCCCTCCATGGGATCAGCGCTTATAAGCCGACAGTCCGGGCTTATAGGACTTCTCGTCGAGAAACTGCGTGAGGCCCTTGTCGCGCCCGCGCTCGTCGTCGACGAAGCGCACCTGATCCATCTTGGTCATCAGGTAATCCTCGGCGTCGTCCCACGACATGTAACGCACGCGGCGATAGGCGTGCTTGGCGGCGCGCAGCACGGTCGGGTTCTTGCCCATCAGGTTGCGGGCGAGGGCGCGCGTGCGCTCGCGCAAATCCTTCAGCGGCACGGCTTCGTTGACCATTCCCATGGTGGCAGCCTTGCGGCCGTCGAAGGTCTCGCCCGTCATGATGTAATAGAGGCAGTCGCGCTGGCTCATCACCTGCGATACCGCCTTGGTGACGACGCCGGCCGGGATGATGCCCCAGTTGATTTCCGAGAGGCCGAACTGCGCCTCCTCCGCCGCGATGGCGAGATCGCACGAGATCACCGGCGTGAACGCACCGCCGAAGCACCAGCCGTTCACCATCGCAATCGTCGGCTTCGAGTAGAACTGGAATTGCCGCCACTGCCACGCGGCATTGGTGCGGTAGATGTGCGCGCGTTCGGGCGGGGAGAGATGATCGTTGTCGCGGAAGAACTCCTTCAGGTCCATGCCGGCCGAGAACGAATCACCGGTGCCGGTGAGCACCAGCACCTGACAGCGCGGGTCGGCTTCCAGGGCGTTGATGACGCCGAGCATCTCGCTGGCGAGTGTGGGGCTGATGCAGTTGCGCTTCTCGGGGCGGTTCATCGACACCCACGCGATCCCGTCCTCGAATTCCACCAGAACGGTCTTGCCGCCGGGCACGCTCCGAGAATCGGCACTTTGCGCCGCCGCCTGTGTCATTTTCCGCCCCACGGTTAGGATTTTTGTTTTGCAGTTGCGCCATGACGGTATCCGATTTGGAGGGGGTCGGCTATGATCGGCCAAACAGCTCAGCGCTGGCTGTCCGGCGCGCCCCATGAGGACAACGTGCCGGGCTTTCCATTTCATACTGTGATTGCGGCCATAGCGGCCGAGACGATCGACTGATGGCCGCGACCATAAACGCTTTCGACCTTATTGCTGCGCAGCTTGACGATCCGAATGCCCAATGGAGCCTCGGGACATTCGGAGCCATTGCGGAATTCATGCGCGACCCGGGCGAGCCGGCGCAGATCACGCCCGGCGAGCAGTCGGTCGCGGTCGTCACGCCACGAGGCGCCATCCGCATCGATGCGCGGCCGGACCTGCGGCCGTTCGCATTCGAGACGGTCACGACGCAGGGCTGGAGCCAGCGTGTCGCGTTCTGCCTGCCCGAGGCGGACGCCGCGATGAACCGCCGTGCGGTGCTGACCGAGATCGGGCCGGATCGCGGCGCGCTGCGACCGCAGGACAACGGCGCGATCGTGTTCGACCTTGGTCTCGAGACCCATCAAGTCGACTGCTGCATCCGCACCGGCAACGCGGAGCTTATCGCTGGCTTGCGCGCCGCCGCCGGACGCTCGCTGTTCGAGGCGGGCAACGGCGCGATGGGGCTGATCCTCCAGCACGGCCCGCACCGTGTGTTCGCGACGCGCGCCGGACGGGCCGAGGTGTATCAGCCGATCCCGGCGCCGGGTGGGGCGTCGCCGGAAGGTCCGCACACCCACGTGCTGCCGAAGCTGCTCGCGCACAAGCGCACGCATGCGGCGACCGAGCCGATCCCGCGCGGCTTCGTCTCATGCGCGCATCTCTATCCGCCGCATCCGCTGCGCGACGGCCATGGCCGCGCGATCCCGTTCGACGGCGTGCGCTATGCGTCATTTCAGCGCTTGCTCTCGCGCTTCGGCGACGTCGAGCATCTGCGACTGAAGCGCAATGTCGTGAAGGCACTCAACGCCGGTGCCGGGCCGGAGGCCATCGCGATGCCGTCGGACCGCTTCGCGCAGGCCTCGATCCGCATCGCGCTGCGGCAACTGAAGGCGAGCGAGGGGCCGTCCGCCGAACTGACCCGGTGGTTCCTCGCGCACGATACCGGCCCCGTGACGGACGACGAAGAGTCCTGATCCGCACTTGAACGCTCCGCCGCACGGCGTTACGTATTGACCTGCAATCTCTATGGGGTGCCCGGCGCGTCGCGTCAGGCTGAGAGGCGAACGCCAACCCATCGAACCTGATCCGGGTCATGCCGGCGGAGGGAGCTGAGATGCGGGCTTCTGAGCTTCCGCATATCACGGCCGATCTTTTGACACGCGTGCGCGAGCGCGCGCCGCGCGTGCATTGCGTCACCAATGCGGTGGCGCAGACGTTCACCGCGAACGTGCTGCTTGCGGCCGGCGCGATCCCCTCGATGACGATTTCGGCGGACGAGATCGGCGCATTCGTGGCGCGCGCCGACGCGGTGCTGATCAACCTCGGGACCTTCGACGCGGAACGCCGCGACGCCACCGCGACCGCGCTCGAAGTCGCGAGCGAGGAGGGCGTGCCCTGGGTGCTCGATCCGGTCTTCATCGACCGCTCCGAGCCGCGCGGCGCGTACGCAAAGTCGCTGCTCGCCCACAAGCCGCGCGCGATCCGGCTGAACCGGCCGGAGTTTCTCGCCCTTTCCGGTCAGGAGCCGGACGGCGGCACGCTGATGAAATTCGCACTCGACACACTGTCGATCGTGGCGCTCACCGGCAGCGTCGACATCGTGGCGGATGGCGCTGGCCATGTGGCGCTGGAGAACGGGCACCCCTTGATGGCGCGCGTCACCGCGATGGGGTGCGCGGCATCCGCGCTTGCGGGTGCGTTTCTCGCCGTCGAGGGCGATGCGCTGAAGGCGACGGCCGCGGCGCTGCTCGCATTCGGCGTCGCCGGCGAAGTCGCCGGAAGCGAGGCAAGGGGGCCGGGCAGCCTGGCGATCGGGATCGTCGACGCGCTGTACGCGCTCGACGCCGATACGCTGGCGCAAAAGGCGAGGGTGCGGTGATGGTGGATGTGCGGCTCAATGCAATTGTGGATCCGGAGCGCGCGAACGGCCGCTCGCTGGTCGAACTGACCCGCCTGGTCGTAGCGGGCGGCGCGAAGATGATCCAATTGCGCGACAAGCTCGGCGGCACGCGAAAAATGATCGAGGAGGCGCGCGCGCTCAACCATGCGCTAAACGAAACCGGCGTGCCGCTGGTCATCAACGATCGCGTCGATGTGGCGCTGGCGGCGGGCGCGCAAGGTGTTCATGTCGGGCAGGAGGACATGAGCGTCGCGGATGCGCGCTGGCTGCTCGGCGACAACGCCATCATAGGGCTGTCCATCAAGAGCGTCGCGCAGGCGAACGAAGCGCCGATCGAACATCTCGACTACGTCGGGGTCGGCGGCGTGTACGCCACCACCTCGAAGGACAACCCCAATCCGCCGATCGGCCTCGATGGACTGCGCGCCATTGTCGGTGCACTGCGCGCGCGCAAGCCCGATTTGCCGATTGTCGGCATCGCGGGGATCGACGCCACGAACGCGGCGCCGGTGGTCGGTGCAGGCGCGGACGGTGTCGCGGTCATCTCGGCGCTCTCGATGCAGCGCGATCCGGAGGCCGCGGCGCGCCAACTGCGCGGCATCGTCGATGCGGCGCGAGAAGGACGCCCGGCATGACGGCAATTGCGGTCACCATTGCGGGTTCGGACTCCGGTGGTGGAGCCGGGATCCAGGCCGACCTGAAGACCTTCTCGGCGCTCGGCGTCTACGGCGCCTCGGTCATCACGGCGTTGACCGCTCAGAACACCAAGGGCGTGACCGGCATCCACGACGTTCCGGCGCACTTCATCGGCCAGCAGATCGATGCGGTGTTCTCCGATCTCAAGGTCAATGCGGTGAAGATCGGCATGTTGTCGGTGCCGGTGGCGATTGCCACCGTGGCGGCGGGGCTGGACCGCTGGAAGCAGCATCTCGTGGTGCTCGATCCCGTGATGATCGCGACCTCCGGCGATCGGCTGCTCGCGCCGAACGCGGTCGAACTGCTCAAGCGCGATCTCTTCCCGCGCGCGACCGTGATCACGCCGAATCTGCACGAGGCCGCGGCGCTGCTTGACGAGCCGGTGGCCAAGACCGAAAGCGAAATGAAACAGCAGGCCGAGAAGCTGCTCAAGCTTGGCGCTCGCGCTGTGCTGATCAAGGGCGGCCATGCGCAGGGGCCGGACGCGATCGACCTGCTGGTGACGCCGGAAGCCTCTGCGCGCCTCGTGGCCGAGAAGATCGACACCGAGAACACGCACGGCACCGGCTGCACGTTGTCGGCCGCCATCGCGGCGGGGCTCGCAAAAGGGCATCGCCTTTCCGAGGCGGTGGCTGATGCGAAGACCTACGTGACGCGCGCCATCGAAGCCGCGGACGAGTTGTCGATCGGGCAGGGGCACGGACCGACGCATCATTTTCACGCCTGGTGGTAAGGAGCCGCATCATGACCAAGCTCACACGGCGCAATCTTGTCGGCGGAGCCGCGGCCGTCGCGACCGTTGTGGCGCCTTCCGTCGCGCGTGCGCAAGGCAAGCGCTGGCGCATGGTGACATCGTGGCCGAAGCGCCTGCCGGGCCCCGGCATGTCGGCCGAGCGCGTCGCGGAGCGGATCGCGGCACTCTCCGGCGGTCGCCTGCAGATCACCGTGTCGGCGGCCGGCGAAGTCGTCCCGGCGTTCGAGGTGCTCGATGCGGTCGGTGGCGGTGTTGCCGAGATCGGGCACACGGCCTCGTTCTTCTGGCAGGGGAAGCAGCCTGCGGCGGCGTTCTTCACCACCGTGCCGTTCGGCCTGACGCCGGCCGAGCATGTCGCGTGGGTTGACGCGGGCGGCGGGCAGGCGCTGTGGGACGAACTCTACAAGCCGTTCGGCGTGAAGCCCTTCATGGGCGGCAACACCGGCGTGTGCATGGGCGGCTGGTTCCGCCGCGAGATCAAGTCGCTCGAGGACATCAAGGGCCTCAAGCTGCGCTCGCTCGGGCTCGGCGGCGAAGTGTACCGCCGCCTCGGCGCAACGCCGCAGACGACGCCGCCCGGCGAAATTCTCGTCGCGTTGCAGTCCGGCCTCGTAGACGGCGCGGAGTTCGTCGGTCCGGGTTCGGACATCGCGCTCGGGCTCTATCGCGTGGCGCCGAATTACTACTATCCGGGCTTCAACAAGCCGAACGGCACCGGCGAGTGCATCGTGTCGCTCAAGGCATGGGATGCACTCGATGCCGAGCTGAAGGCCATCGTGGCGCACGCGTGCGCGACGGAAGCAAACTTCGCGCTCTCCGAGATGGAGCGGCTCAACGCCGAGGCGCTCGCCGCGCTCACCACGCGGCACAACGTGCAGCTTCGCGAGTTCTCCGCCGATGTGATCGCGGGTGCGCGCCGCCAAGCGAACGATGTGCTGAGCGAAGTTGCGGCGCGCAGCGAGATGGCGCGCAAGGTGCACGACAGCTACGCGGCGTTCCGCGAGCGCACCGCGCCGTGGTCGCAGATCTCCATCAAGGCCGTGCTGGGCGCACGCGTGACCTGATGACCTGACGCGGCTGGTTGGGCCGTTCGGTCAACAAAAAACGGCGCCGCGTGAACGGCGCCGCTTCCTGATTTCAGCAAAGGCGAACCGCTCGCGCGTCAGGCCTTGAACTTCACGATCTTCTGCTTCTGCTCGCCGAGGCCCTCGATGCCGAGGCTGACGACGTCGCCGGCCTTCAGCCACACCGGATCGGGCTTCATGCCGAGCGCGACGCCCGGAGGCGTGCCGGTGGTGATGACGTCACCCGGATCGAGCTGGAAGAACTGCGAGCAGTACCAGACGATGTGCTGGATGCCGAAAATCATCGTCTTGGTGTTGCCGCGCTGGCGCTTCTCGCCGTTCACGTCGAGCCACATGTCGAGCTTCTGGACGTTGGCGATCTCGTCCTTGGTGACGAGCCAGGGCCCAAGCGGGCCGAACGTCGGCGAGCCCTTGCCCTTGGTCCACTGGCCGCCGCGCTCCGCCTGGAAGTTGCGCTCCGAGACGTCGTTGCAGATGCAGTAGCCCGCGACGACGTCGAGCGCGTCCTTCTTCGAGAGGTACTTGGCCGTAGAGCCGATCACGATCGCGATCTCGCACTCGTAGTCGAGCTTGGTCGAGCCCTTCGGGATCATGGTGTCGTCGTTCGGGCCGACGATGCAGTTCGGCGCCTTCTGGAAGATGATCGGCTCCTTCGGGATCGCCGCGCCGGTCTCGGCGGCGTGGTCCGCATAGTTGAGGCCGATCGCCACGAAATGCCGCGTGCCGCCGACGCAGGGGCCAAGGCGCGTGCCGGCCTTCACGAGCGGGAGCTTGTCGATGTTCGCCTTCTTGATCTTGGCGAGGCCCTTGGGCGAGAGCGTCTCACCGGCGATGTCGGGCACGATCTTGGACAGGTCGCGGATCTTGCCGGCCTTGTCGACGATGCCGGGCTTTTCCTTGCCGGGCGCGCCGAAGCGGACGAGCTTCATGAATGTTTCCCCCTTCGATAGCGATTGGTTTGATTGATGACGGGATGGATCGCGCGATCATGCGTCGGCGCGCCGTGATGAGCAAGCGAAACAAGCTGCGTGGTGAGAAGCTCTCCGGCGTTTGGCGCGATGCAAATGCATGCGTGCTACGCGTACGTGACGTAGCAAGCAGACGGGCGCGGATGGGCCGGCCACTGCCGGCGCTCATTTCCGCGCAAGCGGGAATCCCGTAGGTTGAGCGGGCGCCGGGTCCCACGGGACGCGCGGCGCTGGGGGAGGGCGGCACATGTCCATGATCGCGAAGGGTCTCGTCGCGCTGGTCGCGATCGAGCACGTCTACATTCTGGTGCTCGAAATGTTTCTCTGGACCACGGCGCGCGGGCGCAAGGCGTTCGGCACCACGCCGGAGTTCGCCGAGGCCACCAAGGTGCTGGCGGCCAATCAGGGGCTCTACAATGGCTTCCTTGCGGCCGGACTGTTCTGGGCCCTGATCGCCCCCGCGACTTATGCGCGGCCGCTCGCGATCTTCTTCCTCGCCTGCGTCGCGGTCGCCGGTATCTATGGAGGGTTCACGGCCAGCCGCCGCATCTGGGTGATCCAGGCGCTGCCGGCCCTCGTGGCGCTCGCGGCCGTTATTTTTGTCTGATCCGCCGAACCTTGCCGCGGAGAACGCCGACAAAGGAGCATGTGAAACTTTTGCCCGCGCGATCGTTATCTCGCGTGGGCGCGATTTATGGAGCTATTTGTCATGAAAGCCATCCTTACGCTGGCGGCCGTCCTCGCCGTCGCAGCCACCGCAAGCCCCGCCTTGGCGAAGTCGAAGAAGAAGGTCATCGTCCATCCGGGCCACTACTACGGCGCGACCTACGCCCCCGGCTTCTGGAACGGCATCCCGGCCCCGGTGATCGGCGGCTACTGGGGCAACGATCCCTCGATCGGCCACCCGTCGGCGGCGTCGCTGTCGCGCAACACCGGCCGCTGCGTCGAGGATCTCGGCTACGGCCGCTTCAAGTACTGCGGCTGGTAAGAGCCAAACGCAAACAGGGCATGATCCCGAAAAAGCCTGCCCCGCACTTGATGCGGGGTGGGAACCGGTTTTCGGAAAAGATCATGCCTTGGAAATCAGTGGATGTGGCGCGGGGCCGGCATGTCGGCTTCCTGCGCCACTCCGCATGCCGTGCACTCGACCATCCACAAGTGCCGCCGCTTCTGACGCGGGTGCGGCGTGATGGCGAGAATGCGCGTGATCCCGCCGCACGTCTGACACGGCGGTCCCTCGAGCACTTTCGGATTTTTCGCTGCTGACCCTTCCACGCCGTGGTGATAGCGCGTGCTCGCGGCGAGTGCGTTAATTTAGTTCGCGCGCGTGGAAGTAAGATTAATCGGTGTCGCTGCGTAATCACCATCGGTGCATGGGGATTGGTGCG
>VFQQ010003275.1_pt1 | contig 16133 bp, 11 predicted proteins | sample 3512341 | NCBI WGS metagenome assembly VFQQ01 (sample SAMN10412373, study PRJNA504923) | tailings metagenome | isolation source: Relicate 2 Philex TSF1 revegetated site | place: Philippines: Tuba, Benguet | collected 2017-08-29 | reverse complement strand
TCTCGGATTGCTATGGAGAGCGCTCGATTATAGCCTCCGCTCCATCCGTAATTGGCATCGAGCCTAATCAGGCGTACCTCGGGAATAATGGCCAAGCATTCCTCGGATCTATCTACAGCCGAACCGTTGTCGACGATCCAAACGTCGGGGCGGATCGAATGTCTTGCAATATGCTCAAGACACTTTCTTGTATCGTCCCAGCCGTTCCAATTCAGAATGATGGCGGGAGTTCGTGGTGGACTAGCGTTTGTTGAGGCTATGGTCGACATGTGTCTAAACTGAACGACTAGTTCGCGGCACTTCTCGCGCGTCTCTGATTCGCGCTTTGGAACAGTATATTGCCCTACACGGCTTCCGAATTGTCTATTCCGGGGCGCTCGTCACATGAACCGGGTCCAGACCCGCAACGGTCAGGATTCTGCGGAGGTCCTCGCCGAACTTTACAGGCCATTTTCCGAGACCGCGAAGCCGACGAATGGTTTCCCGGGAGAGGATTGCCGGAGCGGCGACTGCCGTTCGAACTTGAAGCATTCTTCGAGCGAGTGGCGACGATTGTGCTCTCAGCTCGGAATAGTAGCGACGCAGCGTGTTCTGCTGGTCCATCCATCGAAGTACACGGAGATCTGAGGCGAGTGGCCAGTCGACTGCCCCCAAGGCATCGGCGATCATTGAATCGACTCGTTTGTCGCGCTGAAGCGAAGGACCTCCGTAAACATCTGTCAACTGTCCCGGGCGAATACGCCACGAGGCCCACGTGTCGGGAACATGAACGAAGCCCGTTGTTAATCCTGCTCTCATCATCCAATTGAAGTCGCTCGAGGAGCCCCATCGGTTTGAGAATCCTCCAATCCGCTTAAAGAGAGTTCTCCGAATCAAGACCTGAGTAATTGAAGTTACTGCGTGACGTCCAGACAAATGAAGAAGCCCCATGAACGGGGGTAGCCTCAGATGCTCGACTGACGTCAGGCGTTCGAGGCCATGGGCGAAGATTGTGTTTGCGGGCCATCTCGGAAGAGCAACGTCGGCGTCAGCCGTATCAATAATACGAAGTCGCGTGTGGGCAATGTCGCAGGAGGGGTTCTTGTCCAAGGCCGCCACGAGTTTCGAAAGGCAGTTGGGGGCGGCGGTGTCGTCGCTTGTAGCGATATAGATGAACTCGCCCTGTGTCCGTCGTACACATTCGTTCCAAGCCGGATACGGCCCGTCGCGTGGCCCTTGTTCGGCTCGTATTCGCAGATCGCGGTTTGCGTACGCACAGATTATATCCCAGGATCCGTCGTCGGAGAATCCGTCGTATATGAAAGCCTCCCAATCTGAGAAGTCTTGGGTCAGCAATGATTCGAAACGTTTCGCCAAGAAGCGAGCCGTGTTTAGGTTAGGAATGCAGATCGATACGCGTGGATTCTTCAAGAGAGCGAAATGAGCAATGTAAGAAGATCATCGGCCCAGGGACGGCTTGTGGATTTACGCATGTCGAAGTTTGCGTACCCCGAAACCTTCGGTTATTGTGTTTGGGAGTATTGTCTGGGAGGGTAGGGGCGTTGTTTCCTATCACTTATCCAGAATATTGCATCGTCACTAGATGGAACAAGCCTCCCAACGGTGTCCTAGCTGTGGTGCGAACGAGTTCGCCTGTCTTGGTCGTTCGTGTTTCACGGACTGGCGCGAGTCGCCAGAAATGGATGCGCTCAAGGATGCCGACAGCCGCTTGTATCGCTGCGGGCGGTGTTTGCTGATTGTGCGCTGGCCGATGCCTGGGGAGAGCGCCCTGCGACGCGCCTACGAAACGATGCCATTAGCGCAATGGACTTACGTTGAGGCGCCATACTGGAAGTTGGTTCGCCGAATTCTAATTAGGTATTCCCCTAATCGTCGTATCCTGGACGTCGGATGCATTCGTGGTGATTTTCTCGCCTACTTGGGCGTTGAGTGGGATCGCTATGGCATTGAGCCTTCTCCCGGCGCACGAGCAATCGCCAGTCGTCGAGGAGTTCGGATTGTTGGCAGCGATGCTTTCGAGGAGCTACCGGAATGGGCGACCGGGTTTGGAGCGATCGTGCTCATGGATGTTGTGGAGCATGTTTGTAACCCAGAAGCCGTCTTGAATCATCTTGCCAGGTATCTTGCTCCGAACGGCGTCCTGGTTGTGCTTACGGGCGACTCCGATCATTGGTTGGCAAGGCGTCTGCTTCCTTTCTACTGGTATATGAGTTTCCCAATTCATCTGACTTATTTGAGCACAAAGCATATGGAGCGGTTTGCTCGTCAGAGGGGTTGGGCGGTCGTTTGCCAGTTCCGTTATGCCCATAAGGCAACAGGCTTATATCGCCGATTCAGACAAGTTGAATTCGGAATTCGAATGCTCGCCTGGCGGAGGGTCGCGGCGAGTCGGCACAGACGACTGGCGGCCGTGCTTGCGCGCACGAGACTCTTCCGGCGAGTGTCATCGGCAAAGACGCCGCCAATGCTTTTCGGTATCAAGGATCATTTTTGCACCGTACTACGGCGAGCGACGTACGCGGAGCCGTGCGCCGTCGTTAATGACTGATCAGGAGCCCTTTCATGCCATCGTCTTCTTAGGCAAGGTGCATCCGGGTCAGAATGCGCGCCATGAACGGTATGCGCTGCCTCATCGTTGGCGTTACAGCCAAAGAGACGACTTCCTTAAGTAGGCGACGATGGAAGATATAGAGCATCGCGAAATAGACGACCATCCCGAGTGTGATGAGAAATAGGATGCCGATGATGGCAGGAACCTCAGCAGGGATTCTAATCTTGGCGAAGTAGACGGCCGCAATCATTGCAATTGCACTTGAGATGGACGGGACAAGGCAGCGGACGAACTCTAGCGAGCTCAAGGCAAGGCGAAACGAAAAATACACGAGTACAATTACACCGAACACGACTGTATTTAGAAGAAGCATTGCGGCAAGTGCCACGATGCCATGACTTACGCCAAGCAGGCAGATTCCAACAACAACGACAGCCTGTGTATAGCTGATAACGGCGAAAGCGCGCATGGAGCGAGTCGCGAGCATTACGGGATAAAAACATACCTGGACCGATTGTGCGAGCCGGAGCAGGCAGAGAAGTACACAGACCGAGGATGCGACCGCCCATTGTGTCCCAAATACGATTGGAACGATGTCGGCGGCTAGGAGGGCTACACCCATGTAAGCGGGGACAGCGATAACCGCGTTGACTCGAGTTCCGTAGTAAAGAGCTTCTCGCATGCGCGGGATATTTCCCTGCAAGCGTGCGAAAGCGGGATTCATCACGCTCTGAACGGGCTGATTAAGGAAAGAGTTCAGCATCTCCGGCAGCTTTCCAGCAATTGAGTAGATGCCGAGGGTAGCCGGTCCCAAGACGCGTCCGATTGCGATCTGGTCCAAGCGTGACGTGAAGAACCAGGCTAGTGAGCTGGCCGCAACCGGATAACCAATTCTCGCGAGGTCTTTGAAGGCGTCCCACGAGAATTCGAATTGGGGGCGGAATGGCGCCTTTATCCAGAGGATGGTCGCTGCCAAGCCTGCAGAAACGAGGGCTTGAATGTAGAGGGCCCAGACGCCCGCACCGAGAAAGGCGGCAGCAAGGGCAGCGAGACCTCCAACCACTTTCGATGCGGCCGTGCGAATAGCGAGTGTTCTGTATTCAAGATTCTTTAAAAGAATCGCCTGGTTGATGATCGAAAGACTCTGAATAAGTATTAAGAGGGAAGTCCAGCGGAAGAGCGGTGCAAGGCGTTCACTGCCAAAGTAGTGCGAAAGTGGTTCGGCGAAGATTAACAACGCTGTCATCATAACTAACGTCGTCGCAAGAACGCAGCAGAATGCGGTTTGGAGATGCCGGTCGCTTAGTTCCCGAAGCTGAACTATGGCAGTGGATCCGCCGACATCGATGAAGATTGTGACGAACATGCATAGCGTCAGGACAACCGCGATCTCACCGAACGCTGCCGGCTCGAGCTTCCGCGTAAGGACTGCAACAATTACCGTCGAAAAAGCGTGCTTTACCACAAGCATGCCGGCATTCCAGACGGCGCCGCTTGCGACTCTACGTTTCATGTCGGGAGATTAAGAGGGGCGACGCGTTGCTTTTCCCGGCCGGTCGAGCGAGATCGCCCCCTGGCCGTCGATGACAATTTTAATGACTGCGTGCAGACGATTGGGCTTAGCGTTTGTTGTTTACGTGGTTCTGGCCAACTTCGGCAGACTGTAGAGCTCTCAGTTCAGTTCGGATCTGTCGGAGTCGCGAGATGGTTACCTGATATGAGAACTTCCATTCAGGTATCTGATTGCCCCGTGGCCAAATACCAGCTCCCAAAGCCGTTCGTAGGGTGTCTTTAAGCAGGGCCCAGGCGATCTTTGCGCTGAGTGCGTTGGGACGCACACCCCGCCAGTATACATCTATATAGCCAAGGCTGCGTCCCTTAGCAACTGCTACACCCAAGATTCCTTTCGGTGTTAGCCTGCATGGATCGAAATGATGCTCGACCTCAATATCCAGTAATTGGACCAATCTTGCTCCCTTTGCCATGAGTTTCCAGCCGAGAAGCGTTTCTTCTCCGACACCAAGAGCTCCGGGCCCAAGATTCACGTCGAAGTGGTGGTCCGGTGGTTCGATTCGCCGTAGAGCGGCGCGAGAAATTGCCAGATTGGCCCCGATGGGACCCGTTGATAACTCCTCGTCTGTTTTGTGGCGAGTGGAGGTGATGACGCGAGGTAGGTAACTCTGGTCCGGACAGAGCCGCAGGAGCTCATCCGACCAGCGGATACCTCCCTGTACAATTTCGGCTATGTTTTCGCGCAGCGGCTGCGTCATGCTGCTGATCCAATTGCGGGGGAACCTTACATCGTCGTCGGTGAAGAGGATCCAGTCGCTGCACGTCGCTGCCAATGCACGATTGAGCGCCCGGCTCTTTCCGGGGGTTCCTTCATCCAGAGATATGACCGGATAACTGAATCGCTGGGCATACTCCCGAACGACGTCCGGCGTCTCGTCGCTTGATCCGTTGTCAACTATGACTAACTCAACACGGACCCCGGCGGGCGGGATGCATTCGGCAAGCGACTCAAGGGTTGCACGCAGGCTCGCCCCGCGATTACGGGTGGCGATTACGATCGAAATCGCAGGCGGACGTGGTGCCGAACCTGGTGAGGGAGCGTCACTCTTGGTCATTAGGTGATGAACGCGGATGTTCGGTTATCAATGTTAGACTGCATTCAAGCCGAATCGGTAGCATGATTCTCGGGAATACCGCGAGCATTACCGGACAATCTTGAGAAATAAGTCGGCAAAGGCGGAATCACCAAGGGCGCATGTGGGAGACAATTGGATCAGATCTCCACCCCAGCTTGAGTTTGCTTCGACGAGGCATGGCCCAGATTCTAGCAAGGCAATGTCCCATCCGATTGATAAGAGATGGGGTGCTGCATTGTGTGCACGCAATGCCAAAGAGAGTGTTTCCCGCCACCATGGAAGCGTGATGCCATCAATTCGTGCGCCCGTATCCGGATGGGCCGTGTAAATCTCGGTGCACTTCGATGGGTCCAGCGAGAGGGCCGGCGATAGCGACCCGCTGGAGAGATCGATCAGGGATACTATGCCTCCGCGGGAGGCGTTGTCGACCTCACTTTCTCCCAAGGCCATACGGAAGACCGCGGAAAGCACGCTTGTTGTCCCATCGCACGCACGAAGGGTGACCACTCGGACAGTACAGAGCGCGAGCTGCGAGAGGAGGGAGATCGACGGGTGATTCTTTAGTGCCGGTTGTAGCAGCAATCGACTTTTTTGCGAGCGATCGACGCCTGCAGCCCTACAGTGATTGTTGTTGCGTCCCGATTCTAGGCGAAGATGTTCGATGAGTTCGCGCGCTACTAAAGGAGAATCTTTCCCGTGCATGTAGATTCCCTCTCCAAGATATTTCCAGAGGAATGCTCCGTCGCCCCATCGTCCGTCGGACGGTTTGATGAAGAGGTCGCATGGAGGGAGATGCATGTCAACGGACGGGTCGGCTTCGACAGCCCGCCCGTCTTCAAAAATTGCGATAATCGAGACGCAGGGAAGGCTGTTCGTGCGGCACCAAGTTGTAAATCGATCCTTGTTCTCGAGGATGGCTCGTATGACGGAAGTGTTTTCGCTCCAAAGCGACTGAATAAGAATGTGGAGATGGCTACTTGGAATAAACGCAGCGGCCCGACAGCGCCAGGAGTGTCGAAACCATCGAAAACGGTAATAGTAATAAGGAGTTACTCCGAGCAGGAGACTCAAGAAATAGCACTGCTGAAGTTGCGAAATCTTTCGTAGCCCGATCGTTTGGGAAACCGGTTTGCCATATTGCGCCACGGCATCGCAGGCTAGAATAAAACTTGTGAGCGGCCAAACCAAGGCCTTTCGTATCAGCCGCAGTCGTTTGAGAGGTCGCGCCTTGGCCAGGACAATTCGCCTATACCAGCCGCGAAGCTGCGCATGGCGTCCGAAACCGAGACCAAGTATGGCGATGAGCGGAGATAATGACACCGGTCGATACCGTTTGCCGACATTAGATTGCTGTCGGTGATTTGGATAACGAAGCAATATACCATCCGGCGGCGCTTCGAAGACCGCTGCGCACGTCGTAAGCGGGCACATATCCTAGGACTTGCTTGGCTTTATCGATTGAGGCGAGAGAATGCCTTACATCTCCCTCCCGAAAATCGCTGTAGCGGGGGCGCCTTTTCGGGGTGATTCCGTGAGGGGCGAGCGACGCAACCAGGAGGTCGTACAGCTCGTTCAAGGACGTTCGGCCGCCCGCGGCGATATTGATGATCTCGCCGTCCATAACATTGGCGGTCATCGCGGCAAGAATGTTGGCCTGGATCACGTTTTCAATGAAGCAGAAGTCTCGGCTAGTCTCGCCGTCTCCGTTGATGACAACTTCCTCGTCATTTATCATGGCGCCAATCCATCTAGGAATCACGGCAGCGTAGGCCCCGTGCGGGGTTTGGCGGGGGCCGAATACGTTAAAGTAACGCAAGCCGACCGTTTCGAGATTATAGCACCGGGAATACACTTTAGCATAAATCTCATTGATGAGCTTTGTGGCGGCATACGGAGACAGTGGATCGCCAAGGTTCGGTTCTAGTTTCGGGAGCGCAGGGTGGCTGCCATAAACGGAACTGCTTGACGCGTACACGAAACGGGGTACGCCCCTATTTCGAGCGGCTTCAAGCATGTTGATGAAGCCGTCGACGTTTGCCCCGTGCGACAGCAAAGGCGTTTTTAGCGATCGGGGTACTGATCCTAGTGCTGCTTGATGAAGCACCACGTCGGCTCCGGTGCAGGCTTCGGTGCAGATTTCGACGGAGGTCGTTGACCCTTCGATAAAGCGAAATCGGGCCCAAGTTTCTTCCCCGACGATCTGCCGAATCTCGTCTAGATTCTGCCGGTTTCCCGTCGAAAAGTCATCCAAACCTACAACCTTTTGGTCAAGGTCAAGCAGGCGAAGGAGGAGATTGGAACCGATAAATCCAGCGACGCCCGTAACCAGCCAGGTTTTGGGCGTGGATTGAAGGGAGATTTTGAGATGCTCGTAGGATGTCATAGGTATTATTGAATTAGACTGAGCGTAGTTGCTGAGATCGTGTCCCTCGGCTGGGCCAAGGCCAGTGGGCGAAGCTAGCTGAGAGTAGAGTTAAATTCTTTCCTATGCTCATCTCTTTAGCGTTGACCTAAGGCGGTCGAGAAGTGCCGCTCGGAAAGGGGTCTCCAGCAGACCTTGGCACAAAGGCATCTGCAGGAGATCTGCGGACCAACCTAGATTCGCCTCCATGAGGACGGGGCCTTCCGGTGTCACGGCGACGTCCCAGCCGACGAAAGAGAGTTTTCTGGTCAATGAGTGGGCATTGGACGCCAGCCCTAGGATTTCGGGCCAGCAAGGAATACGTCGTCCCTGTATACGTGCCCCTGTATCTGGATGGCGATCATGTCGGAAATGACATCGGTCCGGGGCGAACCCACGAGCAGCGCTTAGCACTCCTGTCGATAGTTCGACTGCTGCAAAGATGCCGCCAGCGGAGGCATTATCGACTAGGCTCTGGCCACGGCCCATGCGGAAGCTTGCGGCGAGAACAGACACCGAGTCGCGTCTTCGCATCGTGACAATGCGAACTGTGCAGAGCGCTTCCGGGGAGTAGTCGGCGATTTCGTGGTGATTTCGCAGGCGTCGTTGCAATAGAATCAGGCTTTGCTGATCAGGATCGGCCGCGGATGCCTTCAGGTAACGTTTGGGGATCGTCGACTCGTGTCTCAGGCGTGAAAGCATTTCGCAGCCGTCCATCGGATCGTCGTTTCCGGTCGCATACAGCCGTTCACCGCAGTGGCGCCAAATGCTGGTTCCCTGGCCGCAGCGAGAGTCGGTGGGCTTGACGAAAAGGTCTTCAGCCGGCAGTTGATCTACGCAGAAGCCGTCGGGGTAAATGATTCTTCCTCCACCGAAGATTGCGACAATTGGAGCCGAAGGGAGGCCTTTCTCTCGGCACCACGCGGAGAAACGATCCTTGTTACCGAGCGTAGCAACTTCGTCTGGTGCTTCAACGCGTGCAATTGCAAGAAGGAGGCGGCTCAGGGCCAGATTGCTGATGAAGTATGAGGCTCGCCGACGGTTCAGCGGAACGTGCCAGTCCCAGAGGTAGAAGTGTTCCGGGGATACTCCCAGGCGAACCGCATGAATCCATTGTAGCAAGAATTGCTGCTTTGGTGAAAGATTGCCGCTGCGAGCGTGCAATTCCCCATAGCTGGCGACATTAAGTATGGCCAATCGTCCGGCGGCTAGTGGCCAGAATAATGCTCGCTTTATCAACCGGGCCTTCCGTTTCGGACCCTGGGCGTTCTCAAGTAGATAACGACGATACCATCCTCTGATTTGGGCGGCCTCTGAGAATCCGTGACCGAGGAGGCACGCCGCAAGGGTGTCGAGGTGGCGGAAGGCAGGCATGAGCTCGGATGAATAGTTTCTCTCTTGGCGGAACCTTAGGTTCGGAGCAGGCTGTACGGATGAAGACTTGCGTCCAGGGGACGTCAGTCTTGCTCATGGCGTGGCCCCATAAGAGCGCCGGCTTTCTTCACGCCTACCGAAAGGGCAATCTCAAGGAACGAGTTTACAAAGTTGGTGGTGTTGTGTTCGGCCATGACCCATCTGCGTCCTGCGCGGCCCAACTGTTCACGTTCTTCATGGTTCTCGAGCAGCTCGCGTAGGGCTTCAACGAGGCGGGGGACGGACTGCAGGCCGGTGCCGGTATCGTAGCCTACGCAACGTCCAAAACGCGCCGAAATGCCGTCAGATTCTATGAAGCTTATTACCGGAACCTCATGTGCGAGGGCCTCCATTAATGAGACGGCTGACTCCTCGTGTATCGAAGTATTCACGAGCACCCAGGCTGAGCTGAGAATGTCGAGCTTGGGTTGACCGGAAACGTTCCCGAGCATTCGCAGATTGTCGGGAAGTCGACCAGGCTGCCAACCGCCGGGCTCGTTGATGAAGTGTTTTCCCAGCATAAGAAAGTCAGCCTCGGGAAAATGGCGTGCGAGTTCGACGAACAACCAAGGCCGTTTGACGGGGTCGAGCCGGCCCAAGGAAATGATGGTGGGACGTGGTGCCTTTTTGATCCTAACCGCCGGGTAGTCGACCAAGTCCGGGTTCGGCAGAACCAGGTCAGAAGGGGGCAGTCCATAGACTGACGTATTCTTCGCTCTCATGTATGCCATCTTGTTGGCGAGAACGATCCTTCGTCGGAGATAAGGTCGCCGGCTGGCGGCACGGGCAAGCGAGGTCAGATGGTGGGATAGGGTGTCTTGCGGCGGTTTTTCGATACCGGGAATTCGCAAGGTTCGGATACGTTCGTGGTCGGAAGGTGTTCGTGGATCACGTACCCAGACGATCACTGGGCTTAATGGGAGTACATTGAGCCACCGGGTGTAACTCGTGCGGAAGTCGATCGTAAGGAGGACATCGATGCCCTCTTTCCACGCCGCCCAAAGATCTGCGTAAGGGCTCGAGGTCGGCAGCAAGACCTTTGTACCGTCTATATCTAGGGAGCGCTCGTTGCGTATGCGTTCGCCGGCGAAGCAGACGGGTTCAGCAAACCGGCGGTCACTGCGAAATACTTCAACTGCCCGGCGCGCGGCCCAGCCGAATCCTCCAACGCGGTTTACTTTCGGATCAAAGAACTCGTTCGCGACGATGCCGACTTTGATGGGTTTCATATTACAGGAGGAAAACTCTTTGTTAGAGGGCTTGGATCGCAGCGTGCTTCTCGCAGTCCGTCATCCTTCGGCGAAGTTCTCCTCGTGGCGCGCGCGACGTTCCTTAAGTGTTGTCGAGACGAGTCGAAGGCCGCGGATTAGCTGTTGCCGCGTGCCGGTGTGGATTAAGAGAAGACCGAGGTACACGGTTACAAAGAGCAGCAGGCTTGCAGAGACGTCTGCGAGGGGAGTAAGGTCGGTCCAATATTTATGGCGGACGCCAGCCGTTGCGACGGCAGCAGCGATGGCCGATAAACCCGGCATCGCGACGACCCGATAAAAGTCGGCAGGACCTACGGGGGTACCCCGAAAGGCCCAGACGTGAAGAGGGTAGTTCATGGCGACAGATGTGATGGCATACGACATTGCGACGCCCTCTGCCCCCCAGTGGATGCCAATAGCGAAGCCCGTGCACGTGATAAGTGCGCTCCCGACTCCGAGCTTTAGAAACCGGGACGCCATACCCAAGCTGACAAGCACTGTCCCGCGGAAGCTCGAGGGGGTCTGGAGGAAAGCCGCAAACGCGAGAATCGAGAAAAGGTCGGCGACTTGCAGCCATTTTTCACCTAGAACGACCTGCACCAACGGCTGGGCAACCACGTAAAGGAAGGCCACGATTGGCATTGAGATCAGGGCCAATAAAGCGATGACATTCCGGTAATACGTACGAAAACCGGCAGGGTCATGCTGCAATCTGCTCATCGCGGGGAAAGCCACCGTTCGGACGGGGCCCCGCAGATTATTCAGCGGCATCGTGAGCAGGTTATAGGCCCGGCTGTACAGTCCGAGCGCCTCTGCTCCGACGAACTTCCCTATCAGGATGTTGTCGAGATTGCTGGAAAAGTATGTCACCACGTCATGGGCGACGAGGGTTTGGCCAAACTTCAGCATCGAACGCACGCCGGTGCCCCGTTTCGGGCGTCCAGGGTGCCATCCGGAGAAGGTGTTTATAAGTATCGTGGTGATTGCGCCGCCAGCAAGGCTGCCTACGACGAGCGCCCAGTAGCTGAAATTGTTGAGGGCTAGAGCGGTGGTGATCAAGAACGTGGCCAGTGCGCCGGTGAGATTAGCGGCGGCCGCCCTTTCGAAGCGCATTTGCCTGATGAGCAGCGCCCCTTGCTGTGTGCTGAAGCTGCCGATCAGGAAGCTGAACGATAGCGCTACCGTGACCCAGACCAACTCGGGTCGGCCATAGAACCAGGCTACGATCGGCGCAGACGCGGCGAAGCCGAGCGTAAGCATTGCTCCCGCTGAGACATTGACCCAATAGAGCGTGCTGAGCTGGGCGTGGTTGAGTGTCGCTCTTTGTACGGTGGACGCAGAAAGGCCGAGGTCCCGGAATAGCCGGACGAAAACGGTAAGAACCAGAACCATGCTAACGACACCGAATTCTTCCGGACTAAGGAGTCGGGCAAGCGTGATGGTGGAGATGAGGTGCAGGATGACGCTGGCCCCCTGCGCCATCGCCGTGACGCCTCCGCTACGAACTGAGCTCCGCTTGAGCTCCGCCAGATCAACTTTAGTCCGGCCGGAGTCCATGTCAGCGGGCGTCATTGCGACGTGGTTTGCGAAGGCAAATCATGAAGGCCTGCTGCACGCGCAAGGACGGCTTCTAGTTTTGCGACTTGCCGATGAGTGTTAAAGTGCTCTTCAACCCTATGGCGGCCGGCGAGACCAAGTCGATGTCGGAGTTCTGGATCTCTTCCGAGAGTCATCATGGCCTTGGCGCATGAATCCACGTCATGTTCAGAGAAGACCATGCCGGTGATGCCGTCGAGGACTTGCTCCGCATTGCCTCCGCTATCGCTGACAACCACCGGCAAGCCGGTGGCAGAGGCTTCGGCAATTGCCACGCTCGAGCCTTCGTTCCAACCTCGGTGAGTGAGTGAGTGTTGAATGAAAACATCCGCGTCCGCCATCAGTTCGCGCACCTTGCTCGGAGGGACGGAGCCGACGAACCGGACCCTCGACTCTAATCCATGATGGGCCGTAAGCAACTGCAACGCTTGCTCTTCGGGCCCGTCGCCGACGATGAGCAACGAGGAAGCAGGGAGCCCTGACGCAACCCTCGCAAAAGACTCAATAATGTGATGAACTCCCTTCCATCTCACAAGGCGGCATACGCAGATGAAGGTAACAGGGCGATCCGGCGGCCGCTCGACTACGGTAAACTCATCTGTAGGTACTCCGCAAGGGATAACATTGATGGATGACTTTGGGGCCCCAAGATCCAGAAGTGTCCTCCTTTGTTTCTCAGTTACACAGACGATCGCGGTGAACTTATGTAGATTCCGGCGCAGGCTCCATCTATAGTACTTCACATTCAATGAAGAAGAAATATCATCCCCGTGAAAATGGACGACCAGCGGAATGCGAAGGCGGTCCGTAATCGGAAGCACTCGCAATCCGAAATGGCCAAAATGAGCCAAAACACATGCGGGCGCCCACTGCCGAAGCCGGGATTCTAGCTCACGCGATTCCGGAGCGAGCGATCCGTAGAAATTGATATGATGAAGATTGCGGAGCCGCCATAGCCATCTTCTGCCTGTATTGTTCGGTTCTTCAACATGTTCAATATGGGCGAGGGGAAAGCCAACAAGCGGGTAATCGTCAATGTTTTCATATCGCCAATAAATTACTGACGGCTTCATGGCTCGCATAAGAAGGAGTTGTCGCCACAACCAAACTTGACTTCGAACTCCGAGCCACTGAGCCACTACACAGATTGAAGTACGGTCGGGGGTCATAAAGGAAAAAGGGATAGCCGTTTCGGCTATCCCGCAATTACGGTTGGCGGCAACTCTGCCTGCACTCAACCTAGAAGCTACGGCTGCGAAATGAGAATCAGTGCGTTCTTCGGAGGTGAGCTTCCCTCCGACTCCGTTGACGTCTCATTAGCGTAGTTGCGATACATCGACCACATAGCATTCGCAAAAGTGCTTCCAGCGTTGCGGGTATAACCGGCGGTAGCGGTCGGGTAATATTCGCGAAGAATAGTCAGTAGTGAAGAATAGTCCTCCGTCATCCATCGATCGGCGTAAGCGAGAATGGCTTCATTTCCATACTTTGCAGACTGTCCAAAGATCTGAACGCCTAATGTCATGCCGATGCTTGGATGACAGTCCACGCTCGTGCGGTAATTTTCATTCTTCATTCCACCACCATTAGCAACAGCTGCCCATTCGGAGGGGTGCAGGTGCTCGTGCTCGCTGTCGCCAGTTTGCTTCCTAAAGAATACTCTTGCACCGGTCCATGTTTGTCCTTCCGGAACGACTGCGCTCTTGATCTTACTAGAAATCGCGTGCGAAAAATAATACATAGACCCACGGGGCTCAGTCTTGTTGCGAGAATCGGAAAAGACATTCAGGATCTCATTCGAGCCAAGCAAGTGGCCTGTAATTATAACGGGCGCTTCGAAGAATGAGCTGTCGCCGACGCTTCCGGTGGTTGCCATAAAATAATAATCAATACCGAGCTGAATGTATCGAATTAACAGCGTATCGGTAATATTCTTGGTGGTCAGAAGTAAAGTCGCCTCACTAAGGACATTTGCGATCTCTCGGTGATAGTTCGGCATATTGTTGACCGGATGGATCGCCCGGGCGGTCCAATCCCGACCATGCAGTATCCACGGGCGTTCGAGCGCCCTTTCCGTCATCGTCGTCGTCGGCGTTCCCGTCGGTGGCTCCAGCATCGGGAGCTTCGATCGATTAATTGAAGCTTGATTCAGCACTGGCTTGTTATCGCCGACGTATGGAGGACGAAAACTGCCAGAAGGAGGATGCTGAGCGAGCACAGTCAAAATTGCAGCATCTGTCAGATAGGCGTGACTCGTGCTAACCCGGTAGCCGAGCCAGCTTTGATGTAGATAGCCATCTGTCCCGACGTCCCCACTGGTAACTGACTTCGTCGACACAATTGAGCTGTTTGCCTTCAACTGGAAAGGCAGTGTCTTTACCGCTGATGCGTCAAAGTTGGTAGCGCGGCTATCGTATGAATGCTTTTGCCCAGGTATCGGGTTAACCATAAACCCATTCCGAGTCCCATCTGGCGACGGTGAGATTGATGTAAGCTGAACGTTGTCGCTCGATACGATGACATAAAAGTCGCCGTTTACGAAACGACCATATTCACACTCGTGCGAAAGCGTCCATGTAATGCCATGCTGCGAAATAACCTTGGTGGATCCCAGGGGCTGGGAGAATGCCGCTGAAAGAGCGCTAAGTGAAAAAACGAGGGCTACGACTAATATCTTCATGGTGTAGATCGTCTCTGCGCTGCTGTACTTCTCAAGAGAACAATATCCAAAACTCTGTAAAACAGAGGATAATACGTCAAAACGTAAATATTAGGCTAACCTCCACGCCTGCTTCAAGCGGCGCCCTAGTCCTCTAAGACGTGAAGGTAAGTATCTAGTCAGCCAATGGCGGTTTGCGCAATATGGGATCTCCTCGATACCTGGATATAGCGTCCTTGCGAGGTCCTCAAGGGCCCTACCCGATCTCTGGTATTCAGGTTCTAGCAGACATATCGCAGAGAATATCCTACGAGAGGACAGCGGCGTAAACGAGTGGTAAAGGATGCTTGATCCGTTTTCGCCGGGGCCCATCCAACGACCCGCCCGCTGCTCAAGGTACATAAGATTGTAGTACACATGCGTTTCAAGGCCCTCAGGTAGTGTTGCGCGCCAGTGAGCGATGCCATCAATCTTGGATTGATCGATTCTCGAGAACTCACGTAAGAGTACGCGATTGGATAGTTCACCATTTGTGAGGTCGTGTGGCCAGTAGTATGCCTTAAACAAGGCGCCTAGATTACCATTAATATGGATCGTATTTCGCGATGAAAGCTCTCCGAGTGAAGAGATGATATCCCGCCGTACGCCAATAGCGAGCCCCGCGGTTATCTCGTCGTAATACTCGAGATGATAGTCGCGGGGAGGAACGACCGGAAGAAACCTGTGGGGTAGCCCGTACCTGCGAACAAGTGTAGCGGGAATCTCGTAGTCGCACTTCTTAATCCTACTGGAATAAAGAGTAAAGTAGCTATATGATTCTCCAAGTCGCAAGGATGCCGCGAGATTAATACGGCTGTCACGTCCCCCGGTGATTGAAATAACTGGTGTTCCCATGCTCCTTGTCGCACGTATAGATTGGCAGATCGCATCGGAGATCTCTTTGATCCCCGATTTAGCTGACGATTGAAAGCTATGGCGTGTCGGCCAGAAGCGCTGAAGAACTCCACTGGGAAGGTGGAGTTCGTGATTTGCCCAAAGCCACCTTACGCCCGGGTATGGTGTTGCGTCCCCGGGGCTCCAATCATCCGATTTGCTTAAGTCTTGGATAACTGCCGATCTACGAGAGGTGTCGCTCAGTAATGATGGGGATGAAGAAGCGCAGCATGAAGTATAGTATACACAAGATAGAGCTGCCGCATCGTTGAAAATGCGCACCCCGTTTGTTCCAATCACGACGACAGAGTAAACCCCGGCGGCCTCTTGAGTAAACTCATCGAGTGTTATGCTTAATCTCAATTGAGTCGGTTCAATGGTGTCGGGCTCGGCTCCGGCTAGGGGGAAGGCGGCAACGCCGAGTATCACAGCAAGTTCGCCAGTGGAAAAGCGAACCGTTTGAGCCATTGTGTCACGGTGAAGGTGTAAATAGAAACCTGTTGTATCGAGATTGATACGGGAGAACCCGTTTATGACTGAGATCTCGGAAGCCCTCGTAACCAGCCATTGACGCCGAAATCTTAGCCCTTCGTGATCTTGAGGGGTGTTTTGGGATTCTGTCTTCATCCTAAATTCCTCAGTTGAATCGCGGTTTTGGCAGAAAAGCAGTCGCTTTACACGG
>VFQQ010003274.1_pt1 | contig 16137 bp, 23 predicted proteins | sample 3512341 | NCBI WGS metagenome assembly VFQQ01 (sample SAMN10412373, study PRJNA504923) | tailings metagenome | isolation source: Relicate 2 Philex TSF1 revegetated site | place: Philippines: Tuba, Benguet | collected 2017-08-29 | reverse complement strand
GCCGTGGACCTGCCACCAGGGGCCGACCCATGCATGCCGCTCGCGGTGTGGTTGCTGGTGAGTCACCTTGCATTTGCATGGCATTGACCTGGGGGGGCCGGGGTGGTCTCTAGAAGTCATAGCCCACTTCCTGCCTCCTGCCCCCGGTTGGCAGACTCGTGAGCACTCAAAATTGCTTCATTGCCAACCGCCCACGCAGGGGTGCTGGCTGTTCCTCCTGCCCGTTCTCCTAACCGTTCTCATGGACGCCCGAGCGCGCTGTGCATTCGCGCTGAGCCTGCCCGCCGGCACGCTGCCCCCTGCCGAGCGCGCATCGTGGCTGGCCCTCTGCCTGCCGCCACCCTGCCTGGCGGCGCTGCTGGGCATGCTGCCCCTGGCCATGGCGCTCTGGCGCATTGGAGCATTGGCGCTGGAGGCTGCCTATGCTTAGGGCGGCAACCTGGTCGGGCTGGCCCGCCCACCCATTCCCAGGACGCACAAAATGAGACATGTGCCTTCTTACCTATCGCAATGGTGACTGATGCTGCCACTGCCGCGCATGCGAGTCTTTCCCTTCCCAAGTTTGTACACCCACTCAAGCCGCACCGTCACTAAGTGCTCGTAGCAGCCCTCTTTTCGACACCCTGACAGGCCCTGCTATGTACACATCTCTTGCCGTATGCTGTGTCTACTGCCTGCTGGAGGCCGTTCCACCTCTCCAAGCTATAGCTTTCCATTTTGCAGCAAAACCATACAACTTTGCACTGACAAGCTGTGTGCTACAAATATGCCTGTTGCCTTGCATACATTGTCTTACAGTTGATGCAGTTGTGGTAAAGCAATGAACACATTTGACACGACCAGTCATTTAGTGGCTTAATGCTCCTGCGTTGCCTCCTTCGCCTGCCGCGCCGCCTCCTTCTCCGCCTGCCGAGCCGCCGCCAGCGCCTTGCACACGCGCTTGTGCCCCACCCGCCAGTCGGCGTGCGAGCAGTCGGTGCCACAGTACCACACCGCACGGCAAGCACTGCAGCGGGAGTTGTGGGGCAGGCATGGCAGGCAGTTGCAAGCATTCACTTTCCAGGTTTCATGCGGCGGGGTACCGTGCGCTTCCCATTGCATTGCTGTGCAATGAAGCACCACAACCCGTGCACAATCGAACAGCGCTGCCGCCCCGCACCTGCAGCGCTTGCTGTCCGCGCCCTGCCCGGCAAAAGGACCGCCCTCGCAGCCCACGTTGGCGCAGCGCAGGTAGGCGCAGGAGCGGGTGGCGGCTGCCTGTGCCAGCTCCAGCTGCCGCGCCGCCTGCTGCTCGGGGCTGCTCCACGCTTGCAGCAGCAGGGCCGCCACCTGCTCAGCAGCCGCCACTGCGGGGCCGTGCATGGCTGCAAGGGTGGGCAGGTCTGGCTGGTCTGCTCCATCGCCCCGAAACACAGCCAACAGCTCGTTATAAGACTGCTCCAGTGCTGCTGCAGCTGCCGCCCACTCCTGGCCGCCTGCTGATGCACGCTGCTGCAGAGTGCCATCACAGCCAGGTGTGTCTGCTGCAGGGCTGACACTGCCAGCTGTTGCACCACGTGCCTCTTCTAGCAGCTGCCCCTGCACTCCAAGCAGCAGGCAAAACGCGCCCTGTGCCTGCAGGAAAGCTAGGAAGTTGCATGAGCAGGCTCAGTCGGTGCAGCTGTCGCCGCCAGCCTCTGGCCTGCACAGCCACTACACACCCAGCTCGTCCCTGGTTGCACAGTTGTTGCTTCTGACATCACGGCCCAGCCAGCCGGGATGCTGCCACGCATGCTGTGCATGCAACGAAACCATGCAGCATCTGTGCAGGACCAGCGGCTCACCATGCCCCGTGCTTCGCTGCACGTGCGCCCCAGCTGCACAAACTGCTGGCAACCGGCGGAGAGGACCCCGCTGGCAACCGAGCGGGCTAGCAGGCGCGGCTTGACGATCAACGAAAGCAGTGCGTGGTTGATGGTAAGGAGGCGGCTTTTTGGCGGGACATTGGTGTCCTGGGAAGCGTGGGTTGAAGAGCACAAATGCTTGCCTGAATCAGCAGCACAGCAGGGCTGGCATCTCACAGCCAAGCGCTGCTTCGATACAAGGACAGCGCTGGATGAGGTGCAGCAGGCACTCCGCGCGCTCATGCAACTATGGCCACCAAGCACCGCTGAACAAGCTGCGCAGGAATGCACGGCAACGCTGTCCAAGCAGTGACAGGCTGCCAGTCGGTCGCTCACCGCTGCAACTGGCGCAACAGCTTGGCGCAGGCGCGCCATCCACTCATCGCTGTCCAGCAGGCAGGCGGCTGGCGGCGGGGCGACGCCCACCACGTCTACTAGCAGCAAGTGTGCACTCGTGTGCAGCACATCGCCGGCCGGCAGGGCGGCTGTGGCAGCCAGCAGCGGCAGCAGTGACTCCAGGTGCGCGTTGTAAGCTGCAGCGTAGCGCCGCTCGCTGCACACCAGAGGAGGACATGCGCAGGTTGTGGTACCGAGCTTGCAGCACCGCATTACGTGTGCAAGCAAAGCACTGCCCAGGCAGCCGGCGGGCGGTACTGGGTGACTTGTCAGATGCTTTGACGAAAGCTGCATGCGTAGTGACCTTGGCCTGCCCGCCGGCCCCCAGCAAGCAACATCCTGCGCACCTGAGCAGCTCCTGGTCTCCGCGCTGCACCAGCAGGACTCGCAGGGTGTGCAGCACCAGGCGCAAGGATGCCGCCAGCTTGATACTCGTCTCCAGCCACCATTGCTGCTGGGCCACTGGCGCAGCGGCGCCCAGCGCCAGCAGCCTGCACGCTGTGCTGTGCAGCTGGCACAGCTGCGCAGTAAGCTCTGGGGGCGGCAGGTGCTGCCTGACTGGCGAGTCAATGCTGCCGCTGCCTTCCGGCTGGCTACCTTCGCTGATGCGCTCGTCCTGCTGCTGCTCGCCCTCTTGCAGCTGGCTGCCTCCGCTGCTGCCGTGCCCAGCCTGCTGTTCACCCTCGCTGCTGCCGTGCCCAGCCTGCTGCTCCTCAGCTGCTTCATCATCACCTGCATCCTCGCCGCCCTGCTGTGCCCAGCGTGCAAGGCGCTTGGCGCCTCCATGCCACACGTGTCTGACCAAATAGCTGACCAGATCCTCAGTAACTGACTGGTCGCTGTCTGCCTCCTCCTCTCCCGCTGCCTGCTGCTGCCCTGCCGCCTGCCCGCCATCTGGCTCCGCCTGCGCAATGCGCGACGCCAGCAGCGGCAGCAGCCGCAGCGCTGCCTCTGCGGCTGCTGCCCACTGGGCCACCTGGTCGGCTGTGCGAAACTCGCCCAGCAAGTGTGGCAGCTGCATGGGTGCTGCATACCGCCCCACCAGGCAGCTGAGGATGCTGTTGTCGGGCTCTGAAGCTGCCAGGTGCGGCAGGACCACCGCCAGCCGTGGCAGTACCTGCAGTACCAAGCTGGCTGCCTCCTCTGCCTCTGCCTCTCCCGGCAGTGGCTGCTCGCTGCTGCCGCCATCGTTGCGCTGCTCCCACACCTCTGCTACCCGCGGCCGCTGCAGCAGGCTGTCGGCTGTATCGGAGATGAAGTGCGCTGCTGCCAGGTGGGCCATGCTGAGGATCCCGGATGGCACGCCTGCCGGCGGCTGCAGCGGCAGCACCAGGGCGATGCGCACACCCGCCCTCATGCCGCCCAGCAGATTGCTCGGCCCGTCTGACGCTTCTGCAAAGCCCTGCTGCATGATGTCTGCATCTACCGCGTTGAACAGCATCGTCAGCGCTGATATCACGCGGCCAGCCTGCTCGCCTGCCTCGCCGTCGCTGCTGCCCTGGCTGCGGCGGCTGGCGCTGCCGGCCCCGCCGCCGCCCACGCTGCTGCTGCTGCCGCTGCAGCTGCTGCTGCCACTGCCGCTGCCACCGCCGCTGCTGTCATCCGGCGACGCTGCTCCAAACTGGTGCTCTATGGCATCAGCCAGCGGCGGCAGGCAGAGCAGCACTGCATCGACCAGCGTCCGGCGCAGCATGAAGTTATACGGGGTTGCCAGCTCCTGCTGGTGCCGGGCATAGGCCTTCTCCTGAACAGTGGTTGCCAGCAGCCCAGAGTACGGCAGCACAAACTCCCGGACCCAGTCGCGTCCTGCAGGGTGGGTGCGCATGGGCGGTGGGCCAGAAGACCAGGCGCGCTGGATCAGCAGGGAAGCTGTGCAGGACAAATGCAGAGCACCGGCAGCTCCGCATCTCTGAGACGGCCTGCCGTGTGTTACTACGCAGCATGGCGGCTGCACACCGCACCAAGCATATGCAGCGCCCTCCAGGCCACCCCCAGCCCTTGCTTGCCTGCCACGCCGCGCTCGGACGCCATGAGCAACACTTGCTTCATATTGCTGAGCCACTGCAGCAGCAGCGGGGGCGGCGCCACCGCGGTCGCAAACGTGGCCGCCAGCTGGCTGGACGCCCGAGCAGACGCCAGCTGGCCCATGATTGCCATCATCGCATTCAGCTGCACTGCCGCCGTCTCCATCAGCCGTGCATGCAGCTGCACTGCCGCCGGCGCGTCATCGCTGCCGCCCATCAGCCGGTGCTCCAGCACCTGCCAGATCTGCACTACCAGGGACTGGCGTCCCGCCAGCAGCACCGCCTTTGCTGCGGCCAGGATTCTGAACACGTCGTTGCGTGCAGCACGCCACTGCCCCCACTCATCGGCCACCGCCGCCGCCGCGCACGCATGCGCGGCGTAGCACGCTGCATCTATGTAGTCAATCAACGCATCGTTCTGCCCTGTTTCGCCTCGCACATCTACAGCATCCGCTGCTGTCTGCGCGGCCGCCGCCAGCTGCTGCGCCAGCTGGCCGACGGCGCTGCATCCAGGGGTGGGGTTGGAATGATCAAGTTGGCCCCTTGACCACGCCTTGCAGATGGTACGTGGCAACAACGCAGGCTGGCCTGATGCATGGCAACCCAAGCAAGGCTGCCGGTTCAGGCACGCTGTAGTGTACTGACATCATGAGAAAGAGATGCAGGCAAGCGGCAGTCACCTGAGGAGCCGCTTGTTGCGCGCTCCTTCCAACCCGTCACTCCTGGCGTCAAGTGCGGCGGCGGTTGCCACCAGCGCCTTGCATTCCGCTGCGGCGGGCAGCGGCCCGCTAAAGGCCCGGCGCAGACTGTTCACAATCTCAATATCTGCCAACAACATGTCTCGGGGGAAGGGCCGACAGGATGACAGGAGGGAGCTATGCCTGCGTGCAGCAGGGCAGTGCGGTTCGAACGGAGTGACGGCGGGAGCAGGGGCGGTGTCTGCAGCGAGCAAGGGTGAAACCCGGGAGGCTTGCACGGCGGGCCCTGCACGGTTTCTGCGCACCGAGAGCGCCAGCTGGTCACGCTGAGCCGAAAGAGGCTTCAGAAAAGGGCGGCGCTCGGCTGCAGCGTGCACACGATCGGAACGGCTCAAGAGCCACAACAGTCGGCGGTGATGCGGCCCGGTGCTCAGGTGCGGCCAGCCGCGCTGCCTGCGCTGCGGCGGCGGCGCCTCGAGGCGATGACTCGATCCAACCTGCGACGCTGCATGTGCCCCCACCCACAGGAGCGCTCAACTGTTACAGCAGCATGCACATATCAGGCTATCCAGGCGTCACGCAAGTGACAGTCTGGATCAGCGCTCAGCGCTCCCGGGCCGCCTCTTTCTCCGCCTGCCGTGCCGCCGCCAGCGCCTTGCACACGCGCTTGTGCCCCGCCCGCCAGTCGGCGTGCGAGCATTCGGTGCCGCAGTACCGTACCACACGGCAGGCGCTGCAGTGGGAGGTTGTGGGAGCAGTCATGGCAGGTATTTGCCAGCTTTCACTTTGGACGGGCTGAACACTGTCACTGTGCGCTTTGCAATCCCGGGTCGATTGCTGTGCAGAGCAGACTTCGCACCCCTGCCAAGAAAGCCATGGCTGCCCCGCACCTGCAGCGCTTGCTGTCCGCGCCCTGCCCGGCGAAAGGACCGCCCTCGCCGCCCACGTTGGCGCAGCGCAGGTAGGCGCAAGAGCGGGTGGCGGCCGCCTGTGCCAGCTCCAGCCGCCGCGCCGCCTGCTGCTCAGGGCTGTCCCACGCTTGCAGCAGCAGGGCCGCCACCCGCTCAGCCGCCGCCACTGCGGGGACGTGCGTGGCTGCAAGGCTGGGCAGGTGCTCGATTGACTCCATTTCCAGCAGCTTGTGACACGACTGCTCAAGCGCCGCCACGGCTGCCCCCCATTGCTCGTCAGCTGCAGCTGTTGCCACATGCTGCGGCCTGCTGGTGGCCGGGGCCGCACTGCCGCCTGGTACCCCTGCCGCACCCTCTGCTCTGTTGCTTGCCAGCTCGTGAGCAGCATCCAACACATCAGCTGTTAGTCTGCCCAATGCGATTAAGCACACCTTGGCCTGCAGCAGTGCGGCAGGAGGGGGAATGGGTAGTGGAGGCGCATACTCACAATCCTGGCCTCCCGTTTGCTAGGAGGGGGCATGCCATGTGGCGCCGAGGCCACACGCGCTGGCATGCACACAGCAATGGGTTTGCGCAAGTGCATGTACGCAGCATGCAACAGTCGCGCAAGAACAGAGCCATGCAGGGCTGCACGATTGCACTTGGCCCACTTGAGACCTCCCTACATTTTGCTGCGCATTGCTGTCTGCCTGTCCCAAGCGCAAGATGTGTTGGCAGGCAGCCGTCAGGCCGCCGCTCGCCGCCAGCCGGGCCGCAAGGCGTGGCCTGCCCCACAGCGCGTGCACCGCAGCACCCATGTTCAAAAGGCGGTCGCTGGCTGGCATGTCAACTGTCTGCAGGCAGGGCAGTGATGGCAGGTGAATTAATGATGGGCTGGAACAGGCTGGGCAGGCCGACGCGCCAGCGACAATCCGCAGCAGAGTCGGGATGAGGCGGGGCAAATGAGCAAGGCACCATTTGTTGCTCGCATCACACCGTAAGCTGAGCAGCTGACGAGTGGCGCAGCCAGCAAACAGGCTTTAACAGCTGAGTCAGGCTCGCAAACAGAGGGGGGGCACACCATGACGAGGCCGCCCAGCCTGCTCACCGCTGCAAGTGTGTCCAGCAAGTGGCACACAAGCGCCATCCAGCGGTCGCTGTCCAGCAGGCAGGTGGCTGGCGGTGAGAGGGCCACGGTGTTAGCCAGGACGCCTCGCATGCTGGACTGGAGGCAGTCACCACTTGGCAGGGCAGCAGTGGCGGCCAGCAGCGGCTGCAGTGCCTCCAGGTGTGCGTTGTATGCTGCAGCATACCGCCGTTCGCTGCACAGCAGAGGAGAGGGCGCATGGGTAAGGCATGAGCGCGGCAGCAGGGTCGCCTACACAGTGCAAGGCAGCTGGGCTGCATGGGCAGCAATCTGTTCAGTGAGCAGTTGCTCGGAGGCAGCCGAACATGAAGGTGCCCAGCCCAACCCGTGCCACAACTGTCTGTCCCGCACCTGACTGGGTCGCTGCAGCAGCTCAGCATGTCACGCACAGCGTGCAGCACAGCTGTGCAGCCAGTAGCCAGGTCGAGCCAGAGCTGCACCTGCCACAGCTGCGAGGGTGCAGCCTGCTTGCTCAGGCAAGCCAGCAGGCGGCAGGCTGTTGCATGTAGCTGGAAGAGCTGCGTCACAAGCTCCGGAGGCGGGGGAGGGGGTAGCGGCTGGCCTGCAAAGCCGCCGCTGGAATCGCTGCCGCCCGCCTGCGCCGCACTGCCGCCACTGCTGCTGCCCTGCCGCTCGCCGCTGCCGCCACTGCCCTGCTCCTGCTGCTGCTGGCTGTCCCTGCCCATTTTCGGCTGCACGTTCGACGGGCGGAACTGAGCCGCCCAGGTCCTAAGGCGGTCGGACCTCACTTCCCACACAACATCAGCAAAGCGCTGCGCCATGTCCTCTGCCTCACAAGCCGGCCCGCTGTCTGATCCACCCTCGCTGCCAGCCGTGCCCTGCTGCTGCTCCGCCTCGCTGCCATCAGGTGCAACAGCCGACAGCAGCAGCGGCAGGAGGCGCAGGCCTGCTTCACAGGCTGCGGCCCATTCCGCCACCTCATCAGCTGTGCGGAAGCTGCCAAGAAGGTACGGCAGCTGCATGGGATAGGCGTAGTACCCAGCCATGCAGTCAAGCCAATCCGCGCGCTCCTCCGCATGCGCAGCCAGCACGCACGGCAGCACCGCCGCCACCCGCGGCAGCACTCCCAGCCACTGCCGTGCTGCCTCTGTGACTTGAGCCGCTGCCGCAGCCTCCGCACCGACCGTTGCCTGCTGCTCCAAGCCGCTGCCGCGCTGCTCCCAAAGCGCCTTCACCGCTGGCTGCCTCAACAGGCCGTCCGATGTGACTGCCATGCACTGGGCTGCCGCCGCATGGGCTGAGGCCAGCACCGCAGGCAGCATGCCTGCCGGAGGCTGCAGCGGCAGGGCCAGCGCGATGCGCACGCCTGCCCTCAGGCCATCCAGCAGGTCTTCAGCGGCCAGCGTTGTGATTGCCTGCTGCAGCACGTCCGCTCTGTAGCAGTTGCCCAGCATTATCAAGGCCGACTTGACGCAGCTGCGCAGCTGAGCTGCTGTGCTGTCGCTGTCGCCGCTGCCGTCCCCAGCGCGCGGGGCGCTGCTGCTGTCCCCGCCGCCCCTCCTGCTCCCTCTACCCCCGCCGCCAAGAGCTGAGCTGCCATGGCGCCCTGCCTCGCTTGCATCGCTGCGGTGGCAGCTGCCTTCGCCCCCGTTTGCGCCAAGCGTCTGCTCCACTGCGCCCGCCAGCGGCGGCAGGCAGCGCAGCGCAGCGTGGGCAAGCTCCCTGCGCAGTGCTGCGCCCTGCGGTGCCTCCAGCTCCTGCTGATGCCGCGAGTAAGCTTCCTCATTCACAGCGTAGCTCAATACCGCGCCGAACGGGTTGGCAAGCTGTGCGATAAATTCTGTGCCTGTGGATCAGCAGGTAAATTACGTGTACTTTGAGCCGGCGTCTGTCCGGCGGCGGCAGCACCAGCAGCAGCAGCAGCAGCAGCAGTAGCAGGAGCAGCGGCCGCAGGCAAAAGCAAAACAAAAGCAGTAGCAGCAGCAGCAAAAACTGCATGACCCCTAGCTGCAATCAGGCCGAGCATGTCAAGTGGCATGTGCTGCGCGCATCCCAGCAGCCATCTGTAGCACGCAAAGGCCATTCCTTGCCGCCCTCAGCCCACCCGCCATGCCGCAGCTCCATGCTTCCAGGAGGCACTGGCTGACAGCGGCCAGCCAGGGCAGCAGCAGGTGCGGCGGCGCCACCGCAGCCGCAAACGTGGCGGCCAGCCGTGCGTTGACATGGGGGCACGCGAGCTTCATTGCAACTTTCTCCATTGCCGCCAGCTGGGCGACTGCCGTTTCAAACAGCAGCGGGCGCCACCTGTCTGCCGCACCACTGCCGCTCTGCCGCTGCCGTGCCGCCCGCGCAAGCTGTACCACCAGGGACAGGCGGCCCGTCACCAGGACCACCTTTGCTGCACTCACAACCCTAAACAGGTCGTTGCGTGTGTCAGGCCACTCGTCCCAGCAGCCGGACCACGCTGCTGCAGCGCAGCCAAGGGCCGCGAGTGAGGCGGCGTGGCTGTAAGCTATGAGCAGATCGCACTCGTCCTGCCTGTCGGCGTCTGTGGCTGCTGCTGCCAGCGCATCCGCCATTGGCTGCGCCACTGCCGCCAGCTGCTGCGCCAGCTGCCCGATCTCGCTGCATAGAGCAAGGGCAGTAGGGGCGGTACATGACCGTGCGACGCATGATGTTTGCGGCACAGGTTGCATGACCGGCAGGCGCACATGCACAGCGGAGGGACAGACCCAACAGATACTGGACGCCATTCCAACTGTCAGTGAGGCAAAATGCGGTTCTGTGGCTGCGGGATTGCACATACCTGGCCAGCTGCCTGTCCCGCACGTGTGCCCACTGTTTGCTATCAGACTGAAAGCCTTCCGCCGTAGACAGCAGCGCATCACACGCTGCCGCATTAGGCAGCGGCGGCACGCTGAAGGCTTGCCGCAGCGTGACAACCACAGAAATGTTGGGTGACATGCCAGCAAGAGCACCAGGGTGGGCAGACAGCCTGCAGGGGCTGTGGTAGGGGCGGTGGCATGCGGTTTCAGAAGGGCCGGCAGGACGGTGGCCCACTTGGTGCCATTTGGCGTCCCTCAGTTTGGCGCTAGCCGGTGCCAAAATCGTGGTGCAAGTTGGTGTGCATGCGGAGTGCAACACCATTAGGTGTCCACCCCAAAACTGGGTGCCAAAAGGTGCTGCCCAAAAATCCAGACGGGCAGGCGGCGGCGGCAGGACGAGCAACACGCCAATCGTGGGCCCGGGTTCAGCGTCAATTGCGTCTGCGTAGCATGTGCTGCGCACCAATAGCCGGCAAGGGGCGCGCAGCGCGGGTGCGTGGGCACGGACGGGTTGGGGAGCCGGGGAAGAGGCCAGCCGAAGAACAGCCCCTCAGCTACAACGTAGGAGCTATGTACCTAAAGTCAAGCAGCCCCAAAGTGCTCGGTGGGGCCCTCACTGCCCTGCTGGCAGCGACGTCGGCCGACGCTCGGCGGCCCCTCTGCGTCTGCCCCGTCAAGTCAAATCTGAGGTCTGGGAGCCTGCTGCTGGGCTAATGCGCAGTGCATATTGGGCTTTCAGGATATCGAGACCGAATGGCGCAAAATGTTCACAACTAGTGAATGTACATGAGCGGCTGCTGTGCGAAGAGCTCAGAACATGTTTCGTACTAGGGCAGGATCGAAGGCCACACTACATTCCAGTCTGGTGCTTCATCCATCCTGCCAAACAGCCTGGGCGTCTTTACAGCAGCATAGGAGAGGGCCAGCCGCCACCAGGCGAAGGCAGCTGCCCAGCGCCGCCCCACCCGCCCCCCAGGCCCGCTGCTGGGCTGCCAAGATCGCTGGCACTGCCGCTGCCCACGCTGCCGCTGCCGCGGCTGCCGCGGCTGCCGCCGGCGCTGCCGCCGCTGGCTTGCAGCAGCGCCAGCTGGCTCCGAAGGTCACAGTTCTGCAGCGTGGTGTCCCGCCAGCAGCGTGTCACCTCTGCGGGCGCAGCAGGAAGAGGGGGCAGCAGAGTGCCGCGTGTGTGCAGTCCTGCAGCAAACAGCTGTTGTGCGAAGCTGTGGGCGGGCACCCTCCAGCAGCCACCATGCTGTGCTGGTCCAAAGCATACGCAATATTGCCACAGGGCTGCTGCTGCACGGCATGAAAGCGAACGCAAGCTCCCCCATACAGCAAGGCTGCACACCAGCGCACCTGTGAGCGTGGACAGCAGCCGGTTGTTGTCGGCCTGCAGCTCCGCCACGCTGGCTGCCAGCTCCGCCAGCAGCTCCTGAATACAGAGAGCAGAAAGCAGATGAGGCTGCTCATGTCAGCGGCAGCCTTGGCACCTGGACACTGGGCCTGGGGAGCACCATTCAACGGGCGCAGCCACGCAGGTGACGACAGCCGGCGCAGCACGCAGCAGTGCAGCGCTCCACACTCACCGTCTGTCGCTGGCGGATGCGGCGTGCACAGTCACGGTTGGCGATGCGCCGCCGCTCGCGCTTCTGGCTCTCTGGAGACAGCTGCGCCAGGAGCTCTGCATCCTCCCAGTCCAGTGCCGGGTGGGCGACCGCGGCGGCGGCAGCGGCAGCGGCGGCGGCGCTGCCCTGCTGCTGTGTCGCTGCAGCTGGAGCATCCGCAGCTGCTGCTGCGTGCGACGCCATACCGCAGGGCTGCGCCTCCAGGCGCGGCATCCACTCATCGTCGGCTGCTGCCGCCTCGGGCGAGCCCTCGGGCGACGATCCGTCGATGTATGAGATCGTGGTGACCCTCCGGCCTCGTGAAGTGCGCATGGCTGGGCCTGGGCAGCGAGCGGCGGGCAACTCAAAACTTGCTTTTCGAAAAAAGGACGACCGAGTGAGGCAGCGCGCAGAAGGATTGAAGCAGAGCTTTTAACATCACCGAGGAGCGACAGCAAAGAGGCACCCACCGCCCACCGCGGCGCCGGCGCAGCGAGGCGCCGTGGCGAAGAACCCTAGCTAGCTATAGCTGGCGATTCGGTGGAAATAAAGAAGGACTGTTGGCTATGCAGCTAGCAGTGCAATTTACTCACAGAAACCAAACTCTGCATGTTAGTCGAGCTGCCTGCCCCCATGCCCACCCTAGCCGCATCAGGTGCTTTTCCTCCCCCTCTGCCGACCGCGCCACCCGTCGTGCATGCCTGGTCGCTGGGGGCAGCCAAAGCTACGTCTGCTCCGAGTGGCTGTTTGGGTAGCACCCTCGACACCCACAGCATGGTATCCACACTTCACACGTTGCAGAATTGTAGCAGGGAGATCTCGCCCGCGCAGGGATGCAGGGCGGCCCTGCGGCGGGACTCCCGCCGGACAGCGCATGGCGCCTTCCGCGGTGACAGTGGCACGGGGGCTAGCCTGCAGAGTGCAGCCCCTAGTTCACAGTGCGCACAGGGTGCTTGTTCATGGGACGTCCCGTGTCTGCAGGACAGGAGGGTGCTCACCCATGTGCACAGTGCCAAATCTGAGCCACACAGCTGGCGCCGCCGCCAGCGGTACTCTTGCAGGGTGCTCTTGACGCGGCCCAGAGCCGAACACAGCACCATTTCCGCCCGACCGGCTTCCCCCGCATTTCGGCAGCTCGAGAACGCCAAGACCGGCCCACATGGCGAAGCTCGCCGTCCTTGCGAGCGTGCTCCTGCTCCTGCTGGTGCGCTGGCCCCTGCCAGAAATTGAGGAGGAGGCGGCGACACGCACAGTGCCGCGCAGCGCCCTGCCTGCAAACAGCGCGGCGTCGCCGCTGGCGCCGCCGCCTTGCGCCCCCTCCGCCGCTGGCCCAGCCTCACCGGTGCCAGCTTCTCTTTCTGCACCCCCGCCTGCCCTGTAGGCTGGCGCCCATGCCCGGCACCCCCTGGCTTTGTCGCGGAGCCTAGAGGAGGTGGCAGACCCTGCAGCTGATGTGCTCACTGAGGAGCAGCTGGCCTGCTACGTGAAGCAGCTGCCGGCGGTGAGGGCTCCAGCACAGATCACAGGGGATCCGCCTGTGAAGCACACCCTGCGGCAGGGCTGGCTAGCAGGGCGGTCTAGATGCCCAGCAGGAGGGTATCCTCGGCAGCAAGCTGTGCATACACATGGCCGAGGCAGCTCCCGTGTTGTGCACCTTTGTTCTGCCGGCATCCAGGATACCCCCGCCTGCCGCCCCGCGTCCTTGCAGGTCCAAGAGTTTGCTTGCAAGGTGCTCTACATCACGCTCCGCAGGGCCCTCGACCTCGTCAAGAATGGGACCATGCAGGTGGGCAATCTTTGGTCGACTGTGGGGCATGGCCTTGCCAAACCGATGGACATACAGTCTAGCAGAGCGCAATCCTTATCATGCTCCACGCGACAAGCTGCCTTGCAGCGCATCGCCTGTCTGGTCCCTGCTGCACCAGGACTACAACCCTGCAACCTCCGTGCCTGCTTGCATCCCTTTGCAGGAGGAGACGCTGCTGGAGCACATGCAGGAGGAGCGTGCCGACAGGTGAGCGAGAGCGCGCTGTGCTGGGCCATGCTGCGCCACACCGCACCGTGCTGCGCCGCTTGTGCAGAGACGAGGGCAGCCACTTATCCATGCGGCGCGGCATCCGCACCTGCTCCCTCACCTCCATCCAGTAGCATGGCACATCCACATGCACCAGGACATAGCCCCACCTGCAGTCCGCACAGCCCCTGCATCCCCTGCTCTGCCTCATCAATGGCCACCTGTTTCCCCTTGCCAAGCAGTTATGGCCACCCAGACTACGTTATGAAGCCTGGATTTGACGCGGACATGGCCTCCGCTGTGCTGGAAGAAGCAAAGGCGGCGGCCGCCAGCGGCGCTCCCTTTGACCAGCCCCCGGAGGCCTTCTGCAACCTGTCCCTGTCCACCGGCTTCCACCGAGTGATGGGTGAGCAGGCAGGGCAGGTGTCTGTGGTAAATATTTCAGGCTGGGGATAAGTTCGAAACTGCTGTGACGTTTCCCGCAGGAGGTGCATGTACGCATGCATGCAGGTGCCTGCTCAACAGCCCTCTTGCCCGCCCGCTGCCACATGCCTATGTTCCCCTCTTCAGGCGCGTTCTACCCCTTCACTGTTGACGCCGACTTCATCGAAGGGTCCATCCGTGCAAGCCCCGCCCTGGTGCGTGCTGAGGTGGCAGCCGCAGCGGCAGTGCCACAGTGACGGTGGTCGTGGCAATGGCACAGCGCCGCGGTGGCTGTCTCAATGCTTGGCAGCATGCCCCCACGCTGCCACACTACCCCTTCTGCACCAAGCTCACTGCATTGTTTACTTCATCTCTGGTGCAGGAGCTCAAGGTGTTTGACCATCTTGCCTCCGCCTTCAACCTCAACCGGGAGGATGTGACCTGGGAGCAGGTGCGGGCGATTGGCCGGATGGTCTTGAGCTGCACATAGTTTGTTCATTTGCAAGGCGCCAGCATCGGGCTGTGGCACACGCATGTGCGGTGGCACATGCGCTGAGGAAGTGGTCGCAGCTGCTCTCAGCCAGCCGCAGTGAGCACCCTTGCCTTGCAACTGCACACGCCTGGCCCAAGCCTTTGCCTTGCCACCCTCACAAGTTGCCCTCCCCCTCTGCCCCCTCGCCAGCTGGACGATCTTATCGACACCAGCAAGGGCCAGTTTGCGCTGCTGGATGCGCTGAACTACCTTTCGGATCAGCCCAAGTCTCTGTATCGTCACAACGGTGCGCAGCAGCTTATGTGTTCAAACGCGTGTTGGTGTTGCTGCACATGCAGCACGCATGCAGCCGCCAACGGCAAGCGCACCGCCCTCAACACATGGCCCGCGCCAGTTGCAGCCCTGCATGCTTCACACTGGGCAACTAGCCCTGCCCTCTGCAGTGCTCAACCTTGGATACATTCGAACCAAGCTGCCGGCTGCCCCCGGCCAAGTGACGGAGGACCAGTGGCGCCTGGCTGACCCTGATGCTCTGGAGATCTGCCACAGCGATTTGATGCTGAACCAGACAGACCGGCTCGTCATGGTGCGCTGGCTCTGCAGGGCGCTGCGCCGGTTGTAGCACCACTGTGCAAGGGTGGCATGTGTGGCCAGTGCCCGGACTGCAATGCACCTCAGCGCATCAGTTGCACAGGCCGGGACCCTCACGCCCTTTGCTGCCACTCCCTGCTTCGCCTGCCCCCAGGGCTCCACCTGGTATTCGATTGATGATACCAACTTCTTTGCCGAATTGCTGTCCAAGTACAACCGCACCCACCTGGCGGGCCCCTCTGGCTCCGCCGTCCTGCTGCACACGCTCTTCTTTGATTTGCTGGGGTGAGGAGCATAGCCGCTGCCGTGCCTTGCAACGGTGGCCAAAGGGGCTGTTGTATGTGCAACGGTGTGCTGCAGCAGGTGGGTCGACAAAGTGGAATGTCCACCTGCCTGCCGCCCCAAAACCGCACCCGCCCACCCTGCCCACCCACCCACCCACCCATTTGCCCCTGCAGCATGCCTGAGACGCGCGAAAACCAGGCGCTCATGCTGTCGGCGGTGGCAGGCGATTATGTCCCCTTCTTCCATACGCTGACGGGTGCGCAGCGTGCAAGACTGCACAGAAGCTGTTATGGCTGCCGCAGCTGGGGCAGGAGGGCAGGGGCGGGGCGGTGGCTGGCGTGCCACGCCGCCATGAACGGCCATCGCTCTTCCTTTCCTTTAACTGCAGAGATCCTGATGTCGTTCAGCTGGGAGATGAACGTGCCATACACACTGGACCAGGTGCGCTCAGCCAGCAGCACACATCTCAACCCCGGGCTTAGCAGCAGCCCTGCAAGCAGTCTGCTGCGCCTGCCCTGCCATGCTGCGCCCTGCTGCGCCCTGCTCCGCAGCCCGCCCTTTGCACAGCAGCTCACTCTGCGCCTCTGCAACTCCAATGCATAGGATCCCATTAAATACGTCAAGCAAGTGGCCGGGCCCTACTGGGGCAAGCAGTGAGGGCATGCACTGCCCCTCTCAGCGCTCCCCAAGGCGCAAACGATCCTTGATTGCGTCACCAGCCGACCGCGGAGATGCAAACAACCCCCAGCCGCAGCAGCAACAGCAGCCACACGCTGCGAGGTGCAGGCTGGAGTGCAGGCTCTGCAGCGTAATGATGCCGCAACACCTGGCTGCCCAGCTTCGGCGCCACATAACGTCAGTTTTCTGAACAATGCTCCTCTCCTTTCAACCATCTGTCACTTC
>VFQQ010003273.1_pt1 | contig 16139 bp, 30 predicted proteins | sample 3512341 | NCBI WGS metagenome assembly VFQQ01 (sample SAMN10412373, study PRJNA504923) | tailings metagenome | isolation source: Relicate 2 Philex TSF1 revegetated site | place: Philippines: Tuba, Benguet | collected 2017-08-29 | reverse complement strand
CTAGCGCCCCCACCGACCCTGCCGCCCCCCGGTTGCCGAAATGCCCTGCCAGCGCCCGTACACAAGAGCAGCACGGCCCATGCTTGCAACCATTGCGCCTGACGCAGCGCGCCCTGCCATGTAAAGCACACAGGGTGTCACAGATGTTGCAAAAGGCAGTGGAGCGGGAGAAGGCAGTATGCAAAACAAGAGCTGGGGCAATCACAGTATGGCAACAAAAACGGCGGCAAAGCCGGCCCCCAACCGCAAGCAGGACAGAGGGGCATCACTTCTTCTTCTTCGAGGAGGAGTCGTCTCCGTTGAAAAAGCTGGCAAAGGGTGCGCCCTTGGGCATCGCCGGCAAAATGTCCTGCATCAGGGTGGGTGGCAGGGTTGACAGCGGTGAGGGCTGCTGGGGTGCAACAACATGGACAGCGCTGGCAAGTTTTGGACAGGACCGCATACACCGCATACACCACCAGCGGCTGGCATGCATGGCGCGTTGAAGGCCCACTGCCGGCAGGGAGCTGATGCCACCAAGCTGCGCCACTTGCAAGCCCAGCCCGGCTCGCTGCCTCTCTTCCCCTCCTCCCTTGCTTCGCTTCACATCCATTGCCACAGTTGCCCACAGGCTTGGCCAGGAATGCAACCCAACCAAGCCAGCAATGAGCGAAGACGGCACATCGCACACTCCCTCCACCGTCCCCTCGCTCTGCCCCACAATTGCGCACCTGGAACTCGCGGCCCATGCCCAGGTTGAGCGCCTTTTGGATGATGAGCCGCAGCGAGGACTGGCACAGGATGAAGATGAAGAGCTGCGGCAGGGCCACGCGGGGGCAGGGGCAGGGGCAGGGGTGTGTGAAGAACAGGCGTGGCCTTGCTTCTGCAAGTGTTCATGCGCCATGAACAGGACAGCCCGTGGCGGGCGAGTGGCCAGCCATCCGCGCACTGTTTCCACTGCCATCACACCCACGCAGGCGTCCCCTGGCACAGTGCGGCAGCCAGACAGGACAGGCTGCACATGCCATGATGCCACAAATTGCCGGCTCACCACAGACCCCTCGCGCACGTCCGCACCCTCCAGCCCACGGTGCGTGACCTGCAAGCATCATTAGTGTGATGGCGGGCCACGGCTTGGTGACACGGCCGAAGTCTGCATGTGTGCTGTGCGGCACACACAATCAAGTGCTACACCGGCAGCAGCAGCAGCCGCTGCCCTCTCCCTCGCCTGCCCTGCAGCACAGCGCAGCACCGCACCTTCTGCAGGAACGGCGGCGGCTCAAAGGGCAGGCGGCAGGCGGGGCCCATGCCGCCAAACACGCGCGTCATGACGCGGTACGTCACAAACATGTGCACCATCATCTGCGGGGCAGGTGTGGGTGGGAAGATGCAGGTGTGGGCAGGTGGGCATGCTCACAGGCTGCCCGGCTTGTTTGGTGCTCTAGGTGCACGCTCCAGCTGGCATCCCCAGCAGGCATTGCAGCTGGCCAACTGACGCTGCAAGCACTTTGCTACATGCTGGCAGTTGGTCAGCAGGCACATTTCGTCAGCCCCACGGCTCACAATCAAGCCCGCCCGCATGTTGAACTTTGCTATCTGCTGGCCCGCGGTGCGCTGCCACTGCTCCAGCCGCTGCTCCTTCTTGCGCACATTCTTGGGGCCCGCGGAGCCGCTGGCCTGCGGCCGAAGGGGCGTGGCAGCGGTGCAGCGGTTTAGGGTGTGCTCGAGAAACGACACAATCAAGGCGAACAAGCAGTGGCCAAAAGGAGCAGCTGACTCAACGAGGCACCCACAACACTGAACTGGGCCAAGCTTCTGCTCAGCACACCTCCTTGGCCTCCTCCACCTTCTGCACGTGCTTGGCCAGGTTGGCTTTGAGAGCCTGGAACGCCGGCGTGCGCCACACAAAGAACCACTGCAGGCAGGAGCGGGCGGCGAGGCGGGGCGTTGGCTGGCGGCAGCGGCAACGGCGGCGGGGAGGGGCCACCCGTGCCATCCGCGCCACCGACCGCCCTACCGAGCATGGAATGGGCTGTTTTTGCATGCTGCTCAAGCAACGGGGCCTCCGGCAGCCCGAGCCGGCCGCACGCGCTGCAGCCGAGCTGAAAACTCGCTTGCGCGCCGCGTTGGCCGGTTGCAACTGCTTAGCACTGTCCGCGGAAACTTTACAGGCCCGCACCTGCAGCAGCTCGCCAACAGCGGCAACTACAGCGCAGAAGCCTATCACTGCAAGCGGGACGAGCGACATGGTGACTCCCGTGTGGCTGCCCGATACAGCAGGAGCGAGTCGATGGGCCCAGGCCCCAACTTTGTGCGCCGCCGCCTGCCCCCGCGCTCTGCGCCGTGCCGCTGACCCGCAGCACAACTTGCAGCAGGGGTTGCAGCTCCATCGCTGCCGTGAAGCAAGCAGGCTGGCGCCTCCCATGTATTCCTGGCTCCCTTGATCGGAAGGCAATGGTTCGGGTGCTGGTGGGCTAGTGCCAAGCGCACATCATTTGACGGTGCGAGGCCAAGCGCAGATGAGCTGTTCCATCAGGCCTGCTGCAGGAGCGGCTTCACAATTTGAAGAATCCTGCAGGGATGCTTGCGTAAAATCATCAAGCGGGGCAGTGCTGCCGACAGCCCGGTGTGTTGAGTTGCACGTCTGTGTCCTTTGCCAGCCGGCGGCGACACACGTCCGCAGCAGTTCGCGGTGCATCGACGTCTCGAGGTTCTGCAGCAGCACCTCAAGTGGGCTTTGCAAGCATTTCTTTCAAGTTGAAGCTGGTAGCCTACTAAATTCGCGGAATCCAGCTGTGCCAAGCTCGTCACCCTGTCCAAGACGTGCGGCAGCTGGGTGAGAATCCCACCTCCATGTATCGGGGACGCTTCAGCAAGGGCGGCGCAACATGTGGAGGCCTTGTGGGCTCCGGTAGGGAGGTGGATTCCATTCAATGTCTTCCAAACGCACCTGATCAAGGAGTGCTCAGATCAGGCTGGCTTTGAGGTGCCCGAAATGCCACCGACCGCCTGCGCAGCGCTCCGCCGCTGTGCCCGCTGCCGGGGGGCAATGCCAAGAATGGGAGTCTGGCGGGCCCGCGCCCCCAACCCAATTGCAATCACCCGCTCCAGGCATCACACCAAGTTGCAGCTAGCCCCCTCTTCCCGTCGATACTTGCTCCCACCTCGCGGGCACCCCTGCGCACTTCCCGACATACTTCCCTGCCCCGCGCGCTGTGTACAAACGCATGACGCGCAAGGCTCTGGTGCTGCTGCTCCTGGCGGCTGCAGTGCTGCCCACCGGCCGCACCGACGCGGTGCCTGCCGCCGCCCAGGATGGTGAGACGCACGGCTGCCGGCTAGGATGCAGCTGAGTGGTGCCAGCTGGGACTGTATGAACAAGGGTCACAGGACTACTGGGGCTGCAAAACAAGCCACGCTTAGGAGTTGGAAGGCTCAGCGGCGCCCAGCAGCGGCGGCGCCTCCCCGCCTTCTTCCTTCTCCGGCTGCGCAGCGCTGCCATGCATGCTGCCAAAGGCACCCGCCCTGCTCATGTCAACCGCGGTGCCACACCCCACACCTGTGCAGATGCCGCAGGACGGCCAGCCGAGCCTGCTCACCCTGCCCGCCATGACTCAAATGCCGGTGCCGCTGGCACCATCGCCCGACCTCCCGCTGGCAAGGATCACACGAGACCAGCTGAAGCCACCGCACGCCGCATGCTGCGGGTACGTGAAGTGAGGCAGCCTGAATGCGTGACAATGGTTTTGTGGCTCGCACTGGGCAGCTGCTACATGTCTGCCTGGCACTCTCGCGGCATGCCCCTTAACCTCCCCATACCTGCCCGCTCCGATCGGTCCTCCACAAGCACCACCCCACCCCGGCCATTCGCTCACCGCAGGGTGGCAGGCCAGCACCCCCAACTCTCCTAAGAAAGCCTCTGGCCACCCTGACTGTCAATGCCTCCCAGGGCGACAGTAAGTCGGGCAGTGCTGTGCTTGGGTTCAGAAGGGCAGGATGCACACATCTGCAACCATGCCCTCTCCAGTATCCCGTCGACCAGCCTGGTCTCGTGCGCTGGCCCCAGCACCGGCGGCACCCACCACACCGCCCTCCCCTTCTCCTTGCAGTCTGGGCCTTTCAAAGCAAGACGACTGTGGAAGCCTCCCAGCAGCAGGCCAGGGACGGCAGCGTGAAGCTCAGCGTGGGTGTGGCACGCGGCCAGGCGCTGGCTGTGAACGGCCCCGAGTGCTGGAGGGAGGACTGCGACAAGCCGGTGGCCCAGCTGAAGAAGTTGAGCGGAGGCATCTGGGTCAGCCTGGCTGACACAACAGTGAGGAGGACAGGGCTGCTGGCATGCCTGCTTGGGCTGTTATGCCCCACACCGCCGCTTTCTGCAACTCTCCTCTCTCAGGTTGAAACCCAAGTGGCGCCTGACGCCCAGTCGGGAGCGCTGAAAGCTACCGCCGATGCATTTGCCCGGGGCAGCCTGCTCAGTGCAACGCGGGTGCGCCGCCGCTGTGCCGCATGCCAGCTGGAGTGACCAATGGTCTGTCTTCGCAAAGATTTACTCACGTTCTTGCTGTTGGTTGCCGCTGCCTTGCTGCGCCTGAAAGAACACAATCCCAAAGACCCCCGACCCTGCAGACTCGCACTACACTTATTGAGGAGCAGGGTGGAGAGGTCACCGTTCAGCGAGACGGCTCCAGCGCTGTGCAGCGCAACGGCTGCCCCGCCTGCTCCTGCGCAACTGTGGGGGTGAGCTGAGGGGACCGGCTCCTGTCTTCAATAGCCCTCGGTGTCCACCGCCAGGTAACAGTGTCAAGACCCTCCGCCTCTCCTGGCCCACCCCTGCTTTGATGCTATTACTGTTATCTCTCCCTGCGGTCCTTGCCAGGGTGGCAGCGCAGTGGCCCCAGAGACGCGTCCTGATTTGCAGCCACAAGTGACCGAGCTGCAAGCCCAGCTTGCCTCCCTCAGCACCTCGTATGAAAGTGCCCAGGCAGCGCTGAACAGCTCGGGCCTGGCGCTGCAACAGAAGGAGACCGATGTGGCAGGTTGGGTGGGCGGTGTTGGCAGGCCAGACTTGTTCCACACATTGGGACTCACCAGCATGCGGTATGGCACATGGGATCAGGCATTGATTTGCACATGTTGCCCCCAGCGCTGAGCGGCAGCTCAGCCGCAGCTGCACATGTGATGCTGGCATGCGCAAGCTTGCCGTCTCATGTTCCCACACCTTGCAGGGCTGAGGCAGCAACTGGTTGCAGTCACCTCACAACTCCAGGCGCAGCTGGACGGCGCCACTGCCCAGCTGCAGCAGCGGACACAGGCGCTTGAGGAGTCGCAGGCGGCGCTTGCAGCCATGCAGACCGCGATGGACGGCATGAAGCAGACCCTGGCTGAAAAGCAGGAAGAAATGGCGGGTGAGCGTGGGTGGTCATGCCATGCTGCTTGAATCTTCGCCGGGCCGGTTGCACCACTCTATCCAACGTTTGAGCCTCTCGAGGTGCAGTTGTGCTGCCCTGCCGCATGGTGCTAAGGCTGTGCCTGCCCTTGTGCTCCTCTAACCGCAGGCATGCACCAGCAGCTGCAGGACGCCTCGGCGCAGCTGGTGCAGCGCACTGCCTCGCTGGATGCCGCGCACTCTGAACTGGCGGCCACTCAGTCCGACCTGGACTACATGACTGATGCCCTGGCAAAGAAAGAAACAGACATGGCTGGTGCGTCCATGCTGCCGGGATTTGGTGGGGGCAAGCATAAGCGCACCCTGCTCCCTTGAAGGCGTGTGCGCTCCCTATGGCTGTCCAAGCAGAGCAAGTGATGCTTACTGACTACCATGCGCATCTCTTGACTGCCGCAGACTTGATGGCCCAGCTAGGAACAGCCAGCAACCAGCTGCAGGCCTGTGGAGAGGAGCAGGCCCAGCTGGCGGCCGTCCAGGTGCAGCTGTCCCAGCTGCAGCAGACGTGCGATGCCACCTCCGCCTCCCTGGCGAAAGCGCAGAGCGACCTGACCAAAGCGCAGCAGGACAAGCAGGCGGCGCTTGCCGAGCTTGGTGAGTGTACTATGCCGTGCCGTGCTGTGCTGTGCTGTGCTGTGCTGTGCTGCTTCGAGTGGCTGTGGCACCAGCGGCATGCAGCCCGTGTCTTGCAACTACTCAAGTACCCAAGTACGGTGCATCCCTAGCTCAACTGTGCCCCTTATCAAATCTTCACCCTAGCTGCTGTGACCAACCCACCTGCAGCCACCTGCCAAACTACGGTCGCGACTCAGAAAACAACCATCACCAACGTGCGCAAGCAGCTTACAACCTGCCAAACAAACAGAGACACCTGCATTGCTGAACGAACCAGCCTGCAAGAAGCGCTGACCGAGTGCCAAGCGGGGCAGTGGGCTCAGTGCAGTGAGTTTAGGGGAGCAGCGGTGCTGCGCTGGGCGTTGTGGTTGGCCTGCCCTGTTGTTGTTTGGTGTGCATGGTAAGTGCGCTGCTACAAGCGCTGTGCCATCGCATGGGCTGGGGAATGTCGCTCATCTCCTCCCGCCCAGCTGCCTGACCCCACAAGCCAACGCAGGTGGCCTGGCCGACTGTGAGAACCGCCGCCTTGACCTGGAGACCCTCTACAGCTACTGCCAGACCGACCTGAACAACTGCAACACCTACCTGGAGAGCGCGGAGCAGGACAGGCAGGCTTGCATGTGCGAGTACGTGTGGGGTGGGTGCTGAGCAATGGCTGGAGAGGCATGCCCGACACCTGAGCGGCTCGTACCGTTGGCCGGCAGCGGCATCGTGTTGTGCACCAGGAGAGCTACAATAAAGGACAGCCTTTTGGTACACATGGTTGTCTGCCGATCATTACTTAACCCTGGGCACTGGTGAAAATCGTCGCCATTTCTTTTCTTCCAAATCCCCTGCACCGGTATGCGCAGCCTCCACTCCCTTCAAGTTTTTCTATATTCAGCCCTTGATTGGCTGTACTTATCCCCTGGAGCACTAGCAATGCATCTTGCCACACACTCCTGCGTCTTTTTCAGGTACAATCGACTTCAATCCCATAGTGAAACAGAACTTCCTCTCTTCACTCCACCATCCCCGTCCAGCGCCTCAAGTGTGGTTGAGCTGCGGCTTTACAGTCTGCCTATTGACAGGCTCGTAGATTCAAAAGTGTAAACACACTCACTCAGCAGGGTATGATTTGAATTAAGTACTGCCCTCTAACATGCCTTAATGCGCAACGGTATCAGTTTCGCAGAGCGGTGGTACTTCCCTCTAACATGGCGCAGGGCGCAATGGTATCAGTTCCGCAGAGCAATGGACACCATCAAGGTGCCGCGATCACGCCCAGTCTTCACTTGGGGTAGTGGGCAGGGCAGCGGTAGTGCAGGCGCATCTGCCAGGCGTTGTAGCAGAGGGCCACCCGGTAGGCGGGGAGGTTGAGCTGCAGCAGTGGGGGTGGAGTCTCAGTGTGTGAACATGAGCCGAGCAGCAGCAGCAGCAGCAGCAGCAGCAGCAGCAGCAGCAGCAGCACAGGCAGCGTCTGACTGCTGCCTTTTCTACGACGGTTCAAGATTGCCAGCCAGGCAGGCATGCAGGCAGCACCCGCCCCAGGCTGCACCCACCCCGTACAGCACACGCCCCGCCCCCCTTACCGCTGCCCGAATCATATCCTTGTTCACGCGCAGGTTGGTGGTGGCTGCCAGGATGTCAGCGGCGCTCACGAAGGGCCCCACCTTCTGAGGCAGGCCATGCAGCTTGCGGCCGGCAGAGGCGGTGGAGGGAGGCATCTGGCACACCGAGTTGTTGGCGTTGTACACGCTGCAGTCGATTGTGGGGTCGATTGAGGCACGGCAGTCATGTGCGTGCAGTTGCCCTGCAGTTGCCGGGGCCCACGCATGCTCGCTGGATGCGCAGGACAGCAGCACTCACAGGAAGTTGTACGTGGTTGAATTGATGCCCAGGGTCGACTGCGCCAGGGATGGGCAGCTGGCCTTGGCGTTGGGGCCCATCGTGCAGACTGCATTGTTGGAGCTGCAAGGGGGCGGGTGCAAGGGTGAGGGCATGCGTTCAGGGCTGCCGACAGGACCGTACAAGCAGGCGGCAGCGCCTGCTGGGACGTTTGTTGCATCCACTCCAGCTGTCGTGGCTGCAACCCAGCAGCTGCGCACCTGCCCACAATGCTTGGTGGGGGCGTGTTGGTGAACAGCTTGCAGTAGTCTGCGGGTGGTAGGCCCGGTGTGTGTGTGTGTGTGTGGGGGGGGGGGGGGGGGGCAATGGCAGAGATGGGATGGTGCGACGCTAGCAGCCAGCCAGACGGGAGGCAGGGTGGAGGGCAACCGGTCGGCCCGCCCCTGGCACGGGCACAATTACACGGCAGCAGCCCCGGCACCAGGTGCGCCGTGAGCTGCTAAGGTGCTCTCCCCTCCCCGCTTCCTCTCACAGCTGTACGTTGTCTCCTTGTAAACTCCGTAGTCGGTTGTGCTCTTCTTGTCTGCAGGAGAGCAGGAGGGCGGCTTTGGTTTTGGATTGTTCTCGTGCAGTCACTGGCATGCAGGCGGCAGCAGGCATGCACTGCCCCGCTTACCGTAAATCGAAGCATACATGCACCTGCATGGATGGACCGAAGCGCACATGCACAGTGGGTTGGCAGGGGAGTGCTTGACACGAGGCGAGCCCAGCCGCCAGCACCAGCTTAGCCTCCCCTTTTGTGCACCTGCAGGTTCCGCTCAAAACATGGCAAGCACACACATCTGGGCAAGCTGGCAACTCACCCGGTGGTCATGCAGCAGAGGCCCTGCAGAATAGAACGGGTGCACGTTGTCAGCAAGGAAACAGCACATGCGCTACGGAAGGGACTGCAATGTGCGAAGGTCTGCAGTGCAGGCAGGGCAAGAAGCCAGCGCTCGTCTGTTGCACCCCATGCACCTGGCACCAGCCCATGCACTGGCCACCTGCATAAGAGGGTTGATGGCGGTGGCATGTGTAAGCGTGTGTTGCCAAGAACATATGCAGGAGTGTGGTGTGCCATGTCCCAAGACGCATGCACACCCGTGAGTGCATCTCGGGGGCGGCAGGTCAGAACCCTTGGCCTTCCGCAAGTTCCAAAAACACACAATGCATGCCACCGCCTTTGCAAAGACTTGGACGCTCCGCTTGCACCGCTGCCCACGCACCAGGGTCGGTGCAGCCGCCGGAGCCACTCCCGGAGGGGATGCCCACAATTGATGCGCTGCCCTTTCCTGCGAAGAAAGACAGCGCAGAGGGGATGATCAAGCGAGGCCCACAAGGAGGATGGCGCCGCTGTGCCCGCTGCACCCGGCTGCATGGCAGGTAGCTGCCTGCAGGATGTGCGCAAGAGCACGGTAAGGAGTCCAGAGCTGCCCCATCATCCGTCTGTGGGCCCACCCGGTGCCCATCCAGCGGAGCAGGTGCGGGGGCTCACCGCCAATCAGGATGTTGGAGGTGCTTGGCAGCGTCAATGTGTCGATCTGGCACTTGCTCATGTAGGCAAAGGTCCCGCCACTCACGCCATCGTTCCGAATGGACCAGTTCTGTTGGTCGACAGGGGGAGCAGCATGGTGAGATGGGCACGAAACTGCGGGGCGCAGCGGCATGCCACAGCTGGCGGCCTGCAGGTGCCATGGCAGCTGCAGGACGCCGCCGCCGGCGGCGGCGGGGAGGTCACCGTGCTGTCGGTGCAGGTCGCCTTGAAGTCGGCCCGCACGCTTGCCAGCAGCGAGAGGACGAGGGCAAGTGCCCCTGCGTGCAGGGCAGCGGCCAGAGTCAGTCAGTGCCGGTCCGGGGCGGGCCGCGCGGTTTGCGCTGCACCGCAGGGACGCTGCTGGCAGGTCACAGATGCTCACCTAAGGCAAGCCCGCTGCGCGGCATGGTCGGGGGAAGAGGGACGGTCGGGGGAGGGTGCAAGTTGCCTGGGTTGGCACCTCCACAACCTGGATGCTATTCTATGCGCTGATAGTGGCCCAGATAGTTGGCATGGAGCTAGTGTACGAGGTGGTCAGCCCTCTATTAGTGGGATGGCATGGCGCACTTTTCGGAGTGGCGCGCCGCACTTTCTCTTCGGAGTTATGTAATGCAAGTCGAGCACAATGTTGCCTCACTCTCAGGCATCTGTTGGAGCATCAACAGCGCGCATTGCTCAGCATCAAAATTCAAAGGATGCGCAGGCCCAGCTGCCGTCGCACAAAGCGGCGCAGGGAGGGGTTGTCTCGCAGGCCCACCGCCAGCAGCAGCAGCGTAAATGCCGCCAGCACCCAGACCAGGGGAGAGACGCCGTGTCGCTGCGCCGGGGCTGCCACACGCGCAGCGGGCGGGTGCTGCAGCTGCTGCCGGTGTGCGGGGTGCTGCGCCGGCGGCGGAGGCGACCCTGGCGGCGCATCATCACAGTCTGCGGGCGGGCAGGGCAGCATGAAAATGGGGGTGCTGTGAGCTGTCGATGTGACCTGTTGATGCGCTGGCGGAGGGCGCATAGCTGGGGCGGCCGGCGGCTGCACATCAGCAGCGGCTCAGCTGAGGCGCCGCTGCCACAGCCAGCCACTCACACACGAACACAAAGTGCGTCTGCACAGCGTCCATGGCCTCGACAACCAGGTACTTGTCCGGCACCTGCAGGCAGGCGGGACACACGGAACATCTGAATGTAGCTCGGTGCGCAGGGGTGCCGAGCAACGAACTTCGCAGTGGAGTGGCCACGCCAAGCCTCGACCACCGGCACGACACACTGCAACTTTCACCACCAGCGACCGCATACTGCACGGCCTCACAGTCCAAGCCAGCACAGCGCTGCACCCACACCACCCCTCCCTCCCCTCACCAGGTCGCTGTTGTGGGAGGACTGGATGGCCTCCCGCTCAATGCTGCACACCAGTAGGCAGCGCAGGCGGCGCCCCAGCGCGCTGCCCGCCCAGCCCTCGGCCGGCTGGCAAAAGGCGTAGGCCACCGCCAGCTCAGAGCTGAAGTAGATGCCCTTGCCGAATGCGGAGCCTGCGCAGGGGGGTGCAGCAAGCAGGGGAGGCGGGTGGGCAGAGGGTGAGGAGCAGGCACATATGTCGGGCAGGCAGGGGCAGCACGCATCAAACACGCATCCAACACCCCCAGTGCCACAGCAGCAGGAAAAGAAGAGGCACGCCCAGCTCCCCCAGGCTGACCTGTCCGCTCCAGGCGCGTGCCCGAGGCGTTCAGCAGGCCGTGATGCAGGATGCTGTGCAGGTTCTCAAAGCTGCAAAACGAGCCGAGGGGGCGGGGCCAGGGGCGGCAGAGCTGAGCACTGGTGGAGGAGGGGCTGCCATTGGTGGCATGCTGAGCAAGCTATGCTCACCCCTGGTGGCACAGTCAGGCAGCTGTGCCTCCTCCCTCGCAGCATCCGCGCTGAGCAGGAGTGCAGCAGCTGAACCTAGAGACCCAGCTGGCGCTAAGCTGTTAGACTAGACTAGACTAGACTAGACTAGACTAGCAGCTGACCTGGTGCCATGGAAGGCCAGCACGCGGCTGCTGCCCACGCTGGGTGGCACCGCCGACAGCTGCAGCACTGCCGTGGGGCGCAGGCTGGGGTTCATGCCGATGTCGGCCACCCACCCCGTCAGGCTGGGCAGCTGCATGTGGGCGGGCGAGAGGGGGGGTCGGTGAGAGGCAGTGTCTGCCACTGATGAGCAAGGCTGCGGTGGGAGGTCAGTGGCGGGGCAGCAACCAACGCGAAGAGCACAGCCGCTGCATAATTCCTCCTATTGCAGCACCAGCGCTGAAACCAGAAGGAAAAAACTGTTCACAAACTGTGCCCGCCCGCATCAGCTGCTCACCTGCTCCTGCACCTGCCGCAGGGTACAGCGCCGCATGCTGGCCACAGGGCGTCGCGGGTGCGTCAGCAGCCAGCTGACCAGCGAGAGCTGCTGGGCCGACAGGCGGCTTGCTGCACCCGGCGCGCCCAGCGGCGGCAGTGCTTGCAGGTTCTGCAGGAGCGCCGCATAGTCGCGCGCATCGCCGTCGCCAAAGAGAGGAGAGGGAAATGGCACGGTGCAGGTTGCTCGGCGGTAGCTGGCTGCTGCGGCAGCCAGCGCCGACAGCAGCAGGTCGGCGGACCAGGCATCGGCTGTGTCCAGGGTGCTTTGCAGCTCCTGCGCCATTGCTGCTGCTGGTGGTGGCGGCGGTGGCAGCAGAACCGGCGGCGGCAGCGATGGCGGCTGTCGGCGGTGGCAGCAGAACCGGCGGCGGCAGCGATGGCGGCGGCAGGGTTTGCTGGGAGTGCTGTGGAGGCGACCCGTCCGCTGCCACGCCAATTCCGGGCCTCGAAGAGTTGACCAAGGGTGTGCACAGGCAACCAGGACGGTCAGGGCTTTCGACCCGAGGTGGGCACGGGCCAGGGGGCCTCGTGAGGACGGCAAGTCAGCTGATGCTGCTGTGGATGTGACAAGAGCGCGTTCAAGCAACAGCAGCAGCGCAGCCCGCTCTGCATCTGCTGCCACCGCTTGCATCTTTGCGCCCGGCATCCTTGGGCGGCCGCCGGCCCTGCCCTCTCCGCTCCCTGATCGCTTGCAAAGCCGCTCCGATTGCCAGTCCCATCGCTGGTGGCGACAGCTGCGAGCAACTATGCAGGTGGCTCAACTCCGGGGCTGCGGCGCGCTGCCGATGCGCACAAGTGAGCGAACCGAGCTGCTGGGTCCGATGGCGCTGCCTGCCCGCGCCCACGGGTTGACGGCAGTCGCTGCTTCCCAGCACTTTGCCCAGCCGCACACAGCCTGCCGTCAGCAGACTTGTGGGATCGCTCGCAGCGCATGCACGCGGGGTTGGGCTCCATCCGAGCCCCCGCCCCTGCCGCCGCCGCCGGCCGACCCTCGACCCGCTAACGTCGGTTGTGCAGCTCGAGTGCGCCGAGCCGGTGCCCCCAGCACCTCACAACTGCCTGCCATTGCCCCCATCACCGCTGCAGGCGCGCGCCTGGGCGCCCGCGCCCGCCCCGTGCGCATCGTGGCACAGGCCGCGCCGGAGCGGCCCGCCGGCGGCGGTGCGCGCTTCACTCCCGGCGGCGAGCAGCAGCCCGCCTCCTCCTTCTCCACGAGCCCCTACCAGTCACCCTCCTACCAGGGTGCGCAGCCGCCGGCGGCAGCCACCCCCGCTGAGGCCCCCGCTGGCCGCTCCATGGCTGCCACCTCCTTCTCAGTGCCGCCCTACCAATCGTCGGCATACCAGGGTGCGCAGCCGCCGGCGGGCGTGGCCGCCGCCGCGGCCCCTGCTGCCATGACGCCCGCCCCGGCTGGCCCCGGCTCCCTCGCAGCGATGGCGGCAGCCGCGGGCGGCACGGTGGTGGTGCAGCCCACCACCTCGGTCTCTATTAACGGCGAGGTGGCCACCAACGGCGTGCTGACCCCGCCCCAGATTTACGAGAAGGTGAGGGTGCTGCTGCAACTGCCTTGAGCTGCCGGGCTGCAAAGAAGCGGTGCAGTTCAAATTGCTGCCTGGCAGGGCTGGATGCACGCTGAGCTGGCGTCGATTTCTGACAGGCAGCAGCCGCCGTGCGGTGGGGAGCGCCTGCCGGGCAGCAGCGGTACCGTGCGGTGCCAAGCACAAGGCTGTGCTTGCTGCATTCTGATGGGGCCTACACAGCCCTGCTCCATCAACCCCTGCTGCCATATCATGCAGCCACCTGCCCCACACCAGCTGACTCTATTGCAATCCCCACAGGCCGCGGCGGCGGGCACCTACAAGTGCAACCTGCCCTGGTGGAAGATTGTGCTGCTGGGCTGCGTGGCCGGCTGCTACGTCGGACTGGGTGGCGCCCTGCTGCTCACCGGTGCGTCTTGTCTGTGCAGCCAGCTTTCAGCGGCGGCGCTTTTTGGTCTGAGTGCAGCTGCTCAAGGTCGGGTTGAAGCTGTCCAGTGGACAGGTCTACAGCACTCTTTCAAAGCAAAACTCGCCGACTGGCATGCCTCACGCGGCCCGCACCTCTCCCCGCCCACCCCCGCAGTCGGCCCCAACTGCTACGGCATTGCTCAGACCAACCCCGGCCTGGCCAAGTACATCACCGGCGCCATCGGCTTCCCGTTCGCCCTGCTGCAGGTGCGCCCTGCTGCTGCAGGTGCCCACACACCGGGGCACACTGCTGTGTCTGAACAGCAGCGGTCTGAACAGCAGCGGTGGGGGCTGGGGCCGGCGCGCCCTGGGGAACGCTTGTTCTGGCATGCCGGCCGGCGGCCCTCCCTCCTTGTGAGCACAACCCTACCCTGCCCTGCCGCCCTCGCTCGCGTCCCACGCCCCCCTTGCTCGCCGCCCGCCGCCCCCGGCCACCCACAGATCATTGTGTGCGGCTCCGAGCTGTTCACCGGCAACACCGCGCTCTGTTTCACCGCCCTCCTGGAGGGCAAGGTCAAGTTCAGCCAAGTGCTCAAGAACTGGGTGAGCAGCACGGAGAAGCGCTGCTCTAGTAGGGCGCAGAGGGGGGCGGCCTAGTGGGCGTTGTGAGCAGGCAGGCATGGGATGTGGCAGATCTCCTCGGGAGTTGTGCGTGCCAACTGCCGTGCTGCGCCTGATACTGCTACCACCGCCGCCCACCCCCCAAACCATCCTGAATTTCTCCTCCTTTCCGCCTCACACCCACCCACCCACAACCAACAGTTCTGCGCGTACGCCGGCAACATCCTGGGCTGCGCGCTCATGCTGGCCATCTTCACCAACACCGGCCTGCTGCCCCAGCTGACCAAGGGCGCCGAGGCCATGGCGCTCTACAAGACCGCCGCGCCCTTCAAGGAGGTGGGCGGATGGGAGGGGCCTTGATGCTGCAGAGTGCTGTTGTGCTGTGTGCTAAGGCTGGCGGCCGCTTCACTGGTAGCCTCAGTTACCTATTGGCATGTGCTGGACTTCCGTTCGACTTGCATCTCCCCTGCCATCTTTCTGACCTCCCCCCACCCACCCACCCACACACATGCTGCAGACCTTCCTCAAGGCCATCTGCGCCAACTGGTTTGTGTGCCTGGCGGTGTGGCAGTGCCTGGGCGCCAACTCGTTCGGCGGCAAGTTCATCGCCTGCCTGGGCCCCGTCTCCGCCTTTGTGTGCATCGGGTGAGCCCGGTTGACGGGGTTGTGGCATGGTACTCAGCTGGAGCTGCTGGGAGGCATGCTGATTCGGCGTGAGCTGCCGAGTGTGCTGTCGATGCGTCTGCATGAGAAGCAGCATTGCACCCACCCTGCAACCCACACCCCTCCCCCTACCCTTCCCCTGCCCCCTCGCAGCCTGGAGCACTGCATCGCCAACCTGTTCTTCGTGCCGCTGGGCATCTTTGTGGGTGAGTGTCTGTGTAACGCAAACGCATTGCATGGCGGCTTTGTGCATTGGCACGGATGGGCCTGGGGCAAGCAGCGCCTTGCGCAATCATCAGTCACGCAATCATCTGCATTACCGCCTTCACGTACCCCACCCCCTGCACCCCGCAGGCGCCAACGTGACCTTCAAGCAGTTCCTGGTGTCCAACCTCATCCCCGTCACCCTGGGCAACATCGTGGCGGGCACGGTGAGCCGCTTTGGGTCATTTTCCCACATGTCAGTCCACACTGACCAGCCCAGGGGGCTTGGAGCCCAAAGGGTCAATGAGGCGGGTTGGGCAGGCCCTGTCAAATTGGGCATGCGGGTGCAGGCGCTGTCCAGCCAGTCTGTGCGCACTCTGGTGGGGAGCTTCGCGCCCTGATCCCTCCACTTTTTCACACGGTCACCCCACCCTTACTCAGCCTGCCCTTCCCCCCTGCCCCTCCACTCAACCCAGGTCTGCATGGCCACCGTCTACTCGCTGCTGTACGGCGCCCTGGGCCGCAAGATCACCGGCGAGGCCAAGACCGCCTGAGCTGATAAAAACCGGCAGGCGCCAGGCGCGCCAGCCCAAACCCCCGCATGAATGCATGGCCACGGCCGCACACCACACCACACCGCTCGGCGCACAGCGTGGGCGCCCGGCGGTGCAAACCCGTTGCTGCACGGCGCGGCAGGTGGCGCCTCAGGTGGCACCCCAGCCCCCTGCTGCAGCCTGCAGAGCCTCAGCCCGCCCCGTCTGCTGCGCAGCACTCTCTGCCTGAACTGCAGCCCTTCTGAGGAGCGTCCTTTTCAACGTTTATCTGACCCCCCTGCTTACACTCCCTGTGCCTGCTTTCCCCTGCTTGATTTTTTTTCTGTCCTCCTGAATTCCTT
>VFQQ010003272.1_pt1 | contig 16140 bp, 10 predicted proteins | sample 3512341 | NCBI WGS metagenome assembly VFQQ01 (sample SAMN10412373, study PRJNA504923) | tailings metagenome | isolation source: Relicate 2 Philex TSF1 revegetated site | place: Philippines: Tuba, Benguet | collected 2017-08-29 | reverse complement strand
GGCTGACAGCACGGACAGCCCGGCCGCGCCGTACATCACCACAGGATATTTCACCCTGTACTGTTATCAGCAGTTTAGTGTGCCAGAGCCTTACTCGGTCACGTACGACAACGCCATCCTCCGGGCCGCCCCCGTGGCCGCCAACACCCCGCCGCTCATTCAGCAAATCCAGCCCACCGCGTTTGCCAGCTTCCTGCCCGCGCCGGCCACGATCTCGTTTCAAGCGCTGGATGACCAGCCGCTGGCGGACGACAAATTTTCCATCACCGTCAATGGCACCGTGTTCACCACCGCCAACGGTCTGACCGTCACCGGCTCCGGAACGAGCCGCACGGCTTCTGTCGGCGGCCTGGCGGCGGACACGGATTACACCGCGGTTCTGCGGGTCGAGGACAGCGAAGGGCTGTTTGCCAGCCGAACCATTCATTTCGACACGTTTGCCCCCAGCCGCCTGACCATTGAGGTGGAGGATTACAATTTTGGCGGCGGTCAGTTCATCGACAATCCGGTTCCCGCGCCGGAGGGTTTTCCCGTGGCCAACGGCTACGCGGGCCAGGCGGGCATTCCTGGCACGGATTTCTTTGACACGCGCGCGACGCCCCGATTTCAGGACACGATGTACCGGCCGGACGACCCGGTGCGGATGGCGCGATCCCGCGATTTCGCGCGTGCGCGCCATGTGGCCGCTGGCGGGACCGAGGCCGGCGTGTACGATTATGACGTGGGCGACATCGCGGCCGGGGAGTGGATGAATTACACCCGGACTTTCCCGGCCGGCACGTATGAAGTGTACCTCCGTCAGGCGCTGGCCAACATGGCTCTCGGAGAAAGCGTTTTGGAGCTGGTCACCTCGGATCGCAGTCTCCCCGAGCAAACCACCCGGGCGCTCGGTTCCTTCCAGGGAACCCTCACCGGCTTTCAATATCGCAACTTCCCGCTCGTCGATGGTTCCGGCAAACACGTCGTGCTGCGGCTGAACGGCGTGACCACGCTGCGCCTCCGCCAGGTCACGCCCGATCCCGGCGACGGCCAGCGCCTGATGAGTTACCTGCTGTTTCTGCCGGTGGCGGATCCCGGGGTGCAGCGCGCCCGGGTCGCTTCCGTCAGCCCGGCGCCGGCGGCGGTGGTCAGCACGGTCAACCCGGTGATTGAAGTCGTGCTTGAAAACCAGGACACAAGCGTCCAGCCCTCCTCGGTGGCGCTGACCGTCAATGGCTTGACGGTCGTCCCCCAGGTCACCACCTCCGCGAACGGGGCGTCCCTGAGATACGTCCTCGATCCGCTGCCTCTGTCCGGAACTCCGGTTGCGGCCCGCGTCAGTTTCCGCGACAGCGAGGGAACCGAGATCAGTTCCGAGTGGAGCTTCACGGTCAATTACCAAAGCTTGAATCCAGCCCACCGCGCGGGCCGGGGGAAGGATCGCGGCTTCAACGTGCGCGTCGTCCAGGCTCCATTCGGCTCTGGACTGGAGAACAGCCTGCAACGGGCCGAAGACCAGCTCGCGCCCGGATCAAGCATCCCTGTGTTCCTCGACGCCACTGAAGTGGTGCAACTGATCAACTTCTCCCAGAACGAACCGCCCTCGGCCGACGGAGCCTATCCCGATGACGCGTTGATTCCCGGCCTGGATATTTTCGGCAACGGCACCGATGACATCGCGATGGCCATCACGACCTACCTCGAGCTGGCCGCCGGCAAATACCGCTTCGGGGTGATTTGTGACGACGGCTACAAAGTGCAGTCCCTGGCCCGCTTCGCCGACGTGCGGGATACCCCGCTCGCGTTTCACAACGGCGGCCCGGCGAACGCCACCTTCGACTTCGTCGTGCCCGAGCCCGGTCTCTATCCCTTCCGCATGGTCTGGTACGAGCGCGGCGGCGGCGCGCATGTCGAGTGGTTTGTCGTCAATCCCACCACGGGTGAGCGGATCGCGCTGCTCAATGACACGGTTTCCCCCGTGCGCGCGTTTGCCACGGTGGACGCGGAAGCCCGGTTCAGCCCTCCCACCCTCAGTGGCGGCAATCTGACCCTGTCCTGGACGGGCGGGGGTGAGCTGGAGGAAGCGGCCTCCATCGCTGGCCCCTGGACGCGCGCGGCCAACCAAACGTCGCCGCAAACCATCGCGGTCGGGACGGCCGGAGCGAAATTTTTCCGCATCCGCCAGTAAGTACTGACGCGCCCCAAGTGGGCGGAAGAATAAAACCCAGTCTGTGCGAAATCTTGTGGAATGGAGCGGAGCGCCGGTTTCCAACCGGCATCGCCAGCCATCCCATGCCGGTTGGAAACCGGCGCTCCCTTTTCCGCTGCTTCTCCGCCGACATCCGAAACATGATGCTTGATCGACGCGATTTTTTGCGGGCCGCGCCCGCTGTGGCTTTTGCCCTCGGGGCGGGATGCCACGCCCCGCGTACCACGCCAGTCCTTTCTCAACGAGCCATGAACCGTCCGCTCATCATCTCCACCTGGCCGTTTGGCAAACCGGCCAACGAACAAGCCCTCGCTACCATCCAGTCAGGCGGCGGCGGACTGGACGCCGTGGTCGCTGGCATCGGCGTGGCCGAGGCCGATTTGTCGAACACCTCCGTCGGTGCGGGGGGATTGCCCAATGCCGAGGGCGTGGTGCAGCTTGATGCCTGCATCATGGCCGGACCGGGACACCGGGCGGGCAGCGTGGCCGGATTGGAAGGCATCCAGCATCCCATCGCGGTGGCCCGGCGGGTCATGGAAAAGACGCGCCACGTCATGCTCGTGGGGGCGGGCGCGAAGCAGTTTGCCTTGCGGGAAGGGTTTCCGGAAACGGATCTCAACACCCCGCAAGCACAGCAAAGCTGGCGCGAATGGCGCGCCCGGCAAACCGGTGCCGCCGGGCATGACACGATCACCCTGCTGGTCTTGATGCCGGATGGAAATGTGTATGGCGGCTGCTCGACCAGCGGGCTGGCCTACAAACTACCGGGCCGCGTCGGCGACTCGCCCATCATTGGCGGGGGATTGTACGTGGACAATGACGTGGGAGCGGCCGGGGCCACGGGCATCGGGGAAAACGTGATGCGCTACTGTGGCAGTTACCAGGTCGTGGAATTCATGCGGAGGGGAGCCAGTCCGGAGGAGGCCTGCGTGGAAACGATCCATCGGATCGCGCGCCAAGATCCCAAGGGCATCGACCTGGGCATCTACTTTCTCGCCCTCGACAAGCAAGGTCGGTTTGGCGCGGCGGGCGTGGGGAAAGGTTTCGATTACGCGGTGGCCTGGCCCGGGGTCAGCGAAATCCGAAAAAGCCTGGCCTTGAGCGAACTCAAGGCGCGCTCCATCGGCGGACACATCGCGGATTGAGCACCGATCTGGTTCGGCAAACGCTTTGGGTCATTGGGGTTTGAGCATCCCGTGAAACGGGGTGAACACTCAGACTTTCCCTCTCTCGTTGCCAAACCGGAGGCATGGTGCCCGCGACAGGACTTGAACCTGTACGATGTTACTCACTAGAACCTGAATCTAGCGCGTCTGCCAATTCCGCCACGCGGGCTTCCGAGGTACGGCCATCAGATCGATTGCCAACCGCGCGGACCATACCGGAGGCGGCTTCCCGGCTGCAAGCGCACAGTTCAGCGCCCGTTGGTTCCGGAAGCGCGCAGTGGGAGCGTGGTTTCTCCGGAACTGGACCGGACCCGCACGGATTCGGATTTGATTTCCAGTATCGTGACGCCTTCCACGACATCGCCCTCCCGCATGTGTACGCCGTTGATCAGCGCCGTGCGCGACGCTCCGAGAATGGTGATCTTGGTCAACGCCAGCGGTGGATGTGGGTGCGGGCCGGCTCCCTCCGGGAGCGTGCGGCCGCTGACCGGAATCGGCTGCGAGGTAAAAAGACCACCCTCGCCATTCCTCATGCGAACCCACGATTCCCAGGCGAGGAACAAACCCACAACCGCCAGCAGGGACGACGTCACCAGATGGCTTCGCCGGCCCCGGCACGCGGCCAGCAAGATCGACATCCAGCTCGTTTGCCGGGACAGAACTTTGGTGTTCTTCGTTTTGGGCGCGTTCGCCGCGCGGGAGACCTCCTGGGGCGGAACGGCGGGCGCGGTCCTCCACGACTCCACCGCTGCGGCGCAACCGATCTTTTGGAGATAATCCGTCGAAAGATCATGACCGGTCTCGGGCGGGTTCGCGCCGGCGTCCGCGTGCTCGAAGGCGTTGGCCGCGTGCAAGGCCGTGAGCGGGGTGAATGCTTCGTCGTTGGAGGCGCAAGGTTCGAGATGCCATCCGATGGCCGAAACGACCGGGGCCGGCAGCCCCCACAAAGCCGCGAGATACGCTCCCGCCTCGACGTGGGAAATGCCGAGAAGCTGGCGTTCCAGCTCCACCAGCGGCTGTTTCATCCGTTGGGCCTGGTCAAACACCTGCGCGTACTCGGCCGGGAAATTGGAGGCGAAGAGCAGCTTGCCCAGGTCATGCAACAGCCCGGCGGTGAAGGCCTGGTCCGCGAGAGCGCGGTCGCGCGTCTGGTAGAGGGCGATGCGCCGGGCACGCTCCGCCACCGCGCTGGCGTGTTTCCAGATTTGCTCGGTGCCCACGGATGATTCAGACGATTCATCCAGCCGCACCACGGCCTGCACCGCCAGCACCTGGGATTTGACCGTTTCCAACCCGAGAATCTGAATGGCGTCGGCAAGGCTCGTCACCGTCTGGCGGCGGCCGTAGCTGACCAGATTGACCAGTTGAATGAGGCGCGTGGTGACCGCGAAATCCGTCTGGATCAACTCCGCGAGCCGCTCGACGCTGGTGTGGGCCGACTTCAACTCGGCGAGCACCTTGAAGTAGAGCGTCGGCGGAGAGGGAAACATCCGCATCTTCGGCACCAATCCACCCAGACTGTCGTGATACCGCAGCAGCCACTCTTGTGTGGCGGCCGCCACCTGGATGGTGTCGCGCAGGGTCGCGGCGTCCGGAATCGAGGCGAAGACGCGGTGCGAGTGGCGCAGGGATTCCTCCAGCAAGGTGGCGTCCGTGGGATCGCCACAGACAAAACGGATGGTTTCACGTTTGTTGCCGGCGATCCAATTGAGCAGCCCGAGGCTGCCGGCGGTGCCAAATTCAGCGTCCACCACCAGGGCGTCAAACAGACGACGGCGGCAGGCCAGCAGGGCTGACTCGGTGCTGCCTGCGGTCTCCAGCTTCCATTCGGCAAAACAGGTGGGATCAGCCAGCACGGATTGCCGCAACTCGCCGGTGTGGGAACTGACGATCAGCAGGCGGTAACCGCTCATCGCGTCGCGCTTTGCGTCCTCGGATGCTCGACTCATTCGTTGTGGAAAATGGACTCCAGCCGCCACCCATATCGGCGGGATGAAGGAAAACCTGTAACGCGCAATGGATCGGTTGATACCAAGTCTCTGTGAAATCCGGTGAATGGGAGCGCCGGTTTCCCACCGGCTTCGGACGGAGCCGAAGTTCGTGCGAACCGCGGGCCGATTGCAAACCGGCGCTCCTCCTTCGGTTGGGGGGCCGTGTGCGGATGCGACCACGAACAAACGGAACCGGCCCGCGTTGCCGGTCGGAGCGCGGACTTGCAGTCCGCAGCCGGGAATCACCCCACGGCCGGGGAACCCTGGATTCGCTGCGGGTTACAAACCCGCGCTCCGGGCGGGGAATGGCGGTTGCGCCGAGGTTCTTCGCGTTTTCACCGCGCCGAGGCGCGGTAGTAGCGGGGCGGGCCGCTCGAAGACGCGGGGACGAGCACCGTCGTGCTGGCGCGCGGGCTGACGAATTCGGTGAAGAGGGTCCAGGTCACGAGGTTGGTCGAGAACTCGACCCGGTTGGTCAGGCCGACGGTGCCCAGCACCTGGAAGCGCAGGTCGCCCTCCAGGGTGCGCTCGGGGTTGACCACCGCCGAGCGGCCCGAGGAGAGTTTGGCGAGGAAGGCCGAACTCGATCCCGTGGCCGACACGGTGAACGAGTCGAACTGCGCGTCGCGACTCTCGGTGGTGCCGGTGATATAGAGGTTCTCGGCGGCATCGACGCCGAGGTGGGTGACGAGTTCCTGTTTGGAGCCGCCGAAGGTTTTGGCCCAGAGCCATTGTCCTTCGGGCGTGAGCGCGGCCACGAAGCCGTCGGCGTCGGTCCGGTTGGCGCAGTTTTCGCCCAGCGGAATCGCCCCCAGCCGGGCACCGCAGAGGTAGCCCCCGGCGACGTAGAGGGTGCCCGAGGCTCCGAGGGCAATGACGTTGACCCCGGCAGCAAACACGTCCGCCGGGCTTTCCCGATCCAGGAGGCTGACCCAGACGAACTGCCCCTGCGCGTCCAGCCGGGCGAGGAAGCCGACCGGATTGCCACGCCCCAGGGGAATGGCCACCGGACCCAGGCGAGGCGGGGAATGATGGCCGTCTTCCCACGGGTTGGGGGTGCGCACGGTGACGTTGCCGCTGACCAGCAGGCCGCCGTCGGGCGCGGGATGGAGCGCGGAAACGGCCGCATGAGCAAACGGGGTGCTCCAACCGAAACCGAAGGAGGTGGCCTGGAGCAGCCGCCCGTCCTGTCGGTCGAACTGGGCCAAATCCCTTCGCTCCTCCGACCTGACCATGCCGGTCAATGCTTACCTCGGCGCGCTGAAGGAGACTCCCGATGGGGGCTTCCTCGTGGGCGGCACCATCGGTGCTGTTCGACCCGCCGCCCGGCGTCACCAATGCTGCTCCCCCGGCCATCGGCCCCACGCCCATCGCGCGCGGGCGCGGCAACCCGGTCGGGTTCACCGGCGCGACTGGACACGCGCGGGGATTTGCGTTTCCAGGTGTTGGCACCGCAGGTCTGACCAACCGGGTCGAGTTCTCGACCAACCTCGTGACCTGGACCCTCTTCACCGAATTCGTCAGCCAGCGCGCCAGCACCACCGTGCTCGTGCCTGCCACTTTCCACCCCCACCCCCGACGCCGGATCGTTTCCTCTTACCCCAGCCGGAAGGAAATCCGGGCGATGAATTCCGGACCGAAGCTCAGTTGCAGGCGCTCCAGAATTTCTTTGCGGCGGTACCGGACGATCTCATTCAGCCACGCGCTGTGGTCCACGTTGACGAAGAGGGTGCCGTTGCGCAGGCCGACCGGTTGCGCGTGCTGGGCGATGACCGGATCCAGCGCGTGGTTCCAGACTTTGACCACCTCCGTCTCGAAGCGGCGCTGGTCGATGCGCAACTCCTGGAGCACCCGCGGCAACACCTGACCAGCCGGCCGCGCCGAGCGGGCGGCGGCGATTTCGAGCGGTTCGAGATCCACCCCGCGCCACAACGCCAGGATGTCCCGCCGGGCGGAGGAGCGGGTTTCAGGCCTTGGCCTGCGGGGTGGTTTTTTCGTGGTGCTCATCGACGACCAGGACGCCGTGCGGGGGCAGATCGTAGTTGCCGCTGATGGTGGTGCCAGACAAAAAGTCATGCACCGGTTTGTAGAACGGGAGGCGGACGGGGGAGTGCTGGTGATTCAGGAGGAAATAAATTTTGGTGTCCTCCTTTTGTCGCATGCTGACTTCGACACCCTCGGGCACTTTGATCAACGGGAAGATGTTGGCCAGTTGCCGCAGCCAGACCACGAGGTCGTTGTAGAAATGCTGGTGGCTGGCCGTGCCGATGTAGATGGCCTTGCCGAGACCGAACTCGTTCATCGTCATGGCCGCGCGCCCGGCGTAGAAGTCCTTCCCGTAGGTGGCCAGCACCTGACAGCCCTTGGTCTCGATGAGGTCGCACCAGAGCCGCGCCGGGTGCAGGTGCGTGACGGGAAACGATCCCTTGATCACCAGATGGTTTTCGTCGGACGGCGCGACCGGATCAAACTCCAGCACTTCCATCCCGAACAAATCGGTCAGGTCATGCGGATACCCCGTGTCCGGCGCGATGCCGTGCTCGTCCACCAGCCCGGTGTTGAAGGTGCTGACGAGCAGGCCGCCGTTTTGCACGTAGAGCTTGAGCAGATCCGCCTCGCCCCCGGCCATGAGATGCAGCGAGGGCGCGACGACCAGCTTGTAGCGCGAGAGATCCTCCGTCGGCCGGGCGAAATCCACCGGGATGTTCCGGTCGTGAAAGGCGTTGTAAAAAAACTGCACATGCTCGCGCAGGCTGAAATGGCGCGAGGGCTGGGGTGTCTGCTCCAGCGTCCACTCGTTGTCGTGGGAGTAGAGGATGCAGGCTTCGGCGGTGACCCGCGTGCCGCGCAGCACGGGGGCCAGGCGCTTCATCTCCTCGCCGATCTGGCAGACTTCCTGGTACACCCGCCCGCTGGCCGCGCCGTCGTGGTTCAGGACGCCGCCATAGAACCGCTCCGACCCGAACCGCGGCTGGCGCCAGTAAAAATACAGCACCGCGTCCGCGCCGCGCGACACCATCTGATAGGAGAACAGGCGCACCACTCCCGGCCGGACGAGCGAATTGACCTCCTGCCAGTTGACGTGGGCGGCCTTCTGCTCGATGCACCAGAAGCCGCTCTCGCCGTCCGGTGTGCGGATGCCGGACTTCTTCAGCGAGCGCAGCAGATCGATTTCGCAGGCGTTTTCGGAGGATTTGGATTTGATCGTGGCGTTGCTGTTGACCGAGACGAAGTCCAGCACCTCCGCGAGGTCGAACTGGTCAATCCGCGTGCTGAAAGCGCGGATGTTCGTGGTCAACGCCAGCCGGGGCGTCCGCTCGCGCAACACCTCGGCCTGCATCCGCACGAAGGCGACGCAGGTGTCGCTGGAAAACCGCCGCCAGTCCGTGAGCAGGGAAGGATTATGCACCGTCGGCGCGCGCATCGGCATGGGCACCTCGTTCCATTCGCGCACCGTCTGCCCCCAGAAGCGCAGGCCGAGCAGTTCGTTCACCCGCTCGATCGTTTCGTATTTCGCCTTCAGCCAGGCAATCCAGTCGCGCCGCGATTCATCGTTGAACGACGAGGCGGTGTCGTGAGATCCAACGCCATTGTCGATCTGCCAGGCGATCAGTTGCGGATGATCCCCCAGCGCCTTGGCCAGGGCGGTGACGATCCGGCGGCTGAAGTCCCAGTACACGTCGCTTTGCAGGCAGCAGGCGCGGCGGGTGCCCTCGCGCAAACGCAGACCCTGCGCATCCACGGGCAGAATTTCCGGATGCCGCCGCGTCAGCCAGAGGGGCGGGGCGGCGGTCGGCGTGCCGAGAATCACCTGGATGCCGTGGCGGCCCATGACGTCCATCGCGCGGCGCAGCCAGGCGAAGTCGTATTCGCATTCGGCCGGTTCGCACAGACCCCACGCGAATTCGCCCATGCGGACGGTGTTGATGCCCGCGTCGGCCATGAGCCGGGCGTCGATCTCCCAGCGGGCCTCGGGTTGGTCCTGGGTGCCAGCATAAGGATAAACCCAATGCTCCGGATAATAGTCGGCTCCAAAGCGCATAAGGTCTGGGGTGGAATTTACCCGGAGCATAGCGCCCGACGGCGAACTGACAACCTCCGATTCACGGAAAGAATCGACGGGACGCCTCCGCACACTGCCCCACAGAAGGTGGAGCACCGGTTTCCAACCGGCTTCGAACGGAGCAAAGACCCTCTCGGACAGCAAGCCGGTTGGAAACCGGCGCTCCTCCCAAGGCTCCATGAACGTTGCTGAATCGGGCGTCGGGCCTGCGAGAAAAAAGATGCCCGAATCAACAGGGGGGCTCCCACCGTCGAGTGTCATCCATCCAAGCGGTGAAAACAGGCGATCAACCCACGACCGGCCACCGGAAGGCCGAACTGAGGCGGACGCGCCGGCCCGTCGCCTGCGACTGGCGCGCGGCGGTGATGATTTCCAGCACATGCAGCGCGTGTTCCGGCGTCGCGAGCAGTTCCTTGCCGGTCGCGAGGCATTCCGCCGCCAGCGCCGCGCCCTGCTGCCAGATGTAGCCCTGCGCATCGGTCTGATGCCGCGCGAGTTTGGGCTGTTGGTGCGTGGCGAGATCCACGCCGAGCGGTTCCCAATCGTATCCCACCAGGCCCATGTAGCCATGCGAGCCGGTGATCTGGATGGTGTGGCGGGTCTCGTTCCGACCGTCGTGCCCGTGGGGGTTGAAGTAGTTGAAGCCGGACTGGACGTGCGAAATCACGCCGTTGCCGTGATCCATCAGCAGCATGGCGTTGTCCTCTTCGCTGACCTTGATGCGGCCCTTGTCGTCCACCGTGCGCTCGGGGGTCACGATGTTGAGCATGGCCGTGACGCGCTGCACCGGACCGAGCAGGCCGGTGAGACTGGTGAGATTGTACACCGCCAGGTCGGGCATGGAGCCGCCGAGTTTCTCGTAGAAGAACGCCGACCAGGTCGGACCCTCATGACCGTAGAAGGCGTGCGCCGCCGCCACGCGGCCAAGCGCGCCGGACCGGAGCGCGCGCGCCATGAAGGCGAACTGCGGGCTTTGCACGGTGATCGGCGCGCCCCACAAGCGCAGCCCCTTCGACTTCGCGACCCGCAGCAGTTCCTGACCGGCGCGGAGCGTGTTGGCGATGGGCTTCTCGCTCCACACATGCTTGCCCGCCCGGAGACCCTGCCGGTTCAGACGCTCGTGCTCCTGCATGTCCGTCAGGTTGACCAGGAAATCGAACGGCACGCCCGCCAGCATCGCGTCGATGTGCGGATACGTGATTGCCACCCGGAAACGCTCTCCCTGCCGCCTGGCGCGCTCGGGCTTGATGTCGCACAGGCTGACCACCTCGACAAACGGGCTGCTCGTCAGCACGGGCAGGTACGCGTTGGACACGCTCCCACAACCGATGACCCCGGTGCGGATGCGGCGGGACGCGGCCGGAACGGCGGCCAGCGCCCCCGTGGCGAGGGCGGCCCCGGCCAGCAGGGTGGAGGTGGTAAAATCGCGGCGGTTCATCAGAGTCTGCTTTTGGGAGTTCATGGGCACAGGCAAGGATTTAGACGGAGCCGTGCGGTTTTCAACTTGGAAAACGTGCTCGCTCGTGACGGAACCGGGGCGCCTCCGCTGCCAGCGGGGTTTTCGCCTCCACTTGACTGGATGCCCAACGGATATCCCGCTTGTGGTTTTTGGGTTGAGTGACACGCGGTCCAGCCCCTAACTGAAGCCCACATGCGCGCGCGGTTTCTTTTGGGTCCATCGGGGTCCGGCAAATCGTGGCGCTGCGTCGCCGGGGCGCGGCGCGGGCTGGCGGTGGCCGAGGGCGAACCGCTCCTCTATCTCACACCCCGTCAGTCCACGTACCAAGTGGAGCGCCAGATTTTGGACGAGGGCGGCGTTGAGGGTTTCAGCCGGCTGCAAATCCTCTCCTTCGACCGGCTCGCCGAGTTTCTTCTCAGTGAATTCGGGGCCGGCACCCCGCGCCTCCTGCGGGAGGAAGGGCGGGTGATGGTCTTGCGTTCCCTGCTGGCCCGGCACCGGGAGGATCTGGAACTGTTCCGTGCTTCGGCCCGGCTGCGCGGTTTCGCCCGCCAAGCCAGCGACACGTTGCGCGAACTCCAGCGCGCGGGGATGACACCCAGTCGGCTGGACGATCTGGCCGCCCGCTGTGGCGGGTTGGGAAAAACAGACGCCAAGCTGCGCGATCTGGCCCGTTTGAGCCGCGCCTACGCGGCATGGCTGGGGCACCAGCAGTTGCGCGACGCGGACGCGTTGCCCGGACTGGCGGCGGAGGTGTTGCGGGCCTCCGGTTCGGGCGCCCGATTCGGCGCACTCTGGCTGGACGGATTCGCCGAGTTCTCGCAACCCGAGTTGGATCTGCTGACACGCCTCGTGCCGCGTTGCCGCGAAGCCACACTGGCCTTCAATCTGGATCGCGCGTTGAATGAAGAACGTCCCTGGTTGTCCGCCTGGGCCACCGTTCATCGCACGGTTCGCGCGCTCCTGGACCGTTTGAGCGCGCAGCAGGGCGTGGAAATTTCCGTGGAATGGTTGGACCGCGAAACACCCCATCACCGGCTGGCCCGCGCCCCCGCGCTCCGGCACCTGGAGCGGGCCTGGGACGCGGAGGCCGGTTCACCGCGTGACCTTCCACTGGCCGAAGCGGCCCCCGAGCCGGGTGGACAACTTTGCCTCCTGCAATGTGACCGGCCCGAGGCCGAGGTCATCGCGGCGGCGCGGGAAATTTTGCGGTTCGTTCAAAGCGGCGGCCGCTTTCGGGAAGCGGCCGTGCTGGTGCGCGGTCTGCCCCGCTTCCTCGCGCCGATCCAGCGGGTGTTTCAGGCGTGCGGCCTCCCTTTCTTCCTCGACCGCCGCGCGCCCGCCGGGCATCACGCGCTGGTGGAACTGCTCCGCAGCGCCCTGCGCACCGTGGCGCACGGCTGGCTCGCGGAAGACTGGTTCGCCGCGCTCAAGACCGGCCTGGTGCATGACGATCCGCCGGCCATCGACCAATTGGAAAACCTGGCCCTGGCGCGCGGCTGGACGGGCCGCCACTGGTTGGAACCCTTGCGCAGCGCCGAGCAACCCGAGGCCGCCGCCCGGGCCGAAGCGATCCGGCGGTGCGTGATCCCTCCGTTCGCGGTCCTGGCCCGCCAGCTCAGTGTTCCCCTGGCCGGCCCCGCGTTCGCGCAAGCCTGTCGCGAGTTTCTCGAAGGATCCGGCGCGGCCCGGCGCGTGGCCGCGTGGGCGGCGGACACCGAGGATCCGATGCCCGGTGCGGTTTGGGAGGCGATGCAGAACTGGCTGGATGATCTGACCCTGGCCTTCGCCGGTCACCCGCTGCCGACACTGGAATGGATTCCGGTGATTGAAGCGGGCCTGGCCAGCCTCACCGTCGGCTTGATCCCACCCACACTCGACCAAGTGATCGTGGGTGAGGTGGGTCGTTCGCGCCAGGCGGAGATCCGGCTGGCCGTCGTCCTCGGCCTGAATGAATCGGTTTTCCCCGCTCCACCACCCCGTCCGACGCTGCTGACCTTGATGGATCGGGAACGCCTGGCCAACGCGGGTGTCAAGCTGGAGGCATCGCTCTGGGACGCGCTCGGGACGGAACAGTATCTCGGCTACATCGCCTTCACGCGCGCTCGCGAGCGCGTTGTGGCCACGTTCTCCACCCGGGATGACGATGGCCATCCGCTGAATCCCTCGCCATTCATCGCCCGGCTGAAACGAATGTTTCCGGGTCTGGAAGTCCAAGACGCCCAAACCACCCGGCCTGAAAGCGAGCGCGAAGGCGGCACCGCACCGGATCTTCACGCCTGGTTTGAGGACGTTCAACGGGCCTGGCTGTCGCAGCGCGCCATGCGGCACGGTGATGACATGCCCCTGTTCCTTGACCGACTTGGGAACTCGCCCTCCGTGGATGAAAGTCTCTCCCCCCGGCTCGCCGCCGCGCTCTACGGGGCGGAACTGGCCACCTCCGTCAGCCGGCTGGAAGCCTTTGGAGAATGTCCGTTCCGATTTTTCATTCACTCGGGTCTGCGTCTGGAAGACCGGGAGCAGCGCGAACTGGGCGCCAAAGAGCAAGGCTCCTTCCTCCATGAACTGCTGGCCCGCTGGCACACCAGTCTCGCGAACGAAGGCCGGCGCTGGCGCGAGGCGACCGTCGCGGAGGCGCACGACCGGCTGGAACGGTTCGCGGCGGAACTCGGGAGAGACTTTCGCGAAGGGCTGCTGGGGGCGGACGGGCGGGGCGGCTTCACACGGCGGATGATGACCCGCCGCGCGCGGGATCTGGTTGAAGTCACTCTGGGCTGGCTGGAGCAAAATGAATTTGATCCGGTCGCGGCCGAATGGTGCTTCGGCCAGCCGGACGACCCGCTGCCAGCGTGGCGTCTGGCGCTGGACGCGCACCATTGCCTCAGCCTGCGCGGCAAGATCGACCGGGTGGACCTGTGGCGTGATCCGGAAACCGGCGAGGGCCGTTTTTTGATCGTGGACTACAAGTTGAACGGACGAACCCTGGATCCGGCCCTGATGGCCGTCGGTATTCAGCTTCAACTCGCCGCCTACGCGGCCGCGCTGCGCGCCAACCCCGTCGCCGCCGCGCAACTGGGAGTGTGCCGGCTCGAGCCCGCCGGAGTTTTTTACGTGAATCTCTCCGGCACCGCCAAACCGGCCGATTCGCGGGCCACGGCAACCGCAGAACGCGCTCAGTCGTTTCGGACCGCATTCCAGCACACCGGCCGATTTGACGCCGCGTGCCTGCCGCAACTCGACCGGCGCGGAGCCGACCGGGGCGACCAGTTCAAATACACGCGCAGAAAGGACGGCACGCTCAACGCGCGATCCAAGGAAGCACTGCCGGCCGAGGAATTTCTGGGAATGATCGATGCGGTCGAGCGCCAACTGGTCGAAATGGGGCGGGCGATTTACGGCGGCATCGCGCGGGTGGATCCCCGCAAAACCGGCTCACGGTGTTCGTGCGATTTTTGCGACTACGCCTCGATCTGCCGCATCGATCCCTGGCGGCATGCGTATCGCACCCTTCGCGCGCCGGAACACCCTGAAGCTGAACTCGATTAACCTCGAACGCCGGAGTTGGGAGCAAATCCGCCGCTCGCTGCGGCTGGGCGATGGCTTGCATCTGTCCGACTACCTCCCCAAGCAATCCGTCCAAATAATTCTCTGCGTCACCCACGACCTCGAAGTCCCCGCCAACGCCGACTTCGTCATCGAAGGCTGCGTTGACCCGTCCAAACCGCCACGTCACGCAGACTCGCTCGGCGACCACACCGGCCATTATACTAGGTCTGTATGAAATTCGGTAAAATGGAGCGCCGGTTTCCAACCGGCAACGCCAGCCATTCAATGCCGCCTGGAAACCGGCGCTCTGGCTGCACCCAACGACGACGCGGACGCGAATTGCCTTTGACGTCGGATTCACCGTGACAATGAAATTGCACGGTGGGAACAGAGTCCAGCCACGCAGCCGCTCCAGAAAAACCTTTCGTTTCGGTTGGTCCTCGCATTCAGGCGGATCAGCCTGATCCTGCGTCCGGGCAAATCCGGGCTTTCGCTCGCTGGAAGTTTTCTGCTATCAATCACGTCAACAGACCATGAATTCATTTCCAACCACCCTGTCCCTCGCGCTCGCCTGCGCCTTGGCCTCCCTGTCCTCCGCTCAGCCTGTCAATGACGCCTCCGCTGTCGTCGCGCCCGGCGCGAAAGTTGAAAGGCTCGCGGGCGATTTCAAATTCACCGAAGGCCCGACCGCCGACAAGGCGGGCAACGTCTTCTTCACCGACCAGCCGAACGATCGCATCCTGAAGTGGAGCGTGGACGGCAAACTCTCCACGTTCCTGGAGCCGGCGGGCCGCGCGAACGGCATGTTCTTCGACGCGCAGGGCAATCTCATCGCCTGTGCGGATGAAAAAATGGAACTGTGGTCCATCGCGCCCGACGGCAAGCACAGCGTGCTGGCCAGGGAATTCGAGGGCAAGCCGCTCAACGGCCCGAACGACGTGTGGGTGCGCGCGGACGGCAGCCTGTTTTTCACCGATCCGTTTTACAAGCGGCCATGGTGGACGCACAACGAACCGCCGCAGGGCACGCAGCAGGTGTACTTCCTGAGCGCCGATCGCAAGACACTCAAGCGCGTGACCACCGACCTCGAACAACCCAATGGCATCATCGGCACGCCGGACGGAAAAACGCTTTACGTGGCCGACATTCGCGCCCGCAAAACCTACCGCTACGACATCCAGCCCGACGGCGCGTTGGCGAACAAACACCTCCATTGCGAACTCGGCTCCGACGGCATGACGCTCGACACGGAGGGCAATCTGTATCTCACCGGGCGGCGTAATCGTGTTCGACAAGACCGGCAAGCAGATTGCGCAAATTGACGTGCCGGAACGATGGACGGCCAACGTGAGCTTCGGCGGCAAAGATCACAAGACCCTGTTCATCACCGCCAGCACCGGGCTTTACTCGGTGCAAACGAAATACCGCGGAGCGAATGCCGCGAAGTGACGAGCAGAATCGCCAGCGGCGGCAAACCCGGCATTGACGCGACGAAGAAACTGCCGGGCGAAGGTTTCAAACGCCCCTGGCCGCCACTCATCAAGATGGATGAAACGGTCCGGCAGAAAATAAACGGACTGTTTAAAGCACAATGAACGAAACAGTATGGCCGACGCGTGTCTTCAAGGACCGAACGGCGATTGTGACCGGCGGGGCCGCCGGCATCGGCCGTGCATTGTGTGAACGGCTGGCAGAGTTCGGCGCGCACGTCGTGGTTGCTGATATCA
>VFQQ010003270.1_pt1 | contig 16143 bp, 32 predicted proteins | sample 3512341 | NCBI WGS metagenome assembly VFQQ01 (sample SAMN10412373, study PRJNA504923) | tailings metagenome | isolation source: Relicate 2 Philex TSF1 revegetated site | place: Philippines: Tuba, Benguet | collected 2017-08-29 | reverse complement strand
TGAGAGGGATATGAGCAAAGTGCAGAGTGCAGGTGGCCAGGCAGGCAGGCGCTGCTAGGGCGCAGGCAAAACAGATGGATAGAGTGCTGCGCCAGCTTGCCTGCACCAGCGGCACCTGGACTGGCACAGCCCTGCCCTGAAGTGCCCTCATCACTCAGCGCAGGTTGGTACCAATCCTCAGCAGCATCCGTAGAGCAACATCCGTACATGAAACCCTCCCATGTGTCACCAACTACCCTGCTGCACCGCCCCCTTTCCTCACCGCAGGTTGGCCACCAGCCGCACATTGACATCGGCTTGCAGCAGCGCGGTGGCAATCTCCTTGAGCACGCCATCCAGCACCTGGGCGGCAGGTGGCAAGTCACGGGAAGCGAATGAGGGACGAAAAGGCAGGCGACAGGCGTGGGCTTGAAGCTGAGTGGGCAACTTGAATAAGCAGCGGCAGCGGCCGAATAGACATAGCGGGCAGTGCAGGCAACAGCACACGTTTGCCTTCCAACACAGCACTGCACCCAGGCCCATCCAGCACAAGCAATCAACAATGCAGACATGCGCTACAGGCCTGCAGCCCAAAAGTACGGCAAGCACAGTCGCACCGCTTCGTCCACCACCGTCACGCTGTTCAGGCTGCCCAGCGCCTGGCTGATGCGCTGGCCCAGCTCCGCGAGCACCATGGCAGCTCAGCCCTTTGTCCTGCTACCTGCAAGTGAGTTGTGGACAGCAGAATGGTGAGCGCTCGGTGGCAGGCACAGGGAGCGGCAGGCGGCGGCAGCGCGAAGCAAAGGAGCTTCGAGGCACGGGGCGGGCGCTGATCCATCGATTTGCCTGCAGTTCAGGCAGCCGATACACACCCTAGAGGGCTCCCAAACAGGCTGGTGGCGCGGTCGCTGCGGCCAGACGGGCGTTCCACGGGGTACAAGCGGCCTGTGAGCACTCGTATAACTGCCCAGCTTCCAGAGAAACGGCGCCCGGACGAAAAGAAGGCGGCAGCAGGTGCCGGGCGGACACGGCGCAGCGTAGGGCGCTCGGGAGGCCGGCTCGCCCCGATCCAAGCTTCCTTGGTGTCTGATCAACGTGCCCGGATGAAGCAGGGGAGTCTTGGGCTGCCCTCCTGCTCCATGCAAGCTCGCATTGGTGGCCGGGCCTTTGCTGCAAGGAAACGCCGGCAACGGCACTTCTCGACACTCTGCAGCGGCGTCCTAGGTGTCTGCAGCGGCCTGGAGGCCTGCAGATCGCTGTCGGAGTTGGTGGTCTCCTTGTTTTCCTCCGACCCGAACCTTCCCGCAGTTTCGGTCACTCTGAGCAGCCTCGAAACTTAGCAGCGCCACACAGGCAGCCGCCGCCGACCTTCCAGTGCCCTTTGGCACCTGGCGCGATGCTGCCCTCCCTCGGGGCGCTCACGCCCCTCTCGGGCGTCAAGTTCAGCGGTGCAGCCCTACCCAAATACCGGGAGCTGCTGCGCAGCACGCGGCGCCGAGGCAGCGAGGAGGACAGCGGCAGGTGCGAGGCGGCGGCGGCGGCGGCAGGGCCTGCGCCAGCTTCGCTGTGCTGTGTGCAATTCTGCTGCCCAAGGCCTTGCCTGACTTAATATACTACCCTTCTGTCCATGCAGCCTGTTCCAGCAGGCCAAGGAGCGCGTGCTGGTGCGGCTGCAGGAGCGGCGGCAGCGGGCGCGGCACGACCCGCGCCGCGCCTTCTCCCGCCTGCAGGTGTGTGATGTGGTGGGCTGCTGCGGTGTGTTGCAAAGCTTCAGCTGCGTCTGACAAGTGTGCTGTGGTGGTTCGATACAGCGACAGCTGGCTGGCTGGCAATGTGCTAATTTAGCAAGCCCTCCTGCCCTCTATGCCTGCAGGAGCGCTGGGCCGCCGCCCGCTCCAGCCTGCGTGAACTCAAGGCCGAGCAGAAGGCTCGCCTGCGGCAGTACTATGCCTCAGCAGTGGTGGGCGGCAGCCGAGTGGCCACCAGTGAGAGCAGTGTGGCGGCCAGCGAGGGCCCGGCGGTGGCGGGTGTGCTGGCAGAGGCAGGCGGCCTGAGCGCTGCCGACATGGAGCGTGCGGCGGCGGTGCTGGGCAGCAACGGCCCGCTCAGGGTGAGGCGGAGGTTGTGTGCAGGGTGTGCTGCATGCATCACAGTGTTCAGCGGGGCTGTGGCTGTGGCAAGTTGCAGCGCTGCACAGTCTGTGTGCCTGCTGGATGTCTGCGATCTACTCACGGCGTGGCCGTGTCTGCTCTCTTGCCCACTCCCTGCACTCCACCTGCCCCTCCTGCTCACCGCAGCACCTGGTGCTGGCGGGCGTGGGCAGCGCCTGCAAGCTCTTCCTCACCGCCGGCGCCCGCACGGCGATCGAGGGGCAGGAGCGCATGGCGGCGGCGCTCAGCCGCGAGGCGGGCCGCGGCCTCATCACCGTCAGCAACCACGTGGGCGCGGTAGATGACCCGCTGATCACCTCCTCTAGTGAGTACCTGCTGCCCGGGCACCTTGGGGTTGTAAATCGGCCAGGGGCTTGTAGGCTCAGTCGTCAAGCTGCTGCTGGTGTCAAACGGGGGATGCTGCCACTCTGCGCCTGCTGCAGCCCGAGACCTGCCTGCTGCCGAGCAGTTCCCTGCTTGGCAGCAATGAGGAGTGCTTGCTCAACTATGTCTGCAGCCCGGCGTGGCCTGAACCTTGCTTGCTTGCTGCAAATGCCGAACCCTCATTCCAGCTGTGCCCGCCCTGCCCTGTCTGCAGTCGTGCCGGCCGACAAGCTGCTGGAACCTCGGGCGCTGCGCTGGACGATGTGCGCCACCGACCGCTGCTTCAAGTCGCAGCTGCTGGCGCCCTTCTTCCGCGCCGCCAAGGTGGGCAGTTTGTGCGGAAAGGCAGAGGGCAGAGCTGCTCACAGGGTGTGCCTCCTTGATGCTGTCACGGTTGCTCTGCTGCCTGCTTGCCTGCACGTCCAGCTGTCGCATGGCCAGCTCCCCAGGAATGCCCGTCTGTCTTGCGCAAAGACAGCTCACCTGCCATCTGCCTGCCTCCTGCTGTCCGCTCCTGCAGGTGCTGCCGGTGGAGCGTGGCGCTGGCCTGAACCAGTTTGGCATGCAGCTGGCGCAGGTGGGCGGGGCAAACGCTGGTCTTCAGCTGGCTGGTATCGTCTATGCAGAGCTGTCCAGGCTGGGTTCCAACGGGTGAATCGCCAGGCTTGGCTTGCTCTCTGCTAGACTTGGCAAGCCTAGCAGTGATGCTGCACCGGAATGCACAGATCACTGTCTCCACGCCCTCCCCCGTGCAGTCTCGCCTGGCAGCGGGCGACTGGGTGCACATCTTTCCAGAGGGCACCCGCAGCCGAGACGGCCGCATGCTGCCAGTCAGGTAGGTGTGCTGGGGCTGGGTGGCAGTGCATGGGTGGACTTCTCTGTGCAGCAGCAAAGGTGGCAGCCCGGCCACCTTTGTGCTGGCCACTTTCTGTTGGTAGCGGGCCCTCACATCTAATCTAAAGCAGCAACTCCAACTGCCGCTTCTTACATTGCCGCAGGAAGGGCGTGGGCTGGCTGGTGGCCTCTGCCGCCGCCTCTGGCGGGCCGCCGCCCCTGGTGCTGCCGTTTGTGCACAGCGGCATGGAGCGGGTGATGCCCAAGGGTCGCGCCCTGCCCAAGCTAGGTGAGACCGGGGGTGCTGCGTGCGTTCTGGACAGTTGGACAGCTTTCTGTTTGATGACCTGCGAATGCAATCCCGTGAGGTGCTCATCCCGGCGCTCGCACGTCCTGCTCATTCGCAGCCGACTTGCTGCCCCAACCTTCACAACCCCGACTCACTGTACTATTTGTTTTCAAACTGTTTATCACTGCAGGCCAGGAGCTGCGCATCCTGGTGGGGGAGCCGGTCCCCGTTGACGACCTGCTGGCGGCAGCTGGAGAGGAGGGCTGGGCGGAGCAGCGCCTGCACGTGGCCATCGCCGACCGCGTGGGGCAGGTGGGCGATGTTAGAGGAGGGGGCAGCGGGGTGGGGCCAACCGCTGCTGTGTAACTCTGGGACTTGGTTTGGGCCATTCACGCAGTCTGCACAACCGGCCTTCGCCCCTCCAGGCCGCCTCCGCTTCACCACTCAATGCCTGTGCCCCCTGGCACCCCCCTGCAGGCGCTGTACGCTCTAAAGGCGCAGCTGGATGGGCTGCCACTTGAAGCAGTGGCGCCGCAGGCCCGCGCCGCGCAGCTGTCCATCAATGAAGACACCCTGTTGCCGCTCATTGGTGAGTGCGCGCTGTGTAGATGGGGTGGGTGCGCTGGTTGTTGCAGCGGCAGCTGCAATTGCCACCTCTTGTTCGGGAAGGAGCCAATGCATTGCATGCACCGCCGCTGCCTTCACTCCTGTCCCGGTGCAGCAGCCCACCTCACCCGCCTCACCCGCTGTATCCCTTCACCCCTTCAACCCGCCACAGAGGACGAGATGGACTCCCTGGCGCACCGCTGGCACGACCGCTGGCAGCGCACCGGCCTGCCCTCGCTGACGCAGCGTCTGCGCCACAAGGCGGCGGCACGCCGCGCATCGCTGGCCGCCCGCCTGTCTGCACTGGGCGGCGAGGGCGGTGGGCCGCTGGGCCTTGCTAGCAGCAGCAGCGACGCCAGCTTCGAGGCAATTGCGGCTGCCACCGAGGAGACCGCAGGCGTGATCAGCAGCTGGGAGCACGCCAGTGCTGCGCCGGCGCCCTGGGCGCTGGAGGCTGGTGCCGCTGAGCAGGCAGCAGAGCCGTGGCAGGCTGCAGCCGCGCACGCTGGGCGGGCTGATGCCGCGGCTGCTGAGGAGCCCGCCCTGCTGGCCCGCCTCAAGCTGCGCCTGCTGCGCGGCAGCGGCCCCCATGCAGCAGTAGCAAGTGCCAGCGTCGGCCTGTCAGCGGAGGCGCCTTCTGCGACGGCCGGTTCTGGGCGGCCTGATTTTGTGGCGGCCTCGCCGCTCGATGCAGCCAAGGCAGCTGCAGGTGGCAGCGGCACGCTGGCGAGTCTGCTGTCCGCCACCGCTGGCTACTCGGCTGAGCGTGTGCGCTACATGCAGCACCTGCTGGCGCAGTGAAACCTGGCGCACAGCTCATGCATTGATCCATCATTCTCCTCGCACGATGATCTGCCCTGCCCTGTTTGTGCAACTGTGCATGCCGCTGAGGCATACCCCGCCCACCCATGTTGCGATACAGCGGCGCCTTATGCAGGCGCCGGAACCCAACTGACCCTTATTCAAGAAGCGACTCCATTTTTGTCCACCTTCCACCCAGTCTTGCACTGCATCTGATATGCATGCATTCGCACACTTGCTTGCTCTCTTCCAGTGTTGCACGTGAATGCTTTGCTGCCCTGCAGCGCTCGTGCTCTGATTGTCAAGCCCCTGTGGCCGTGTCCCAACCCGTGTGCTCGCACTGTTAGCCTCCTTTCTGTGCACATTTGGCTGCCGAGGGCCATTTGCCCTCCCATTTCAGTATGTTTTTGTTGTAATCTTCTTTGTGCCAACTTGTGCGGCAAGTGCAGTGGGTGCGGGAATGAGGCGGCGAGCGCTGCCTGTGAAGTGCGGCGATGCCGCTGCAGTCTGCCATCGCTGCTCCTGGGGCTTTGATTCGCACCCAGCAACACTTTCAAGCAGTCCAAGCACCATTGCATCTTGCGCAAGCGCCGCAATTGCCTTCTCCGCCCTCGCTCTGCGCGGCGCCCGCGCCGCCAGGCCTGCCTCTCGGCCAAGTCGGATCGCAGTGATGGCGGCATCAGCAGCAGCACCGCGCATGCCCCGCAGGCCCCTGGGCCAGACGGGGCTGGAGGTGTCGGTGCTCGGCTTTGGCGCCTCGCCCCTCGGCGGCGTCTTCCAGGTAGCTAGATCGATTTGGGTGGTCTGCAACAGAAGCTTAAGCAGGCTGCACGGCCCACTGCTGGCTCAGTCGCTGCCGCCGCCGCCGCCGCCGCTGCTGCCGCCGCACCGCCCGCCTGCCGACAGAATGCCAACCACGTCGTGCAGGCAATTGACGAGGACGAGGGTGTGGCGGCCGTGAAGGAGGCTTTCGACCTGGGCATCAACTTCTTTGACACCTCGCCCTACTATGGAGACACCAAGTCTGAGACGGTGCAGATGGTTGCGACATCCAGTTGCAGCGGCGGACTGTGACAGGCGGCGCTGGCATGAGGCTCCCCCCCTGGCACACACATGGCCGGCATGCTTCCTGTGCAGGTGGCTTCGTCGCTGCAGTGCTCCGCCCACACGCTGCGCATTGTTGTGTGTTGCGCCCTGCTGCAGGTGCTGGGGCGGGGGCTGGCGCAGCTGCCGCGTGACCAGATTGTGGTGGCTACCAAGGTTGGGCGCTACGGCGCCAACACCTTTGACTTCAGGTGAGAGCAGGCAGCAGCTGCAGTGATGCGCCTTGGCACATTGCTGTTACCCAGATGGCCTGTGGCGCTCGCTGGACCAGGTCAGCGTCTCTTGGCGCCTGCATATCCACACCTCGCTGTCTGGGCTGCTGACACTCACCCCCCAACGCTCTTCTTCCCTCCTGCCCTGTCGCCACAGCGCGGAGCGCGTGACCGCCGGCCTGCGCGAGTCGCTGCAGCGTCTGCAACTGGATTATGTTGACCTGATTCAGTGCCACGATATTGAGTTCACACAGCTGGACCAGGCACGCTTGGTGATACGCTTGCTGCGGTGCTTTTGCAACACACGCCGTTCTGTCGTCATATCTGCCACCGTGCAACTGGCTGCTGCCTGCCGCTGTGCATGCAAGCATCCCTTCCCCCTCGCCTCCCTCCCCTTCCACCTGCATCACAGATTGTGAACGAGACGCTGCCAGCCCTGCTGGCACTCAAGGCCCAGGGGCTGGTGCGCCACATCGGCATCACCGGCCTGCCGCTCAAAATCTTCAAATACGTGCTGGACAGGTGCGGGCTGTTAGGGCCGACGACTGTCCAACTGTGTTGACCGTGTAGGCACGTGCATCTGTGTATGCGCAGTGCGTTGCAATACATGCGGTTGCATGCCTGCTTTTGCGAGTTGCCACAGCGAGCATGCTGGCTGGCACATCGGGCCACTTGCCTTGGGTCACACTTTCAGGGCGGACACTTGCGATTCGCCGCCTGCCCTGCCGCAGAGTCCCCGCTGGCACGGTGGACACCGCCCTGTCCTACTGCCACTACACCCTGAATGACCGCACCCTGGACGCGTGAGAGCGGCTGCCGCCCTGGCTTGGGTGGCGCCCGGCTTGCAGACGGCAGCAGCTCGGCTTCGGGGCAGCAGGCTGCTGCCCTTCCAGTATTCGACACCAGCAGCCGACTGCATTTTTTTGTCCGCCAGTTTGCTCACACAACACAAAATGCCCACTCCCCGAGCCCCCCGCAGGCTGCTGCCATACCTGCGGGAGAAGGGCCTGGGCGTCATCAACGCCAGCGTGCTGAGCATGGGCCTGCTCACACACCAGGTGCGCTCAGCAGCCAGCCAGCCAGCCCAATGTGGCTACTGCCACCAGACCAGCAATGCAGTCGCGCAGAACCATGTGGCTCGCCCGCTTCATTGCTGCGCACCTGTGTGGCAATGTTCACTGGCGCATGGGAAGTATTGGATGCTCAGTTGTCGCACTTGACGTTGCACACTCGGTTGTGTGGCGGTCCACCCTCCCTGCACTTGCTCACAACACAGGGCCCGCCTGAGTGGCACCCCGCCCCCGAGCCCCTAAAGCAAGCGGCGGCAGCAGCGGCGGCGGCAGCAGCAGCCCGCGGCGTGTCCCTGCCCAGGCTGGCGATTATGGAGGCGGTGAAGGACCCCGCCATTGCCACGCACCTGGTCGGCTTCTGCACGCGGCAGCAGGTGAGGGGGTTGCTGAATGGCAGCCGAGGGTGGGCTGCTGGGGCGGCAAGATGAGGCGGCGTCGTGCCCTGAGTGGCCCTGAGTGCCGCCTCCGTAGCATGTCTGAACTTCTGCCTCCTACCAACACCTCTCTTCAGGTGCGGGACAACGTGGCGGCGGTGCTGCAGGGGCTGGGCGTGGAGCCCTCCCCGGCGGCCGAAGCCGAGGCAGCAGCGCTTGCAGATGTGCAGCGGATACTGGAGCCCGTGCAGGGAGTGACCTGGAACTCCGGCCTGCCTGAAAACAACTAAAGAGTGATCTTACAGTCTTTGGCAGGTGCAGAGTAACAGGCTGAGCGATAAACCGCAGAGTTTTCGAGCAGACGCCTGCTGTGCTGCGGGCGCCGCCAGCGCGGCGGTGGCCTTGGCAGTGGCCGGGTGCCCTGCATGGCATTGCTATTGCCAGTGGCAGCCTGCCACTACCAATTGCGATGCTTGGGGAGGCTTGAAGCGGCTCACGGGCGCAATGAGAAACTTGCACTGCTGCAAGGACAAGCGGCAGCAGCTGCCGCTGCCCGTGGAGCTTGGGGATGTCACCCACTTTGCGGTGGATAGCGATGGTGGCGTGCTGTTCGTCGCGGGCAGCGGGCTGGGCGTGGCCGCCTACCGCGCCGCTGACTGCGAGGTGAATCACGGCTATAGCTCATGCAGATGTGGGCAAGCGGGCGATGATCGTGGCTGGCCGACGCAGGCCGCCGCCGCCGCCGCCGCCGCCACTGCCGCCTCTGCTTCGGCCTTGCTTGTGGCTGTCCGCTGCCTCGTTCCTTCCAGATGACCACCTTACGCTGACCACCCGCAGATGCTCTGGTGTGCCGACCTGCGGGCGTCGCTGGAGGCGGGCGGCAGCGCGGCGCCGCTGCCCGGCGCCGCCATCGCCGCCTGCGACTGGGTGCCCGAGCTGGATGCGCTCTGCCTGGCCCTGTCCTCTGGAGAGCTGCTGCTGCTGGACGCTGCACAACAGGCGGCTGTGGCGAGGGCCGGCGCGGGCGCAGCAGCGGTTGAGGAGGTGGGAGCGGTGGATGGAGGCCTGGCGGCGGCTGCCTGGAGCCCCGATGGCGAGCTGCTGGTGCTGGTCACAGGCACCGCCCAGCTGCTGCTGATGAACAAGGTGAGGAGGTGGGGTGTCAGCTGGTGGAACGGGACACACATGCATCACGTGGGCGGTGATTTCCCATTGGACTTCTTGGCTAACGTTTACAGTAGCGTGCACGGGTTCGAGCAGGTGCATTGGCCGTTCGTCACGCTGCGGCATGGTACCAGCATACTCCCAGCTTTATTCCCAATCATCCTCGCCTCGCACCCTCCTTGCACATACAGAACTGGGAGTTGCTGGCAGAGGTGGCGCTGCTGCAGCACAAGGAGGCCCCCTCATCAGCAGCCGTGGCAGACGCCACACCCGATCAGCCGGCGCAGCTGGCCCCTGGCTCAGTGTGCATCACATGGCGGGGAGACGGCCGCTACTTTGCCACTGCCAGCTTGGATGGTCCTGGCGCAGCCACTGCCACGCTACGCGTCTGGGAGCGAGACACAGCAGAGCTTCACTCCCAGGGCCAGCCCGAGTCGGCTGCTGCAGCGCTGCTGCCGGCGGCGGCATGGCAGCCGAATGGCCGCCACCTGTACGTGGCTGCTGCGCGGCGGCAGGAGGATGGAGCGGCTGCGGCAGTGCTGGGCGATGTGCTTACTGCCGATGAGGCAGAGCAGGCACGGCAGGCGGCAGCCGAGGGCATCGCACATGTGGGTGCCTGGAAGCGGGAGCTGCGCCGCCGGCAGCAGGCGCGTGCAGCGGCCGCTGGGGCTGACGTCCCAGAAGCCAGCGTGCTGCTGTTTGAGCGCAACGGCCTGCAGCACGGCAGCTTTGAGCTGCCGCCGGCTGAGCTGGACGGCTGCGCCATTGAGCAGCTGGCCTGGAGCCCAGACTCTGAGTTTCTGGCTGTCGTGCTGTCGGAGGCAGATGAGGATGGTGAGGCAGGGATTAGAGCTGTTCTAGGCGGGTGCCCAGTGTACGGGGGAGTGCCGGTTGTATTCTTGCTGCAAGTGTTGTGCGAAGCCTGCCCGCTTGGCATACCCTGACATCCTGCGTCTTCCCCTGCTCCCCTCACCCGCCTCTCTGCTGCAGGCCTGCCGCAGCAGGTGCTGCAGCTGTGGCACCGCTCCAACTGGCACTGGTACTGCAAGGCGGAGCGGCGCTCGCGCTGCTGCGCTGCGCTGCACGCCGCCTGGGATGCCGCCGCCAGCGGCTCCGATCTCCTGCTGCACCTGGTGACCGCTGAAGGCGACTACCAGCAGGTGGGCTGGGGGTGGCTGATGCGGTGTGTGCTGCTGACTGCCAGCTGGGTGCATGGTGGCAATGCAGATTGCGTGCTTGCGATCCGCATTCCCATTGCCATGGTGGCTTCTTGTGGTAACTGCTTGGCAGGTGCAGGCCATGAGTTGCACCTGTTGTCACAGCCCTCCAGCCTTGCCCTCTCCCTGTCCGCAGCTGCAATTCTCGCGGCAGCCCAGCGTGAGCGCAAGGGGGACGGCCGTTGTCGTGGATGGAGCCTCCCTGCTCATCACGCCCCTGCGGCACACAGGCAAGCGAACCAGTGCGCGCCTGCTCTGCACCTATGTGTTCTCTCACGGCAATCTGAATCGACGGCAGCTCTGTCTGCGTGTGTGGCATGTTCATGGGAAAACCAAACCGGTGCATGCATCCCTCGTGTGTGCCCTGCGCAGTGGTCCCGCCGCCCATGTGCGCGGTGACAGCCGCCCTGCCTGCCCCCGTCAACTGCCTGGCCGTCCGCGACTTTGGAGACTGCGAGGTGAGCTCGCCAGCCTGGCTTTGTGTTGGCCTTGCAGCCCGGCTGTAGCTGTGGCGTCCGTGTGGCTAGTTCACAGCCTGCGCAGCTTTCAATGCGCCAACCCACGTGCGTGCTGTCGCCCCGCCCACCTGCTTGCCTGCCTTCAGGCCATTGCCGCTGTGCTGTCGGACGGCAGCCTGGCACTGCTGCCCTCAGTCGAGGAAGACCTGTGGGAGGAGACTCTGGACGAGCAGCTGGACGCACAGCCGTGGGACAGGTGACATCTTTGTGCCAGGGGTGCCAGGGCCGGCAGTTGTGTGGTTGATGCAGTTGGTAGCGTGCAAATGGGGATTGAGGAGGGAGCAACCATTTCAGCACCGAGCATGGCGCTCGCATTGTGAAGGGTGCTTCCGCCTGCAAATTGCCAGCTGAACTTGCCCTGCATGTGCTGCCCTACCTGCTGTGCAGACCAAGCGAGCCGCGACTGCTGCCGCAGCGGTTGGCGCTCGAGTCGCCCACCCTGGAGGCGGCTGCCGCCACTGGCGCTGGAGCGGCGCAGCTGGCAGCCTGGGTTGCTGAGGACCGCCTGCTGCTTGTGGCAGGCATTGACAACAGCAGCAGCGAGCTACTTGTCGAGCTAGCCGTGGATTCTGCTGCAGGCATGGCACGGGAGGTGGCAGCCATGGACAGCGGCGTGCCGCCGCTCCTGGCCTGCTGCTCCCGCCCCGGCCCTGGTGGCGGAGCGCTGCTGCAGCAGCACAGCGGCGCGCTCCTCATGTACACGCCTGGCGGCACGCTGCGCACGCTGCCCGCCGCAGCAGGCTTTCCATGTGGCTGCCAGCAGATGGCAGCCACCCCACCTGCCGTGGTGGAGCAGGCGGATGGCACTGCGCCGGCGGCGTTTGGGCTGAGCGGGCGTGGCCAGCTGTACTGGGGCAGCCGCCAGCTGGCAACCGATGTGACCAGCTTTGCGGTGAGGGCTGCTGCCGACAGATGTGGTATGCAGTTGTTTTTGCTGTTGACAGATAGTAACCGTCTGGAGTTGTACTTTATGGGCCCGCCGGCACGGCGTGCTGACTTATCGGCCTTCCACTGCCTGCCTGCAGGTTCGGCGCAGCGGCCCGGGGGGAGCCTTCCTGCTGTTCACCACGCGGCAGCATCAGCTGCACACTGTGTCTGTGGCCAGCCTGGTGGATGGGAGTTTTGCAGGGCTGCTTGCGGGCAATGGAGCGGCGGCAGGGCAGCCCGCACCTCAGCAGGCCCAGCAGCAGCAGGCAGCGGGCGGCGCAACCCAGGGTTTCAGGGCAGCCATGAGGGCGGCGATGCGGCCCACAGGCGCCGCAGCTGCAGCGGCAGCAGGTGGCGTCAATGTGCGCAGCATTGAGCAGAATGCGCTGCTCGTTGCTGTCCCCCCAGGTGTGCCTGAGGTGTGGGCACTGCGGTCCACTCACTAGCGATGCGCTGACTTGCATGCCAGCTGATCAACCGCGGCAGCTGGGTCTGACAGGTCCCGCTTGCATCCTCAAACTGGTTCCTCTGCAGATGATGTGCAAGCCATCTTGCAGATGCCGCGCGGTAACCTGGAAGCCATCAAGCCGCGCTCCCTGGTGCTTCCCGCGGTGGCGGCGGCGCTGGATGCCGGCAACTATGCAGGTGGGCGGGGCTGCTCCCGGTCTAGTGCTGGTGAAGATGCTATTGCTGGTGTCAAACCGCCATTGCCGGACTGCACAGGAGGCACTGATCTTTGGCTTGTATTCCTGCCACGCTCCGCTTCGATGCCACCCTTTTCGTTTTCAATTCATGTTCTGCATTTCTGCTGCGTAACTGTGCAGAGGCGTGGGATCTGGCCACTGTCAACCGGCTCGATCTGAACGTACTGGCCGACTACCGCTGGCCGTGCTTCCTGGGGCAGGCCGACGCATTTGTGGAGCAGGTGGGGTGGGTTAGGGGCAGGCAAGAGGCCCAGCTGCTGCACATTTATGGCCATGCGGCAGTTGGCGCGGCTGCAGCAACAGCGCTGTGTTCAGCGTATGCCTGCAACCTTGCAAGCTAACACTTGCTCCACTGCTTCTTCCCACAGGTCCCCGGCGACCAGGACATTGCCGACCTGTTGTCAGCACTGGATGAGGGCAGCACTGCGGCTCCAGGCGGCCTGTACACCGCTGCGCTGCCTGCAGCTTCTGCTAGCGCAGGCGCAGCCCAGGCTGTGGATCAGCCTGCTGCAGGAGACGATGCGGAAGCAACAGAAGTCGGGGCAGCGGCAACAGGGCCAGGAGGCGGCAAGGTGGCAGCTGTGTGCGCCGCTGTGCGGGCAGCCTTGGAGCGGACAGACAAGGTGAGGGGTTCTTTGGTGTGTCTGAACCAATATAAGCCATGCACGCAGCATGTTGCAGCTGCTGGCATGTTGCAGCGAGCGTCACAGCTGGCATGCCCATTCCTCACTCCCTCTCCCCCGCCTCCAGGCTCGCTACCTGCGCGCCATCCTGACCAGCCTCGCCAAGTGCGGGCAGCTGGAGGCGGCGCTGGCGCTGGTGCAGGCTGCCAAGGAGGAGGAGCTGGCGGTGAGCAGTGGGCCATGGGGCCGACTGGTTGGTGGAGGGTCTATGGCGGTGCTCCACCCCAGCGGTGCATCCAGGAGGAGCGGAAAGCGGTGTCCCCTGCCGCCATTCCTCAACCAGATCAGATGGATCTGCCTGCCTGTGCTGAGTGCAGGGCCGCCAGCCGGAGGGTGCACCCACCGCCGAGGATGGCCTCAAGCACCTGCTGCTCTTCATCTCTGACGACACGCTGTGAGTGGCCTGCTGGTCTGTGTTGCACGGTGCTAGGTCATGGCTTGTGGTGGACACTTGGGCACCTGCTGGCTGTAGATGGCACCTACCACCACGACAACCTTCTTTAGCGCCATGCAGTGTGCAGTTGATGTATTCAGTGTCTGCATGCCACCTTCCAACCTCCTTTAAATTGCAGGTACCGCGCTGCGCTGGGCATGTACGAGCTGGAACTGGCCTACATGGTGGTGGCCCACGCACAGCAGGTGCGCGGCACCTACATGCACAAAGCACCTACAGCGGTACATGACTGAAAGCATGACCGAAGCCTCCAGCATTTCCTACCGCGCTCGGGAGCACCTCCTTCTAGTGCCCGTGAACAGCCCACTTGCGTGTGTAGCTGTGATCGCTTCCCTTCTGGATACCTTACTGTCTGCCCGCAGAAGGATCCCGGGGAGTATCTGCTGGAGCTGCAGCGCTTTGCTGAGGTGGCGGACCCGCACCTGCGCCGCCATGCCATCGACATGCACCTGCGGTAAGCCAGCTGCACGTGAGAGTGTGGGAAGGGTAGTGTGCGAGGGCGGGCCAGGCACGCTTTGCAGGCGTTTGCAGCAGTTCGGCATTGGATGGGCACCCAGCTGTCCGTTGAGCGAGGGATGCTCCTGTTCTTCTCCCCGAGCAGGCGCTGGGAGTCTGCACTTCGCAACTTGCTGGAAGCTGGCGATGATCACTTCGCTGGTGGGTCATTGACTAGAAGCCTGTTTCACTGGCTGCGGTGGGTGCCTGGTGTGACATGGGTAGACTCCCAGCCTAGCATACAGCAAACATACGTCCACTTCCCTCTCTTGCGCAGCGGCGCTGGAGCTGGCTCGGGACAAGGGCCTGCTCCGCCAGCTGCTGCAGCTGCAGCAAGGTGGGGCCTGCTGGGGAGCTGTAGCGTCTGTGCAGGCTGGTTTGTCAGCACCATCTGGGCGGTGTCTGCCCTAACAGCTGGTGGGCAGCACCGCCATTCTGCTTTCCGTAAGTTTGCTGCCTCACACTGCTGCTGTTGCATCCCCGCCCGTTGCCACAGGCAAACCTGAGCGTCTGGCAGAGGCGTACGCTGCGTATGGCGATGTGCTGGAGGCCAAGGGGCTGCACGAAGATGCAGGTGTGTACACACATGTTAGGCGGGTGCACTGTTGATGGGGCGCTGCCGCTGGGCCGCCTGTGAGGCGCAGGCAGCTGGTTCCTGCGTGCAGGCGTGTTGGTTGGTGCACCGTGCAGTCCCTCAAGCAGCCTGTGTCTCCCGTCCGTGTTCCGCACAGGCTTGGCGTTTGTGGCAGCTGGACAGACGGACCGCGCCATTACAGGTGTGTTTATTGCACTGCTTCCATGTTTAGAGACTCAAGCAAGGGTCAGCTCACTTGTGAGCGACGCATTTGCAGCACAAGTGTGCGCTGCCATCACCTGCCCCCTTGAGCTGCAGCCTACCGCTCTGCTGGACAGTGGCGCATGGCGTTTGCGCTGGCCGCCAAGGCGGGCTGGCCAGCGGAGCAGCAGCGCCGCATGGCGGCTGGTCTTGTAGAAGAGCTGGCGACCGTGGGCCGAGCAGCGGACGCAGCCGCTCTCACGCTGCAGTACCTTGAAGATGTGGACTCTGCAGGTGGGGGCTGCTGCTAGTGTGCTTTGTGTGTTGTAATCTGGTTGCACTGCAGGGAGTGAGGGAGCTGTATCTGTGGCGCTGCAGCATGCGCATGTAGCATATTTTGCACACGTCCCTTGTGCCCTGCCCTGCCCCCACTGTCCACAGTGCTGCTGCTCGCGCAAGGAAAGGAGTGGCGGGAAGCGCTGCGGCTGGCCTATTCCAACGCCCGGCCAGACCTTGTTGACACGCTGGTGGCTCCCCAGGCTGCACAAGCCGCCGCTGCTGCACTGGAGGGTGAGCGCAGTAGGCAGCTGCAGGCAGCTGGCTGGCATACTGGAGAGAGGGCGGAGTTGCCCGACTGATGCGCTCATCGCCTGCTGTGCCTGAGCCTGCTGGAGCGCGCAAGCTGTCTGCACACAAGTCTGCCTGCCTAATCTTCGGCTTGCAGACATCAACGAAAACATTGAGCGAGTCGCCAAGTATGGGCAGCGGCTGGCGCAGCTGCGCGAGCGGCGGTCGACGATGGAGGTGAGGCGGAACCCACATGCAGGGGGGCATCAATTGTGCATGTTGCTTGCCAAAGCCTTGAAGCCTAACATGCCCCTGCTGCATGGCTGATGTGCAAGTGTTGACGATGCCTCCCTCTTCTGCTGGCCTGCTGTGCACCAGGCGGCGCTGGAGGCGGCTGCAGCAGAGTCGGGCCTGCCCAGCCGGCAGCAGCCTGAGGATGTGTTCGATGACACAGGTGGGGGGGATGGCACACAGCGCTGCTGTGCTTGCAAGTGCAGCTACCATCGACGGCAGCAAGCCGGCTTGCAGCGTGCAGCGTTTCAGTGGCCGCTGCCCTGATATTTGCACGCAGCGCAGCACACCCATTTCTGCTGCGCATCACCATCCATTGTCGTGCAGAGTCTGTGGCGGACAGCATGATTAGCGGGCTCAGCATTTACACCGACCACACGCACACAGGTGAGTGGCCAGGCGGTGTGGGCAGGAAGCCTACGGCTGCTGCCGCGCCTGGAAGCGGCAATGCATGGCGCTACTCCACCCACAGCCGATACAGCAGGGGCAGCGTCGGAAACATTATGGGCACTCGATCGTGCTCGAAAGGCCCACTCGAAGGGGGG
>VFQQ010003268.1_pt1 | contig 16143 bp, 12 predicted proteins | sample 3512341 | NCBI WGS metagenome assembly VFQQ01 (sample SAMN10412373, study PRJNA504923) | tailings metagenome | isolation source: Relicate 2 Philex TSF1 revegetated site | place: Philippines: Tuba, Benguet | collected 2017-08-29 | reverse complement strand
CAAAAATAGAACTTATATTTCTAAATACCAAATATTTGTGTGTGACAAAGTAGAACTAAGTAATTTAATTTACCATTAAAAACCTGGCTGATTTAGCTCAAAAATAGCACCCAAAGGTGCTATTTTTGTTTTATTGCATTGGCTGCTGCAATGGCACAATTTTCTCCGTCCATGGCCGCACTTACTATGCCACCGGCATAACCTGCGCCTTCGCCGCAAGGTATTAACCCGGCTATTTCTGTGTGTTGCAATGTATCGCGGTGGCGTGGTATGCGCACCGGCGATGAAGTGCGACTTTCTGTTGCCAACAAAACGGCTTCGTTGGTTAAATAGCCCTTTAGTTTCGATCCAAATGTTTTAAATCCTTCTTTTAACCTGGTGGCAATAAAATCGGGTAAAATATCGTGCAAATTTCTGCTAACCGTACCGGGTAAATACGAATTATCGGCAATGGTTGCACTTGCTTTTTTATTTACAAAATCTTGCAAACGTTGTGCGGGTGCTTTTAAACTTTTATCGCCCAAATTAAAACAGGCTTGCTCTACCGATTGCTGAAATTTCATGGCAGCCAATGGGCCATATTTTTCGTAAGCTTTATAATCGGTGGGTTCAACACTAACAACCATACCACTATTGGCAAAGGGATTATTACGCTTACTCGGACTCCAACCGTTTACAACAATTTCTCCGGGTGCTGTCATGGCCGGTGCAATAATGCCTCCCGGACACATGCAAAAACTAAATACACCTTTGCCCATTGCCTGCGTTACCAAACTGTAACTGGCAGCCGGTAAATATTCTGGTCTTACTTGGCATTTGTATTGAATTTTATCTATTAACTCCTGCGGATGCTCTACGCGTACACCCAATGCAAATGGCTTGGCTTCTATGGTTATTTGCCTTTGATATAATAATTCGAAAATATCGCGGGCGCTATGGCCTGTGGCTAATATTACTTGGTTAAATTTATAAAATCCCTGTGATGTGGTAATGCCTGTAATTTGATTAAACTGTACATGTATATCGGTTACTTTAGAATTAAAATGTACTTCGCCACCGTGCGTGGTGATGGTTTGCCTAATGGCAGAAATGATTTGGGGCAATTTATTGGTGCCAATATGTGGATGACTCTGATATAAAATTTGATGATCGGCACCGTGTTTAACCAATAGTTTTAATATGCGGTTTACATCGCCACGTTTACTGCTGCGTGTGTATAACTTGCCATCGCTGTATGTGCCTGCACCACCTTCACCAAAACAATAGTTGCTATCTGGGTTAACGGTATTGTGGCGTGTAATATTGGCTAAATCTCTGCGGCGCTCTTTAATATCTTTACCTCGCTCAAAAATAACAGGCTTTAAGCCTAATTCTAATAACTTTAATGCTGCAAAATACCCTGCCGGACCAGCACCAATAATGGCAACTTCGGGTTGGTTGTGTACTTGTTTAAAGTCAAAATCAAGAAGTATAGGTGTGGTTGGTTCGCCCACAAATAACCTTAGCTTTAAATTAACTTTAATGGGATGTTTGCGTGCATCTATGCTTTGACGAAGAATAAGAAAACCGTTTACATCTTTTAACGAAATACCGGATTGTATAGAAGCTAAGCGCTTTATTTCCGTATCTTCTGCCGCCTGATGCGGAAGTACTACCAAATCAATTTCTTTTATCATGCAGGTTAGGTGTTTATCCTAAAAAAGTAGTGCAAACATATTGGTTTTGTTTGAACCAACCGCAATAAAAGTGGTTAGAAATATTAGTTTATGGCTTGTGTAGCCATAACCACTCGTACCTTTAGTTTGGTGCCGGTGCTTAAAATATCAACCAAATCTTGTATGGTTAACTCGGCATCCATACGCAATACAATAGTTGGATCGGGCAAACCTGCTGTTTCTTTTAAAATAGAACCCTCTAAATCGGCCGGAACAATTAATTTATCGTTTATATAATACTCTTTGCTTTTTGTTACCGTTAGGGTAAGCTGTTTTTTATTAAGTGTTTGGTTTTTGCTGGCTTTGGGCAACAATACTTTTATAACACTGGGGTTAGCCACCGTGCTGATGATTAAAAAAAACAGCAGCAGAAAAAACATAATATCGTTTAACGAAGAGGTTGCTACCTCTGCCTCAAACCGCTTTTTTCTTCTTATCTTCATTTGATATAATTTGTATGTTTAACCCAAAAACTTGGGTTTATATTCTGCATGTTTTATTATTAACTCTCTAACACATCTATAAACTCAACGGCAGTTTGTTCTACTTTGTGATTAAACCTGTCAATCATACCGTTTAACCAATGGTAGCCTGCATACGCAATTAAGCCAACAATTAAACCACTACCGCTGGTTATCATTTTTTCGTACAAACCGCCGGCAATTAAGCCAATGCTAATATTGTCGCTAACCGATATGTTGTAAAATATTTTAATAATACCGCTAATGGTACCAATAAATCCAAGCATGGGCGCAATACCTGCTGTTAAGCCTAAAAAACTTAAGTTTTTTTCTAGCTTGGTATTTTCTATGCCAGCCATGCTTTCCATGGCTCCTTCAATATCTTTAATGGGTTTGCCAATGCGGTTAATGCCTTTTTCTATAATGCGCGACATAGGTGTATTTAAACGCTGGCAGTATGCTTTTGCAGCCTTTAAATCGCCTTTTGCCAGGTGGTCTTTAACATTATTTAAAAAGTTAGCCTCCATTTTAGAGGCATTTCTTATAAAAATAAAACGCTCTATAATAACATAAATGCTGGCCAACGATAATATGCCAATAGGTAGCATAATAATACCACCTTTAAAAATTAGGTCTAATAAACTTAAGCCTTCCTGTGTATTTTCCATAGTTAAATTGTGTGCTACTTTTGCTCAACGAAATAAGTTTAAAGCAAATTATACCTTGCAGGCACTTTACGCACAAATTGTATAAATGTATGGCTTGCTGCCCAAAAAAATGCTCAAAAATGCTTAGTGTTCTGTTTTTGTGCATTTTAGCTGAACCAACACCCATCGTTGGCCAGATTTTTAATGGTAAGCTCAACGAAAAAAAATTAACTTAATGCCAACATTATCAAATTAATATAAATGTTGCCCACGAAGCTAAAAACAAAATTGCATTTACTTGTTAAGGCGCTTATATTTGCCCGCTTTAAAATATAGATAATATTACATACACATAAATGAAAAGTAAAGGAGCAGTTAAGTTTTTTGCAGTAGCGCTGGTAATTGTTAGTATATTCCAGTTGTCGTTTACCTACGTAACTTACAAAGTAGAGCAAGATGCCAAGGCGTTTGCCAATGGCGATTTAGCGTTAGAAAATCAGTATTTAGATTCTGTATCGCGCATTCCGGTTTACAATTTCTTGGGTTTAAAAAAGTTTACTTACCTACAATGCAAAGAGCGTGAGTTAAACTTAGGCCTTGACTTACAAGGCGGTATGAACGTAACCCTTGAAGTTAGCCTAAGTGATTTGGTTAGGGGTTTAAGTGGAAACAACCCTGATGCCAAATTTAATGAAGCCGTTGAAGTTGCAAAAAAGCGTACAGAAACTTCTCAAAAAGATTTTGTAACCTTATTTGGCGAAGCTTATAACGAATTAGCTCCGGAAGGCAAATTAGCAGCTATTTTTGCAAACCCATCTAACAAAGAGCTTATTAAATTAAGTAGCACTAACCAAGAGGTTTTAGCTTATATCCGCGAAGAATCTAATCAAGCCATCGACCGCTCGTTTCAAATCTTACGTGCTCGTATCGATAAATTTGGTGTAACACAACCTAATATTCAAAAATTAGAAGGCAGCAACCGCATTTTAGTAGAATTGCCCGGTGTTGATAATCCTGGTCGTGTAAGGAAATTACTACAAGGTTCGGCCAAATTAGAGTTTTACGAAACATTTGCTAACCCGGAGGCTTTTAGTCATTTAAACAATGCCAACGAGATTTTGAAAAAATCCTCAATGGCAATGGCCGGCAATTCAGAAACCGACTCTACAGAAAATGCAGAGGAAAGTGCTGAAGCCAAAACCGATTCTACTAATACAGAAAAATCATTCGAAGATTTTGCAAAAGAAAATCCATTGTTTGCGTATTTAAGACCATATGCCGACGATAAAGGCATGTTGGTAGAGCGCGGCAGCAGCTGCGGTACAGCATTAATTAAAGATACGGCAAAAATCAATGCAATGCTGGCTCGCCCCGAAGTTAAAATGGCTTTACCTGGCAATATTAAATTTGCTTGGGAATACAAAGGCTTTGGCGAAAACCAGGAAGCTGTTATTTTACATGCATTAAAAACCAGTAGAGATGGCGGTGCCTCTTTAACCGGCGATAAAGTTACCGATGCCCGCAGAGATGTTGGTCAGCTAGGAAACATAGAAGTATCTATGACCATGAATGGCGAAGGCGCAAAAATGTGGAGAAACCTTACCCGAAACAATGTGGGAAAATCTATTGCCATTGTATTAGACGATGTGGTTTACTCATCGCCAAATGTGCAAAACGAAATTCCTAATGGACGCTCTTCTATTACCGGAAGCTTTAGCAATGAGGAAGCAGGCGACTTAGCCAATATTCTAAAAAGTGGTAAACTTCCTGCTCCTACCAGAATTGTTGAAGAAGCAGTGGTGGGTCCGACTTTAGGTGCAGAAGCCATTAGCTCTGGTTTATGGAGTATGGTAATTGCAACTTTGTTAATTATGGTATTTATGGTAATTTACTACAACAACTCGGGTTGGATTGCCAACCTTGCTGTAGTTTTTAATATCTTCTTTATTATTGGTGTATTGGCCAGCTTAGGTGCAGCCTTAACGTTGCCCGGTATTGCAGGTATTGTATTAACCATTGGTATGGCAGTAGATGCCAATGTTCTTATTAACGAGCGCGTAAAAGAAGAATTACGAAGCGCGCGCAGTCTTAAAAATGCAGTTTCAGACGGTTATGCGCATGCTGCCTCATCTATTATCGATGCTAACTTAACAACCTTATTGGCCGGTTTTGTACTTTATTCATTTGGTACCGGTCCTGTGCAAGGATTTGCCATTACCTTAATCATTGGTATTTTATCATCTATGTTTACTGCCGTGTTAATGAGTCGTGTAATTACAGAATGGCGCTTAGAAAAAGGACAAGATGTTAAATTTAGCCGTTCATTCTCTGAACGTGCTTTCAAAAACATTAATATCGATTTTGTAGGTAAACGTAAAACTTTCTATACTATTAGTTTAGTAATTGCTTTAGCTGGTTTAATATCTATGTTTACCAAAGGCTTTACCTTAGGCGTAGATTTTAAAGGTGGTTGGACGTACGTTGTTCAGTTCGATAAAAACCTGTCAGGTAGCGAAATCAGAGAAGCATTAACCGGTCAGTTCGAAGGCTTAGCCCCTGAGGTGAAGACGTTTGGTTCAGACAATAAATATAAAATTACAACCACCTACAAAATAGACAACCAAAGCGAAAATATTGCCGAAGAGGTTGAAAGTAAATTAGTAGCAGGTTTCGATAAATTGGGCTCAAAAGGCGAAATTTTAAGCTCTGCTAAAGTTGGGCCTACCATTGCAAACGATATTAAAATCGCTTCTATTTGGGCCGTAATTATTGCCATTTTTGGAATTGGCTTGTACATTTTTATTCGTTTTAGAAACCTTTCTTACTCGTTAGGTGCAATTATTGCATTATCTCACGACGTAATTATTATGCTGGGCTTTTATAGCTTATTAGATGGTATATTACCTTTTACCATGGAGGTTGACCAAGCATTTATTGCTGCTGTATTAACCATTGTTGGTTTTTCTATTAACGATACCGTGGTTGTGTTCGACCGTATTAGAGAATTCTTAGGTACGCATCACCACGAAACCAATAAAGAAAAAGTAATTAACAACGCTTTAAATGTTACATTAAGTCGTACCATTATTACTTCTGCTACAGTATTTATTGCAGCTTTAATTCTATTCTTATTTGGTGGAGAAGTTATAAAGGGCTTTACATTTGCATTACTAATTGGTATTTTGTTTGGTACATACTCATCTGTGGGTATTGCAACCCCAATTGTAATAGATATTGCAAAAAAGTTTAATAAGAAATAAAACCAATAAACATTATAAAAAACGGCATACGTGGCAACATGTATGCCGTTTTTTGTTTGATATAATAGAAAGTTAACAGCCTTTTAGCAAAAACAGACCATAAACCAACTTGCTAAATCGCATATTTTGTTAAAGTTTTGCATTTTAAATTCTGTAACCATGAAAAAAATTGCAATTCTTTTATCTGCTACCTTGTTTTCGCAAGTATTATGGGCGCAACTCGACCCTAAAGGCGCGTATAGCGAACCAAAAGGCTTTAAGCAAAAAAGCTATAACTTGTTTATGAGCGGCCGCTTAAAAACTTCTACCAGCCAAAGAGATTCGCTGCATGAATTAAATATAAAATTTAATAAAGATACTACCGAAAGAGGTATTGCTTATCGTGTATTAGATAGCATGTATAATGGATTAGATGCCCGCCATAATAAATTAAATGCCGATTATTCAAAATTAAATAGCGATTACCGCGAAATGAACGACAGGTACACTGATTTAATTAAAAGCAGTTTAAATAGAACCGAACAACTCAATCAAGCCTTGCGCGAAAAAGGTGAACAACTATTGGCGCGCGAAAAACGATTGGCCGAATTAGAAGCCATTATTCGCAGACAAGATAGCATAACCAATGCACTAAATGATTTGGTTAAACGTGCCTTGCTTTCATTTAAATCGGATGAGTTAACGGTTGAAATGAAAAATGGTAAAGTGTACGTAAGCATGAGCGATAAATTATTATTTAAAAGTGGTAGTGCCGAAGTAGAAGAAAAAGGCAAAGATGCCATTAAAAAACTTGCCGATGTGTTAAGCAAAAATGGCGAAATAGATATTATGGTAGAAGGACATACCGATAATATTCCAATTAAAACCGCGCAATTCCCCGATAACTGGGCGTTAAGTGTAGGCAGAAGTACAAATATTGTAAGGTTGCTTACAGATATGTACGGTGTTTCGCCTTTGCGTTTAACAGCCAGCGGAAGAGGCGAATTTGTGCCTCGTGCCACAAACGACACGCCTGAAGGTAGGGCGAAAAATCGCCGCACAGAAATTATTCTTTCGCCCAGACTCGACGAGCTTTACAAACTTATTAATAAATAAAATAAACGCCTAAGCCTTTAAAGTATAGCAAGCTTTAAAGGCTTTTTTTATGGTTGAACCAACAGTTGTTAAAATAACAATTAAATCGCTTACTTTTGAAAGTATAGAATTACAAACGCTATGAGAAATTTTTTATGGATATTACTTGCCATTGTTGTTTTAGCTATTTTAGTATGGCTCGCACGCGATAGGGATATTGTACCACATGCAATAATTGTAGATACCACCGATGTAAATATGCCCGGAGGTGGCAACGCAGATGCCGAATATCCGGATATGTTTTTTACGCCCGAAACCAAAAAACGTTTGCCAAACGAAATATTTTTAGGCAAACCCATGAGCGAATGTTTAACCACCATGTACGAGTGGCCCGATGCGCAACTTTTTGAAATTACCCGCGATGGCATGCCGGTTATGCGCTTTAGGGTTAATAACCGCATTCACGAGCTTAAGTTTATCGACGATATTTGTGTGAGTGATGAAATAATTAAAAAATAGCTATACAATTTAAGTTTTTAAACCTACACAGGTTGCAGGCTGTGCTTAAAACAAAACAATTCACATGGTAATGTTTTGGTTAGTTTGTTACGATTGCATTAATTGCGCTAAATTATTAATTATGAAAAAGAATTACATCGCATTATTTGTTGCATTAATTGCATCTTCGTTAACATTTGCGCAAATTGTTAGAACCGATTTTAACGTTACTGTAAACAGTACAAATACCGAACTAGAGCAATTGGTGTTTTCGCAATGGCCAAATTCGGGTATGTTTACGGTACAATATTTCCCAAACGGAGCTATTACATTCTCGGGCAAAAGTACAGCTGAATTTATAAGCAGCACATGCGTAAAACCTATAGGCAATGGCAATTTCCACCCCATAAGAATTTATAACCAATCATCTGTTCGCACGGCAGGTGCCGAATGGAGAAGCACACCGGTATTTATTGCTCAGCCTAATTTAACTTTCGAAAATGAATTTCAAAACAAAGGTAACCAATACATAGCCGCAAGAATTGCATTTAAAACCAGTCCGGATACGATTTTTATGTGGTTTGTTGTTAATCTTAATGAAGATGCCAGCTCATTTACGGTTGTTAAAGCTGCTTATGAGCCGGAATTTAATACAGATATTTTAACAGAAAATGATGGTTCAAGCCGCCCAACTACAAACGTGCTTTCAGTTAATAACAATATACCTTTGCAAGTATTTCCTAACCCGGCCAGCGGCGTGGTAAATATTAGCACCCAAGGAAATTATACTTACGAAATACTGGATGTTAATGGTAAAGTTTGCATGTGGGGAAATGGACAGGACCTTACCAGTATAGAAACTACAGGTTTAAACGCGGGTATTTATAGCCTAAAAGTATCTGCAAATACAGGTACAGTAGCCAGAAAATTAATTGTAAACTAATAGGGCCAGACGGTCGTAATTCATTCACTATTTAGGGCTTACTGTTAAATTCAGATCTGCATTAGATTCGGGGAAAAGTCTGTCGGATAGTGCGGCAGTAAAGCCGTCCGGGCTTTGAGGAAGAAGAAGATGTAGAACTGAATTAGCGAAAACTAAAAACGTGTGTAAAGCAAAAATAGCTTAAGCCCAATAAAATTGTATTTTTACCTTGCAGATGAGTTTAGTTTTTAAATACTTAAATGCCATAAATAAATGATTTGAGCGTTAATCGGCAAGCGCTACTTATTAGAGAAAACCTACGATTTAATCGTGGGTTTTTTTATGGTTTTAATAATTCAGAGTACTGCAATTAAGTTAATGCCTTTTTAATGTTTGTATGCAGTTTGTAAATATTTAAAAACTGACTTGTGTAAATAAAATCGTAATTTAAAATTTGTAATACATTTTAAATCAAAAAAATATGAAAACTTTACAAACAGCTACAAACAGCTTTAACGCTAAAAGCCAATGCTAAAATGAAATTAATGTTACTGTCATTAGTTTTTATTTTTTCATTTTCATTATCCGGTATTTGTCAACCACCACCTCCAACTACACCGCCACCGGGTATAGACACAGACGGTACTCTACCAAATCCTATTGCAATTGATGATACACCTGAATCTTCAGATATAATAAGATTTAAGACTATTAATAATACGGATTGTGATTTATTCTTTTCTACATGGTTTGCAATAAAACGTAAAGATATGAATGGAAATATTATAGACACATATACAGGTAAAATACCCTATTTTTTAGATCCTAAATCTCAAGGGCAAATAACGAATTTTCAGATTTTTGATCTAATAGAATTGCCTAAATTGCCAACTGGTTCTACCAATTATTATGAGATTATAGCAACAGGAATTTTTATAAAGTTTGGTGCAATGAGTGGTTATATTGATATTTATCCAAATCATCATGGACAGACATTTTATTTTCCAAATCTTGAAGAACCATGCAATTGTTTTAAAACTTATTTTAATTTTACTGCTACAAAAGTAACTTTAACTATAGAACCATGCGTATATTAAAATTTTTTATTACAGCATTGCTTTTATTCTGTTTTCAAAAAAGCTTCTGCCAATGGAAACAGAGTCCTGTTTCCATTGGCAGCGCTGATTTTTTATTTCAAGATAAAATTTCAAGTAATATTTATCTTGTATCAAATAATCAAGTTTATATACATCATTTAAATAAATGGAATGTATTACCCAGCACAGGTTTGCCAAATGCTAGTAATACCATTATTAAAGCAGGAATAGCTAATAACAATAAACTAATTATCGGTGTTATCTCTTTACCACAAGCAGGGTTTTATGAGTATAATAAAAGTATTCAAAAGTGGAGTAGATTAGATTTCATCTCGGAAGACAGTTTCTCAATAAACTCAATGGAATTTGAAAACAACAGAATATATGTTGGTTTAAATTCTTTTAAAAAATCTATTCGTATTCCTAATATTCTATATACAGAAAATTATGGAATTGATTGGCAATCTGATATGCAAGGTATGAGTTTTCAGAACTTTATTTATATGGAAAAATTACTGTTTCATAATAATACTTATTATATGATAACCAACAGTAATGAACTTTATAAAAAGAGTGCTAATGATACTGTTTGGCAAATATTTTTAAATGGAATTGATACAATAATGAATTTAAATCCCCGAAATATAACTGAATATGATAATCATTTATATATGTCTGCTCGTAAAGGTATATTTAAATATAATTCAAATAAAGGTATTTGGGAGTCTTTTAATACAGGATTACTGGAAAACGATTCAGTAAAAAGTGGTTTAGTTGCTGTTTATAATAATAATCTAATTACTTATGGAAGCAGCTATACCAGCCGAAGGGCTTACTTTTTTAATGGGAATAGCAGCAAATGGGAACTTTTTAATGCTTTTGATAGTTTAATAAATATCAATATACTAAGTAAATCTGATACTTTATTTATTGCTAGTACAATAGGACTATTTTATATTAAAACCCTTTTTGATTCCAGAAATTATTATATGAATGGAATTGATAATGCTAATGTTACTAACTTGGAAATCATAGATAATCAAATGTATGCAACCTCAAATAATGTTGTTTTGCAATTTAAAGATGGAATAAATACAAATCCACTTAAACATGAATTATCTCAAACTTATGCAAATAGGGGTTTAGTTCAAGCTAAAAATAATATAATAGTAATTAATACCAAAGGAATGGGTGTTTATGATAAAGGCATGAATCTTTCATATTACGTTCCTCAATTTCATAACAGCAATGTATCTACCATTTATAAATTCAATAAATATATTTATGCCAATTCCGGACAATCTAATTTTGTTTGCCATGAAGATTCGCTCATATGGCGAAAAACAGATTTAAATACCGCTATCAGGCAATTCTACTACCATAATGGCTTTATTTATGCTGCCGGCAGTACTACAGGTTTGTACCGCACTAGCATTGAAAACGAAAATTGGGAATTTTTATCTGGTGCTTTTGGCCCTCAACAAATTCAAGGTGTTACGGCTTATAATAATACTATTCTTGTTACAACCAGAGATGGCCTGCTTACATACAATTTAACAGATAAATCATGGAGTAAAATTAATACGCCTTTTGACAACTTAGGTTTTCAAAAAATCATTTACTTTAATGGCAAAATAGTTGTAAATACGTTATTTCAATCGGGCGTTTATGTGGCAGATACTAACGATTTTATTTTTCATCCTTTGTTTAATGGAATTAATGTTAACCATTTTTTTATAAACAATATGCTTATTCACAACGATACCTTATTTTTAGCATCAACACAAGGAATTTGGTACAGACCCTTGCATAATATCAATACTTCAATTCGCCGATATAATGAAAATAAAATGGCTGTTTCTGTTTTTCCTAATCCGGCATCGAGCCAAGTAAATATAAGCTGTACCAATGAGAAAATAAAAGGTATTGTTGTTTATAATTCTTTGGGTCAAAAAATGGATGAGGTAACTATAAATAATCATCAACATATTTATCAAACCTCACATTTAAAAGAAGGAATTTACTTCTTTAACATAATGCTTAATAATCAGAATATGATAAATCATAAAATTGTGGTTGGCTATTAATAACTGGCTAAAATAAAGGAGTTTCCTGGTAAATTCAGACCGGTCTGGTTTTAAGGATGATAGTATTTTAATGTTCCAAAGGAGGGAACCTGACAAACAAAAAAGCGCTGCTAATCGCAGCTTGTTTTTGAGTTGGTTAAAAATGATGCAGGGGCGGGATTTGGATAATCCAAAAGGGGGTAACCTGACAAACAAAAAAAGCGCTGCTAATCGCAGCTTGTTTTTGAGTTGGTTAAAAATGATTCAGTGGCGGGATTTGGATAATCCAAAAGGGGGTAACCTGACAAACAAAAAAAGCGCTGCTAATCGCAGCTTGTTTTTTCGTTTTACTCCGCTTATGCTAACCAATTGCGCATAGCGCAATGGTTGCAACGCTTCGTAAAACGAAAAAAACCAGCCTCAAGGCTGGTTTTTGTTTGTCGGAATGGCGGGATTTGAACCCACGACCTCTTGCACCCCAAGCAAGCGCGCTACCGGGCTGCGCCACATCCCGATTTATTGGCTGCGAAATTATTAATTCTGTATTTGTTTGCAACAATTTTTGTTAATATTAGGCTATTGATGCTTTACCCGTTATCTTTGCCACTCGTTTACAATTTTATATGAGCGATTCAATTAAGCACGAGTGCGGCATTGCACTGATTAGGCTTCGTAAACCACTTGATTTTTATAAAGAAAAATATGGTTCGGCACGTTATGGCCTTAAAAAACTTTACCTGCTAATGGAAAAACAACACAACCGCGGCCAGGATGGTGCCGGTGTAGGTGTTGTAAAACTTAATCCCGAGCCAGGTGAAGCTTATATATTTCGCCAACGCGCAAATGGATCGGGTGCCATTGGCGAAATTTTTGAAAAAGTAAATAACAAAATCTCAAAAAGTGGTTCTAAAGAGCAACTTAAAGATATTGAATTCATGCGTCAGCATGCGCCTTTTATTGGCGAAGTTATGCTGGGGCATCTGCGATATGGCACACACGGCGGTAATAGCAAAGACCTCTGCCATCCATTTATTCGCGAAAACAATTGGATGAGCCGAAACCTAATGCTGGCCGGAAACTTTAACCTTACCAATGTAGACGAACTGTTTGAAGTACTTATGGAATTGGGTCAGCACCCCCGCGACCGCGCCGATACAGTTACCATGCTCGAAAAAATGGGGCACTTTTTAGATGAAGAAGTTCAGAGAAACTTCGACCAGTTTAAACAAGAAGGCCATAGCAATAAAGAAATTACCCATTTAATAGCAAGGCATGTTAATGTAGAAACCATTTTAAAACGCAGCTTAAAAGATGCCGATGGTGGTTATGTTATGAGCGGTATTATGGGGCATGGTGATGCTTTTGTAGTACGCGACCCGAACGGTATAAGACCTTGCTATTATTATTACGATGATGAAGTGTGCGTGGTAACCAGCGAAAAGCCCGCAATAATGACCGGCTTTAATATTGCTTACCGCGATATTAAAGAACTTGAACCAGGACAAGCCATTATCATTAAACAAGATGGTTCGGTTTCGTTTAGCCAGATTATGCCTGCACTCGAACGTAAAGCTTGCTCTTTTGAACGCATTTATTTTAGCAGAGGAAACGACCGCGATATATACAAAGAACGCAAAATGCTTGGCTACTTACTTGCCGATAAAGTAATGAAGGCTGTAGATTACGATTTTAAAAATACCGTTTTCTCATATATTCCAAATACCGCAGCTGTTGCTTTTTATGGCATGATTGACGGTATTAACGATTTGCTGGATAATTGGAAAGCAGAGCAAATTGCAAAAGTGGGTTCAACCAATACCGAAAAAATAAAAGAAATTTTAAAAGTACGCCCACGTAGAGATAGAATTGCCGTTAAAGATGCAAAACTGCGCACGTTTATTACCGACGATTTGCACCGCGAAGATTTAGTGGCCCACGTGTACGACGTTACCTATGGCTTAATTAGAAACGATGTAGATACCCTAATTGTAATGGACGATAGCATTGTGCGTGGTACAACACTTAGAACCAGTATTTTACGAATTTTAGACCGCTTGCATCCTAAGAAAATTATTATTGTTTCTTCTTCACCACAAATTCGTTACCCCGATTGCTATGGAATTGATATGAGCAGGATGAAAGATTTTGTTGCGTTTCAAGCAATGGTAGAATTACTTAACGAAACCAATCAGGCACACTTATTGCAAGAAGTTTATCAGAAATGTAAAGCACAAATGCATTTACCCAAAGAAGAAATGATAAACTATGTTACCGAATTGTATGCACCTTTTACCGACGAGCAGTTGAGTAAAAAGATAGCTGAAATTATTACGCCTACTGATATTAAAGCAGAGGTTGATGTAATTTACCAAAGTATAGATAAATTGCATCAGGCTTGTCCGAACCACTTGGGCGATTGGTATTTTAGCGGTGCTTACCCTACGCCGGGAGGCACGCGTGTAGTAAATAAGGCATTTATTAATTTTATGGAAGGCAGCAGCGCACGCGCATATTAATTGTATTATTTATGTTGAACCAACCTTTAAAGCTACATACCAAAAGCTTAATTAAAAAATACAAAAAGCGTACTGTAGTTAACGATGTAAGCATAGAAGTTAACCAAGGAGAGTGTGTGGGTTTGCTTGGCCCTAATGGTGCCGGAAAAACAACAACTTTTTATATGACGGTTGGTTTAATTAAACCCGATGATGGCGAAGTATATTTAAACGATGAAGCCATAACCAAACTGCCTATGTATAAACGTGCACAAAAAGGCTTGGGTTATTTGCCGCAAGAAGCATCTATTTTTAGAACATTAACGGTTGAGGAAAACCTTAAAGCGGTTTTAGAACTAACCAAATTAACCAAGCAAGAACAACAAGAAAAGCTTGAAAGTTTAATGGAAGAATTTGGTTTAAACCGTGTGCGGCATAGTTTGGGTAATGTATTAAGTGGCGGAGAACGAAGGCGTACCGAAATTGCGCGTGCATTGGCTGTTAACCCTAAGTTTATTTTGTTGGATGAGCCTTTTGCCGGTATAGACCCTATTGCAGTGGAAGATATACAACAAATTGTAGCAAAACTGAAACATAAAAATATTGGTATTTTAATAACCGACCATAACGTACACGAAACCCTTAGTATTGTAGATAGAGCTTACCTGTTGTTTGAAGGCAAAATTTTAAAAGCCGGCACAGCCCCTGAATTGGCAAGCGATGAAATGGTAAGGAAAGTTTATTTAGGGCAGAATTTTGTTTTGAGGTAAGTGGTACTTTCTTTTGTTTTAATTATACTAAAAATATGAAATTAAATAGTTTACCATCTTTTTTAAAATTGAGAATGATGATGATTATCAAGTAGATAATGGATATGAAGCATTGCTTGATTTTTTTATTGTTTGGATTGTTAAATGTGCACAATTCGAATATAAAAATGCTAATGAAATACTTCATATTTATGCAAAAAAAATTTTGCTTACTTTGCTTTTTGGAGATAACAGTACTATTAAACAAGAAGACATTATCTTTAAAGATATTCAAACATATAGACAATGGAAAAGTGTAGATTTATGTTTTGATATCACTATTGAGAAAAATGACATTGAGGAGAAATATGCGTTAGTTATTGAAAATAAGTTTTATTCTAATCTACGCGAAAATCAGTTAAAAAGGTATAGAGATATTATTGTAAATCATTATAAAGATAAAAGTGTTAAAATTTCTTTTGTATTGTTAACAATTGATTACTGTAGAAAAAATCTTGAAATAGAAAAAAAAGAGTGTTTAGATCTTGGATATAAATTTCTTACAATAGAGGATTTACAAAGTAGTGCTGGAATGGATAATAATCAAATGACAGATAACTATCTTTTTGATGAATTTTGGTTTAGATTTAATCGCTAAATGATTTGATAAGTTCACAAGCCATTAAAAAACTTAGAAAAGAAATTTATTAGGAGTTTACCATAAAATCAAAGGTCAATATCTTCAAAACTATCTGGATGAGTTTATTTAGTCGTTCCTTAAAAAGCTATTTCAACATACAGCAGCAATGGATTTTTTATTTTTTGATGATTTTAAATTGCGAGAAAGCCAAGATTTACCATCAAAATCTTGCAAATTCATACAAGCAATCTATTCTCATAACTACGAATGATTATCATTTATTAGTTATGTTTGAACAGTGTATTTTTTCCAATCTTTGAGCTATCTTTTTATTAAGAAATTGTATTCCAAAATGCCACATCCCACGATTTTCTTTCCACTTTTTACTGCAAAAAGTGGAGCAAAAAACTTCGATGAGCAAGGCGCTTTGCCAACGCGCAAACCAGCCACGCAAAATTTTCCCCTGCCGCTGCTTTCTTTCCCCTCTCACGCGCAGGCCGGCCCAAAGGTGAAATAAAG
>VFQQ010003267.1_pt1 | contig 16152 bp, 22 predicted proteins | sample 3512341 | NCBI WGS metagenome assembly VFQQ01 (sample SAMN10412373, study PRJNA504923) | tailings metagenome | isolation source: Relicate 2 Philex TSF1 revegetated site | place: Philippines: Tuba, Benguet | collected 2017-08-29 | reverse complement strand
GGAGCTCACAGGCTCCAAGAACATCAAGCTGAAGCCGGTGGTGGATGCCGACCTGGTGGCCGGCTTTGTGGTCGAGTACGGCTCCACCCAGATTGACCTGTCGGGTGGGTGCTGCTGGTTTGTGGGTGCTGCTAGAACTGCTAGCTTTTGGATTTGTTACGGGATCTGTTGCAGCGCTGTGGTCGAGTACGGCTCCACCCAGATCGACCTGTCGGGTGGGTGCTACTTTTTGACCAAGCATTTGTGAGTGTTGACCACGTTTGACCGGGCAACCACGGGTTGCCTTCCAGCGCTTCCACCGTGCAATGCCTTAGTTTTTTCCAGCCTGTGGCCATTTGCCCTGCCACCTCACCAACTACCACTCACTGCGCCTGCCACTCCCCTCGCCTCTCTACCCGCAGTCAAGGGCCAGCTGGAGAAGATCACCGGCGAGCTGGTGGCCACCGCTCAGCGCATGTAAGCGGCCGGCCCACACAGCAGCAGGCCACAGCCGCCGACCCCGGCGCGGTTGACTGGCGGGACGCGCGCGCATGCGTGCGTGCACCCACCAGCCAGCCAGCCGGCCAGCCGGCGGCAGCAGCAGCAGCAGCAGCAGCTTGGTTGGGCCGCGGCGGCGGGCGGGCGGATGGGGCGGCCGCCGCGGCCGCGGCAGCAGGGCGCTGCGGCGGCGGCGCCTGCCCAGCCGCCAACATCAGGCGTGCAACGATTGCGTGGCGGGAGTGCCAACAGCCGGCGCACGCGGCGGCGGGCAGGCGTGGCTGCCCAGTGCTCGTGTAATTCTTTTTTCGCCACCCGAGGAGAACAAAACTTCGCCACCGATTTGCCCCGTCTTCATTTGAGGGGCGCGCACCCTCATTTTATCGCTCCTGACTCCCTGTCAGCGGTCAAATTTCTGTAATGCAGGCTCAATCCGCAGTGGCAGGGTGGGTGCACACTAAGGCAGATGCGAAGTCAAGGCACTGCGAGGCTGCCGCCCTGCTAGTCGGCTCAATGGACTGCCCTTGATTGGCCAGGAATGTCATCAGCTTGCGTCACATGTCGTTGTATCAAATTGGGGGTGTAATTGAGTTGTTTTAGAGTAATGTCATCTAGGTGAGTCCAGCAAGCTAGTCATATCAGCAACACCACCAGGCAGGCAAAGTCACAAGTTGAGCAGGCCGGCCGTGAGATCCGCTGCACCTCCGCCGCCATCCCCCGCCTGCTGCTGCTGCTGTTGCTGTGCCGCCGCCGCCGCCGCCGGACGCTCAACCCGGGGCTGCGGCCCGCTTTGCGTCACATGCTGCATGGCCCTGGCTGCCGCTGTGCGCGCCTCCTCCAGCCGCGCCTTGCCCTCAAGCTCCTTCTGCCGCGCCCGCAGCAGCGCCTGCACCCGAGCCTCCTCCTCCTCCAGCGTAGCGTGCACAGCAGGCGAGGGCGCCACGCTGCCGCCCCTGCTGGGCGTCGGCGCCGCGCTCCAAGTGCTGCCAAAGCCGCCGGCACTTGAAACGGGTGTGGCGCCACGCCGGCTGCTGCCAGGTGTGGCTCCGCGGTAGCTGGCCCGCAGCCCCAAGTCGTCCGACTTGCCCTGCCGCCCCTTGTGGAGCGAGCTGGCCAGCCGGCGCGCCGCGTCACTCAGCTGCTTCCTGCCTGCTGCCACCGCGCCCGTGGGCGGCCGACCGCTAGCCGGCCGTGTGCTGCCCGGCCGCGCCGCCGCCGCCCCCGCTGCACTGCCAGGTTGCCCTGTGCCCTGCCGCCGTGCTGCCGCTGCGGCTGCCAGCGTGGACGTGACCACGGGGGTGCCGCCGCGCAGGCTGGCGCCCTTTCTGCGCAGGGAGGCGCCTGCCTTGTTGGCCAGCTCCCGCATCTTGTGCTCCTTGGCGCTGCCCTCTTTGATGAAGAAGGAGGGGCCGCCTGCATTTGGCCAAATGAGGAACAGAGGAAAACAATCAAGGAATGAGGCAGTGCCGTGCAGTGCCTGTGCTCCTTGCCGCTGCCCTGTGGTGAGTCGGCACCCGGCATGCCCTACACACACCTCTTCCCTGCTCCTCCAACCCACCGCCCATGAGGGGTCCCAGTGGCGGGCCCTCCCGCCGGACTGCCCATCAACCAAATGCACGTCCGACCCCACAAAAGTAACCCCTGCACAGCTTGCCAAACCTGCACCCACCGTCCATGAGGGGCCCAGGTGGCAGGTCTTCCGCTTCAATGCGCAGCGGCGTGCCCTCAATGTCTCCCCAAGTCATGAAGGGCGTGGACTCCACACCAGGGTCGAAGCTGGGCTGCAGGCAATGGGACATTGGGAGGAGAGGCGGAGGGGTCAGCGGTTGTGCAGTGCCGTGGCACATGACGGCGGGCAGGGACGGAAACCCAGTGTCGAAGTTTGGCTGCCCGCAGGCGCAGGCATGCTTCGCAGGATGTGAGCAACATGCACTGAGGCGCCGCCTCAAGCACAGCACAACCGCCACACTGCAGCAGGCGGCTCTCACAATTCAACCCAGCCAGCCACCCACCGTTGCCAGGATGTCGTATCCCCGCGTGCCGCCCGCCGCCGCCGCCAGCGCCGCCGCTCCCCGCCCCGCCGGTCCACCGCCTGCTGCGCCTGCTGCGCCTGCTGCTGCTCCCCTGCCGCTGCCTGCTGTGACTGAACCACTGGCGGCTCCTCCAGCTGAGCTGCTAGAAGGTGTGGCCGAAGCCCAGGGCTGCAGCGCTTTGGGGAAGCGGGTGCCGCTGTGGTTGATGGCCTTGGGTGCGCCCTGCACCTGCGCCGCCAGCTCAGCGTCTGCGGGGCGGGCGGAAGGAGGTTGATTGGATCCATGCGTGGATGCGCAGCGAGCAGCTTTTGCACACGAGCAGTCCATTGTGCATTGATACAGCCAGGCTGACGCAGCTCATGCATTGGGCAACAGGCACAAGTGGGCAGCTCTGCGCACCCTAGGTCTGAAACCATGCACCGCAGCCAATGCCACCTCGCCATCACACCCGTTGCACTCATGCCAACAATGGGACATGCGCTTACGCCAGCAGACAGCATGCCATTCCACGCACCTGAGAAGGGCACCACATCCTTCTGGTTGCCGTAGAACAGCGCGTTCTTGGGGTTGTGCTTCCAGGTGACCAGCGTGCTGGGGTCCTGCAGCAGGTGTGTGCAAAACAAGGAGGCGGTTTGCAGGCAGAGGGCAGAGAGGGCACTTGAAGGCGACAGGCGTGCAGAGCAGGGCAGGCAGCGTGCAGCGCAGGGCAGGCGAGGGGCTTGGGCGGACGCCGGGAGCAAGGAGTGCAGCGGGCACCTTGCTGCAGCAGCAGCAGGCGTGCCGTTTCGGCAGGCAGCCCAGCAGCGCACCTGCCCGGTGGTGCCAAAGCCGTCTGTCTTTTCTCGCCCGTCTGTTATGAGCAGCTTGGGATCCGGACCGGCTGTCAGCTGCTTGGCGTGCTTTTGCCTGTGGGATGGGATGGCAGGGGAGAGGGGGCAGAGCACATGTCAGCGGCAGCACTTACATCTGCAGCAGAGGCAGCAGCAACACCGGAAATGTGTCGCAGGGACAAAGGGCCGGATGCAGCAGCAAGGTTCGTCATAGCAAGGTTCTCCATGAATGCAGGGCCACAGCCACAAACATCAACCAGGCGCAGCCACTGGTGAGCCACACACAGCCTCCCCAGCACGGTCAAACGCACCGCTTGCGCGCGTTGACCGCCTCCAAAATCTCCTGGAAGCTGGCGTTGTCCTCGCTGGTGTGCTGCGCCAGAAACTGGTCCAAGCTGACCGGCGGGGCAGCACCCACGTCGCCAGCCGCCTCGGTGCCAGCACCCACCACACCGGCGGGCGCCGCCGGGTTGGCGGCGGTGCCGGGGCGGCCGCCCGCGCCAGTGCCCTCTCGTGCCGGTCTGCCGGGCGGCAGCATGGGGATGTAAGGGGTGTCCCCTTCTAGCGCCCGGGCTGCCGTGCCACCAGGCGTAAATAGCGACGCGCTGGCGGGCGTCAAGCCGGTGAGCGGGCGGCCGGCGGCGGCCGCCGCGCGCCGCTGCGCAATCAACAGCTGCGCCTGCCGGATCTGCTCGGCGTCGCCGCTGCGCACCGCCTGCAGTTTGCAGGGTTTGGGTGGGCAGGTTGGAGCAGCGCGGGCGGCAGCGTGGCAGGTGGCGACAAAGACAGCAGGGCAGCAGCAAGCGGCCGCTTCAAGTGGAGGCGGCGGCAAAAGCAACAAGCGACAGCGCATCCCCCCAGTAACGCCGCCACAAAGACGTCTGGCAGCCGACGCAGGCCCACCTGCAGCCACGCAATTTTGCTCTCCAGCTTGGGCAGCTCGGGGAAGAAGTCGCGCTGCGGCAGGCGATGGGGGCAAGGGCACGAAAGTGAGGTGCAACATTGTTTCAGCGCAGCAGAGACCGACAAGCGGCCAATCAAGCCCCACGAGCCAGCCGTCTGGGGAGCAGCACCGACTGCGCTTCCTAATGCTCCCCACCTCTATGATTGCCTCAAGCGTGGCTGTGTACTCGTCCTCGTCCAGCACCACCTCCTTCCGCTTGGGCGGCCGTGGCGGCGGCGGCGGCATAGCGGCGGCGGCCACCAGCTGCTGCCCGCCGCCTGGTGGCGGCGCTGCCGCCATCGCGGCGGCTGTGCTGGAGCGCGAAGGCCGCGCGGGGCCCCAGTAGTGAGCTCAGGCGCGGAACGAGTGACGGGCGGCGCGCTGCGGGATTTTGAAGCGCTGTGGCTTGTTGCAAGCAGTTGCAGATGACGCCTCAAGGCGGTAAGAAACGGCAAAAGGGGTCTGGAGGCAGGCTGCACACCTGCATGGACACCAGTGTCCAATGCGGCACTTGCAGCGCCAGCAAACCGCTGCCTGGTAGCCAAACCTTGATCGACGTCCGCCATGCAGGCTCGGGTGCTGCTCCGCACGCCTGTGCTCACAGCTTCCTCAGTCCCTCGCCTCACGTGAGCCCCAGGGCGCTCTGCTAGTCTTTAGTCTGCGACGTGATCGGCATCCGATCACGTCGCAGTTGACGCGCCCGCAATGTGGCGCCCGCGGCCCAGCCGCCGCCGCCGGCGCTGCCTGCCGCTACCGCCTCACCTGGCCCCAATGCCACGCCCCCTTGTTGCAGCGCCCGGCGCACGGTAGCCACCATGGCGCTTCAGTTCTGGGCCGCCCCGGTCTGCCCCTATGCGCAGCGCGGCTGGATCGCGCTCAAGGAGACGGGTGCGCAGCGGTTCCGTGCTGCTGCTTGTCACTTGCTGCTGCCGAGTGTCAGGTTGCTCGCTGGTACATGAGAATGGCGGCTGGCATTTGTTGTATCCAGCTGTAAGCAAGCAGCAGCCTGCAAGTGACTCTCACATGTGCTTGCAAGCTGGCCCGCAGGCGCCCAGCACGAGTACAAGGCCGTGGATTTGCACGACAAGAGCCCCGAGTTTGTGGAGCTGTACCGCAAGGTGGTGCAGGACCCCGCGGCCAACGCCAAGGTGGGCACTCGAACCGAAGCAGTGCTCGAACAACAACATTGCAAGCTGCAGTAAGCATGGCATTGAGCAGCAGTGCGTGTTTTGAGCTGAAAGTCTGGGTGAGGTGGGACAGCCAGTTCGCCTTGAACCTTCCTTTGCAGGTGCCGGTGCTGGTTGACGGGGAGCTGGAGATCACGGAGAGCCCGGTGGTGGCCGAGTACATCCTCAACAAGTTTGGGCCCTCCACTGGTGAGTGGATTTTTTGCCACTGGCGAGTTCTCCTAGTCCTTGCCAGCTCTATGCTTTGTTTCGTCTTAGTGATTGGAGTCCACCATCAACAAGTCTGGGCCCTCCACTGGGGTGAGGTGATTCCTTGAATAACCAGAAACATGGTTTGGGCGTTTTGAGGTGGTGGCTCCAGTACACCCTGAACAAGTTTGGGGGGCTCCACTGGTGAGCTCATTCTTGCAGCGCTGTGCTCTGCACAGGCGCCTTCACCTGTGGCCATGCCTGAATGGATGTGCATGTGTCCCTTTGCAGCACTCTCAGCATTGACAACGGCCGCGCCTTGCCTGCAGGCATCCTGCCCTCGGACCCCGCCCAACTCGCCAAAGCCAGGCTGTGGGGAGACCTCTGGGGCTCCTATGTGGGACCCGCGCAGGTGGGCTGATGTAGTTGTTTTTCCACAACGGCCGGCATTCTTTGCATGATGCAGATGTGCTTGCTGCAACAGCATGGGCGCACCACACAGTGTGGAAAGGTCAGCCATCAACGCCACAAGTAGCATACACGTGTGGCGGCGCTACTGTGCTGTGCTGTGCTGTGCAGAACGCCATCCTGCAGGCCGACAAAAGGGAAGCTTTCAGCAGATTGAAAGCCATGTTGCCAACCTGAAAAGCAGCGTTGTCCTGCCTGCTCGCGCTGTGCAGACCGCCATTCTGCAGGCCGACACCAAGGCCAAGGTTGCAGAGGCGACAGACAAGATGGTGGCGGCCCTCAAGGTGGGTTCAACCGCAGCTGTGCATCAGTGCATTTGGATGGCCAGCTCAATGCAGAGGCAGCGCACACGATGGTAGCAGCCCACAGGGTGGTCTGAAGAGTTGAGTCAGTGCCATTGAAAGGACAAGGAACAACTGGTGGCAACCCTTCCACCCTGCATCTCTGTTGCCGTGTTGTCCTGCAGGTGATGGACGCCTTCCTGCGTGCCCAGGGCAGCACCGAGGGAGGCTCCTTCTTCCTGGGCGGCCGCTACAGCATTGCAGAGGTGGGCCAGAGGTGGGCGGGTAACTCTCTGGGTTGGAGGCGAGGAGTTGTATTGCTGAGGCGGGATGGGTGGAGAGACGAGAGGCAAGAGGCAAGAGGCGAATGGCCTGGTCCACAGCCTTGCACTGGAGAATGAGTCCATTCGCTGTTCCTGCCTGTGCCCCCGCATGCTGTGTTCCTGCGCACTTGTAAGCAGGCAGCCACGTGTGCCCACCATCGCGCAGGTGCTGACCACCAGCCTGCTGCAGCGCGCCCTGGTCTATCCCAAGGCCTACCGCGGCGTCGACCTGCGGCAGGCACGCGCCGCTGCTGCTTTTGGGGGGGCTGGGATTGATACCTGCTGTTGACCTGGTCTCGTGCTGTTACAGACCGCACTTAGACCTCCCCCTCGCCGACTTCGGTGCCTGTGTTTTCTTTTCCGTTTCCATGCAGCTGGTCAAGGACAACAAGCTGGAGCGGTTTGAGGCGTGGATGGAGGCGGCGCTCGCGCGGCCCAGCGGTGCGCGCTGTGTGCACCATTCCTGGTTTGTGCAACTTGATGCCACCATGCGATTGCCACGGCCACCCAGCCCGCTCCAGCTGCTGTGTGCACGGACTGCGGTTGCATGTGTACAGCTTGCTTTGTGCTGATGCGCAGCTGTGTGCTCGCGCCGAGGTTGCACGGCTGCAGCGCTTTTGTCCTCGTTTGCCGATCCAACCGCTGCTGTTCTGTGCTTGCAGCGCAAGAGACGCACCCTGATGAGGCAAAGCTGGTGGAACACGGCGTGAAGGTGGGTGGCATCTGAGAGAACTTTTGACGGAGCAGCGCCCAGCGCTGCGGAGCATGCATGGGTGGCGCTTGCATGCCATCTGTGCCGACTCAGCTGCTGGCCCCACCCTGCTGTCCTATCACCCGCAGTTCACCAAGCCTATGCTGGACTGATCGGGCTGCTGGAATGATTTCGGCATTGTTTGGAGCACTGCGAAATACTGACCGTGTGGCAACAGCTGCACTTGGCAAGTGTGAATGAGCGGCGAGCATGCGGAAGCAGCGTCACATTGCTCGCGTTGTCATATTGCCACGGCGCGGACGCAGCGATGTCACTGCCTTGATTAGCGCACTCGCTATGCTCGTATGTTGACAGAGTGTAAGTTGAACGTGCCACGAATTGGTATCAGAATGGAACTTGCACAGCGGCACACCGTCAGCACGGCACAGCAGCGGCGGCAGCGGCAGCGGCCCAGCCGCCTCCAATCGAGGGCGGCGATCGGACCATCAACCCAATTGGATCACACCTGGCCGGCCCATTTGAGCGATGGCGGCCCAGGGGCCCGACTTGCTGCCGGGCTTGGGCGGCGAGGGCGGGCTGTACAGGGCTGATCTGTCGACCATCGCGCAGGTAACGATCCGATCCTGAATGTGCACTCCGCCCCTTCCGAGATTGCCCCTGCGCGCCGCGAACACTTCGCACGTCCTTGCTGCGCTGCCTGCAGGCCCTGCCGCCCCGCTGCTACACCGGCGAGGACACGGCGGCATGGCTGCGCGACGAGCTGCTGACGCTGCGCCTGGAGGGCAGCGCCGCCGCCGACGTCGCCGTGGCGGGTGCGCTCCTGAGCCTGGATGCACGCCGCACTGGCTCCCAGCCCTCGCTCCCAGCCCTCCTGTGCTTGGCTTGTTGTTGACACTGGAGTCCTCCGCTCCCCCTTTGCAGGGCTGAGCTGGCAGCCGCGCTACGTGCGGCCCACACTATGGACTGAGCCTTCTCCCGCTCGCGCAGCGGTGGAGCCGCTGCTGCCCGACAGCCTGGCAGGTAGGGTGGGCCTGCTGCCTCTCACGGTGCCTACTTGCACCTTAGGGGAAGAGATGCGCAAACGAATAGTTGCCGCCATAGTGTGCGAGCAGTGCACCAGTGGCCGTGCACCAAGCGAACAGCCGGCTTCCCACCCGCCACCCGCCCTGCCGGCCCTGCACCCGCTGCCGCAGGCGGCGAGACGGAGGGGTATGGCGAGCGAGCGGGGTCGGCTCTGGGCTTCAGGGAGGTGTACCTTGATGCCGATGGCGATGACGTGAGGCTGGCAAAAGTAATGCTTTTGGTGTCGCCGATTTGTACTGCCACACTGCCTCTGAAGCCAATTGGTCATTACCCAAACGTGCGGACGTGTGCGCTGTGTGCTGAACGGCGCGCATCGATCGCCCCTTGCAAGCATGTAACCGATGTGGGCTCTTTGATTGCCCGGCCCTTAGCAGGACGCGGCCGATCGGCTGGCGCTGGCGCGGCGGCCCATGGCGGCGCGGCAGGGCACGCGCGAGTTTGTGCGCGGCCGCATCGGCTCCATGCCCTTCACGCCGGGTGCGCTGTGGTAATGCTGGTGTTCTGAGCTTGTGCCTGTGTTCCTGCTTCCTTTCTGTTGCAAGCTGCCTGAAATGTGCTGTGGTGGAATGTGTGGAGGCGCATCTGCTCCATGCCTTTTACACCGGGTACGTGCAGGCATGTGGCTGTGGAGTGCCAGCTGTTCGTCTCTGTCTTATTTCACGTTCGACTGCCATTGACATTCAGCAGCTCACGATTTTCCTGAACTGCTGCACCACCCTACTCTTGTCTAATCAGGTGGCGCCGCATGGGACGCCGCCGGCAACCCCGCCGCAGCCGCCGCAGCCGCCGAAGCGGCCACTGGTGCCTGGCTGGCTGAGCTTGAAAGCGGAGACCCACAGCTGCTCAAAGCGGTTGCCCCAGGCATGGGCTGCGGCCTGTTTGGCGGGTGGGCGGCGGAGGAGCAGGCTGGCGGGATGCAGGGCGGCACAGAGGAGGCAGCAGCAGAGGAGGAGGCAGCGGTGCAGGAAGCGGCGGCGGCGGTGCAGCAGCACCAGGCGCAGCAGGCGCAGCAGGCGCAGCAGAAGGTGTCCCTTACTGACCTGTTCAGCGGCGTGTGGCTGTTGGAGGGAGAGGGGGGAGAGGAGGATGGTGCGGCAGCGGCAGGCGGAGATGAGGATTGGGATGCACCGCCGCCTGAGGAGGAGGAGGAGGCAGCAGCAGCGGCAGCAGCAGATGCAGCTAGTGCGGGTGCCGGTGCGGCGTCTACAGCTGCAGCAACGACGGCGGCGGCAGGGCCAGAGAAGCTGCTGTCCCTGCCTGCTGATGAGGAGCTGCCTGGCGGCGTGGGTGAGTGCTTTCCGGCAGATGCAGCAGGCAAAGTATCGACATGCAGGGGGGAGGTGCCAGTGCCTCCTAAACACTGGGGCGGGCAGCAGTTTTTTTACCTCGCCCTCTGCTGCTCATGGTGTCATGAAACTCGCCCAATAACAACGCACAGCTCCGTCTCTAAACCCCCCTACAGAAGGCGACGCTCTGGCAGCCGTGCTGGGCGCCGAAGCGGCGGCAGCCGACTGGGCCCGCAAGGGCGCTGCTGCGGCAGCGGGGCAGCCCACGGCTGATGGCAGCGCATTTGCCAGGCTGGGAGGGCGGCCCATCAAGCGGCAGCGGGGCGACCACGAGTGGGCCATCAAGTGAGCAGGGGCGGCTGTTCTGGCCTGCTGATTTGCATCCTGCTGGCTGGTGCTGCTGGTGCTGCGGCTGGTGGCTGCTCGTGCTGCTGGTGCTACTGCTGCGCCCTGCCATGCTGCGCCCTGGCATGCTGCGCCCTGCCATGCTGGCCCCTGCAATGCTGCAAGCAGCGGTGCAGTAGTTGGTTAGCGGTGCAAGTGCTGCGGCTTTGGGCATGTTGGGACATCGGTCTGCCAAATCTGGCGTGTCGCTGTCTCTGTTCAGCAGCCTGCGTCTGTCTCTGGTTAGCTGCTTTGAAAGCCAGTTTCACCTTAAGAGGCCAGCTGCCTTGCTCTCTATGTGCATTACGCAGGGGCCACATCCCGGGCCTGGCACGGCAGTGGGAGCGCGTGAAGCCGGGGCTGGCCAAGACCTGGTAAGCGCTGATTAACATGCTGGTGGATGATCTCGTTGTAGCAAGCAAGTCATGCAAGTCATGCAAAGCCGGGGCTGGCGAAAATCTGGTGAGCAGCCCTGCGGTTCACTGCACCCTACCAAGCCGCGGCTGTCGCCATTGATGTGCTGTCCCAGCTGTCTGGTGTCTGCGTGCCTTGTGCGCTAGCTGTGCTCCCAAAACCAGCCCAGCCATGCGCCGCCGTGGCCAGCTGTTGACGCCCCTGCCTCTCCTTTTTGCCTGCACCTTTTTTGCGCGCGCAGGCCCTTTGAGCTGGACGTGTTCCAGAAAGAAGCGATCATCCACATGGAAAACGTGGGTTAGGTGGCAAGTGAAATCATGAAGTGTCCTTTGATCAAAACCAGCGGATGGCTGCGCAATGGTCACATGCATCCGACAGTATGGTTGCCCACTCATCGCCGCAGGGCCGCTCTGCGTTTGTGGCGGCGCACACCAGCCATCCAACCTGCCTGCCTGCCTGCCTGCCTCATTCCCTGCACCATGTTCAATCGCCCGTACGCTGCTGCAGGGACGCTCCGTGTTTGTGGCGGCACGCACCAACCTGCCTGCCTGCCTGCCTTCGTGCCCACCCTGTTTGAATCACTCTCACCCCAAATTTGCTGCAGGGCCGCTCCGTGTTTGTGGCGGCGCACACCAGCGCCGGCAAGACAGTGGCCGCTGAGTACGCCTTTGCACTGGCCGCCAAGCACTGCACACGCGCTGTGTACACCAGGTGGGCCCCTTGCCTGCTTGTTGCTTGCTGCTGACCCTGGCGTGATGGCTGGCTATTGCCAAGCGCCACTCAGGGATTGCGCTATGGCCTGGGGTCAGCCACTGCTTGTGGGGGGCCAAACTACAGGCGCCTTGACTTGCCTGCTAGCCTGCAAACCCAGGTGCAATTGCTGCTCTTCTGCTGCACCGCAGCCCCATCAAGACCATCTCCAACCAGAAGTTCCGCGACTTTGGCGCACAGTTTGATGTGAGCCTCCTGTCGCAATCCTTCTTTGAGGCTGGACATTCGCATGCCGGTTTGCTTGTCATGCCCCAGCCACCGGCGCGGCGTATGCATGGTCCACAGGCCAGCTCCAAACATTTTGAGGTTGGTGGGGCGCTCTCTCTTTGCTTTGCCTGCAGGTTGGCCTGCTGACGGGCGACGTGTCCATCAAGCCGGAGAGCTCCTGCCTGGTGGGTGCAGGGCTGAGCCCAAATGTGCAGGGCTTGGCACGTATGTGCAGGGATGTGCTGCTGGCAGTCCCGTAGCTCCTGCGCGTGGCTGCCTGAAACCTGCGGTGAGGGCGCCCTTGTTCCTTGCACCAGCTGCAGATGTAGTGCCAGCTCCCCCCTGGCTGCAGGACCGGACCTCCATCTGTTCCGTTCCTCTGCTGCAGATCATGACCACAGAGATCTTGCGGTCCATGCTGCACAAGGGAAACTGTTCAGCAGTTTCAACAGCCGGCCTCCATCCATTCATTTTCCCATCAAACGCAGATCATGACCACAGAAATCCTGCGGTCCATGCTGTACAAGGGCGCGGAGCTGATCCGGGACATCGAGTGGGTCATTTTCGACGAGGTGAGTAAGCTAATTAAATTCCTTTGGTGAGTAGTTGGAAAACCATTGGGCATCTTTGAGGAGAAGGTCATCTTCGACGAGGTGCGCACCGCGGTAACGCTTACAAGTTTACACACGACGAATTACTGCTGCACTTGGATGCGTTGACCTGTCGCAAGTGCATGGCTGCAAGGCAGGCTGCAGCCTGGCGTGGCACGTGAGCTCCGAGCTCACACAGGTCCCGCAGATACTATTCAATCACAATCTTTCCTGTCTCTTCCATGCTCTCTGTGCAGGTGCACTATGTGAACGACGCGGAGCGTGGAGTGGTGTGGGAGGAAGTTATTATTATGCTGCCCGCCCACGTCAATCTCATTCTGCTTTCTGCCACGGTAAGGCGAATTTTCCAGTGCTCTACTGAATTTTCTAGTCATTAGTAGCAGAAAACAACAACGCGTGTGCTGGTGTGGGAGGCAATTGACTGGACTGCCGGCGGTTGACTGGACTGCCGGCGGTTGACTCGAATGCTGGCAGTTGACTGCGCTGCCGGCAATCGACTGAGGGCCGGCAATTGAGTGAGGGCCGGCGGTTGACTGAGGGCCGGCAACTGAGTGAGGTCCGGCAACTGACCGAGGGCCGGCAGTTGACCGAGGGCCGGCAACTGACCGAGGGCCGGCAATTGACCGAGGGCCGAGGGCCGGCAGTTGACCGAGGGCCGGCAACTGACCGAGGGCCGGCAGTTGACCGAGGGCCGAGGGCCGGCAATTGACCGAGGGCCGGCAGTTGACCGAGGGCCGAGGGCCGGCAACTGACCAAGGGCCGAGGGCCGGCAATTGACCGAGGGCCGGCAATTGACCGAGGGCCGAGGGCCGGCGGTTGACTGAGGGCCGGCAACTGACTGAGGGCCGGCAACTGACTGAGGGCCGGCTGTTGACGCAAATCTCACACTTTACATCAGTTCTGTTTTGTTTGTTTGCTCCCCTGGGTGCCCAACGTCAGGTGTTTGTCATCACTGCAAGCACACTGTAAGCTCACCTTCCGGAGAGTGCTTTGTGTCCCCACAGGTGCCCAACGTGATGGAGTTTGCGGACTGGTGGGGGCAGTCATTCAAGACCACTTTCTAACTCACCTAATCGTCGTCCATTTGCCCCCCGCAGGTGCCCAACGTGATGGAGTTTGCGGACTGGGTGGGCCGCACCAAGCAGAAGCCCATCTACGTCACAGGTGTGTTCCTTTCGATTGAAGTGTGGTAAGAGTGGCAGTTGTGTCACGAAACAACGCAACCAAAAACTCCTTTCCGGCCTTGTGGTGCCAGGAATTGCTTGGCCTGCCCTACCTGCCTCCTGGCCCGGACTTGCAGCATCGCCGCTGCACTTCGTTAAGAAGACTCAACCCCATCTCTCCCCCTCCCGCAGGCACCACCAAGCGGCCGGTACCGCTGCAGCACAACCTGTACTTCAGCGGACAGCTGTACACCATCTGTCAGGGCGAGCAGTACCGCATGGAGGTGCGGGCGGTACCGCTGTGGTATTGGTACATGGACTGCAGTGCTTCGTGCTGCTGCGCATGCCGCACATGGCCGCTGCACTATGCAGCGTTATGCAGTGCAGGTTTCTGCCCTCCTCCCCCCACACAAGTTTCTGCCCTCCTTCCACCCCGCAGGGCTTCCGCTCAGCAAGGGAAGCGCAGCGTGCCAAGTCGGGCTCAGCGCCGCAGGTGGGCGGAAGGGGGTTGAGCAGCTGCCTCGCCCATGTTCACATGACCGCCTTGCTGTTGACCGCTCAACCAGTGTTCTGGCAACTGCGGCGCCTTGTTGCACGCTTGTATGCTGCAACAAACACAATCTGCACTCCCAAACTTGCCGCAGACGCGGGCAGAGGCTCAGCGCGCGCTGCCCACCGGCCGTGGCGACGGCGGGGGCCGCGGCGGCCGCGGCGGCGGCCAGCAGCAGCAGCGGCAGCACTATGGGCAGCGGGGAAGCGCCAACGCAGGAGCGGCGGCCATGGCTGCGGCCAACCGCCAGGCGGCGGCGCAGGTGGGCGGAGCAGGGGTGGGTGGGTGGCGGCATTTCGGCCGTGGCAGCTAACCGGCTGCCACGCCAGCCTCATGACCCTGGCTTGCGTTTCTTCCTTTGAATGCAGTCGGGCGGGGGCCAGGTGCGCAGCGAGCGCAGCCAGTGGATGGCGCTGATCGAGATGCTGCGCAAGAAGTGAGCGTTTGATAGAATAGTACCTTTCAACGTTTTCGTGCCAGGTCGCAGTGCATCAGGGTGCTGCCCAGCGTTTGGAACGGGGGATGGCCGCCGTGCTGAAGAGCGTTTCTGCAGTCAACTTTGCAGACTGTATTGGCTTGGCCATGCAGCCTCTGTCGCGGCCACTTTGATCACTGGGACCCCTTTTGCTCCCTCTGTATGTCTGCCGCACAAATCCATCCCATCGTGCCACACACCACCCCCCATCATGCTTACAGGGACCTGCTGCCCTGCGTGGTGTTTGTTTTCAGCAAGAAGCGCATCGATGCCCTGGCAGACAGCCTGCAGGTCTGCGGCTTGTCCTGTGCTTCATATGCTGTCGACTTTTAGTGCATTGCTGGCGCTACGCTTTCCCGCTCTGCCCTTGCTGATCCCCTGCAACCTATGTTGGCCAACTCGTCCCATGGCTCCCTTTGCACCCTCACAGTCCCTGGACCTCACAACCGCCGCCGAAAAGAGCGAGATCCACCTGTTTTGCGACAAGGCGCTGGCCCGCCTCAAGGGTACAGACCGGGAGCTGCCGCAGGTGGGCCATGGGGGGGTGGGTGGGTGGGTTTGGGGCCAGTATGTTTGACTGCGCAGAAGTGAACATGGGTGGAGGTGTGCGTTGGGGGAGCGACCCGGAGCTGCCGCAGGTGGGGCTGCATTTGTCTGCAGTTGTTTGTGCGTTGGCAGACATGAGTGCTTGTGCGGGCACAGTGGGGCTGGTGCGCACGAGGGAGTGAACAGCATTGGGTGCCGCAGGGGACTGGGCTTGCCCGCTGGCTGGCTGAAGTGAAACGAGCAGCTAATGGGCACCCAACTGCCACCCTCCCTGCAGGTGTTGCGCGTGCGGGACATGCTGAAGCGCGGGCTGGGAGTGCACCACGCGGGTGAGCAGTGCTGCATTGTCGCACACTTTTCATGCTGCACTCTCACGCTGTGCCCTGTGGCATGTAAAGGCAGTGCACCGCCTGCTGTGCTGGGCGTGCACTGCGCAGGTGGGTGCCCGCCTGGCAGACCGCTGCCCTGCGTGTCCTGGTCAGCTGTGCCTCACCATGCCTGCAGGAGTCTGCTTATTATTTTCTGTCAATCAGCTGCCGTGCCACGCCACACCTTTGCAGGCCTGCTGCCCATTGTGAAGGAAATTGTGGAGATGCTCTTCTGCCGGGGAGTCATCAAGGTGGGCTGAAAGGTCACCAGTGCCTTTATGCATTGCTCCTGACAGGACTGCGGATGCTCCATTCCGCCGAGGCTCATCGAACCTCGTAAAAGTGAGCGCAATAACCCTTTGTAATGCAGGTGCTCTTCTCTACAGAGACGTTTGCCATGGGAGTGAATGCCCCCGCCCGCACAGTCGTGTTCCAGTCGCTGCGGTAAGCATGAGGGTGCACCAAAGTCGATTCACACAAGTTGGCTGTGCCCCTGCACTTTTACAGTCGAGTCCTGGTCGCTGCGGTGCATAGAGGGAATGCACGGGGTGCTCCGTCGCACTGCATGCCCTGGCCTTGCCCGCAGCACTTGCATTGGCGGCGAGCGTATCCCTGCAGCGCTTTGATGCTTTCTTGGGCAGGCTGAGTGGCTGTGCACTTTTGCCTGCTGCTGCTGCTGCCGTGCCCCTACTGCACGCAGCTCACCCCGCCGCCCGCCCTGCTGTGCAGCAAGCACGATGGCAAGTCGTTCCGCAGCCTGCTGCCTGGAGAGTACACGCAGGTGCAACTTAGTGGCGTACTGGGTTGGTTGCACTGCGCCGTCGTCACACGTTTGGCGTGGCATGCAGGTG
>VFQQ010003266.1_pt1 | contig 16156 bp, 8 predicted proteins | sample 3512341 | NCBI WGS metagenome assembly VFQQ01 (sample SAMN10412373, study PRJNA504923) | tailings metagenome | isolation source: Relicate 2 Philex TSF1 revegetated site | place: Philippines: Tuba, Benguet | collected 2017-08-29 | reverse complement strand
GTGCTTATCTTTGCTTAGAATTGCGTTACAAAACACGGTACAAAAGCAAGGGAAGCAAGGCAAAAGCTAAGCAAAGTGAAATTAAATAAAAAATCGTTTCATATATTTAACTAACCCTTCAATATATGGTATTTATTTTAATAATCTTTGTTACTCATGTGTACATACTCAATACTGTTTACTTATTAATATCCACCTTATATTAAATAATGGACAGCTATAATAACAGCACGTTCTGCTACCTTCAAATAGTTTTCTATTTTTTTATAAAAAAACACATATTAGGGTTAAGACAATAGTCGCTTTGTTTAGCTTAGTTTGTACCCAGGTCCCTCTTCGCTTCCATTGCTTCCTTTGCCTTGCTTTTAGCTTAATTAAGCATAACAATGCTTAGATATGCGTCGGACCCTTTGGTTTTTAACCTGCTTTACGAAGCTTAACAATGCTTAGTCAAGCAAAACCAGGGTAAAAACAACTTTTGCCTTGATTTTGGCTTACCAATGCAAATTAAAGCTTCGTTCACTTTGTGAAATAAGCTAAGACAACTTTTGTCTTTACCCTGCGGGTCACAGGCCAAAGGGCCCGTTTTGTTTTTACCCTGGTTTTGCTTTGCTATGCTATGCGAAACAAAGCAAAACCAGGGTAAAAACAAGACAAAAGCAACGGAAGCAAGGGAAGAAAACAGGTAAAAATTAATAACCAATCTTATAAATAAAAATGGTAAGATTCTACGCGGATTGTCGAATTAAACCTCATGCTCCACAGTAGTTGCATGTAACGGATTATTTCTATGATTACAATTCTTGCGAACGTATCACCAGGCGGAGTATTCATATAATTGCTTAAAGAACTTTAGTTATTTTAGCATTACAAACTCAATTAACGGTCCGGACTACATGGGTCTCTAATCCAACTCGATACCCGGACTTACAAGCTTTAACTTATATAAAAACATAAAGGTGTTTTAACCATTGACTGTCCTCCTTATATAAAAGTATTTAACCACACGGCAAAGCCAAAATAAAGAATAAACCTAAATTTGTTTTATATTATTAACATCTACGCTTGCTGCCTATTTCTTTTGTTATAAACTTGCACCTCCCGTATACCCGCGGCTGCTGGCACGGAATTAGCCGGTACTAATCAATATATAAATATCACGATCATACTTATTTTACATTGTCAAAATTTACTCACTGCTGCGCTTTATATATGCGATGGCCCTTTTTACAATGCCACTGTGACCTATTAATAATAGATTACAAATAAGGCATGATATTATAATAAAATATCAAATGTATCATCTACCTAATTTGATGCGAGTTTACGTTTTACTACAATATAATGGAACTTATCCTATATAAGAAACGTTTTCCTTAAAAAAAAACAAATAATATTCACATTTATAAATCTATTAACAATAGACTTACATGTAAACTGAATATATATATATATTACATATGACCTATAAGCTTTCAAGAATCAATTTAGCTTTTTTGCAATACCTTAAAAAGATAACAAATAAACCAGGGATTGAGTTTAATGTGGTCCTTTCGTACTAATTAAACTTTCTTAAAAATCATATTGTAGCTGTATATAGAAACAAAACTGCCTCGCGGCGTTTTAAACCCATCTCATGTACTGCTTTAATGGACGAACAGTCCAACCCTTTATACCTTCTTCAGCATATGGACGCAATAAGACGACATCGATGTATCCTAACCCCAAGTCGATATGTACTCTCTTCAGGAAAAGACCCGTTATCCCCAGCGTACCTTTTGTCCGTTGATGCATATATAAAAAAATATTATATACACGGTCTTTACTTCCGGCTGTTTAACCCCTGTTTGATTTGTGTATCTTACAGTCAAGTTCAAATTACCAGTTCGGTTTTTTTGAACCTTATGATTGCCCACGTTACTTTAATGTAGGCAGCCGCCCCAGCTAAATAGATGAATTAATATGTCAAAATAATAAAAGAATTGTTAATAGTGGTATTTTTTTATTAAGATAAAAAAAAACAAGCGATACATTACGTAAATGGATTATTTTATAAATTATACAGCACGTGTATGGGCAAGAACTAAGGCACCAAACAATGCAATAGTAAGAACTAAGCTATTTAAAATTAAAACATCAGCGTAACGAATATAAAAAGCATAACCAATAGTACTAATACTCTCTAAAGTTGGATTAAATGTCTTAGCGAAGCTATCAAAAGAGCCGTAACCAATAAATAAACGACTACCTAAAACACCTAATAAAGCTAAAAAGCTAAAACCTCGATAATAAGCGCGTAACTCTGTAGTAGGAACCTCAAGTAACATAATGACAAATAAGAATAAAACAGCTAAAGCTCCAACGTATACTAACATATTTACTAAAGCAAGAAACTCAAAACCTAACATAAGTAAAACAACAGTAGCATTAATAAATAACATAACACTATACATTAAACTCATAAACACATTCTTAGTCCAAGTAACTAAAATGGATAAAATAGCTAATAAAGCAATAAAGAAAGACATTTTTTTTTTACTTCCCTTGCTACCCTTGCTTCCATTGCTTTTGACTTGTTTTTACCCTGGTTTTGCTTTGTTTAGCTTTATTTAGCTAAGTTAAGCGTGGCCTGAGTTTTTGCTTAACATAGCGTAGTTAGGCAAAGCTACGCTCAGGTAAAAACAAAGGCCACGCTTGGCTTTGCTGTGCTATGCGAAACAAAGCAAACCAGGGTAAAAACAAAACGGGCAAAAGTTTACCAATGCATAGTTAAGCATTGGTCAATAGCAAGGGAAGGGGTAAAAAGCGGAAAGGGTTTTTAAAAAAAAGCTTACAGGACTAAAACCTTCTTTGGTTAACATTCAGCAAAAAAACTACCGCTATTTTGTAATGACTTAACTAAACGTTATAAAGTCAACAGCTGTAATACATAAGAATATCTACAGCTATAAAGCAGTCAATAGAACCTTAATAAAATACCAATAAAAAAACCCTACTGTTTACATTTTTTTTTATGTAAAAATATCCATTGCTTTTGTCTTGTTTTTACCCCTTTTGCCTGCTTTGAGCTTAATTAAGCATAACAATGCTTAGATATGCGTCGGACAAAAGCAAAGGTGGTTTGCTTGACTAAACACTTTAAAGCTTTGCAAAGCGCCCTTCCCTTGCTTTTGTACCGTGCTTTGTAACGCAATTCTAAGCAAAGATAAGCACAAAACGGGCAAAAGTGGTTTTTAGCCGGCTTAACTTTGCTAAATAAAGCTAAACAAGGCAAAACCAGGGTAAAAACAAAAGTATAGCTGTAATAATTAATAATTTATAGACCTTTACAATACATCTAGGCTCTTTCCTTCTTCACTTACAATCTTCCCACAATAAGTGTGACTAGAGCAATATATCCATTATTCTTCGGCCATTTTCTTTTTTAAGAAAGAAACTAACATAAACATAATGGTATTTTAAAACCCCGCTTTACCTAAATAGATTTCGCAGAAAACCAGCTATCTAGAATTAAACATCTAAATTTAATTCAATCACTAACCTTGATTGGCCTTTCACCCCTATAAAAATGTCATCCGAGTATTTTGCTACATACACCGGTTCAGTCCTGCTAAGTTCACTTTGTGAAATGGCAGACCTGCACTTTTATAGATCGTATAGTTTCGGGTTCCAAATTTGATTTTACTTTTTGAAAAACCCCCAACTATAAGTACATATAGTTACGAGGATTAAAAAAAAAACTATTTGAATGTATGTTTCGGTATTACTAATTCTTACATCTACAAAAAAGCACAGCTCCTTTACTTTATATCATAAAAACACAAGTGAACTATTACGTTTTCATTATAGACTGGCTGTTTCCAAGCCAAACTTCTTGTGATAAAAGCTTTACAATTCTTTTTTCATTAACCCTTGCCTTGTTTTTACCCCGGTTTTGCTTGGCCATGCAAAATATAGCAAAGGTAAGCCGGTTAAAAACCAAGGGGCACACAAGGCGGGCAAAGGCTATCATTAATTTGACCCTATATATAAAAAATTAAACGTTTATTATTTAGCGTAAGCTTACTTTATTAGTTGTACTTGAAGCACTTAAATATAAGTGACTCTCTAACCAAGATAAAAATGGGTAAACTACACATAAATAAAAGAATAAAATAACAGTACAAACTTGACCTAATAAAACAGTAGAGGGCATAATCTCTTGAGCACCTACCCAAGTTAATAAGAAAACATCAGCAACAAAAACCCAAAATAAACGCTCAGATAAAATACGGAATTTTGGAGATCCAACATGAACAGTACTTAAAAAAGGTAAGCTAATTAAACTTAAAAATGTTAAAGCAATTGCAACAACACCCATAGCTTTATTTGGAATACTACGAAGAATAGCATAAACCCAGAGGAAGTACCACTCAGGCACAATATGTTGAGGGGTGCTATAAGGATTTGCTGGAATTAAGTTATCTGGGTGACCTAACCACTCAGGATAAAAGAAAACTAAAATACTGAAAGCTAACAATAAATATAAGAAACCTAACATATCTTTAGTAGCAAAATAAGTACCAAATGGAATAGAACTTGTTTGACTATTAACACCTAATGGATTAGTACTACCATATTGATGTAAAGCTGCAATATGAAAAATGCTTAAACCAGCTAATACAAAAGGTAAGGTATAATGGAAACTATAAAAACGATTTAAGGTAGGATGATCAATACTAAAACCTCCCCATAACCAATATACAATACTTTTACCAACAACAGGAATAACAGTAGCTAAGCTAGTAATAACGGTAGCTCCCCAGAAAGACATTTGACCCCAAGGTAAGACATATCCGATGAAGGCTGTAATGATCATTAATAATAAAATTACAACACCAGTAATCCAAACCATCTCACGAGGTTGATTACCGCTACTATAATAAATACCACGGAAAATGTGCATATAAACTACAGTAAAAAATAAACTAGCACCATTAGCATGAGCATAACGTAAAATCATACCACTAGGTACATCAGTCATTAAATGTTGTACACTTTGAAAAGCGTGATCTACATGACCTACATAATGCATAGCTAACAAAATACCAGTAACAATTTGACTACCTAAAACAATACCAGCTAAAGAACCCCAGTTATACATATAGTTTAAGTTTAAAGGAGTTGGATAAACAACTAAATGTTGATTTAAAATTTTTAAAGGACCTAACTTATTATTTAAACGCATTTTTTTGTTAATGCTTGATTTGTGGGCCACACCTACCCTTGCTTCCCTTGCTTTTGTCCCGGGCTTTGTAATGCAATTCTAAGCAAAGATAAGCACAAAACGGGCAAAAGTTGACCAATGCTTAGTTAAGCAATTCTATGCTCCCTTTGGTTTATATTTTTACCTGTTTTTACCCTGGTTTTGCTTGGCTAAGCATTGTTAAGCATCGTAAAGCTTGGTAAAAACCAAAGGGAGTTTTTGCTTAACATAGCGTAGTTAGGCAAAGCTACGCTCAGGTAAAAACAAAGGCCACGCTTAGCTTTGCTTTGCTTTATTATGCAAAACAATGCAAACCAGGGTAAAAACAAAACGGGCAAAAGTTGTTTTGCTTTTTTTTTTACTTGTTTGCTTTTTAACAGGAAAAATATATATCAGTATATCAAAAGGTAAATTAAATTCGAATTTTTTGATCATTCATAATAAATAAACCTTTATCACCAGTAAACCAAGTAATGCGACCTAAGTCTAAAACTAAATTAACAAGTGTACGGGCATATAATTGATCAAAACCCCAACGAGTGGCGCAAAAACGCATAATACCAAATTGTTGTGATGTTACAGCAGCAGTAGCAGTTAAGAAACCAGCAATCATAAGACCAACTGGTAAAGTTTTAACACCCCATGGAATAAAGAATAAAATACCTGAAAGTAAGTTAGTACCAGTCCAAATTTTAAAAATAATATCACTAAGTAAAACTGTAAAAGCAATACCAATTAAAAAGTGAGTATTTGGACTAATTCCGCTTACATTAAAATCATTACCGCTAAAATCGTATAAGAAAGATTGAATAAATAACTTAACGGTATATGAACAGGTAATTAAAGCAGCTAAAATTAATAAAGTATGGGCATAGTCAGCAAGGGGATTGAAACAAACATAACTGTAATTAATAATAGTCTCCTTAGAATAAAAACCGGAAGTCTCAGGCATACCCATTAAACATAAACAAGCAATTAATAAAGTAACAAAGCAAAAAAGAGAACAGTGAACAGCACTTAAACCACCATAACGAGCCATATGTTGATTACTACCACCAGCGGCCATAATAATAACACCAGCACTTAAGAAAAGAGCGGCTTTAAAGCTAGCGTGAGTCATTAAATGGCAAATAGAAGCATCAGCACCAAATTCACCTAGACCTACACTAACCATCATATACCCTAATTGTGAGCAGGTACTAAAAGCAATTACACGTTTAAGATCAGCTTGGAAGAACCCGAAAATACCAGCCATAAAAGCAGTTAAAGAACCAATTACCAAAATTAAATCATCATAAAAAATACTTAAACGAACCATCACGTAGACACCAGCACAAACAAGAGTGGCAGCATGAATTAAAGCACTAACTGGGGTTGGACCCTCCATAGCATCAGCTAACCAAACGTGGAAACCAATTTGAGCACTTTTACCCATAGCACCGATTAAAATAGCTGTGCTTAAGAAAGCTGAAGACTCTGTAGCACCAGCAGCAAAGTTATCATAAGAACAATAAGATAATGTAATTAAATCATACTCTAAGCTACCTGTATTCCACCAAATCCATAATACACCCCATAATAGTAAACCATCACTAAGGCGATTTACGACAACTGCTTTTAAGGCAGATTTAGATGCAGATAAACGGTGACTCCAATAACCAATTAATAAATAAGAACAAACACCAATACCCTCCCAACCGACAAGCATTAAGATTAGATCTTGACCAGTTACTAAAACACACATAAAAAATGTAAATAAGCTAAGATAACACATAAATAAATTTAAATGAGGATCTGCTTTCATATAAACTAAAGCATAACAATGTACTGCAAAGCTTACAGAAGTTACAGTTAATAATAAATGGACAGTAGTTAAGTCAAAATATAAAGACCAATAGACATTAAAAGAGCCAACAGTAAACCAAGTACCAAATAAGTCCATAAAAACCTCACATGAAGCGAAAACAACCTCATACCACATAACTAAACTGCTAATAAAAGCAACAAAAAGGCATAATACGTTAATAATAGCTGAACCTCGATGACCATAAAATCGAGCCAACATAGAACCAGAAAAAATTCCACTAAATAAAGTACTAACTAAAGGTAATAAATACATTTTTCTTGTTATCTGTTAAAAAAAAGGGGCATTAAAGCACAAATGGCTTAATTAAGAAAATAGGAAGTACAATTAACAATACAACACAAGCTGAAGTTAATTGATTTAAAAAAGTGTTTTTGCTGGTACTTGTTGGAATAATACTAAATGGAGAATAAATAGCTGAATTTAATTTAATACTAAAAGCACTCATGTTGTCATATGTTAAAGTGCGTGTTACGGCTGTGTTTTGAAATGAGCGTCCTTTATTTTCTTTAAATAAAGAAGTAGAAAAAGGATTTGCGGGTAAACTGGCATTCCAAAAAAGGCGCAATACACGTAAATAATAAACAAGGCTAATAGCTGCACAAAATAAAGCAAAAATTAAAACGCTATATAAACTAACGGTTGAAACATGCCAGAAAATCCAAGCTTTACCAAAAAAACCAGCAAGAGGAGGTAAACCAGCTAAGCTAACAGCTAAAATAGTAAATAAACGTTTATCTGATAAGTTCCATAATAAAATTTGGCTAATAATATAAATACCTAAGTGTTGAAATAATGAATGAAAACCTGCAGTTTCTAAAGCACTTAATAATAAACCAATCTCATTTACAGTACTATAAGCAAATAAACTACGTAAAGTTGGTTGGCTATAAGCGCCAAAAGCACCTAAACCAATACTAAATAAACTAAATAATAATAAAGAATAATCAGTCCAAATAGTTTGAAAACTACCAACCCAAAAACCAAATAAACTTAATTTAGGGGCAGTTGAGATATACATTAGAAGATTACGTTTTACACCATTATAAATTTGAACAACCCATAAATGTAAAGGAGCTGCACCTAATTTAAACATCATAGCACATAAAATTTGCCAGTTAGCATTAAAAAGGTAGGTGCTGTCCAAATTGGTATTGTCTGCTAAAAAAGTATTAGTAGCAAAGCCTACATTAAGAACACTTAAACCTGTTTGTAAATAAATATGACTAAACCAAAAAAGCAAGACACCAGAAGAAAAAGCACTTAATAAAAAATATTTTAAAGAAGCCTCAACACTAAAACTAGAGTTACGGCCGATAACACCAGGTAAACCACAAAGAACTAAGAAGCAGAAATTTTGAGCCTCTAAAGCAATATAGAAAGTTAATAAGTCCATACTATGTAACATATAATATTGACCAATAAAAGCAAAAACAAGTAATAAAACAGACTCAAATGAGTTAAAGTTAAACATAATGTAAAATAATAATAAAGCAAGTAATAAGTCGATAGAATTTAAGTAATCAAAGGACCAAAAGCTATATTCACTTTGGTCGCAAAGCGAAGTATCTAAATAAAAACCTAATACAAATAAAATAGGAAATAAACGGCAAAAAAAGTAAACATCACTTAAGTAAATTTGTTTTGAACGTAAACTTAATAAACCATAAATAATAATCATAATGATACTTAATAAAGCATCTAATTCAATAATAGAGCACCATAACATTTTTCACATTATTTTGTATTTTCACTTGGTGCTTATTTCACAAAATGAACAAAACTTTATTAAGCATCTTCACAAAGTGAAATGGGGCTTCTTTTATTTAAAATACAAAATCAAATACAGCATAAATGCTATATAAACTTAAACTTAATGGTAATAAACTTTTCCAACCTAAACGTAAAAATTGATCATAACGATAACGAGGTAAAGTACCACGTACATGTACAAAGAAGAAGAAAATAGCAGTTAATTTTAAAGGACTAAAACCACCTAAGAAGTAAATACTAGCTAAAGCGCTCATTACGGCCATATTGGCATACTCGCTAATAAAGAATAAAGCGAAACCTAAAGAACTATATTCAACATTATAACCAGCAACGAGTTCCGCCTCAGCCTCAGGCAAATCAAAGGGCACTCGCTTAGTCTCTGCTAAGATACAAATTAAAAAAATGAAAAATAATGGTAATAAAGCATATTGAATATATGTTGAAGCATCGCCAAAATTTAAACTTTTCATACCAGAGCTATCAGTTAAAAATAAACTAATACTTAATAAAGCAGCACCAAAACCTAATTCGTAAGATACCATTAAAGATACGGAACGTAAACAACCTAAAAAAGCATATTTACTGTTAGAAGCCCAACCTGATAACATAACACCATAAACACCTAATGAACTAATAGCCATTAAAACTAGGCCTTGAAAAGCAGCATCACTAATAAATAGTGCGCAAAAGCTAATTTGACTAAGCACAAAACTAATCATAGGTGCGGCACTGAAAGCACCGGAAGCACTTAACTCAGGTAAAATTGGCTCTTTAACACCTAATTTTAAACCATCATAAATTGCTTGAAGTAAACCTCCGATACCGGATACATTTGGGCCAACACGACGTTGCATAGAAGCCATAACATGTCGCTCAGCTAAGGTAAAGAAAACAACGGTTAATAAAACAGGTACAGTAATAGTAATAATAGTAATTAAAAGCATTTTTTTATATACCTTCAGATAAGCCCCCTTGGTTTTGGCCTATGCTTAGTTAAGCATAGGCCAAAACCAAGGGAAGGGGTAAAAACTGAGAATATACGACTCGAACGTATGATCGTGGAGCCAAAGTCCACTGCCTTACCGCTTGGCTAATTCTCATAAATTGTAAAGGTAGTGCATTAGCCTCCGGGCGTATAACAGAAAAGAAAGGAATTGAACCCATAACCTTCAGTTTTGGAAACTGACGCTCTACCAATTGAGCTACTTTTCCACCCCCCTTTGCTTCCCTTGCTTTTGACCTATGCTTAACTAAGCATAGGTCAACTTTTGTCTTTACCCTGCGGGTCGCAGACCAAAGGGCCCGTTTTGTGCTTATCTTTGCTTAGAATTGCGTTACAAAGCCCCCTTTGGTTTTTAACCGGCTTAACTTAGCTAAATAAAGCTAAACAAAGCAAAACCAGGGTAAAAACGGGACAACTTTTGCCCGTTTTGTTTTTACCCTGGTTTGCATTGTTTCGCATAACAAAGCAAAGCTAAGCGTGGCCTTTGTTTTTACCTGAGCGTAGCTTTGCCTAACTACGCTATGTTAAGCAAAAACTCCCTTTGGTTTTTACCAAGCTTTACGATGCTTAACAATGCTTAGCCAAGCAAAACCAGAGTAAAAACAGGTAAAAATAAAAACCAAAGGGAGCATAGAATTGCATAACTATGCTTAACTAAGCATTGGTCAAAAGCAAGGGAAGGGTAAGTTAAAAAAAAAATTAACGAACTTGAGTAGCTCGTAAAACTGGTAATTGACTATAGGTATGATTAGCTGGAGTAGCTGGTAATAACCACTCTAAAGTAGCGGCTGTTGTTGGAGCTGGGGTATCTTTGTGATTAGGTACTAATGAAACTGGAGCAGCTAATAATAAAACACTTAAGAAAGAAATAACTGAACCATAAGAAGCAATAGAATTCCAACCAGCAAAAGCATCGGCGTAATCAAAATAGCGTCGAGGCATACCGGCTAAGCCCATCATATGCATTGGGAAGAATGTCATATTAACACCAATAAAGAATGTCCAGAAATGTAATTGACCATGAGCCTCATTATAACCTAAACCGGTCATTAAACCGATCCAGAAATATAAACCACTAAAAATAGCAAAAACGGCGCCCATAGATAATACATAATGAAAGTGGCCAACAACATAGTATGAGTCGTGGACTAAAATATCAACACCGGCATTAGCTAATACGACACCAGTTACACCACCAATAGTGAATAAGCTAAGGAAACCTAAGGCAAACCACATTGGGGTAGTAAACCAGGTACGACCAGCGTAAATAGTAGCTAACCAGCTGAAAATCTTCATACCAGTTGGTACGGCAATAATCATAGTAGCACTAGTAAAATAAGCAATTGTATCAAGATCAAGACCTACAGTAAACATGTGATGAGCCCATACAATAAAACCTAAAATACTAATAGCGCCCATAGCACAAATCATACCTAAAACACCAAAAACTGGTTTTTGACTGAAGAAACTTACTACATGGCTAATAATACCGAAACCTGGTAAGATTAGAATGTAAACCTCAGGGTGTCCAAAGAACCAGAAAAGGTGTTGGTATAATACTAAATCACCAGAATCAACGAAATAAGCGGTATTTAAATTACGATCTGTTAATAACATAACTAAAGCGGCAGCTAATACTGGGAAAGCTAAAATGACAAGAACAGCAGTAAAGCAAATACTCCAAACGAAAAGAGGGATTTGATTTAACTTCATACCAGCAGCACGCATACCTGCTACAGTTACTAGTAAATTAATGCTACCAAGAATACTACTTAAACCATTTAAGTGTAAGCTTAAAATAGCTAAATCAACAGAGCTACCACTATGTTGAATAGAAAGTGGAGGGTAAGCTGTCCACCCCAAGCCAGGGCCTTGCTCAACTAAAGTACTTAATAATAATAAAACAAAAGAAGGAGGATTTAACCAAAAACTAATGTTGTTTAAACGAGGAAAGGCCACATCAGGGGCACCTACTAAAATAGGAACCAACCAATTACCAAAGCCTCCAAATAAAGCAGGCATAACCATAAATAATAACATAATTAAACCATGACCAGTAATAATTACGTTATACAATTGGCCATTTCCGTCAAGTAAACCACGGCCAGGAACACCTAACTCTAAGCGAATAAACATAGATAAAGAAGTACCAATTAAACCAGCGAATAAAGCAAAACCTAAATATAAAAGACCGATATCTTTATGCGAAGTACTATATAACCAACGATTAATCATTTTTTTTTTTTTTTATTATTTTAAGCTAATGGTTTTAAACCTAACCAAATAACACCAATCATAATTGGTAAAACCATAAAGAACTCAAAACGGGTCAAATCAACTACCGCCATATTTTTAATAAAGGCGCCGTTTGAGTATCCGTGAATAATACGATTAAATGCCCAGAAAGCATAAACTGCACCTAACACTTGAGCTACGCAAAAAATAAAGGCATAAAGTTCATGTACTGCAAATAAACTAACTAAACAAAGAACCTCAGCAATAAAATTAGGCGATAATGGGAAAGATAAGTTAGCGCAAGTTAATAGGAAGAAAAAGATTGTAAATAAAGGCATATGATTACCAATACCAGAAAAATATAATAAGAACTTTGTGTGAGTACGCTCATATAGAATACCTACTAATAAGAATAAACCTGGACTAACTAAACCATGAGCAATCATCATAAAAGTAGAAGCATATGTACTGAACTCAGACATAGAAAAGATACTTAAAGTAACTAAAGCCATATGTGCAATAGAAGAATAAGCTACAATTTTCTTTAAATCAACTTGACGAATAGTACTAAGTGTACTAAAAATAAAAGAGCATAAACACATGGTACAGATTAATGGGAAAACCCATGCTGTAAAACCAGGTACAATAGGAATCATATAACGTAAAAAACCAATACCACCTAATTTCAATAAAACACCAGCTAATAAAACACTACCAGCTGTTGGGGCTGCTACATGAGCCTCAGGAAGCCATAAATGAACTGGCATTAAAGGAATTTTAACGGCAAAAACTGCAAGCATACCCCAACCTAATAATAATTGGCGAGCTACTGTATAAGAATCACTGTAGTTACCATTAGAATCTAAACTTGTAGTTAATACTAATAGGTTAGTGCTACCGAATTCGCTATATAACATAAAAATAACAGGTAATAAAATTAAAGAACCTGCCATTGTATATAATACAATTTTATAAGCAGCATCAATAGAACCATAAGGAGTACGTGCAATTAATAAAAATAAAAGAATTAAAGAAGCTTCAAATAAGATATAAAAACCTAATAAATCTAAAACTGTTAAAGAACCAAGAATAACAATCTCTAATAATAAAAAGGTTAAAATACCAGCATAACTACGCATTAATACTAAACATAATGGAAATAAAGCAGTAGTTAATACAATTAAACTTAAACCAACAGCATCAATACCAAAACTTAAGTGTAATTTATTTAAATAGCATACCATTTGAAAAGGTTCATTATTACTACCATCATATAATACCCAAATATATAAGCTCCAAAAAGCAGGTACAAAACTAATCAGTAAACTTAAAATACGATAGTAAGCAGTAAAAAAAGCACCAATTACAGTAACGATAAAAGTTAAAAAAGTAAAAACAACTAGCATTGCTAATACTGTTGTTTCTGGACTAAACATTAAAGTACTTAACATTTTTTGATTTACCCCCTACCTTTGCTTCCATTGCTTTTGACTTGTTTTTACCCCTTTTGCCTGCTTTGTTTAGCTTTATTTAGCTAAATAAAGCTAAACAAAGCAGGCCCTTTGGTTTTTTCCTGAGCTTAACAAAGCATAACCAAGCTTAGCAATGCAAACCAGGGTAAAAACAAAAGTTGCTTTGTTTCGCATAGCAAAGCAAGGGAAGGGGTAAAAACAAACCTGCTCAGCTGGTTACCTATTGTAGGCTTAAATAAAATAAAAACATCCCTGGAACAGGTTCCCCTATTCCAACCTTGTTACGACTTATAACCTCTATAAAGTCAAAATATTATACACAAAATGAAAAAGGCGTGATCTAAATCCCACCAAAGGTCAATGTTTTATGCTTTCTATATCTCTTTATTGAAGTTATTGACGGGCGGTGAATTCCCAACATGCTTATTGCTTTTTAATATATAGCCAATTTAAAAACTTCACCAACACACTAATGATTGTTGATTACTCACTATTCCCCCTTCATAAAACCAGTTTCAGGAATTAATCTGAACGTAGCTACTTTTAAATTATAAAATAGCCATTGTAGCAAAAGTGTAGCCCATTATATAAAGACCATGACGACTTGCAAAACATAACTTTAATAAAGTTATTTACGTCTTTTTTTTAAATGGCTTAACCATATGGCAAAGCCAAAATAAAAGTATTTATTATTAAAAGAACGCATTCCAGCCATGCAATACTCTATACATTTTCAGTTTATTTAACTCTGCTTGCTTATATACAAAATATCCCACATTAAATAAAAAGACCACTATAACTATATTTATAATAAATATTAATCAACCTATTAAGGTGCTCGGGGTCTTATCGTACCACAGCTACACCTCTGCATGTGCACAAAGATCTCAATTTCACAGAACTCATCCTAGAGACAGCTTGACAGTCGTTACACCATTCATGCGCGACACCAATTATGTGTCAAGGGATTTTGCTACCTTAGAACCGTTAGAGTTACAGCTGCCGTTTGCTTTCGCCTTTGGGCAGGTATCAGGCACTATATTTTAATAAAAATTTTAGCAGTGCCATGTGTTTTTAATAAACAGTCGCTGCCAACATTTCTCTGCGATCACTAATACAATATAGCTTAAATATAATTTGACTTAAATATTGTAAAAGACCTCTCTTAGTTAATAAGCACGAGAGTAGTTTGCCGAGTTCCTTTAGGATGTTTAATTCTTATATACCTTAGAGCATAAACTCAAATTGACCTGTGTCGGTTTTCGGTACGATATAACCATTTTTGTCCCCACCTTTGCTTCCCCCTTTGCTTCCCTTGCTTTTGACCAACGCCTGCCTTTGCGTTATTATGCGTTGTTAAGCTCAAAACGGGCAAAAGTTGTCTTGGCTTAGTTAAGCTTTAATCTGCATTGGTAAGCCAAAATCAAGGCAAAAGTTGCCTAACTATGCTTAACTAAGCAGGGGAAGCAAAGGCGGAAGCAAGGGTAAATAGGTACTACGGGATTTGAACCAATGATTTCTGGCTTATGAGGCCAGCGCTTTTACCACTAAGCTAAGTACCCCTTACATTTAAATGTGTGACGCCTATGGCATTTTAGCTAAAATATAAACATACCAATTATAAATTTTCCAATTTGGACTCGTACACCCGTAATGCAAAAAGTACGATAAAATTTATCTAAAAATGTAAACAGTTTCTAGTAATTCCATCACTGTACTATTAATGCACTGTCTTTTATTTGGTTTTCCTTACCCCTTTGCTTTTGTCTTGTTTTTACCCTGGTTTTGCTTTGTTTAGCTTTATTTAGCTAAGTTAAGCTTGGTAAAAACCAAAGGGGCTTATTTCACAAAGTGAACGAAGCTTTAATCTGCATTGGTAAGCCAAAATCAAAGCAAAAGTTGCTTAACTTAGTGTAGGTCAAAAGCAAGGGAAGGGAGTGTAACTATAATATAATTAAAAATAAAAAACTCGCAAATTACTCACCCGTACGGGATTAAAACCCCTCGCATGTGTAAACCATTTAAAAGAGTATGCTAACTGAGCATGAATCAAACCCTTTCATTTTCTAATCACTGTTCCGTGCAGTTAAAATAACCAACGGTATCAATTATTCCTTTGCTCCCAGTTTATTTCACAAAGTGAACAAAGCAAAGGTGCAGGTAAGGGAGGGGATATTTTCGCAGTAAAAACTACTATAGTGATCTAATATAAAACATCTTTCTCCTTACGACCACCTTTGCTTTTGTCTTGTTTTTACCCCTTTTGCCTGCTTTGAGCTTAATTAAGCATAACAATGCTTAGATATGCGTCGGACAAAAGCAAAGGTGGTTTGCTTGACTAAACACTTTAAAGCTTTGCAAAGCGCCCTTTGGTTTTAGCCGGCTTAACTTTGCTAAATAAAGCTAAACAAGGCAAAACCGGGGTAAAAACAGGAAAAAACCACTTTTGCCCGTTTTGTGCTTATCTTTGCTTAGAATTGCGTTACAAAACACGGTACAAAAGCAAGGGAAGGGGCTTATTTCACAAAGTGAACGAAGCTTTAATCTGCATTGGTAAGCCAAAA
>VFQQ010003265.1_pt1 | contig 16160 bp, 16 predicted proteins | sample 3512341 | NCBI WGS metagenome assembly VFQQ01 (sample SAMN10412373, study PRJNA504923) | tailings metagenome | isolation source: Relicate 2 Philex TSF1 revegetated site | place: Philippines: Tuba, Benguet | collected 2017-08-29 | reverse complement strand
GTTGGAAACCGGCGCTCCGTTCCACCTGATTGCACCGGGATCTGTCATCACGGGTCAGGCGAGATCGGCAAGTACCGCCGCCGGTTTGCGGAACGCCGGTGGCGCGGGCCTTACCACGCCCGTTCGATGCTCCGCCGTTTGTAGAGGAACTCAAACATGTTGCCCTCGTGCGGCTGGTCCCAGGAAATCTGCATCGTGGAGACCGGCCCGATGTTCAGCCGCTCAATGTGCGGAAACTCGAGCAGGCTCTCGATGAAGGCCGCATCCCGCGTGATGGCCGAAACCGCGAGGGAGTAGCCGATCTTCGCCAGCATGTCTTTTTGCGGCACCTCGACCACGCTCGCGTATGGACAGAGGAACTCCTTGTTGGCCAGTGGATGATCGAAGGAATCGCACCGGACGATGGTGGGACGCAGGTAAATTCCGCCCTCGAAGACGACTTTGCGGGATCCCTGACGGTATTTCGCCGTGGCTTCGACCGCGCCGGGAGTTTTGAGACCCTCCTCGATTTGTGCGTCGATAAAGTCGGCCATCTTGGGATTGGCAAAACCGGACAAACGCGCGTTCTCGTCGGTGGCCGGCCGGGGCGCGACCGGCCCCAGTTTCTGTGCGAGCGCGTCCGCGATTTCCGCCGCGTATTTCGGGACGACGATGGCCGAGGCGTTGATGCAGCTTCGCCCGCCGTTGTCCGAGATCGCGCCCACCATCACGTCGATGAATTCCGGCCAGCGCTCGACCTGGTCCTCGCCGACGAGGATTTTGCTCCAACCCGGCCCGTGGATCTGAATGGCGGGATTGCCGGCATACTGGGCCGTGGTGTTTTTGTCGCCAAAGATCAACGCCCGGCCGCAGGCGCGCAGCACCTCGCCCGCGCCCTCGTGATCGGTCGGATAAAAACCAAACGCCTCCGCCGGGCAGCCCGCCGCGATGAAGGCCTGGATCAACCGGTAGGGCGTCCAGGGTTCCTCCTTGCCGGGCTTGATCACGACGGGGATTTTGAGCGCAATCGCCGGCAGCCAGAGCGAATTCACCGCCGGGGAGTTGCTCGGCATCACCAATCCGAGCGCCTGGCAGGTGGGATAATAGCTGATCTTCGTGCCGAATTGCTCGCCGAAACCCCGGTCGAGGATCGACAGATCCAGCCCCCGCGTCAGACCGTTGAGCACGGTCTTCATGTGCGTGAGCGCGTGATGAATCTTGGCCATGTTGCGCCGGACCATGACATGGGGCAGTCCGCTGGTCCGGGAAAGCGTCTCGACGTATTGCGCGGCGCTCTGCGCGTGCCCCCGCTCCCCGAACGGCAGCGTGCCTTCCAGAAACAGGTCCGCCGCCCGCGCGCCGATGGCCAGGAGCGCGGCCGTGGACAGGCGGCGCAGGGCCGCGCGCGACTCGCCGATCCGCTGCATGTCCTTGCGGATGATCCCGGCGTTGACGGTGCTGACGTGGGCGATGACCTCGCCGGTTTTGTGGTCGGTGACGGCGGCGTGTTCGAGGCTTTCGTACGGCCGGCCCCGGCGCAGAACAGGAATGTGTGGAATGACGCTCATGCGGTCTGCCGTTGAATCTATACGTTCACGTATGATCGGGAAGAAAAAATTCCCCGGTGGGCCGCACACGGGCGCATCTCAGTTTTTTGCCTCCCTCGTTCCGGGGAGCGCACGCGCCCCGCGTGCGCCCCGGCGGCGCCTCGCCGCCGGGAGAACGCGTGCCACCGCGCGTTGCTTCGGGCGCGCTGGCACCCAAAGGCGGTGGACGAGGGCGTCCACCGTCGCACGCGGGGCGCGTGCGCTCCCCGCCGCAAAAAACTGAGATGCGCCGGCCGCGCAAGTGAGCGTTGAGCCGGAACCCTGCGGTTCGATTCCGGGTGGAACGGTCCAGCGGCCCGTCCGATCCGGCGGCCAGCCCGACCCCCGGGGTCGGGTGCTCACCCTTCGGTGAGTCTGCTTTGCAATCCATGATCGGCGGCAAGTTGCCGCCGGGAACGGCCAGGTTGGCCGTTCCACCCCGAATTGAACTAAATCGCTTCTTCGACGTTTGTCGTGGGTATCGATGAGTTGACGGCTGCGGCTCGGGCGGGACCACTTCAGTCCGAGGAACCCGCATCAGCGTTGATACACCGCGCACAACCCAAGCGCATTTCCAATGCCCCGCCACAACGATTCAAAGTGAATTTGCACCATGTTTACGGGCTTCTCATGCACCCAAAGCCGCCTCGCTTTGGCCATTATTCCCAAACCACCCGCTTTCGAGGCCTTTTCCCGTCGCCCCCGTCAGCCAGACCCTGCCCAATCCTATCCAACCTCTTTGGCCACATATTACCCATTACAAACGTCGAGGAACCAATGTGAAAGACGCCACGGTGCTGACCGTGAGCCATCTGAAAACTCGTCGAGTTTTCATAATGTGTGTGGAGCGGCTTGACGACTCAACTTCAGCGACGTGCGCCGGACGAAACGGTGGAGCGCACACTTCGCGTCCAAAGCCTGCCAAGACTCCGAACGGAAAAGCGGGGCGCACATTCGCTGCGGCGCTTGGTGAGCGAACCAACCGCTTCGGACGCGGAGCAATGACGCAAGGAATTGAATAGACGACCGACGCTCCATATCAGCGGGTTGCACGTCTGGTTCCTCAGCAGGCTGAAAAATCCGACTAAACATGTGGTTCTCCAAGCAAGTAAGCCGCCATCGAGCGCCTGCCCGCACGAATATGAAACTCACCGTAACAGAGCTTTCTGAGAATGGAATCAGGACGCGCGTACCAACTGCCCCAGGTGAGGGGAGAATCTCCATTCATGTCTTTCGCTTTAAGGTTCGCGCGTGCATCAAGAAGCATCTGGATGGTTTCCTCGGTTCCGAAAGCGGCCGCGCGGTGCAACGGCGTCTCCGCCTTCGTTCTGCAATCACGCATGAAACCACCCGTTTCCGCCGATGGGTTGGTCACGCAATTGGGATTTGCACCACTGCCCAGGAGCACCTTGATCACCAAGTCGTGAGCCAGTCGATCGGCTGTGCAAAGAGCCGCGTGAAGCGGCGACTCTCCGGTATCCGGCAGCGGCTTGTTCACGTCAGCGCCTTGCTCAATGAGAAACTGACATAGCCGCCAGTGCCCGTGAAAGGCCGCTCCATTGAGGTCGAGATTGTCACCAAGCGATTGGATTGACTCACCCTTGGCGAGCAGAAATCTGATGGCGCTGACGTCTCCGTAGTAGGCACAGCATTTGATGAGGCGAGTCCCGCCCGCGTCAGTGGAAGTCGCCGCATGGCCTGCGGCCACATAATCAAACACCAAGTCAGTGCGCCCGTCGGTGATTTGCTTGAGGAGGGTCTTTCTCATGTGGTTTGCAAATGGTGCGAATAGGTTCGTGACTTGTGAGTCGGCCTGCCAGCAATCATCCGACAAACTCGGCGGCAAAACACCGCCCGCCATCCGAGGTGCCACGGCGGACAGCGTAAGCCCGGCCGGCAGCCAGGCAAGCTTGGAGGGGCGGGGTTGCCTTGGGGCGCATTCGCGCACTCGCCCACGACCTGCGGAACCTTCAGGCCGCTTCAGCGCCCGGCGCACAGCGGCGAACCGCCGACCCGCTGGCCGGTGAACATTGAAGGGCGTCAACGCCGCGCCCCACAATCCCCAAGGATTCAGGATTCCTCCTTCCCCCGGCTTGAATAAGGAATGGAATCCGCCACGCACCGTCCTAGACTGCGGCCATGTCAAACCCTGCCGACGCGCGACGGAGATGGTTCGGCCTGTTTTTTTTGTTCATCGCCCTCGGCATGGTCATCTGGGGACAGACCGTGCTGAAACCGCACCTGACCGGGCTGTGGTATGTCGGCTACTGGATCGTCTGCCTCGGGTTCACCGGTCTGGCCCTGTTGACCGCGCTGCTGGACCTGTGGATCATTCGCCACCGGTTGCGGCAGGAACAGCGAGACTTGCTCCGGCGCACTTGGTCTCCCCTCGAAGAAGACAAGCCTCACCCGGACGAAAAAGAATCCGATCAGCGAAGGGATGGTCGCCGTTGATGCTGCGTCCACCGGGAGATTCGCTTTGAACCTTGTTCCTTCGTCTTTATCCTGCCACCTGCCATGAGCGTTCCGAGCGCCATCTCCTCCACCGCTCCGTTGTCGCCCGGCCAGCGGAGCGCCCTGCTCACGCTGCTCGGGGACGAAGACCCGGCGGTGTACCAGACCATCCGGGCGCGCATTTTGAGCGAAGCTGCGGACGACGAATCATGGCTCCGGCCCCATGCGTTGAGCGCCGATCCCGTGCTCCGCCGCCGCGTGCAGGAAATCCTGCAACACCGCGCGCGCCAGGCGACGGACAACGATTTCCTCGCCTTCTGCCTCAATCACGGCGAGGACATGAACGCGGAGGACGGCTGCTGGCGGCTGGCGCGCACCCAGTATCCCGAGATCAACGTCCCGGCGTACCAGGCATTGCTCGATTCCTACGCCGCGGACCTGCGCGAGCAGATCAATCCCGGCGGCGCGGTGGAAGGCAACATCGCGGCGCTCAACGAGCACCTGTTCGCCCGCCTGGGCTACCGGGGCAACGAAGCGGACTACTACGACCCGGAGAACAGCTATTTGAACCGGGTGCTGGACCGCCGCACGGGCAATCCGATCAGCTTGTGCCTGGTCTATTTGTTCGTGGCCCGCCGGCTCGGCCTGCCCATCGCGGGCATCGGGATGCCCGGCCACTTTCTCGTTCGCTACCAATCTTCCGCCGGCGACTGCTACATCGACGCCTTCAACCAGGGCAAGGTGTTGTCCAAGGCGGACTGCGTAAAGTACCTGCTGCACTCCGCGCACGGCTTTCAAGAGAGCTTCCTGGCCGCCATCAGCCCGCGCCGCACCCTGCTCCGCATCTGCTCAAATCTGCACCAGATCTACACGCGACTGGAGCTGCCGGAGGAACAAGCCCGCCTGCAACGCTACGTGGTGGCCCTGGCCAAGTGATCGGACGGGCCAGAATGAGGTGGAACGCCGGTTTCCAACCGGCATCGCCAGCCGTACAAGGCCGGTTGACCGTATCTCCATTGGCAGAGGCTTTTCTTTCTGGTTCACCCGGCGCGCCGCTGATCCAGGATCGCTTCGATGCGGTCCATGATCCCGTTCATGCGCCGGACCAGCGCCCGGAACGGTTCGGGCGCGGCCAGATCGACCCCGGCGCGGCGCAGGAGTTCGTAGGGATAATCCGAGCCGCCGGCCCGGAGCAGGTTTTTGAAATTGGCCACGGCGGGCGCTCCCTCCGACTTGATCTTCTCATACAGCGCCGTGCCGGCGGTGACGCTCGTCGCGTACTGGTACACGTACATGTTGTAGTAAAAATGCGGGATGAACATCCATTCGTGCGTGTAGAGGTCGTCGATCACCACGACGTTCTGGTCGTGGCCGTGATACCGCTTGAGCAGGGCCGCGTACATCGCGGTGATGCGTTCGCCCGTCAGGGCTTCGCCGCGCTCCACCGCCTCGTACAGCGACAGCTCGAACTCGGCGAACATCGTCTGGCGGAAGAAGGTTCCCCGCAGACCCTCCAGCCCGGTGCCCAGATAATACAGCCGCTCGTCGTCGTTGCGCGCCCGCGCGATCATGTGTTCCTCCAGGATCAACTCCAGCGTGGTGGAGGGGATCTCGGCGATGAAGGTCGAGTAATCCGCCGTCTCGTACGGCTGCGCCTGTCTGGCGTACAGCGTGTGCATGGCGTGGCCCCATTCGTGGGCGAAGGTGGACACGGAATCGTACGTGCCGTTGAAGTTGAGCAGGAGGTACGGATGCACGTCGTAGGCCGAGCCGTTCATGTAGGCGCCGCTCCGCTTGCCCCGCTGGGGATACACGTGCATCCAGCGCCGGTTCATCGACTCGCGCTGCCAGTTCACCCAATCGTCCCCAAGCACGCTCATGGCCTCGAGGGTCAGCGTTTTCGCCTGTTCGAGTGTGTAGGTCTGGTTCCACGAGACCAGCGGCGGGTAAATGTCGTAATACCGCATGGGGTCCACGCCCAGCATCCGGCCGCGCAGCTTGAAGTAGCGGTGCAGCGTGGGCAGGGCGCGGTTCACCTCCGCGACCAGCGTGCGGTACACCTCCAGCGGAATGCGCTCGGTGAACATCTCGCGGTCGAGGACGCCCGGGTATTTGCGCGCCTTGGAAAGGAACACCTGCGAGCGCACATGCGCGTTGAGGGTCATGCCGACCGAACTTTTATACACGGACCATTCCTGCCAATAGGCGTCGAAGACTTTCTTGCGGTCGTCGCGATTGGGCGACTGCCGGTGTCGGGTGTAGCCCTGGGAGTCGATGCGGGCGGTTTCACCGTCCGACAGCTTTATCTCCGGCCAGGGAATATCCGAGTTGGCCAGCAGCCCATAAATGTTGTACCCGGCGGCCAGCGGCTGGCCCGCGCCGGCGAGGATCGCCTCCGCCTCGTCCCCCAGCGTGTGCGGGGCGCTGCGCAGGATGTTGTCGAGCATGTGCCGGAACTTCCCGAGGCGGGGTTCCGTCGCGATCCAGCTCTCCACTTTGGTCCGGCCGATACGGAGAATTTCCGGATCAACCCAGGCGGTGGCCTCCGCGAGCTGCGACCAGAGATGCTCGGACAACTGCCGCCGTTCTTGCGATTCAGCCACGCGCAAATCCTCGTCCGCCCGCAATCCCGCGTAAGTGGAGATGCGTTCGGCCTCGCGGCGCGCATCGGAGATCGTGATCAGGACGTCCGCCAGGCTCCGGGCGTCACGGCCCAGGCTGCCCTTCAACGCGGTGATTCCGGGCAGGCGGCCGAGCACCGTCTGCCGGGCCTCGTTCCAGGCTGCGGGAGTGGGATAGAGCCCGGTCAGATCCCAGACGGAATTGGGATCGGAGGGTTGTTCCGCTGTTTCGGCGGGCTGCGCGGTGAGCGCGGCCATCCCGGAAACGAGAAAACAAATGATGACCGCGACCAGCAACAGAAACGAGTATTCGATTTTACACATGCGATCTGTGATTACCTGTCTCTTGCACCGTTGCCAAGGTGGAGTTTGAGCCGACGGTGGTGGGCGTGTCTCGGGAAATGGTGTTCCCATGTCAGACCAACTCCGCATGGTTAAGCCGCGTGCATGCAGATGACATGCAACGCCAATGGCGGAACGCGGCGTTGACGCCGCTTCAAGGCCCGAAGTTCCACCGGGCGTGGAGTTGGGTAAGTGGCAACCCTTCGGACGCCGAAGCGGGCTGAAGCCCGCCCTTCGTCACCCCCTGATACGAACGTCAATATTAACGGTAAAATGAGACGGAGCGCCGGTTTCCAACCGGCCTGCTGTCCGAGAGGGCTCTGTTCCGTTAGAAGCCGGTTGGAAACCGGCGCTCCGGGGAGCAGTGCATGGATGCGCCCATTATCCGAGACAACAAAACTTCCTCATTGTGCCCCGCGCGGCTTGATGGAATTGCTTGGCTGTGAACCCGATCTTTTGTCACAGCAATCCATTTCGTGTCTTCACGTTGGCCGTATTGCAGGCGGGCCTGACTGCGACCGGTGCTTTCGCCCAACCCGCTCCCGACCGCGCGCCGCTGCCCGGATTGCCCGCCGCATTGCGTGTCCCGCAGCCCGGCCCCACCAATGACGCCCCGTACGCGCCCCAGCCGATTCTGCCCGGCGGGGTGGTGGTGCCGCTCTATCCGCCCGGCTCGCCGCACCTCCATCCGGAGCGCGTCCGCGAAGCGGAGGTGTACAACGTGAGCCGCAGCGTGCCCGGACGCATTTCGAGCATCGTCAACATTCACAATCCCTCCATCGAGGTGCATACGGTGGAAGGCACCCTGAACACCGGAGCCGTCGTGATTTTGGCGGCGGGCGGCGGGCACAACACGCTCAACGTCGGCACGGAGAGCGCCGATTTCGTGCCGTTCTTTTACAACTACGGCGTCAACACCGTGATCCTGCGCAACCGGCTGCGGCGGGATGGATACGGTCCGCAAAAGGACGCGGTGAACGACGCCATGCAGGCCATCCGGCTCGTGCGGGCCTACGCCAGGGATTGGCGGATCGATCCGAACAAAATCGGCATCATGGGCTTTTCCGCCGGTGCGGAGCTGTCTTCGCCTGCGGCGGTCTTCTTCGAGGAGTTCGACAAGACGAACAACGTCGCCTCCGATCCGCTGGCGGGGATTTCCTCACGGCCGGATTTCGTGGGGATCATTTATCCCGGCCCGACGCCCTTTGCGCGAGGAGCGTCACCGGCCATTCCGCGCAACGCGCCGCCCGCGTTCATCGCCAGCCCGGGTTCGGGCGACCGCGTTCACGCCCTCTGGGCCAACGAGTATTTCCTCGCCATGCTTCAGGCCGGCATCCCGAACATTGAGATGCACATCTACGGCAACGGCCGGCATCCGGGGGATCGTTTGAGCGACGGCAGCAGCATGACCGGCGGGTTGACGGACCGGAACGGCATTCCCTTCGGCACCTGGCAATACCGCTTTATTGACTGGTTTCGTGACCTGGGATTTCTCCAAAAACCCGGCGTGGAGACGAAAGCGGCGAAAGACATCGAAGCGTTTCTCAACCAGCCGCCGCCGGGAAGCCGGGGTTTGGGCCGGCGCGGTGGTGGAGCGACCAACGCTCCGGCGGGCGCTCCGGTTCCCCAGTAGTCCTGAATTGGGCTGATACTTTTTCGTATTCGGTGAAGTTGGAGAGAACGTCGTGGGACAGGCATCCTGCCTGTCCCCAGAGCGTGTCAACCGTCATCACCGAGAGGTGCGCGCCGGCTGACATGGGACGATCTCGCCGGTCAGGCGAGACGCCTGACCCACTGCGCCTCGGTCATGCTTCCGCGACGAGCGTCCGGGATTCTCCCCGGCGCGCAAGCCGCATCAGGCGCCCGCATTCCCCGTCGAGGTCAAACGCAAAATCCTCCCGCAGCGATCCGGCGACCGCATTGCGCCATTCCTCCCGGAACAGCGAGATTCCATGCACAGCCCCAATGAACGCGCCGAGCAGTTGCGCGTAGGAATCCGTGTCGTGACCCCATTCCATCGAGAGCTGGAGCGCGACGAGGGGATCGTAGTCCGCCAGTTCCAGGCAGCCGAAAACCGCCGCGAACGGCACCTGCGCCTCCCATTTGGTGGTGTGCTGAAACTCCCGCTCCAGCCTGGCAAAGAACCGCGCGGGCCGACCGTGCGCGGAGCGCGCGGCGTCGAGGGCAAAATCCAGCCAGCGATGGACGGCGCGTTGCGACCAGCGAATGCGGCCGAAGTGGAATGGATCCGTCCCGCGCAATGTCGCGAGAATGACCTCCCATGCGCGGCGGGATTCCTCGGGATCGATTGGAACCACCAGCGCTTGGGCCAGCGCCGCAACCAGCGCGGCGTTCATGTCGCGACCGAATCCGTTGTCGAAAAAAGCCAGATCCCACGCGGCGCGATAGGCCGCCTCCGGCCGCCCCGGATAGAGGCAGGCCAGTGGCGGCAGCGTCATCTGGCCGCAACAGGTGGGCAGGGACTGCCACATGCGTTCCGGGGGGCGGGCCTTGGAGAGATCGCGTTCGCCAAGAATCCAGCGCGCGGCGAACTGCCATTCCTCCAGCCAGTCGGCAGCCAGGGTGGCGTACGCCGGGCGGGCGGCGATGGCGGGTTGCGCGGGCCAGTTCAAATAAGCCCGCGCCAAGCCGGCGGTGGTCAACGGCCATTGGTTCTTTTCCTCGGCTTCGCGCAGCGCGTGCAGGAGCACGAGCTTGTGTCGGGTGTCGTCCGTGACGGTGCCCGGCCGGGCGCGGGTATTCCACTGGCCGTAGGATTCCGGCTCGGGACGCAGAGCGGAGTAATCCCGAAGGATCAAACGGTCCAGGGTCGCCCGACGGGCGGCGTCATCCAGCACTTCGTCGTCGCGCCACGCTTTGGGCGGGTGGGAGAGCCGGGCGACGGATTCGCGGGGCTGGAATTCGATCGGCCCGCCGAAGGCATCCCCCAGCGCGCTTCCGTAGATCAACCCGCGTATCCGGTCGGGAAGCGAAGTTGTCGGTGCGGTTCCGGCGGCCGGAAGCAGCCCCGGCGGGAGAAAAACGGTTCCGGCAGTCAGGTGCAAAAAGTCGCGGCGAGTCATGGGTGGGAGCGCGGTTTAGGAGCTGGGTTGTTGGATCAGGGAAAGGCTTGGGGTCAGCACGAGCGCGCGCGCGCGTTCGAGCAGTTGCCGTCGTTCCGCCAGCGAACTGGACAACGGAAGCTGCGCGTAGCCGATCAACCGGCGGGTGATCTCGACCCCGGCCAGGCGCAACGCGAGCAGAGAATCGAACCCCGGCGGCGCGGTGTATTGTTGCAGGAACCGCTGGCGAAGATCCGCCGGTTGCCGCGCCAGCCAAAGATGCGCGAGCAGGACGCCCACATCCCATTCAGCCCGGCCCAGGAAGCAGAACTCCGGATCAATGATCCGCAGCCCAAGCCGGGTGCGCACGAAACTGCCGGGAAAAAAGTCGCCATGCAGCAGGCACGCACCTTCCGCGAGATACACGTCACGCCCCAGCGCGGCGACGGAAGCGACCAAGGCCGGGTCGGCCTTGAGCGGCGCGGCCACCGTTGCCAGTCCAGGCAGGACAAGGTCCAAATCCAGGCCGTTCTCTGTGGCGAATGGAATCTCAAAGATGTGGGCATGGTTCAGCGCCCGCATCTCCCGGTTCGCCAGCGGTGGCTCATCCACGTCGGCCGCCGCGACGTGATGCAGCGCGGACAACCAGCCCGCCAGCGTGTCGAGCTCCGGGTGCGTCAGCGCGCGGCCCTGATAGAGATCGGTGTAGTCGCCGTCCGAGCCGAGGTCTTCAAGCACGAGGACGCGCGCCGCCGCGTCACACGCCAGCAAACGGGGCATGAGCCGGGCGAGGTCGGCGTGCGGCGCGATCCGGAGATAAAAATCCCGCTCCCGCAGCGCGCGATCCCACGGCGCGGCGAATTGCGGATACTTTTCCACCCAAGGCCGCGATTGTTTGACAATCAGACTGCGCCGCGAGGTCCGAACCCGGACCGTGCAATTCATGTTTCCCTCCCCGGCGCGGGCTGCTTCGAGCAATGATTCTTCCGGCGTGATCACGCCCATCCGGGTCAGGAACGACGACAACTCCGTGAGATTCGCGGCATCAAGCAGAAACGCTTCGGGGTGCGTGGAGCGGAATTCGGCGGGAGTCATGGTGGCTCATGGAACTATCCGACCTCATCGATGACAAGCCCGTTTGCGGAAGCGCAAACGGAAACGACGCAGCGAAATTAAATCCGCTTTCGTTTGGCAGGATTCATATCGACTCCGCTTGAAAGTTGGCAGAGCGGAGCGGAGCGCCGGTTTCCAACCGGCATCGCCCGCGGCGCAATGCCGGTTGAAAACCGGCGCTCCATCGAACCGGATTTCACATGGACCTGGCATCCCTCCGCCACCGATCAAACCGCCGCCTCTCCATTTTCTCTTCGTGACCGGGCGCCTGCGGAACGACTAGGTCGTCTGCTGGTAGTAGGCGTCGATCTTGTCCGAGACATCACGGTAGCCGATATCGACCTCGTAAATCTGTTTGAACTGCTCCAAGGCTTCGTCGCGCCTGCCCATCGCGTCGAGCACCGTGCCCAGGAGGTAAAGCAGCTCCTTTTTCTCGTCATCGAAGGCCGGTTTTTCCTTGAGCGCCTCCTGGAACCGCCGGGCGGCCAGATCGTTCATGCCACGCTGCAGGAAACACTGGCCGAGGTGTTTCATGGCCGCGAGGCGGCGGTTCGGATGGTTGACCGCCTTTTGATATTCCCGGATGGCCTCGCTGGTCTTGCCGGTCTGCAAGTAAAGCTGTCCCAGCTCGAAGCTGATTCCCAGGTCGTGCGGATACCGCTCCGCGCGTTTTTGGCACTCCCGCAACTGAAACTCGATTTTTTCCCGGCGCAGGCGGTCGCGCTCCACCGCAAAGTCGGCCGCGGATGGATCCAGCGTCTCCCGTTGCGTGTCGAGTTTGCGCAACTCCAGCTCGGCGATGGCCTTTTCAATGCCGGGATCCCCGCCGCCCTCCTTCTCCAGGATCAAGTGATAGTAGTGGGCGGCCCGGTCGAACTCGCCCTTTTTGGCCAGCAGCTCGGCCAGATTTCGCAACAACACCCGATTGTCGGGTTCGTGAGCGATGCGGGCTTCATACTCCTCAACCAACGTGGAAGTGACTTCCCCCGGGTTCACTTGCCGCCCCTGTTGCTCCAGCGCCACCGCTTCGGCTTTGTCTTTGAGAATGTCCCGGTAGGATCCCTCCCCGCTGGCAATGACCTCGAAGCCGCCCTGCTTCATGGTGCGGCGGGCGGTGACGTTCTTGAGCGCCTGCGCGATTTTGGGGTCGTTGGGATGGGCCTTGAGCAAACCGGCGTACACCTGCTCGGAACGCTCCACCTGCCCGCACTCCGCCAGGGTGGCGGCCAGCTTGACCAGCAGATCACGGTCGTCCGGCGCGTGCCGCGCGGCGATCTCCAAGGAAAGGATGGCCGTCTTCGGAAAGTCCATGGCCAGCGCGGCCTCGGCCAGCAGCCGGTGCCCCGCCACGTTCGTTCCGTCCGATTTCAAGACCTGCTCCGCCAGCAAAACCGCCTCGGCCGGATTCGACCGCAGGGCGATCTGCCCCTGCACGAGGGCGGGGGAGCTTCCGGCCTTGCCCATCATTTTCTTGAACAAACCGCCCCGGGCCGGCTCGGCTTTCTTGAGTTGCACCCCGCGCAACACCTCCCGGCAGGCGTAAAAGCCCGGCTCCAGCTTGAGCGCTTCCAGGAACATTTCCACCGCGTAGTCGTAATTCTCCTTGTGCATGGCCGCAGTGCCGCGTTGGTAAAAATCCCGGGCGCGGCTGGACACTTCGTTCAGGTTCTTTTCCGGCATAATGGCGGTATCAATTCCGGCTTTCGGCCGCACTATACGTGCCGGATTTTTAGAACACCAACCGCAAATCGAGGGTACGTCAGGGAGGAGTGATCTGGTTAAAAATATTTCGAGCCCCGTGGGCGCAGTGCATGAACAACCGTCCATTATGCGTATGAAACGATTGCTGTTGCTCGCCTCTCGTTCCGACCTCCCAATCTGCCGGCTTGATCCTCGTTGTGAGGCTCAATGGCGACCGGAGCCTCCGGTCGTTCGTCCGCCTCGAACTGACTTCGCACCAGGCGAGCGTGCGCATCAAGGATCGGGTGGCAACCACGGCAGTCGAACAGGAGCATGCAATATCCGAGTAATCACCCACACGTACACGACCACTCGCCCTTGCGACGGCTCTGATTTGCATCGTGCTCATGTCCGTGCCGTGGGTTCGCACAGACAAAGTCCGCGCTCCATCACGAGAAAAGTCCCGTCAGGGACGATCGAGAATAGCCCAGCGATTCATCGCTGGGCTAACAATCAACAAACGCGCACAAGCCCCGGAGGGGCGAAAGAAACGATGCAATGTGTGAACATGTTCTTTCGTCCCTGGCGGGACTTGTCCCCTCCCGCCCCGGAACCCCAGCGTTGAAACGCTGGGCTATTGTCTTTCGCCCTGCCGGGCTGGGAACAGAAACCGCTTGAACTCGCCGGACAGCCGCAGTTGCAGCGTCTCGTGCAGTTCGTTGAAACGCATCAGCACCCGGCCTTCGTCCTTGAGCGTGATGATCTCCTCCTTGAGCCGCTTGAAAAGCACCTCCGTCGTGCGGCAGGGCAGCTCGTCCCAAGGGATGGCGTCCAGAATGGCCTGCTTGAGTTCCTCGCAGCCCAGGTTATTCTTTGCGCTCGTTTCCAGAAAGTCCTGAAACTCGCGCTCCGCGCAAACTTCTCGACCTCGCCCGGATGCCGCTAAGAAGACGGAACTGCCCCGTCAGGCTTGTACTCAATTGCCCATCGCCAGGCTTTCATGAACAGGTAGCGAGCTTGAGTAGATTTCGCTCCCTTGACGTTCGTATGAGCACGATTGTCGGGTAAAGGCGCATGGACGACGGTCTGGCTGGGAATCTCTCTGACATCGCCAACCACCATTTGAATGACCCCACCCTTCCAAGCCGGGTTTGCCGCGCGTAGCCTTGTTGCTTCCGGAGTCGAATGTTGGCTCCAATCTGTGGACATTCCTTCCTGATCCCCTTCGCCTCGATTCCTGAAGGCACCCGGGATCGGCTGCCCGTTTTGGATTTCCCGCCAATGGACGCGCATGAACAGTAGATCCTCGTCAGGGATTTCATCTTTCGGCCAGTCGCTCATTGCTCTGCTGTGTGGGCAAGCCACATGAGGACTCCCACGTCGATTGGCTTCATTGCGTCGAGCTTACCAGTGGTGCGATTCAAATCCGGGTTCGTAGCGTCGTCACCAAAATACGTTGCCGGCTCTTTCGGGTCAGCCGGGACGTTGAGTAGCAGGCCGTAGGGGGCGGCAGTCCAGTAGAGATCGACGCTGCCCTCCGGCCCCGCTGAGATGACGGGTGACTGAATCACTGCTTTGATTTTCTCCCAAACCACCAACGCGTGATCGATCAACAACCTGGTCGCTCGCTGCCACGTTTCATCCGAACATGTGAGTGGAATATCTTCCCCCGGATCCGGCTGCCGGTTGACGATTGCCTTTGACTTCTCGACGGCGTCCAAAATCGGAGACAATTCGTTTGGCAGAAAGGGCAATACGATTTGCTGTCCGCCCCGACTCCGTTTCCCCCTTCGCAATCCCGGCCTCGTTACTCTGCCGTGAGAGAGCTTCCGCTCGATCCGCGCCAGTTCGCGCGAGAATTGCGCGCGCATCTGGGCGACTTCCTCCGCCAATTGGGCAACTTGCTGAACCGAGATGCTTGGGGCTTCGGGCGAGTCCTCATGCGCATGGTGACCTGAAAATTCAAGTCGCCGTACCACATGTGGCGTCCAGTCAGCGCAAGGAGCCGCTTCGGACGATTCATCAACTTCCCGCAAAACTGGTTTCAATTTGCCATCCCTTCGTTTCTGAGGACAAACACTTGAAGTGACTCGGACAACAGGCCGAACAGTTCATCCAAATACGTTTCCTTGAGCGTCACTTTTACGGTTGAGCGCAGTCGGACTTCAACTCGCTTTCCGTCTGGCTCCAGTGACCATGCGATTCGTTGAATTGGGGCACCGCTTACTGAAAAAGTGCCACCCGTCAATTGCATCGAAACTTTCCGCGATTCGCTTTCCACCGACAGCGTCCTGATGAAACCAGATCCCGGAAGTTTCTGAAGCGGGATGGAAAACACCGCATCCATCCGCACATGGATTTCTTGCCCAGCGAAATGACCCAGCAACGCTTCGACCTGCGGCCATGTGTGTGTTGCCTTTGGCTTCCGATCCTTCGGGAAGAAATCTGACGTGGCGACATCGAAATGCAAATGACCGCTCTTCTCAACACACAGTCGCACGAAACGCTGTGCCCGCCCCTGCTTGAGAGTGGCGACAAGCGGTTGTTTGGCTGAGAAAACTTTGGACGGCAACTTGCCCTTCGTCACTACGCGGGCGCAAGCCGTGAATGATTTGCAGTCTGCTTTTTCGATTTCTGGTAGGGCAAATGTCATTTCAGTTTTCGCGGTCACAATACGAGGGGGAGATCCGTTTCACAAGCAAACTGCATACACCGCTTTGGATAGTCGAAGTGCCAGATGTACAGGAGTCGTCGAGGCGCAGGGGAAGGAAGCGGCGCTCCTTGTTCAGCGGGTCGCGGAAGCGGAACGTGCCGGCCTCCAATTGCGCCCAGTCCGAGCCGAACGCCTGGGCCGACATGCAGAGCACCAGCACGCGCGAGTGCTCCAGCCCCTCCTTGATCTTCGCCGGGATGCTGTCGCCGGGCTTGAGCACCCATTCATCGAACCACACTTTCAGGCCGTCCGCCCGCAACCGCTCCGCCAGCGGGCGCACCACCGCCTTGTCCTTCGCGCTGTGGCTGAGGAATACATCGTATGGGAAATCCGCACTCATGGCGGTTCACATCAATTCACGGAACTGTTCCGGAGTCAGCCCCGCATCCCTGGCGATTCCAGCCATGGTGAAGGCGTTGATGGGATTGTGACGCGGGATGGTCAGGCGCACGTGGCCATTGGACATCACCGTGTGCTTGCCTTCGTGGGCGATACGGAAACCGAGTTTGGTGAAAACCCGCACCGCCGTAGCGCGGCTGATGCCCGGCAGCTTGAGCATGGCTCAGACGGCGACGAGGTCTTCTTCGATCTTTGCAACTCCGGATTCCTG